>Ga0228701_1000577_pt1 | contig 29529 bp, 12 predicted proteins | sample McNCre117_Aug_MG_2_FD_178017 | JGI IMG/M metagenome (GOLD analysis project Ga0228701, IMG submission 178017) | Freshwater microbial communities from McNutts Creek, Athens, Georgia, United States - 11-17_Aug_MG | ecosystem: Environmental > Aquatic > Freshwater > Creek | place: USA: Georgia... | reverse complement strand
CATGGCCTGCCACGGCGCGGTGCGGGCCAACCGCCAGCTCACGCTGACCGAGATGAACGCCCTCTTGCGCCAGATGGAAGAAACCGAGCGCTCAGACCAGTGCAACCACGGCCGCCCCACCTGGCGCCAGATGACGATGCGCGATCTGGACGCCTTGTTCCTGCGCGGGCGTTGAATGGCATGACGAGCACCATCGAATCTCGCCGCCAGGGCGCGGCTGCTGCACCCCGTGGGAGCAACGCCCCCGTCGCGATGCCACGCCACTTCGTGGTCCTGCTGCTGGCCCTGCTGCTGGGCCTGCAGGCCGTCACCACCGATCTGTACCTGCCCGCCCTGCCCGCCATCCGCGAGAACCTGGGCGCCAGCATGGGCGAGATCCAGCTCACACTGACCGCCCTGCTGTTGGCCTTCGGCATCTCTCAACTGGTCTGGGGTCCGCTGTCCGACCGCTTTGGACGCCGCCCCATCCTGCTGGTGGGCATGAGCGCCTATGTGCTGGCCTCGGTGGCCTGCGTGCTGGCGCCCGGCATTGGCTGGCTGATCGCGGCACGCACGGTGCAGGGCATCGCCATGGGAGCCGCCGTGATGGCGGCACGCGCCATCGTGCGCGACCTGTTCCAGCCGCACGAGGGCGCACAGGTCATGTCACAGGCACTGTCGGGCCTGGGCATCATCGCCTGCACCTGCGCCCCGGTGGGTGGCTTGCTGAGCGACTGGGTCGGCTGGCGTTTCGCCCTGCTGGCCGTCACATTGTTTGGTTCGCTGACACTGGCATTGCTGTTTTGGGGTTACCGCGAAACCCTGCCGCAGGCGCGCCACGACGCGCTGCGCTGGCGCTCACTGTGGCGTTCCAATCTGGAGATTTTTCGTCACCCGGTGTTTCGCACCTGGTGCGCGCTGTCGTCGGCGTCCTACCTCGGGCTGTTCACCTTTCTGGCCAGCTCGTCCTTCGTCTTCACCCGGCAACTGGGCTACAGCAAGACCGTCTATGGCCTGCTGATGTTCACCATGTCCTTCGCCTACATCCTGGGCACCTTCTGGGGCCGCTGGATGTTGCGGCGCACCAGCATGCACCGCACGGTGGCCATCGCCGGGGTGCTGACGATCAGTGGGGGCGTGCTGCTGACGGTGCTGGCCCATGCCGGTCTGAACCAGCCCTGGTACGGCGCCTGGGCTGTCATGGGGCCGGTGTACTTGTTCATGTTTGGCCACGGCGTGCACCAGCCCTGCGGCCAAAGCGCGGCGGTGGCCCCCTTCCCACACCAAGCGGGCACAGCTTCGGCGCTGAACGGTTTTCTGATGATGCTGGGCGCGTTTTTCATGGGCGGCTGGCTGGGTCGCCACATGGACGTGCCCGTGTTCGCCCTCGCCCACGGCATGCTGCTGTGGAGCAGCGTCATTGCCCTGGTGGCCTGGACCGCCGTACAGCGCCACGGCCGCCCGGTTGAAGTGGCCCAAGCCGCATGAGCGTCGACGCCATCGCCCTCGTCGGCCCCACCGCCAGCGGCAAAACCGCTGCCGCCCTGGCCCTGGCTGCGACACTGCAAGAGCGTGGCGGCGCGGAGATCATCAGCATGGACTCGGCCCTCGTCTACCGGGGCATGGACATCGGTACCGCCAAACCCAGCCGCGAAGAACTGGCCAGCGTGCCGCACCACCTGATTGACATCATCGACCCGCTGCACAGCTACAGCGCGGCCGAGTTTGCCAAGGACGCCACGCGCCTGATGGCTGACATCCGCACACGCGGCAAGACGCCCCTGCTGGTGGGCGGCACCATGCTCTACCTCAAGGCCCTGCTCGAAGGGCTGAACGACATGCCCGCCGCCGACCCGCAGGTGCGCGAGCAGATACAGCAGCGCGCCCAGACCCTGGGCTGGCCCGCCCTGCACGCCGAGCTGATGCAGGTGGACCCCATCACCGCAGCCCGGCTGGCCCCCGGCGACAGCCAGCGCATTGGCCGGGCATTGGAGATCTGGACATCGACCGGCCAGCCTCTGTCGGCCTTTCACCAGGCGCCCAAGGCCCATGCACCTACGCTGAACATCCCGGTCATCAGCCTGGAGCCCAGCGACCGCGCCTGGCTGCACCAACGCATTGCGCTGCGCTTTGAGCAGATGATGGCTGCCGGTTTTCTGGATGAAGTGCGCGCTTTGCGTGCCAGAGGCGACCTGCACCCCGATCTGCCCAGCATGCGCTGCGTGGGCTACCGCCAGGCCTGGCAAGGGCTGGACGAGGGCTGGAGCGAGGCCGAGATTTGCGAGCGCGGCATCTTTGCTACACGGCAGCTGGCCAAGCGGCAGCTCACCTGGCTGCGCGGCATGCCAGGGCGCACGGTGGTGGTGGCCGATGACCCTGATGCATTGAAGAAAATGCTCACACAAGCCACCACAGCCGTTTGACTCGTACCCACAGACTGACCGAGAGAGCGGTCAAACAGCTACCACTTTGGCTTCAAGCCGTTCTTATCCAGATCAAAAGCAATCAAAATTTGCCAGGTTCAATTGAATAGACATCTGGGCTTTGAACATTCTTGTCGTACACCAGCAATACACTCTTGATGTTGTCGAGATTTACGTCGGAGTTCTTCTCTTTAGAGACAGTCACTTTGACACCGACTCCCAATAAAGCAACTGCGGATTGGGTCTTTGTTTCTCCCCTGAAAAACAAAACGACACCATCTTTGCCATCTTTCGGTTCTCCCAACAACTTATTGGTCATCACCTGCTTGTCTTCCCAACCCTGCTTCTGAAGGTAGCTGTTGAGAACCCCTAATCGGTTCAGGAACTTGGCAGGATCAGATGAAATGCCGGATGCATCCCAATTGATCGCCACTTGCATCAAACATTTGCACTTGTACCCCAAGGTGTATGTGATCTTCGCAGGCAGATCCATAGGTTCAAACTGAGGAACATCGACCATCAAGAGAGAAACGCCCGTTTGATCATCGGTTTTGACTTTGATGGCGGACTCAGCGACTCGTAAATCTTTCAAGATGGCAGATTTAGTAACCGCCTCATTGTCACCGAATCGCGCAGATCGAAAACCATTGATCTCGGCTGCATTCACAGCGCAAGCGAAATGCATTGTGAACAATGCGCAGACCACCATTTTGATTTTTCTTTTCATATTGAACCTCATCACTTTTTAATCAGAACTCGATTTACAACCCGAATCACCAATACAGTCCATATTGATGACTGGCGATACATTTTTGAACCATTTTCCAGATTTTTGCTGCTCATCCTTACCCTCAGAAGCTTCTGGCTGTGACTTTGAAAACACATCATTGGTTCCTGCAGAGCGCTCAAGCGTTTGACTCAACACCTGAGATGCACTGATCGCAGTAGTTGGCGTAGCTGGGACAAAAACCGCAGAAGTCGTCGCTCTTGTTGGCGAGGTCAAAGCCACTTCATCGAGCGTCACATGGGTCATGCCATTTGTCAGGCTCGCCGCGCTCACGCTCACCGGTCCGCCAAAGCTGAAGTGGCTGTCGCTGAAGTTCAGGTCCTGGCCCGTCGCCGTGATGTCCGAGCGGCCCACCACGCTGAGCATGCCGTCTGTCACCGTCAACGATCGGCTGGTCGTGAAGTTCCCACCCACGTTCACTTGCGTGCCCGTACCCGACATGCTGAAGTCCACTGCGCGCACATTGCCAACCGTCGTCAACACGCCGCCACTGGCGGTGAGTGTGTTGGCCGTGATGCTGCCCGAGCTGTTCAGGCGTCCACCCGTGATCGTCAGGTTCGGCAGTGTCAGATCACCCGTGTTCACTTGCCCACCCGTCACCGTCAATCCTGTGCTCAGGTTCACGTTGTCCAGTGTCAAGCTCGACAGACTGGTCGTCAGGCTCGCCGCGCTCACGCTCACCGGTCCGCCAAAGCTGAAGTGGCTGTCGCTGAAGTTCAGGTCCTGGCCCGTCGCCGTGATGTCCGAGCGGCCCACTACGCTGAGCATGCCGTCTGTCACCGTCAACGATCGGCTGGTCGTGAAGTTCCCACCCACGTTCACTTGCGTGCCTGTACCCGACATGCTGAAGTCCACTGCGCGCAAATTGCCAACCGTCGTCAACACGCCGCCACTGGCGGTGAGTGTGTTGGCCGTGATGCTGCCCGAGCTGTTCAGGCGTCCACCCGTGATCGTCAGGTTCGGCAGTGTCAGATCACCCGTGTTCACTTGCCCACCCGTCACCGTCAATCCTGTGCTCAGGTTCACGTTGTCCAGTGTCAAGCTCGACAGACTGGTCGTCAGGCTCGCCGCGCTCACGCTCACCGGTCCGCCAAAGCTGAAGTGGCTGTCGCTGAAGTTCAGGTCCTGGCCCGTCGCCGTGATGTCCGAGCGACCCACTACGCTGAGCATGCCGTCTGTCACCGTCAACGATCGGCTGGTCGTGAAGTTCCCACCCACGTTCACTTGCGTGCCCGTACCCGACATGCTGAAGTCCACTGTGCTCAGGTCCCCCACTGTCGTCAACACGCCACCGCTGGCGGTGAGTGTGTTCAGGACGGACAGATTCCCCCCGACATCCAACTGTCCGCCGGTTTGCGAGTAGTTGTTGAGCACCACCTCTGCTGAGGAGCGCAGATAGCCGCCACTGAGCGTGAGGCTGCCCACAGAAGATGTGCTGCCCGCGGCCCCCAATATGCGATCCACCTGGACTTGGCCGTTCAATGTGGCCACAGACGCATCAAAGATCACGGTACTGCCGCTAGGAATATAGACATTGGCCACGTTGGCTTTGTCTGGAATGGCCCCAATCACAGTCCGACCATTGATCACCGCAGTCCAGTTGGCAGGGTCAGACCAAAGGCCACTCGCCCCACCAGTCCATGTAACCGAATTCAATCTAGACACATTGGCAATGGCGCCGTTGGCCGAGGTAGGCCAAACGTAGTTTGCAATCACCGTGCTGCTGCCAGGCACAAAGTCAGAAGCAATCAGTGCAGTGCCAAGTGACACACTCGTACCGACATCTTTGCTGACCAGCTGTCCTGTGGTTCGAGTCACCGTGGCACTTTCGCCAGGAGCAAAGCCCGTAAACGCGAAATTGCCTGAGGTTAAGCCTCCCATATCGCGACTGCCGTCATATATTTTGCTCACGCTGCCAGTCAAGGTCGCGGTCAATACAGCGGGCGTGACACTGTAAATGGCAGATGAAGGCAATTGGTAATTGGCGCTGCTCAATGTCAAGCCTGAAACCCCTGCGCTGCCGCCCGATTGGGCCACACTCACCACTCCTGTACTTGCGACAGACCCACTCAGTACAGGTGCAGCATCCTGACCAACCAGTCCAGACACGACAAACTTGTCTGCAGCAAAACCATCGTTGCCGTCATAGGGCTTGCTCGCCGTGAGGCTCAAAGCCTTTTTGTTGACCGTCAGCGTGTAGTTCGCCGAGCCTGCGGTGTAATTGCCTGATGCCAGTATGTGCGCCGTGACGGTTGCACCACCAGCCCCCGTGACTTGTGCTGTGGGCAAACTGACGGAGCCAAAGTTAAGCACGCTGGCATTGTTGCTGCTGTAGCTGATCGTGCCTGCACTGTTGCTGGAGCTGGCCTGATTGCTGAACGTACCGTCGCCATAAGTGATGGCTGCCGGCGAAGTTGAGGCAAAGCTCAGCTGTGGGGCGACAGGCGTCACGCCAAAAGCGGCTGATGTCGGTAATTGGTAATTGGCACTACTGAGCGTCAATCCACTGAGGCTGCGTGTACCCGCGTCAGCGACATTCACCACCGTTGTACTTTGACTCACACCGCCCAGTACAGGTGCGGCATCACTGCCCACCAAGCCGCCCACAGTAAACGTGTTCAATGCAAAGGTGCCATTGCCGTCGTAGGGCTTGCTGGCTGTCAGCGTCAGCGTTTTCTTGCCCACAGCCAAGGTGTAGCTGGCATTGCCAGCGGAGTAGTTACCTGCAGCGGAGATGCTGGCCGTGACTGTTGCAGAGCCTGCAGCCAGCACATCACCCGTCGCCGAGGAGGCGGAGGCGAAAGTCAACACGCCGCTGTTACCACTGCTGTAAGTGATCGCGCCGGAGCTGAGCGTGTTGGCCGACTGGGTGAATGTCCCATCCCCATAGGTGGCCGTTGGGCTGGCATTGGCAAAACTCAGGTTGGGCGATACCGGAGTGACGCTGAAGGTCGCTGTTGATGGGAGCAAATAATTGCTGCTGGTGATGGTCAAGCCTGTTGTTGCAGCACTTGCACCAGAATCAGCCACATTCACCACACCCGTATTGACCGAACCACCCAAGGTCGGTTGCGCGTCGCTGCCCACGAGTCCGCTGGCAGTGAATGTGTTCGCCATGAAGGTCCCTGTGCCGTCAAACGGTTTGCTGGCCGACAGTGTCACCACTTTTTTGTTGACAGTGAGACTGTAAGTCGCTGTGCCTGCAGCCACATTGCCATCAGCCGCAAGATGCGCAGTCACAACAACTGCTCCTGCACCAGCGACCGCACCAGTAGCGCTGCTGGCGGTACTGAAATTCAAAACACCGGCATTGCTGCTGGAATAGGTAATGGCTCCACTGCTGTTGCTGGCCGATGCAGCATTGCTGAAGGTTCCGGCACCATAAGTGATGGCTGCTGGTGAAGCATCCGCAAAGATCAGATTGGGTGTGATGCCCTGCACACTGAAAGAGGCTGTTGTAGGCAACTGGTAATTGCTGCTGCTGATCGACAAACCACTGATGCTGCGAGAGCCAGCATCAGCCACGTTGACAACGGTCGTGGTCTGCGCAGTACCACCGATTACAGGCGCAGCATCGCCACCGACCACCCCCCCGACAGTGAAGGTGCTCAAGGCAAAAGTGCCGTTCCCGTCGTAAGGTTTGCTGGCTGTGAGCGTCAGTGTCTTTTTATTGACCGTCAACGTGTAAGTTGCGGTGCCGGAGGTGTAATTACCCGCGGCAACAATGTTAGCCGTCACGGAGGCGGCGCCAGCTGCGAGCACCGTCCCAGTTGCAGAACTGGATGATGCAAAACTCAACACCCCAGTGTTGGCACTGCTGTAAGTGATGGCGCCACTGCTGGCTGTGGTGGCTTGCTGAGTGAATGTGCCATCGCCGTAAGTGGCAGTCGGTGTAGCGTTGGTAAAACTCAGGTTGGGCGATACCGGCGTTACGCTGAATGTGGCCGTGGCCGGCAGTTGGTATTTGCTGCTGGTGATGGTGAGGCCTGTGATCGCCGCACTCGCACCCGAGTCTGCAACGTTGGTGATCCCCGTGACGCTACCGCCCAACGTGGGTGCCGCATCGCTGCCAACCAGTCCCCCTGCGGTGAACGTACTGGCTGCAAACGTGGCGGTGCCATCATAGGGTTTACTGGCCGCCAAGGTCACCGTTTTCTTATTGATCGTGACCGAGTACATCAAGGTGCCCATGTTGTAGGTGCTGGTGGCGGCAGAAGTTGCCGTCACAGTCACCACACCGCCCGTGTTGATCGTCGCAACAGGACTGGTGGAGCTTGAAAAACTCAACACAGAAGCATTGCTGCTGCTGTATGTGATCTGGCCTCCGCTGCTCGAAGTTGCCGTATTTGAAACAGAAGCTTGGTCACCATAAGTCAACGTCATGGTTGTGCCATTGCCCCAGGACATCACAGGAATCACCTTGGTGATGTCAAATGGTGTGGCCACATTCAGTATCGAGCCGGTGTAACTGCCAACAGTGAAGTTGTAACCCACAGACGCAGAATAGGCGATGGGATTGGCAATCGTGACAGAATAAGTGGTGGTCCCAGTCGCATTCGACAATGAACCACAGCAATAGATGAAGTCCTGAGATCCAATAGGCGGGTTATACAAACCACCCGTGATGTTGATCTGGTTGACAGACAGTGTCAGCGATCCCGTATTAGATGACGATGTTAAAACAGAGCCACCGCCGTAATGAACGACTGAATTCCCAATTACCAAATAAGGAGAATTTGCCCCCGGATTGCAAGAACCCACTGTACAATTTCCATTTATTTTCAAATCACCGGAAATGTTAATATTTATATTGCCAGATAAAGCACCATAAGCACCTTGATTATATGCAGATGCACCACCGCCATTACCAATCTGGTTAACGTAGTAGGAGCCAGAACCCGTGTTGTCCATGTAAATGGAGCCTGATGCCAAACTTCCGATAAAACCTGAATAAAGGCCGCTCGTATTGTCTGCAGAAGACTGTGCAGTTTGAGCGATTGTGATGTTTCCGGAGACGGCGCCTGTAGATTGGAAATTCCTGACGGAGTAGCCATTGCCAATGTGCACCCCCACATAAATGGCCCCACCCATCCCGGTGCCTGCCAACATGACCAGATGTCGACCAAACCGCACAGACACATCTCCAGAGATCGTGCCCAATTGAAGGGTATTTGCACCATAAAAAATGCCAGCACCATTTCCGATTTTGATGTAATCGTAATAATTGAAGCCACGCATATTGATGTCGCGGGCCGCATTGACGGTGATGGTCCCCTGCACATTGAAAGTGGACGTTAAAACATCTGAGGTTCCGTTGCCGATCATGATCAACGTTTGCTGATCGTATCCATCGCCGGGATTCATATTGATGTCCCGACCGGCATACACATTGATCGTATTGGACACATCGGATGCATTGAGCTTGTAACCAATGACGCCACCGGCGTATTGGCTGGACTGCGAGTTATTGAACGCTCGCAAATTCACATCCCGTGCAGCATAGACATCCGTGGTCCCCAGCCGAGTGCCTGCGAATACGATTTTGGGACTTCCTGCAGTGCCCGCCACATTGGGCTTGATGGTCACATCACCGGTCAAAGAGCTGAGCAAAAGTCCACCAGCGTCATCGCCCTGTATGCTCTGGTTGACCACCAGATCACCGTAGGCCACGATTTTCAGCGTGTGTGAAGAGGACCAGGTGATGGGCGATGAAACCGTGATTTTTCCGGTGTTCGTGCCTAGAACGTTCGGGCAAGAAACCCCTGAGCAACTGGGCGTGCTGTAGGAAGTGATGCCCGTTCCGGTGTACTTGTCGTTGGAGCTTGTACCGGTTGCGATAGTCACATCACTGGTGGCCAATGCACTGTTGATCGATGTGGCCAACGCTGTGTTAATCGTCAAGTCATACGGGTCAACGATCCAGTAACCTGCCAACACACGAATACCCGCGAGGTTGACCTCATAGCCTGAAGTATCCACCTGACCACCACGCCCCGTGCCGGCACCTTGCGCTTCGATGCTGGCACCAATGGTGGCCACTGTATTCAATCGTGTCGGGTCGGTACGAAGCACCACCGTGCCCCCATCACCCTGAACCTTGGCATTGGCGCGAATCACCACATCCTGGCCGATGTTCAGGCGAGTCGCCTCATACACCCCTGTGATGCCCAAGGCCGAACCACCCACTGCAATCAATCCACCACCCGATGCACCCGAGGCATCCAATGTGGTGTTGACAACATCGATGCGATCAGATGCGACCGTGATCGAGCCTGCGCGGCCTGCGCTGGACCCAGCCAGCAGACTGGCATCCGACACGCGAACCCGGCCGGCTGACGCGCTGCCCTGACTTGCTTCGGGCGATTGCAACACCACTTGGCCACCCGCCACGGCACCAGACACATCCAGTTTTCCAGAGACATCCACGGACGGTGCCACCATGGTGATGGCGCCGCCGGTGCCAGAAGCCGCCATCGCCTCGACATTTCCGGTATTGCTGATTTGGCTGGAGGCCTTCATGACAATGCGTCCAGCGCCATCAGTAGCCAACTGATTGGCACTGACCGTGCCTGTGTTCACCACACTGCCCAGCAACTGATTGGCCGCCTGTGATGTCATGATGACAGCACCATCAGGCGCCTGGATCAAGTGCCGATTTTCAACCAGCGTTTGCACACTGGCCGGCGTGACCGCCACACCCAGCAGACCGCCTGAAGCATTGATGTCCAGCGAAACGGCCTCACCCGACGCCAATGCCACCATCCCAGCGCGGGCTTTGATCAAACCGTTGTTGGTGACGTTTGTACCCAACAATGCGGCATAACCTCCAGACCCGACTTCAATCGTGCCATCGTTGCGCACCGACCCATTCGAGCCTGGAGCAGAAAACAAGGTCGACCCAGCCATGAACGACGATGGATCCAAGTCCAATGTAGAAGCCACCAAGCTGCCGACGTTCACCCTGGCTGTTGGTGAGAAGTAAACGCCTTGCGGATTGACCAAATACACCTGGCCATTCGCCAAAATGCTGCCGTAGATCTGAGAGGGTGTGCCTCCCAGAACCTTGTTGAGGACGACCGAACGGCTGTCGGGTTGGACAAAATTCACTGTCGCAGCACTGCCCACATTGAAGTTTTGCCATTCGACTGCAGCTCGAGGTGTTCCTTGAACCACCGTCAAATTGCTGCCGCTTGTCGACAGCGTGGCACTGCCGCCCACCACACGCCCGCCAGAGGGCAACTGAGTTGAAGGTACTTGGGCAGCAGAAAACCCCGTGGCCAAAAGACATGCACATGCACTCAACCAACGAAGTCGTGGCATGCCCTGCCGCTTCTCAACACAAGCCATATTCACTTTGAACATCTGCAAATCAATCATCAAAAGCTGTGAGCAGCTTCAAGCCAGACACGTGGACTCTTCAGCGTTCCGTCTTGGTCCATGCCTGTACTTGTCGGGTTAGGATTGCGCCCCGTCCGCCATGAAGCGAGTGCCTTCAAACGCGTCTTTGGCAACATTTGCCACTGCGCAGAAACACCATAGCCGTGCAGATCGAGCTTGTTGAGCGATTGGTCCCACGGCTGCGCAGCAACTGTCACTCGGCCATGGTCATAAAAGACTCCCACCGTCTTGTCGCCATCAAACGGACGGTGGAGATCAATATTGAATTGGTAGCCACGACTACCTCCTGCTTCAGAAGCAGGATAGGCACGAACACTGGTTGGACCACCAATGTAGAACTTCTCAGAACTGTCCAAATTTTGTGATGCCCACTGCCCAGAAAAAGCAGTTGTCAGATTCCACTGATCATCCAGGTTTTGCTGACGCGTGAATCCATAAGACCATTTCGAAAAGCGCCCTTCAGTGCGGGCAGTTTTTTGATCATCTTGCTGGTTTGGTGACCCCGCCAAACCAACCTGACCAGCAGACAGAGACAAGACATACGAGTTCATCGCTCCTTGCACCCACGTATCTGCAAAGAATCCTGCCAATTGTTGATTCATCACGGTCAGTCCGTAATTCGAAACAGGGCCGGATGCATTTTGGTTGTAGAAGGACTTGTGCTCCCAACTTAACTTCCAATTCAATTGCGCACTCTGCGAGCGTTCAATGGCATATGCCGCCTGAAAACCAAACGATTGAGCACCGCCTTCAGGTTGATTCACCACCTGGTCGCCGCTGACAATTTTGTAGCGCATATCACTGTTCAGCCAACCCAGTTTGAATCCTGATATCCAAGGATCCGTCAACCAAACGTCCACCCTGGCGTAGTCAACACCACGGGTTTTCAGCAGTGTCAAACTCCAATCATCGCCTTGACCACTGAGACCGCTGCTGTTGAGCACAGCGATAACACGCTCACTGCCACTCGATTTCTGCCCCGCATTGTCGGCCATCAGCAAGCCAGAAAAAATGGCCCGATCCTCAACACTCAATGCCAAATCAGTCTCACCCTCGTGCTGACCCGCAACCAAATTGCCCGCCACAGACAGGCCAGGTATCTCATTCGCCACGCGAACGACACGCTCGATTTCAGGCGTCAAGACCTCTTGCCCTTGCTGGGGCAAATGTCGCTGTGCATAAGAAGCAAACCAGTCCCGATCCATTCGATGGGTAGAGTCCAAAAAACGCAGCTGCCCCATCACGGACTCAAGGACATCGATCCGAATCTCCCCATCTGACACCTCTTGTTGGGGAAAATAAACGCGTGCCAAACGACCACTGCTTCGGTATGTCTCGGCCACAGCATCCAGCGCCAGGGAAAGCTCCTTGAAACTGAACTCGCCGTCCGTCCACGGGGCCACCACTTTTTGAAGCGCCGCATCTGACAACGATTTGTTACCTGCAAACCGAAAACGCGTCACCCGAACCTTGGGGCCGGATGCTTGATCCGACTGCACAGTTGGCTCACGACGGGTGCCACTCGAAGGCGATGGCATCACGGGCACTGACTTGCCCAGTTCCAGCCCTTGCAACTGTCTCAAGGTTGAACCCGCATCAGGCACCTCGCTGGCCAGGACAGATGAACCGCCAAGCATCAAGCCAGCAAGCACAAAAGCCACAGCCATCTGAGAGGCGTGCTGACTCTTGGATGTCATCGCACTGTCTACCCCAAAAATCATCCCATATGCATTAACGCTCACGTGCCGCTCCGCTGAATGCTTTGACAATCGGCTTGAACAAATAAGTCATGACCGAACGCTGTCCGGTTTTCACATCGACCGTGGCGGTCATGCCAGGACGAAGTTGATCCAATGCCAGCTTGGGATTGACATGTTTCGCATCCAGCGTCACTCGTCCCCGGAAGAACGTCTGTGATTGCCCTGCCCCATTTTGCTCAGACAATGTGTCCGAGCTGATGTACTCCAGCTGCCCTTGGAGCCCGCCATAAATGGAGGAATCAAAAGCATCGATCTTGATCGATGCAGGCAAACCTGAATACAACAGCCCAACGTCCGCAGGGAGCAATTTCAGCTCCACCTCAAGCTCAACATCTGTGGGTGAGATTTGCATCAATTCATCACCACCTTTGAGGACCCCGCCCACCGTATTGAGGCGCAGATATTTGACAATGCCAGCCACTGGGGTTGTCAATTGGGTGTGCTGCAAAACACTGTGACGCTCATCGAGCTTGAACCGTTGCGATGCAAGATCGTCCTGCAAGCGCGTGGCTTCCTGGCGAGCATCTTGCATGTATTTGTTGCGAAGAGATTCCATCTTTCCCTCCAGCTCAGTCACTTGTCGCTGAGCACGCATCAAATCCAGTTTGCTGGTATCGCCCGTCGCAAACAAACGCTCGTTCACGCTGAATTCATCTTTGGCCAAAGCCAAAGCTTTCTCGAGGTTGCTGACCTCGGCCTCAAGACTGCGCCGCTTTTGCCAATAGAGCTGTTCTTGTTCTGCTTGCAAATCCTTGTACTTTGCAAACTCGGACGGAAATACAAGCTGAAGTCCAGAAGCTTCGGCCTTAGCGCGAGCCAATCCAATGGCCAATGCTGCCAACTTGGCACGCCCCTCCTCGACCCCCGCCACAGCACGCTCGTTTTCCAGCAAAGCAAGCACTTGACCGGCTTTCACATGCTGTCCTTCTGTCACCAAGATTTTTTCGAGCACACCACCATCTGCAGCCTGGATCACCTGGGTGCGGGTGGCCGGAATCAGTTGACCCTGTGCACGCACCGTCTGATCCACATCAAAAATGAAAGCCCAAGATAAAAAAACCAACAAAGCCACCAGAAGCAGCCATGTCATACCGGGCAAACGAAAAGAGAGACGCTTCATGCTCGAACCTGTGCGAAAGAAGTAACAGCGGGTGGGGCTTTCGCCATGGGCTGAGGCGCCCCTTGCAATTTCTGCATGACCTCATCGCGTGGACCATCCATCACAATTTGATGGCCCACGACCACAATCACCCGGTTCACCAAGCGCAACAATTCAGGCTTGTGAGTCACCAGGCACAAGGTGTCTTCTGCACGCAACTGCGACTCCAGTGCCTGCAAAACCTTGACCTCCAAATTGCGATCCATGGAAGCTGTCGGCTCATCCAGCAGCCAGACTTTGGGTTGACGCAAAAACACCCTGGTCAAATTCAACAGCTGCTTTTGCCCGCCAGACAGGCCTGTGCCGCCTTCATAAATGGGCAAACTCAATCCTCTGGGGTGCGTTCCAATCAAACGTTCATACAAGCCTGTCAGCTTGGCCACATTCAAAATGGTGGTATCACCGGGATCGACCAAGCCCAACAACAAGTTGTCGCGCAAAGTCCCAGCAAACAAACGCCCGTCCTGCTGCAAATAGCCGACGCTTTCAGCCAGGACAGGTTTAGACACATGGGAGATGTCCACGCCATCCAAACGGACCGTGCCCACATGGGGTTTGTACATACCGCTCAGCAGCCGAAGCAAGGTTGTCTTGCCCGATCCGATGGGGCCCAAAATACCGACTTTCTCACCTGCACGAATGTGCAATGCAGGGACCTTGAGTGCGGGTTGCTGCCCGTAGCGAAACTCCACACCGGAGCAATCAAACTCGCCGTGCACCTGATCCAGGATCACAGGATGCTCTACATCGTGGTGATCCCCTTCCAGCGCCCAGATGCGCGACAAACTGTCCATGGCAGCTTTGAAATGCCCCCACTGAACCAAGATACCCGGCAGGCTGCTGATTGGACCCAAAATGCGCCCAGACAAAATGGTGCAAGCGATCAAGCCTCCCATCGTCAGATGGCCCTGGGCAATCAGCACAGCCCCCCAGGCGACCATGACGGTATACGACAGCTGATGCACCATCGCAATGATGTAAGACGTGTGCTCACTCAGGTTGCGCATATCCAACTCGGTTTCGCGAGCATCATCGGCGGTGCGCAGCCACTGCGTGAGCATGCGCCAACCGCCTTGGCCAGACTTGATGGTTTCCGCCCCTTCCACGGCCTCAACCAGCAAGCCTGTCTTCAAATTGCTGGCCTGATTGGACTTGCGCGTCAACACCTGAATCTTGAGGCGGGAATGGATACCCAAGCCCAAGGCAATGGCCATGAACACCAAAGGCACAGCACCAAGCCAACCTCCCAGCCCCACCACCACCAAGGTGTACACCAACACAAACGGAAAATCGACCATCAACTGGGTTGGCACAGACACCAAGAAAGACCGAACGGTCTCATACCCTTTCAATTGAGCCGCCAGTGCGCCCACACTGCCAGGCAATTGATCCAGGCGAACATCCAGAAATCGGGTATAGACCGACTTGGCCAATTGCGAATCCACGCCATCGGCCAACTGCTCATTCAAGATGGATCTCACCAACTTCGCAACAAACTCGAAAACGATCGACAACACCACCCCGATCGTCAACGCCAGCAACGTTTCTTGTGCGCCCGTAGGCACAACACGGTCATACACCTGCATGCTGTAGAGCGAAGTGGCCAGCGCCACCAGGTTGATCATGACGCCACCCAACACAATCTCCAGCAGCCGCTTTCGGTTGGAGAACATGGCTGTGCGGATGATGGCCACGATGGGCGCATAGTCCAGGGCTCGCGGCTTGGCAAATTGAATTTGACAAATCTGCGCCTGCCCCAAATCAGCTTGAACCGCTTCTGACCAAGCATTGCCATCTTCCGAGGGGAACTCCAGCACCCACTCCCCCTTGGCATTGCGACCACGCAAAACACCCACGGCATCTTGACCAACCAGCAATGCGGGCAATTGCATGGGCTCCAGTGTTTTCACATCGAGCCAGCGCGTTTGCGCGACCTGTAAACGTTTCAAGACCACATCGACCGACGCTGCGTTGACACCTTGTGCCTGCTGCACCGCCTCGGTCAGCGCCACCTTGTCCAGAGGTTGCGCCAATACGCGCGCCAAACGCCACAAGCAAAAATACAGGGAGTTCATCAATCCATCACTTTCAATGGCGCGGCTCAGAAGCAGCGGCCAATACGCTATCCACACCTTGCACAAACAGGCCTAAACGCCACAGCAAGGATTTCTCGGTCACACGGGCGTCTGCCAGCTCAAGCTCTGATTGCATCGACTCGCGTGCCGCATTCATGACGTCGAGCCAAGACTTGCGTCCCGCCAAAAACTGGCGATCCCACGCTTCCTGCGTGGCCCAATTGGCCTTGGACACTTGCTCCAGCGCTGGCAAACGGGCTTGCACGTCTTGCAGTTGAATCCAAAGCGACTGCGCCTGTTCGAGCGCTTTGCGCTGCCCGCCATCCAACTCCTGCTCTGCCGCCTGTTGGCGCTGCACGGCAGAGGCCACTTGCTGAGGCGTACTCAAACCAGCGCCAAAACGGCTGTTCATGCCAATGAACACGCGATTCGTTGTGGGGTAATTCGCGATCGTGTAGTTGCCGCGCTGGTGCTCTGCGCGAACATACACTTCTGGCCAAAAATCGGCCTTGCGCTCATTGACTTCTTGCTCAACCTGCCGGATTTGGGCACGCAAACGCGTCAAAGACGGATGATGATCCAACACATCGGCAGTGATTTGATCGAGCCCGGCGCCAGACCATGGGCTCAGTCCTGGCCATGCCGGGCAAGCTTGCGCCAAGATCGGTTGGCCCAACAGCTGCGCCAGACGGGATCGTGCCATTTCAAGCTGGGCTTGCTGACCGCGCTTTTGTGCCACGGCTTGTGCCACCCGGCTTTCGGTCATGATCAGCTCGGAAGGCGCAGATGCCCCCTCATGCACACGGCGCTCCACCTTGGCCTGCAAATCGCGAAGCAATGACAAACTGTGCTCAATGACCGTCAAGCGCGCATCGGCAGCGCACCACGCCCCCCACGACTCCACGGTTGACATGGCCAATTGCTGACGCGTTTCCTCCAACACGGCCTGACGGGCATCCAGACTGGCCTGAGATTTGGCCAAACCCGCCGTCAACCGCCCGCCTGTCCACAAAGGCTGTTGCAAACGCAAAACCATGATTTGGGGATCGCCTTGGTACTGGCTGTCTGCCACAGCAGCTTTGGCCTGCTCCACACTGACCGAGGGCGTAGGAAAGAACTGTTGCCTGGCAATCGACAGGTCCTGACGTCCGACCTCCAGATGGGCTTGCTGCATTCTGACGTCAGGATGAGACTGAAGCACCTCACTCAAAAATGAATGCAATTCCAAGGCGCAGGCTTGTCCTGTGCAAAAAAATACACCCAATAACTGAATTGCTAATTTATTTTTCATTCAAAGCAAAGAAAGTGCCAATCGCAAAACTGGCACTTTCTTTCAAAAAACAATTTAATTAAATCACAGTAAAGACTTTATAAATATCATCTTGCCCATACGTACCTCCATTAGAGGAATAATTTGCAGTAGAGAAACCGACACCAGCATTCATCATATTTTCCTGATTAGCGGACTCAAAAGTCATGCGATCCATTCTGTATTCATACTGATGCCCAGAAATCAATGCCGCATTCAAATGGATACTGACATGGGTATTGTTGATGGAGACCTTGGACTCCCAAGTATCCAAGGTGGCATCGTTCGTACCAGCACCGCCAACCTCAAAGGTTTCAATCACGGTGTTGGTTGTGACATCCGTCAATTTCAAAGTGTGATAATCGGCAGTGGAGTTCCCTCGAGAGGACACCATTGCCCGATCAAAATCGAGAACAATGTTGTGATTAACCGCGTCGTATGACAAATTCAACAAAGTGGGATTCAATGGATCGGCACTGATCGATTTCACACTTTCAGAACCATCCAGGTAGCGTGCGCCATCCGCACTGGTCACAAGGAAAGGATTGACCATGATCCATGCGCCGCTGATGGTGTTGGGATCGACTTTGACATCCACTTCGTAGTTTTTATGGTCACCAGAATCTCGGATGGCCAGAATATCAGAAGGCGTGTTGGACAAATTCGATGTTCGGCCCCCTAGGGTGTAGGCCGTCAAATCACCCGCAGTGCGGGAACTCGTGGCATAAGTACCGCGAGAACCTTCAATAATCACCGCATCGTCGGCCAAACCAGCGCCACCCAAATTGAAACCCGTCACCGCCTCAGAGAATGTGAACTTGTAAGTTCTGTAGGCCGTGCTTGTGTTGGTGTCGTAATGCAGATTGGTGACATCAGACACGTTGTACACGTGAGTTTGTGCATCCAAAACTGTCACCGCCAGAGAAATGGGGGTATTGGCAGAGGCCACATATTTACCCATCACCGTTGAGTTCAAGGCAGAAAGGTCCGTGGCCGAATATTGCAAGCCATACGTAGACGCCAGGTTGTAAGTGGTGTTGTTCAAATAATCATTGAAACCATGCGTTCCAGCATTGTTTGGATTATAAAAAACCAACTCATTCACATTGGTCACGTTGGATGAGTTGACACTGCTGTAGCCCAAGAGGCCATAAGTGGTGGGCGTCAGCGCAGCGTAGTTCAACTCATTCATCACCGATGCCCGCTCTGCAAAGGTATCCACTGCCGAGAAACTCATGCGGTCGAGCATGTAGTTGTAGCTGCTGACAAAATTGGCCACACCGTTCGTGCTGTTGGCCCAATACGACTGGAAAACACTGTGGTTGCTGTACATACCCGCAGCATCAGCATAGAGCCAGCCGTTGGTCAAACCACCTGAAGCCATTACTTCCGCCGCTGTCAGGTAATTCGATGTGCCGCCACCGGTACCGTCAGCCAGGTTGGCCAGTTTGATCATCATGTTCACGTATTTTTCTGTGAACGTGGTCGTGCCTGCTGATCGGTATGTTCTGTTGGTATCGTAATAATCAGACTGAATGGCATCGTAGACCGTCTGAGTCAACTGAGGGAACACATCCTTCCAGTTGTTGAGGCTGTACTTGTTTGCACCTGTTGTGGGGGCGTTGTATCGCCAATAGTTCAATTCAAATGTAACGGGAGACAGGGCTTCCAATTCAAAACCACGTGTGGCCTTGGCCACGGCAGTGAGCACTTCGGCATCGGTGCGTTGCGCACTGGCGAAGTTGGCACTGTTGCTCATTTCGTAACTCAGATACTCGCCAAAACTGCGCTGGTTCGCAACAGCAATCACCCAGTTGCTGTAATACTGGCTGACGTTTGCAGAGTACGCACCTAAGCCAGCCAAACTGGCTGCATTCCATGACGGTGTGTTGCTGGGTGCGTTGAAAACAGAGTCTCGGAAATAAATGTAGTTTCCATCCAGGAAAACTTGCTGGATTTCTTGAATTGTGGGTGCCGTGGGAATGGCAAAACGACCCGAAGTCGCCAACAACTGGTGGTACACCGCTTGGACACTGGTGTTATTTTGTGCCAAAGATATGCCCAGGTATGTGGTGGTTGGCTTATAACCCAACTGATACAAACCGCCATTGCTGTTGGCACCAAAATAATCGGTCCAAACACCGTCCACATTTCCAGCAATATCTTCTTTGATTCGGGTGTAAGCATTGTCAAAATACTGCTTATCCTGAGAGCTCATGAAGGTGTTCAATTTGGCCACAACGTCTGAAACGCTCGGATTTCCACCCGCCGTGTTGATCGCCGAGTTGATGTAATACCTGGCGTATTGGTAATATTTATCGTTGTAGGTGGCCAGCAAGCTTTGCAGCTGCGCCGCACTGACCAGGGTGGCGTTGGCGTTTCCGTTGTAGTCCTCCACCAGTTCGGCAGTGGCTGCGGTGGCCAGCGTATTGCGGGTGGCGATGTAACTGAGCAGTTCGGCCTGGGTGGGCGCTGCAGGGTTGGCAAACACGGCGTTGCCCGCGTAAAGGTATTTGGAATACACCGGCCCCAGGGCTGAAATCACACTGCTATCAAGGTAGGCGTAATCGGCACCGGTCAGGGCAGAAACCGTGGCGCCGGCAGCCAGTTCGGCTTTGATCACCTCCAGGGTGTTGACCGTGCCAATGATGTTCTTGACTTGTTGGGCGGTGATAACCGAGGTCGATGTGAAACTGGCCGGATTCGACAAAGCGGCAATGTATTTGGCCGTATTTGCACTGTTGACGTTCGACATCAAGGCAAAGATGGGCGCAAAGTCAAATTGACCCACGGTGTTGTTGGCGAATGCGGTCTCCAGGGTGTCGATCACGCCTTGTGCAACGCCCATGGTGACCGCGCTGGCCAGCTCGACGCTCGTGCGCGCCGCAGAGTTGGCGTAGGTGTAATGGTTGAGTGCGTCGTAAATGGGTGTCAGGTCATTGACGGTCACCCCAGCGTAAAGACCCTGCAGCATTTCCACCGTGAGGTTAGTACTGTTGAGTTGCCCGTTGGCCGCCTGCATGATGTCATTGATCTTGGCCGCGTTCACCACTTTGATGGCATCAGCAACAGCTTGCTTGTGGACATCCTGGTTGCTGAACAGCGTAGCCAGCTGCTGCCGCGCCGTGTATTTCTCACTTCCGTTGGCGAAGGAGTAATACGCAGTGGAGAAGAATGTCTGGTAATCCGTCAGCCAAGCCGCAACCACATTGCCTGACAGCTGCTGCAGCTGAGTCAATGAAACAGGCGTGGCGTTCGGTGTGTAACTCACATCGTTGGTGACCTCTTTCAGCGCATCGGCCCAAGTGGCCACGTCACTCATGATGGTCTGAACGTCTTGCCAGGTCACATGCGCTGTATTCGCATAAGTTGCGTGTTTGAATCCAATCAAATACGCATTGAAAGTACCATTCACCACCCAACTGGAGTTGTATGCATTAGTCAGGTTAGCCAATTTGGTCAAATCCAAACTGCTCCAAGCATTCGATGTCACCGCCGTTTGAAGGCTGGCTGCGAAATCAATTTGTCCTTTTTGAATGGCCCCATTCAAAACGGCTTGCCCAATTTCGGCCGTGGTAGGCGCCGTCGGCGAGCTGTAGCTGTAGGTCCGGAGTGCCAACTGGATAGCAGCCAAGCCATCTGTGGCATACATTGCCGTGCTGACCAACAATTGTTGTGCGTATGTCCATCCAAAACTGCTGTTGGAGTACGGCATACCGACGCCAGACAACAGACTCGCGCTCACATAGCTGCCATTGGAATTACCAGCAATGTCTTCCAGCACTTCGGTCTTCAAAGCGGCCATGCTGCGGTAGGCGGCGTAGCCCTGGAATGCGGCCGTCAACTCAGTCTGTGTGGGCGCGCTGGGGTTGGCCCACGCATACTGGTGAATATAAGCCAACCAAACGGCTTTGTTCGTGTCCGAATTGGACGTTGGAATGGCCGTCGAAGACGAAGGATAGAAACCCGCAGACTGGAAGTTGCTGAGAGTAACGACGTTGTTGTCCACGTTGCCCGCAATGTCTTCAGCCAGCGCAGTCAGCACTTGAGCAGGCGTCATGTTTGTGTTGCTGCTGCTGCTGCTGCTGCTGCTGCTGCTGCTGCTGCTGCTGCTGCCGTAAAACGTGCTTGGGTTAACGGCACCGGACCAGGTCCCTGCATTCACCCGGTTGATGATTTGCTGGTTGACATATGTGTCGGAGCCATAGGTACCGTAGCCGGCGGTGCCCATTTGCGCAAATGCGGTGAAGTAGTCATTGAGTTTGGCCGGCACAACACCCGTGAACAGCTTCGCCAGATCCGTGGCGGTTGGTGTGACGTTAGGGGTCGCTGTATTGCCAGCCCACTGGTCTTTCACCTCGGCCACCAGCCCGTTGTAGGTGGCATAGGTGCTTTGCATCACGGCATTGACATCGGCCCAAGTGATGGCTGATGGATTGCTGTAACTGGACGCACTGTACAAAGCCGTCGTCAGGAAGTTGGTTTGATAAGTCAAGTTGCTGTAGGAATTACTCGCCAGTCCGGTGATGGCTGACAGCGCAGTCACCGTGCTGTGGTTTGCCACGGCATTTTGCACGGCAGTTGCCGCAGCGACCTTGGCGGCACTGATCACACCGTCCACGATCGAGACCAAATCAGCCACCGTAGACGTGCTGGTGATGCCCGACGCCAACGCTGAACGAATAGCAGTCTCGGAGGTCGTAGGTGCAATGCCCCCTGGCTTCAGCGATGAGTAAAGACCCGAAATATCGGTGAACGATGCCAACGTGGCGTTTGTATTGCCTGCGGCATCTTCCCGAATTTCTGCCAGCAGATTGGTGACGCTCGTCTGGTTGACACGCGCGATCACAGCCTGAATTTCTGCCAGTGTGGGGTGCGCCGCATCTGCGGCCCAACCAGGCTGAGAAAAGGCAGCCAACAGGGCCGGCGTGCCTGGACCGGACACCATGACCGTAGAAGAAATCACATAGCTCGGCGTCAACGTGATCAGGTATGACTGAAACATGGCCGCATTTGCCGGGCTTGCAATCGCTGATGTCAGCGACGTTGCAAAACCACTCAAACGCGAAGCCACGAGTGACTCGGCATAGTTGAAGACCGCTGTGACTTGAGCTTCTGTTGGATTGGAAGGATCAAATGCCGGAACGGCAGAGGGGCTGGTTCCTCCCAGTGCTTTGTAAACAGCACTTTGGATGGCCGATTTGAAGGCCAAAGGCGTGGGATCGGGATTGGAAATGAACAAGCCAATGGCTGCGGAGGACACCATGCTGTCAGGCAATGTCAGTGTGCCGCCATTGACAGGGTTGTAGCCGACCAAGGCCGTTTGCAGATCACTCAGATAGGAAGTGACAGCGGCAGAAGGGCCGTTGTTGGACGAGCTGCTGCTGGACGAGCTGCTGCTGCTGGACGAACTGCTGCTGGTCGAGCTGTTGTTGGATGAGCTGCTGCTTGATGAGTTATTGCTAGACGAGCTGTTGTTGGACGAGCTGCTGCTTGATGAGTTATTGCTAGACGTGCTGTTGTTGGACGAGCTGCTGCTTGATGAGTTATTGCTAGACGTGCTGTTGTTGGACGAGCTGCTGCTTGATGAGTTATTGCTAGACGAGCTGTTGTTGGACGAGCTGCTGCTTGAAGAAGAACCCGAAGTTGTCTGGAAGCTCGCCATGCCCTGCTGCAGCGCGGACAAACTCATTCCGCTGTGATAGGCCGTTTGCAATGCCGCGGTGTATGCCGCCAGATTGGTGCTGTCTGCAGCGGTAAAACCCAGCGCATTCAGCTCTTGCACAGTCAGTTGCCCTGTCACACCTCCCGCCAGGAAGTTGTACAAATCTCCGATCTCTGCCAACGCAGGCGCAATGGTGGCTGCAGTCGTGGCCCCCATCGTCGCCAAAGCGTCGGTGATGAAGGTTTGAATGGCCGTTTGATTCAGACGGGTTGCTGAATCAAAACCCAGCAGCTGGAGGTCTACATCGGTCAGGGCAGCTGCGCTGCTGGCACCAGAAAACACAGCCCAGGCTTTTTCCAAGGTGGTGATGGCGCTGTACAGTTGCGCCTCGGTTGTAGGCGCCGCAGTTGCCAAGCCTTGTTGAACAAAGGTCAGCATGCCAGCAAACTGGGTGCTTGTCACACCAAAATCAGTGGCTGTGATCCCGAGGTCAGCCAGCACTGTGGCCGTGATGTTGGAAGGATCAGCGGCAACCGCAGCCAGGCTTTGGGTCACAGCTGCATTTTTGGTGTCGATCACACTTTGGGCCAAAGTCACCAGCGATTGCAGGCCGGTGACATGGTTGCCTGTGATCCCTGCGTTGAACGCGGCTTGCACCAAATCGGCAATCGGTGCAGACACGCCATGCACGCCCAAGCGATCCAATTGCACTGCCGTCAGGTTGACCAATTGGTCTTTGCTGAATTGTGCAATCTGCGCATCTGTCAGATCAACAAAACGTGTTGCAGGAACTTCTGCAATGGCTTGAGCATCGACAAGCATCAGCTGATCAACAGAGATTGCATTCAGCCCGCCGTGCTGTGCAATGGCAATCAGTTGCGTGGGTGTCAGGGCATCAAACTGTGCACTGGACAATGATGCCACTTGGCTGGCGCGCAATAGGCCCAGTTGCTGATCACTCATGGCCTGAATTTGCGAAGCAGTCAGCGCCTGGACCTGGGTAACACTCATGCCTCGAAGTTGCTCAGCGGAAAGCTGAGCCACATCTGCTGTAGACATACCCGCAATGAAAGTAGGCGTCAACACCTGAATAGCATCAGGGGACAAGGCCAAAGCAATCTGCGATGTGATGGTGCCGCCTGCCGCGATCACCGCGGTGTTCTGACTTGCCCGCAATGAAGAGATCAATGCAGGATCCGAGCTCAACAAGACGCTGTACAAATTGTCGTTCGGGTTCGCTTGCTGCCAACCAGAGATGGCCGCGCTCGACAATGCGCCCAGCACACTGCCAGAGATGTGGGCCATGTCAGCCGCGGAGATCGTGGCGACTTGGGTTGCACTCAGAAAAGCTGCAACAGTTGGCTTCAAAGTGGCCAACGTGCTGGCATTGAGTGTGGTGATCGCTTGCGCTTGATTGCTAGCCGCAGGATCAATGATGGCCGCAATTTGTTGCAAGCTGATTTGGGTGACTTTGGATGCTGCCTCTGCGCCACGCAGAATCTGCGATTGAGCAGCAGCGCTGAGCGCGTATGAATTAACTCCGTTGGTGGTGATGACCTGAATCTGGTTGGCCAGCGACACCAAACCTTGGGTGATATTGCCCGTATCTGCAGCATCCAAACCTGACAACGCAGCAAGCACCAGACCATATTTGTTGCTGACCGTGCTCGCAACAGCACTGCCATTTTGCGCAACCGAGACAACTGGATTGACGGCCCCATTGAATTCGGCCTCTGTCAATCCAAACACGCCAGCAATCTTGGCAATGGCCTCTTGTACTTGAGTGGAAGAAATGGCCTGCCAATTCGAGTTGCTCGATTGCACCAGAACAGTTGTTTCGGGATTCAAGCCCAGAAGCTGGACCCCCAAGTTGATTGCAGACAATGTGCTCAGCGGAGTCACATTGAGACTTTGATCTCCTGCCTTGATGACTGCAACCGCGGCCAGCGCACCACTCAAAGTGGCGGCCTCACCCAGAGCCTCGTCCAGGTAATCGGCAACGGCATCAGACGCCGAAGTGAGCACAAAAACAGCTGGCCCTTCAAACCCTGTCACAGTCATGACAAAAGTACCGTCAGCATTCACCGTCACAGGCTTTGAAGAAACAAGATGCCCATCCAAAGTAGAGTAGGCATTGATAAACAAATCGTTCTGACTAACCACCGGTCCCGCGACAACCATACCGTTCACACGGGCAACCGATTGCGCAGTTGGATCCGTCTGCGTGGTTTGAGCCGTTGATGAACTTGGGGTGCTCGCGCTGGAAGAGTGGACGTTGTTCGCCACCACGGCCGTGGTGGCCACGCCTCCCGCGACCACACCAACCTGAGCCACAGGTGCCAGGCTGACAAATGAACTCGCAACCGATGAAGCGGCTGAGGCAGCCACCGAGCCCGCCGAAGAAACGGCCGAACCGATTGAAGAAGCAGCCGACCCCATCGAAGAAACCAACTCTTGAAAGCCGGACGACAATGCACTTTCAATGCTTGCAGTTGTTGTAGATGCAATGGCGGCTGTAGACAATTCTGCGCCCCCAGACACCTGGATGGCTCCCGCCCCTACGGCGATACTGGCTTGCGCCACGACCACATCGTTCACAGTGGTCTGAACGACATCCGCCCCTTCGAGCAGCTCCATGTTGCCATCTGCCTTGGCCAAGCCTTTCTTGGCAACTCGGCCGCTCTGCGTGCTTGCGCGTTCACCAGCAGGCGCAACCATGTCAGAGACGAGTTTTGTATTGGGTTGAATTTGACTTTGTGGAGCCTGGTTGTCAACAGCAGCCGATGAAGAAAGTTCGTTTTTGCTGGAAACGGGGGGGCGAACGTTGGCCATAGACTGCTCCTGGTGCGTCAAAAAAGATAGCCAGCAGTCTAGTGTTGAAGGCATTGTCACTTCTGACAATTTATGACAATCATGAAGCTATTTGATAGAATTCAAAAATAATTAATGCTCTTATTAAATTTTGTGAATAATTTAGAAAATCTCAATAAAAAAAATAATCTTCAACAAAGATTAAGCTTTTCATTGATTAACGCCACGAGTTACTGCGCTTCAATGTTTCTGCTCTTTGTTTGCTGTGCAGTGTGGGCTCCAGCAGCCATGTCACAGCCCCTGTCAACGCACGACTCGTCTACACCTTACAGCGTCTTTGAACTGGTAGACACACACGGCCAGTTGAGTCCGCAGGATCTGGGCGAGCTGCCAGGCAGCGCATTTACAGCGCTCGACGGCATGCATGTTCGGAAAGGATTCACCCATTCAACCGTCTGGCTTCGTGTACTGATTCGGAATCAAGGCCACGACAACTTGATCCGATGGCTCGAGCTGAGTTCACCTCTGCTTGAGCATGTGCACCTGTTCAGAAAACAGGCCAATGGTTTGCTGGAAAAGCAAGATCAGGTCGACTTGCGCAAACCCGCGTACCGCCTCGACGTACCAGCCAACAGCATGGTCGAATATTTCATTCAGATCAAAACCCGTACATCCATGTCGACACAAGTGCACCTGTGGTCGCCCGAGGAATATCTGAAGCATGAAACACTGGCAACGATGGGCTGGAGTTTGATGTATGGTTCATATTTGACTCTTATCATTTTCTATCTTTTCTTCTGGATTTGGTCGAAAGAAAAGATTCATCTCTATTATTTTATTTATATATTGGTTAATTTTTTGGCTGCCTTTTTAACCGAAGGATGGCTTCTTCCATTGGTTCCCCCAGATCAAAAGGGAAATTACATAAACTTCATTGGCATACTCATCAGCATGGTCGTGACCATAGCATTGTTTTTTAGCATTGAATATTTGAAATTAAATCAACACATCAGAAGAACAAGTAAATTTATTTTGATGATGGCAAGCGCCATCAGCACAGCATCCATCATCATGATTCTTGAGGGATATTATTCCTACGCTGCAATCATCTCTCAAATAAGCAGCATCACAGCCATATTATTCATATTTTCCGTTGTGATTCACATGGCCATCAAAAAGGTAAAGAAAGCTTATTTTTTTATATTTGCATTTATGCCTTTTTACATAGGCGTCACTTGGCGATATCTGAGAAATATGAACTTCATTGAATCTGGATTCTGGAATGACAACACATACCAGTTTGGCGCTTTCGTCCACATGACGTTGCTGAGCGTGGGTATCTTTGCCAGCTACAGTCGCCTGCGACACGAACGCAATCGAGCACAATTCCAGGCTCAGGCAGAGCATTCACTGAGGAGCCAGCAAGACGATTTCATGACCATGCTGTCTCACGAAACCAAGACACCTTTGTCCGTGATTTTGGCCAGTGCTGACAACATTTTCTTATCGTCCCAATTGGATGCACAAAGCTTGACACGGGTTCAGAAGATTGTGAATGCAGCAAAAAGAATTCAAGACCTGCTGACCCGCTTCATCGAGCGTGAACGATACCTGAATGCCCACAGCGGATTTGCACCTCAGCTGGCCAATCTGTCAACATTGGCTGCGCTACAGGCAAAAGAAATGGAGACAATGCACGATGTTCCTATTGTCTTTGAAAATCAGTCTGGTGACTTGAATTTCTTTTTTGACCCTTACCTGATAAAGATTGCCATTTCCAATTTATTAGAAAATGCCATTTTTCACAGTGAAAAATCTGGCTTGTTTAAAATGACCGTCTCCAGAAATGGTGGCTTGGCCACCATTTCGATTTCAGATCAAGGACCAGGCATTCCAGAACATGAATTGCCACATATCTTGAGTCGTTTTTATCGCGGGAGCACAAGCAAAGGACATGGCCTGGGACTGTATCTGGTCGATCAGATCGCCAAAAGACACGGCGGTCATTTACAAATTGAAAATCATGTGAGCAGTGGCTGTATGGTCAGCCTGACGTTGCCTATCGTGACTGAGGCACTGAATCAAAGACCTTGATGTTGGCTGCAAAGGCATATCCAACGCCATGAATTGCCCGAACGGGCAATTCCATGATGCCGTTTTGCGAAGCCTTCTTGCGCAATCGCATCACCAAGGCATCCAGGTTCCGAAGATCGTACTGCTCCGCATCCTTGCCCAAGTATTCCGCCAGCTTTTCCCGGCTTCGCGCCCGATGGGCTTGCGTTGCCAGACTTCGAATGAATGTAAATTCTTGTCCTGTCAACACAAATGCTTTGCCATTCGGGTCCTTCAACGTCCAGGTGTTGGGATGCAACTCCCAGCACGTATCTGCGGGCAACATTCGCCACAACAAGGCTTTCACGATTGCCAGCAACTCGGCCAGTGCAATAGGTTTGCTCAGGTAATGGTCTGCCAAATCATCTAGCCCTTGCTGGCGATCATGTGGACTGTCTTTGGCTGTGAGCATCACCACACCACACCGCGATCCCGAACGACGCAAATCTTGCAACACCGTCAACCCGTCACCATCCGGCAGCATGCGGTCGAGAATGACCAAGTCTGGCGCTATGGTGCTTGTATATTGCCAGTACTGACGGAGGCTACTGACCGCATGAATTTCAATTCCATGGTATGAAAAATAGTCGGAAATCTCGTCACGAAGATCAATTTCGTCTTCAATCAGCAAAATAGTGGCTTTGGTAGACGTCAACATGGTTCAGGTGGGCACGTGTGATGGTCACTCATTCTCAATTTGAGCCATGATCTCATAAAGCATGCAACTATTGCAGCGACTCTTTGAGCCCCGCAGGCACCGGCAAGGGCAGGATGTCGATGCCTTCGTCCAGCAGGGCTTCGGTTTCTTCACGACTGGCCTGGCCACGGATGTGGCGCTCTTCGGTTTCTCCGTAATGGATTTTGCGCGCCTCTTCGGCGAACTTGTTGCCCACGTCTTCGGTGTTGGCCATGACATGGCGCACCATCTGCATCCAGGCGGCTTGCAACTGTGCAGGCCCCAGATTCGCCACAGGCGTGGATTCGGTGTGTGTTGTGCTGGGCGTCGCGGACTGTGCGCCGCCCAGATTCAGGCGCGGCGCAGACAGCATCTTGGTCACTTCGCTGTCGTTGCACACAGGACAGCTCACCAGACCACGGGCGCGCTGCGTGTCGTAGTCGTCCTGGGAGGCAAACCAGCCTTCAAAGCTGTGTCCGTGGCTGCACTGGAGGTTGAGGACTTTCATGGCAAAGGTCAGAGCGGTGCCGACTGCCAGTCCAGCGGCCAGGCACCCGAGAGCACATTTTGCAGCCAAACCATGCAAGCGAGGGTCTTGGCGTCGGTGACTTGGCCCTCACGGCACCAGGTCATCAGCTCATCCGGTGTGGCCGAGAACACATCCAGAAACTCGCCCTGGTCGAGTTGTCGCTCGCCCTGCGTCAGACCCCGGGCGAAATAAATGTGGATGACTTCGGTCGAGTAAGCAATGGCCAGGTGCATCTGCCCTGCCCTCGCCCATTCGCGGGCACGGTAGCCGGTTTCTTCCAGCAGTTCGCGTTGCCCGCACAGCAGCGGGTCTTCGCCCGCATCGAGTTTGCCTGCGGGCAGCTCGACCATGACCTGCCCCACCGGGTAGCGGTATTGCCGCTCCAGCACGATGCGCACCTGGCCATCGGCCCCCTGCAGCAAAGGCACCACCACGACCGCGCCGGGATGGACCACATACTCACGCGTGGCTTGCCCACCATCGGGCAGGCGCACGGTGTCGCGAAAGGCATGCAGAAAACGGCCCTTGAACAGCTCTTGCCGTGCAATGGCCTGCTCGATCAGGTGTTCATCAGACATGGATGGTGCCGGTCAGCGGCTGGAATGACGCGTCAGTCGCGGTGACGCAGCAGATAGCGGTAAACAAAACCGGGGAACGCGAGGGTCACGAACATGGTGCCCGTGATCGCATAAAACTCCCAGCCCTGGGCAGCGATTTGCCCTGCATTCTTTTCCAGCAAGAGACCGATACCACCGACCACGAAGTACAGCAGCACCAGTTCGAACAGTCGCCATGGCAGGGATTTGCCAGCACGCACCGGGCCCAGGGCGAGCACGCGGTGGTTGG
>Ga0228701_1000576_pt1 | contig 29534 bp, 31 predicted proteins | sample McNCre117_Aug_MG_2_FD_178017 | JGI IMG/M metagenome (GOLD analysis project Ga0228701, IMG submission 178017) | Freshwater microbial communities from McNutts Creek, Athens, Georgia, United States - 11-17_Aug_MG | ecosystem: Environmental > Aquatic > Freshwater > Creek | place: USA: Georgia... | reverse complement strand
ACTGCCTTCTCAGAATGCGTGTGCACCTTCATGCCTGGCGTCACTGGCGTTGCGCATGCAGGCAAAGGCTTAGGCGCCTTCTCCACCTCAACCAAACACATGCGGCAGTTTGCCGCAATCGATAATTTCTTGTGATAGCAAAAATGAGGGATGTGCGTACCTAATTTCTTAGCCGCCTCCATCACCATAGAGCCCTGTTGGACTTCTACCGTTTTGCCATCAATTTCGATTTCAACCATCTTTTTTCCCGTCGGTCTCTTCTTAGATGTTTAAACGTAAGCTGGCACAAGACAACGCTTATGCTCAACGTGATACGCAAACTCATCCATGTAATGCTTCAACATACCTCGCACAGGCATTGCCGCAGCATCACCTAATGCACAAATTGTTCTACCTTGAATATTGGCAGCCACGTCATTTAAAAGATCTAAATCTTCAGGGCGGCCTTCACCATGCTCAATACGATTAACAATGCGCCACAACCAACCAGTGCCCTCTCGACACGGCGTGCATTGACCACATGATTCTTCGTGATAGAAGTAAGACAAACGTAGCAAAGACTTAACCATGCAACGCGTTTCATCCATAACAATCACAGCACCTGAACCCAACATCGAGCCAGCTTTAGCAATGCTGTCATAGTCCATCGTTGTTTCCATCATCATTGCGCCAGGAATAACTGGAGCAGATGAACCGCCAGGAATAACCGCTTTAATCTTCTTACCGCCACGCATGCCGCCAGCTAACTCTAACAATGTAGAGAATGGCGTGCCCAATGGAATCTCATAGTTACCTGGACGCTCAACATCACCAGAAATAGAGAAAATTTTCGTGCCGCCATTATTTGGCTTGCCCAACTTCGCATAACTCTCACCGCCCACTTTAAAAATAAATGGAACAGCGGCAAAAGTTTCAGTGTTATTAATAGTTGTTGGCTTGCCATACAAACCAAAGCTAGCCGGGAACGGTGGTTTAAAACGAGGCTGACCTTTTTTACCTTCTAAAGACTCAAGCAAAGCAGTTTCTTCACCGCAAATATAAGCACCCCAACCATGATGCGCGTGCAACTGGAATGAGAAATCTGTACCTAGAATTTTGTCGCCCAAGAAACCAGCAGCACGAGCCTCTTCAAGAGCCTCTTCAAAACGCACATAACCTTCCCAAATTTCACCGTGGATATAGTTATATCCTACTGAAATACCCATCGCGTAAGCAGCAATCGTCATACCCTCAATTAAGGCATGTGGGTTATAGCGAATAATGTCTCTATCTTTAAAAGTACCTGGCTCGCCTTCGTCAGTATTACAAACAAGATACTTTTGACCAGGGAACTGGCGCGGCATAAAACTCCACTTCAAACCAGTTGGAAAGCCCGCACCACCACGGCCACGCAGACCAGAAGCTTTCACCTCGGCAATCACTGCCTCAGGCGTCATGCCTTCCGTCAAAATTTTACGAAGCTGCGCATAACCGCCGCGAGCCACATAATCTTTGAGATGCCAGTTATCGCCGGTTAAGTCAGCCAAAATCAAAGGCTGGATATGGCGATTATGTAAAGAGGTCATGCCGCACCTCCTTGAGCTTTAGCTTTTAATTCTTCGATCAAAGCATCTAACTTCTCATTACTCATGAAGCTACACATAGTTTTGTTATTGACGATAGCCACTGGTGCATCACCACAAGCCCCCATGCACTCACCCTCTTTAAGAGTAAACGTGCCACACGGCGTTGTTTCGTTGTAACCAATGCCTAATTTTTTCTTCAAATACTCACCTGCGCGAGTACCGCCAGATAATTCACATGGCAGATTTGTACAAACTGCTAACTTGAATTTACCGACAGGTTTGGTGTCATACATATTGTAAAAAGTTGCAACTTCTTGAATAGCAATTGGAGGCATTTCAAGAATTTGCGCAAGCTCTTCAATAGACTCAGGTGTTACCCAACCATAGTGATCTTGCGCGACAACCAAAGCAGCCATCACAGCAGATTGTTTTTGTTCAGCCGGATACTTTGCAATATTGCGATCGATTTCGGCGCGGGCTTGTGCAGACAACATGTTGTTCTCTTATCCTTTTAGCGGTCAATCTCGCCGAACACAATGTCCTGCGTACCAATAATAGTTACAGCATCAGCCAACATGTGGCCCTTTGCCATCTCATCTAGTGCAGATAAATGCACAAAACCTGGGGCGCGAATCTTCAAACGGTATGGCTTATTAGCGCCATCTGAGATTGCATAAATACCGAACTCGCCCTTTGGATGCTCAACAGCTGCGTAAGCCTCGCCTTCAGGCACATGAATACCTTCGGTAAATAGTTTGAAGTGGTGAATCAACTCTTCCATATTGGATTTCATATCTTCACGTTTTGGACTTGTCACTTTGTGGTTATCACTCATGACTGAACCAGGGTTCTCACGTAACCACTTCACACATTGCTTAATAATTCTGTTGGATTGGCGCATCTCTTCCACACGCACCAAATAACGATCGTAAGAATCGCCATTAACACCCACTGGAATATCAAAATCCAACTGGTCATAAACCTCATAAGGCTGCTTCTTACGCAAATCCCACTCAATACCTGAACCACGCAACATCGCACCAGTGAATCCCAACTGGAATGCACGCTCCGGTGACACCACGCCAATACCAACCAAACGTTGTTTCCAGATACGGTTATCGGTCAACAACGTCTCATACTCATCAACATATGCTGGGAATCGATTGGTAAAGTCCTCAATGAAATCAAGTAAAGAACCTTGACGATTCTCATTTAATTTTTTAGCAGCCTTCTCGCCACGTACCTTGTTAGCTAAATACTGAGGCATCACATCTGGCAAATCACGATATACGCCGCCTGGACGATAGTAAGCCGCGTGCATACGAGCACCTGAAACAGCCTCATACATATCGAACAAATCTTCACGTTCACGGAAGGCATACAAGAACACGGCCATCGCACCAACGTCTAAACCATGGCAACCAATCCACAACAAATGATTAAGCAAACGAGTGATCTCATCAAACATCACTCGGATATATTGAGCCCTAACTGGCACATCAACTTGCAATAGCTTCTCAATAGCCATCACATAAGCATGCTCATTAGCCATCATCGATACATAATCCAAACGATCCATATAAGGAACGTTTTGAACCCAAGTACGTGTCTCAGCTAACTTCTCTGTCGCGCGATGCAACAAACCAATATGCGGATCTGAGCGCTGAATAACCTCGCCATCCAACTCCAACACAAGACGCAAAACACCGTGAGCAGCCGGATGCTGCGGGCCAAAGTTAAGTGTGTAGTTTTTAATTTCTGCCATGACTTAAACCCCGTAGCTTTCTTCACGAATAACTCTTGGAGTTACTTCACGAGGGTCAACAGTGACGGGTTGATAAATAACTCGTTTTTGTTCTGGGTCATAACGCATTTCAACGTTGCCAGAAACCGGAAAATCTTTACGGAATGGATGTCCAATGAAACCGTAGTCCGTAAGAATACGGCGCAAATCATCATGACCTTCAAACAAGATGCCATAAAGGTCAAAAGCTTCACGTTCAAACCAATTGGCAGAATTCCAAATTGGCGTCACAGAAGCAACTAACGGGAAACTATCTTCAGGAGCAAATACACGCAAACGTAAACGCCAGTTATTTTGCACAGAAAGTAAATGACTCACCACTGCAAAGCGTGGACCTTCCCATGTGGCATTGTTATATTCACTGTAATCCACACCGCACAAATCAATTAGCTGTTCAAAACCCAAGCTAGCGTCGTCACGCAATAGCGTTGCAATATCTAAATAATCCTCAGCACGAACAACTAAAGTTAATTCACCCAAGGCCTCATGCAAACGAGCAACTTTTTTACCTAAAACTTTTTCTAGGCGCTCTTTAAGAAGTGTTAAACGCTCTGACATATCAAGCCTTCCTTGCAATAGTGCTCGTACGCTTGATCTTGGCTTGCAACTGCAAGATACCGTACATCAATGCTTCAGCGGTTGGCGGACATCCTGGAACATAAATATCAACAGGAACAATTCGATCACAGCCACGTACAACAGAGTAAGAGTAATGATAGTAACCACCACCATTAGCACAAGAGCCCATCGAAATAACCCAACGCGGCTCAGGCATCTGGTCATAAACCTTGCGCAAAGCTGGGGCCATTTTGTTGCACAAGGTACCAGCAACAATCATCAAGTCAGATTGACGTGGTGACGGTCTAAAAACCACACCAAAACGGTCTAAGTCATAACGTGAAGCACCAGCGTGCATCATCTCTACAGCGCAGCAAGCCAAACCGAAGGTCATAGGCCACAATGAGCCTGTGCGCGTCCAGTTAATCAACTTATCTGCTGATGTTGTAACAAAACCTTCTTTTAAGATACCTTCAAGTGCCATGTCCAGTCCTTATTCCCAGTTAAGGGCACCTTTCTTCCAGATGTATGCAAAACCAACTACAAACTCCAAGATGAATACAAACATTGAAATGTAGCCAGCCCAGCCAATATCAGTTAACGCTACGCCCCAAGGGAAAAGGAAAGCAGTTTCTAAGTCGAACAAAATAAATAGAATAGCCACCAAGTAATAGCGAACATCAAACTTCATACGCGCATCTTCGAACGCATCGAAACCGCACTCGTATGGAGAAATTTTTTCAGTATCAGGTTTATTCGGGCCAAGAATTTTGCCCAATGTCATTGGCACAAGGCCAACACCAACACCCACTAGGATGAATAGTAAAACGGGAAGATAAGCTTCTAAGTTCAAGAGCGTTCCAATTCGTCGTAACTAGAAAACAACAATTAACAATTTTCGCTAACGGGTCTTGCAGTTTTCTGACGGACTGCAGGATCCAAGGTTATTCTGGTGCCGTCGGCGAGACTCGAACTCGCACAGCTTACGCCACTACCCCCTCAAGATAGCGTGTCTACCAATTCCACCACGACGGCTCTTCGTAAAAACCCTAGGATTTTAGCTTACTAACCCTAATATTTTGAGGTTTTTTACGGTTTTAGCCGTGTTTTATTTAGGAATATTCTGACCAGATCCAGTAACAGGTGCTGTTGGTGCTGCTGAGCTGTTTTTAGCTGTATCGGCAGGCACCTCTGGCGCAACAACTGGCGCTGGAGCACTTGTCCCTGATAAAACCCCAGAATTCTGAGATTTTGTCGAACCCAACAAAGTAATTCCTAAAGTAGAAATAAAGAAAACTGTTGCAAAAATGGCCGTTAAACGAGAAAGGAAGTTGGCTGAACCAGCAGCGCCGAATAAACCACCTGAAGACCCGCCTCCGAAGGCAGCGCCCATGTCAGCACCTTTACCTTGTTGCACCAATACCAAGCCAATTACGCCAATTGCCGCAATAATTTGCAAAACAACTAATAAAGTCTTAAGCCATTCCATCTATTTCTCCAAAAAACTAATTCAATAATTACTGATTCTCTTGGCATAAAGCCACAAATTCTTCCGCATTTAAAGATGCGCCACCCACTAAACCGCCATCGATATCAGGCATTGCCAATAATTCACGAGCATTATCAGGCTTTAAGCTACCACCGTACAAAATAGCTACTTTAGAAGCTGCCTCATCATCAAACTTAGCTAACTGCAAACGTAACTCTCGATGCACATCTTGAGCCTCGGTTGGCGTTGGCACTTTACCCGTACCAATAGCCCAAACTGGCTCATAAGCAATCAAACACCCTGCTATCTGCCCTTGCAAAAGATCTAAAACAGCTTGAAGTTGACGACGAACCACAGCCAAAGTCTTGCCATCATCATGTTCTTCTTCAGTTTCACCCACACAAATAATCGGCACAAGCCCCGCCTGCAAAGCAGCACGTGCCTTACGCGCAACCACTCCATCACCCTCATGATGGTATTGGCGACGCTCAGAATGGCCAACGATGACATAGTGACACCCAAACTCACCTAACATTTGAGCACTAACATCACCGGTATAAGCTCCGTAAGGATGATCTGAAACATCTTGCGCACCCAAGGCAATGCTAGAGTCTTTCAGCAAACCTTGAGCTTGGGACAAGTACGGATAAGGCACACATAGCCCAAACTGGGTTTTCGCATCAGAGTGCTTAAATAATGAACCGCCAAGAGACAGCATCTCTGCCAACAACGCTTGATTGGAAGACAAACTACCATTCATTTTCCAATTACCAATGATTGTTAAAGGTCTCATCGATTCCTCGCTTAATCAACTGTTAAAACAATTTTGCCAATATGCTGACTAGACTCCATCAATTGATGAGCCTTTACCGCAGCTTCTAAAACAAATGTCTCGTAAATAACAGGTCTAATCTTACGCTCTTCAATAAGCGGCCAAACATAAGCTCTTAAAGCTCGCGCGATTGCCCCTTTAAACTCAACAGACCTAGGTCTTAGTGTTGAACCTGTAATGGTTAAACGGCGACGCATGATTTGGTTTGCATCCACCTCGGATGTTTTGCCACCTTGGTGAGCAATCACCACAATACGCCCATCATCCGCCAAGCAATCAATCTCTCGACCCAAATAAGATCCAGCCACCATATCAATAATGACATTGGCGCCCACGCCTTTTGTAAAGTTTTTGACTTCTTCAACAAAATCATGCGTTTTGTAATTGATAGCTAAATCAGCACCTAGATCCAAACATGCTTTTAATTTGTCATCATTACCAACAGTAACAATGACATCGTGACCCATGGCTTTAGCGATTTGAATGGCTGTAACACCAATCCCGCTACTACCACCCTGCACCAATAAAGTCTCCTTACCTCGGCCATCTAAACCTAAGCGCGCCCTATCAAAAACATTGCTCCACACAGTGAAGAATGTCTCAGGCAAGCTTGCAGCCTCAACATCAGAAAGCCCTTTAGGCACAGGTAAACATTGCGCCAAAGGCGCTATGCAATATTCAGCATATCCACCCCCGGCAACTAATGCGCAGACACGGTGGCCAATGCCTAAACTAAAAAAATTATCAGCATGAGTTAAATCACCGCCAACAATTTCACCAGCAATTTCCAATCCTGGTAAATCTGAAGCACCAGGAGGAACTGGGTAGAAACCTTGGCGCTGCAAAATGTCTGGGCGATTAATGCCGGCAGCTCTAACACGTATTAGAACCTGGCCAGAACCTAAGGCAGGCTCAACCAAATCTGGTCGAGTAACCGCCTTAAGCACCTCAGGACCGCCATATTGGCTGATCTCAACAGCACGCATGTGCGTTATCCGGTTTACTGTTGTTGCTCTGGTGTTGCCACATCAGCAGGAGCCGCCTCAACTGGCGCAGCACCATTTAATGGAGCAATACTTGTACCTTCATCAGCACAAGCCGCTTTCAATGACAAACGTAAACGTCCACGCTCATCCGCAGCCAACAACTTAACGCGCACAGTCTGACCTTCTTGAAGATAGTCTTTAACATCTTTCACACGCTCATTAGCGATTTCTGAAATATGCAACAAACCATCTTTGCCAGGAAGGATATTAACTAGAGCACCGAACTCAAGCAGCTTAACAACAGGGCCTTCATAGATCTTACCTACTTCAGCCTCAGCAGTAATACCTTCAATACGACGCTTAGCCTCTTCCATACCTTCAGCACTTGTAGAAGCAATTGTTACAGTACCGTCATCAGTAATATCAATGCTTGTGCCAGTTTCTTTTGTTAGAGCCTGGATCGTTGCGCCGCCTTTACCAATCACTTCACGAATCTTGTCTGGATGAATCTTGATAGTCACCATACGTGGAGCATGTGCAGACAACTCTGTACGAACACCACCCATAGCTTCTTGCATTTTGCTCAAAATATGTAAGCGACCTTCTTTAGCTTGCGCTAAAGCTACTTGCATAATTTCTTTAGTGATACCTTGAACTTTGATATCCATCTGCAAAGCAGTAATACCGTTTGATGTACCAGCAACCTTAAAGTCCATGTCACCTAAGTGATCTTCATCACCCAAGATATCTGTCAACACAGCAAAGCGATTGCCATCCAAAATCAAGCCCATCGCCACACCAGCCACATGCGCTTTAACAGGAACACCTGCATCCATCATCGCCAAGCAACCACCGCAAACTGAAGCCATTGATGAAGAACCATTAGATTCAGTAATCTCTGACACCACGCGCAAGCTATAAGCAAACTCTTCAGCAGATGGAAGAACTGGAATCAACGCGCGCTTAGCCAAACGACCGTGACCAATTTCACGACGCTTAGGGCTGCCTACACGGCCGGTTTCACCAGTAGCAAACGGAGGCATGTTGTAGTGGAACATGAAACGATCACGTTGCTCACCTTCTAAGGCATCAATGATTTGCTCGTCGCGAGCAGTGCCCAATGTTGCAACAACCAAACCTTGTGTCTCACCACGAGTAAACAAAGCTGAACCATGTGTACGTGGCAACACACCAGTGCGAATCTCGATTGGACGAACTGTGCGTGTATCACGACCATCGATACGTGGCTCACCATTCAATACTTGGCTACGAACGATCTTGGCTTCAATTTCAAACATGATGTTGCCAACTTCAACTTCATCAAAGTCACCTTCGGCAGCCAATTTAGCCAAAACATCAGCTGTTACTTCTTTTAATTTTGTAGAGCGAGCTTGTTTTTGACGAATTTGATAAGCCTCGCGCAAACCAGCCTCAGCCAATGCAGTTACCTTAGCAATTAACGGCTCATTCTTAGGAGCAGCTTTCCAATCCCACTCAGGCTTACCAGCCTCAACCACCAATTCATTAATAGCATTGATCGCTGTTTGCATTTGTTCGTGACCATAAACAACCGCGCCCAACATCACTTCTTCTGATAATTGATGCGCTTCAGATTCAACCATCAATACAGCAGATTGAGTACCAGCAACAATTAAATCAAGCTCGCTTGTTGTCTGCTCTGAACGTGTTGGGTTTAGTAGGTATTGACCATCTTTATAACCAACACGAGCTGCACCAACTGGGCCATTAAATGGGATACCAGAGATAGCTAAAGCTGCAGAAGCGCCAATTAATGCAGGAATATCTGCAGGCACATCTGGGTTAATCGATACAACGTGAATCACTACCTGAACTTCGTTATAAAAACCTTCTGGGAATAACGGACGTAGCGGACGGTCGATCAAACGAGAAATTAAAGTCTCACCTTCTGATGGACGGCCTTCACGACGGAAAAAACCGCCAGGAATCTTGCCGGCAGCATAAGTTTTTTCCAAATAATCAACTGTTAAAGGGAAGAAATCTTGGCCTGGTTTCGCATTTTTTGCGGCAACAACAGTTGCCAATACCACTGTGTCATCAACATCAACTAATACAGCACCACTCGCTTGACGGGCAATCTCACCTGTTTCCATACGAACAGTATGTGAACCCCATTGAAAACTTTTTACTGCTTTTTTAAACATCGTCATTTATGTATATCTCCAATCAACATTTGCCATAGAAATAGCAGCGCTATGGCAGCACTGGAGCATTGGGGGCTTACGAAGCAAGGATGCCATTCCAAAGAAAGGCTAAGAAGGGAATTTTTAACCTGCCTTTGGAATGACACGGTTCCTGTGCAACGAAAGAGCCACCGACCGCTCTAAACGACAATGCCTGCCTAGGTCATCCTTGGGCAGGCATCTTCGGTATTACTTACGTAGACCGAGCTTATCAATCAAAGCACGGTAACGATCAAAATCTTTACCTTTCAAATAGTCGAGTAAACGACGGCGACGGCTAACCATCTTCAACAAGCCACGACGGCTGTGATGATCTTTAGCATTTGCTTTGAAGTGAGGTGTTAGGTCATTAATGCGAGCAGTTAACAAAGCCACCTGAACTTCAGGACTACCTGTGTCGTTTGCTGCGCGTGCGTTATCTTTAACGATTTCCGCTTTTTTAGCTGTAACAATAGCCATTTTTATTACTCCATACTTGCGAACACTTGAGCTTAGGGTCATTTCTGACCGGCACCCATGGTGTCGTGCGAATTGTTGAAAAAAACTCTTTCCAAGGGAATTCCTCGGAAAGAGCCAAGATTATAGCCTAAACAGCCATTTGGGCATTCAATTTCTGCTGACTAGGGTCATGAAGCTTATTTAAAGCTGCCAAATAAGCTTTTGCCGAAGCCGCCACGATATCTGGGTCCGTTCCCACGCCATTGACGATGCGGCCACCCTTAGACAATCGGACAGTCACCTCGCCCTGAGACTCCGTACCTGTTGTAATCGCATTAACGGAATATAAAAGCTGCTCTGCACCACTTTTCACTTTAGATTCAATGGCATTGAGCGTTGCATCGACCGGACCATTCCCTTCCGCCTCGGATGAAAACTCCTCCCCTCCGACTTTAAACACCACTTTTGCAAAAGGTCGCTCACCAGTCTCGGATTTCTGGGATAAAGACACAAAACGGAAGTAATCCGTAGTTTCCACCCCTGAATTAGTCACAATCGCCTGAATATCTTCATCAAAAATTTCAGCTTTTTGATCTGCCAAAGTCTTAAATCTTGCGAAGGCATCATTCAAATCAGCCTCAGAATCCAAAACAACCCCTAATTCTTGTAAGCGCTGTTTAAATGCATTACGGCCTGACAATTTACCTAAAACAATCTTATTAGCAGCCCAACCCACATCTTCGGCTCGCATAATCTCGTAAGTATCACGAGCTTTCAATACACCATCTTGGTGAATACCTGAGGCATGGGCAAATGCATTGGCACCCACTACTGCTTTATTAGGTTGCACCACAAAACCCGTAATTTGAGAGACCATCTTAGAAGCTGGAACAATCTGAGTTGTATCAATACCTACTGTTAAGTCGAAATAGTCCTTACGCGTTTTAATCGCCATCACCACCTCTTCCAAAGAGGTATTACCCGCACGCTCGCCTAAACCGTTGATCGTGCACTCCACCTGACGAGCACCACCAATCTTCACGCCCGCCAATGAGTTAGCAACCCCCATACCTAAGTCATTATGGCAATGAACAGACCAAATGGCTTTATCGGAATTAGGAACACGTTCACGCAATGTCTTAATAAAATTACCGTAAAGTTCTGGGACACCATAACCAACTGTATCCGGTACGTTAATGGTTGTAGCGCCTTCTGCAATAACAGCCTCAATCACACGGCACAAGAAATCGACTTCAGACCTGTAACCATCTTCAGGTGAAAATTCAACATCATTTGTGTGATTACGTGCAAAACGCACTGCCGCCTTAGCCTGCTCAAATACCTGATCAGGCGTCATGCGCAACTTCTTCTCCATATGCAATGGGCTTGTCGCAATAAAAGTATGGATCCTTTTTGAATTAGCTGCTTTCAAAGCTTCCGCTGCGCGTCCAATATCTCGCTCATTCGCTCGCGCTAATGAACAAACTGTCGAATCTTTAATCACTTGAGCAATCGCTGAAATAGCATGGAAGTCACCATCCGAACTAGCCGCGAAACCCGCCTCAATCACATCCACTTTTAAGCGCTCTAGTTGACGGGCAATACGCACCTTCTCATCACGAGTCATCGATGCGCCAGGAGACTGTTCGCCATCTCTTAACGTGGTATCAAAAATGATTAATTTATCCGTCATAACCAACTCCCAATTTGCCAAAAATAAAAATAAAAAACCCCAGCTTTGCTGGGGTTGGTGTTTTTGCTTGCTTTTGCTCTATTTGTTCAAGCGTGTACCGACCCCAGGTTTTGACCTAGTCCTAGTAACAATAGAAGCAAAGAGCTGTAATTCATAGACTCAAATATACACAAAAATGTTTTAACTGTCAGAAAGGATATCTGAGGCTTTACCCTTAGGCAAGGAAATTTTTTGCCATACCCAAAAAATATAACCTGACAATGCGTAAGCCACAAACAATCCAAATAAAGCCACAGGGGGATCACTTGAAACCAAAACAAAGCCGAGGATTACCAAGATCATGACTCCAAAAGGAGCTCTGTAACGCACATCCAAAGCTTTACCGCTATAGAACATGGCGTTAGAGACCATCGTAATGCCAGCGTAAATGGTTAAAGCGAACATGACCCAAGGAATATATAGTTCTTTAACTGGTAACTTGTTATCTATCGCCAACCAAACAAAACCAGCAATCAAAGAAGCTGCCGCAGGACTTGGCAATCCTTGGAAAAATCTTTTATCAACAACCCCAATATTCGTATTAAATCTAGCTAAACGTAAGGCTGCACCTGCGCAATAGGCAAAAGCAGCTAACCAACCCCACTTGCCCAAATCTTTTAGAACCCACTCATAAGCTACCAAAGCTGGCGCAACCCCAAAAGAAACCATATCTGTTAGCGAATCATATTGTTCGCCAAATGCGCTTTGAGTATTGGTCATACGGGCAACCCGCCCATCCATACCATCCATCACTAAAGCAAAGAAAATAGCAATCGCTGCCATTTCAAAACGATTATTCATCGCCTGAACAATCGCAAAGAAACCACAAAATAAATTAGCTGTCGTAAACGCGTTCGGCAACAAATAAATACCTTTGTTACGCGGACGATTTACTTCCTCAGCCGCCCATTCGCTTCTACGAATAGGCATCACATTATTAGGTAAAGTCTTACCAGGTCTTAAACGCTTGCGTCTAAATGTGCTCATAGACAATGTTTTAGTCCAATCCTGGCAATTTAGCTAGTACCGTACTCGTTGCAGATACTTTATCCCCAACACTAACCAAAGGCTCAGCATTTAAAGGCAAATACACGTCCACGCGCGAACCAAAACGAATAAAGCCATAGCGCTCGCCTTTTTTAAGCTTATCGCCTAAATGCGCGTAACAAAGAATGCGCCTAGCAATCAAGCCTGCAACTTGCACCAAAGTAACTGTTTGACCATTAGCATCAATTACTACGGCATTACGTTCATTCTCAGTAGAGGCTTTATCAAGGTCAGCATTTAAATATTTACCTGGGAAATACTCAATCTTCTTAACCACGCCATTCACTGCGGAACGATTTGAATGCACATTAAATACATTCATAAATACGCTAATTTTTAGAGCCTCACGATTGGCATATGGGTCAAAAGCTTTATCAACAATAATGACTCGTCCATCAGCTGGAGACAAAACAGCATCTTTTACCAATGGCACCAAACGGCCAGGATCTCTAAAAAACTGTAAAACGAAAATAAAAATAATCCAGAAAGGCCAAGACCACACCCAACCACCAGTCGAGTGCACCATGAACAAGACAAAACCTGCGATAGCCACATGTGGCCAACCTTCTTTAGCAATAATAGGATGCGGGTAATGAACTGCCATGCTGCCTCTCTTCCTGGATTATTTAATCGTTTGGATTAGTTCTTGCTTTGATCAACTAATTTATTTTTAGCGATCCAAGGCATCATAGCGCGCAACTTAGCACCCACCTCTTCGATTTGATGCTCAGCAGTCAAACGACGACGTGAAATTAAAGTTGGAGCACCTGCCTTGTTTTCCAAAATGAAGCTCTTAGCGTATTCGCCAGTTTGAATATCTTTCAAGCATTGACGCATTGCATTCTTAGTATCTTCAGTCACAACGCGTGGACCTGTTACATACTCACCGTATTCAGCGTTATTAGAAATTGAGTAATTCATGTTAGCGATACCGCCTTCATAGATCAAATCAACAATCAATTTCAACTCATGCAAGCACTCAAAATAAGCCATTTCAGGAGCATAACCAGCCTCAACTAAAGTCTCAAAACCGGCCTTAATTAATTCAACTGTACCGCCACATAAAACTGCTTGCTCACCGAACAAGTCTGTTTCAGTTTCTTCACGGAAGTTTGTTTCGATAATACCGGCACGACCACCACCGTTAGCTGTAGCGTATGACAAAGCAACATCACGTGCTGAGCCAGATTTATCTTGATGAACAGCGATCAAGTGAGGAACACCGCCACCCTGCATATATGTACCACGCACGGTGTGACCTGGAGCCTTAGGAGCAACCATGATCACGTCCACATCATGACGAGGAATCACTTGACCGTAATGAACGTTAAAGCCGTGAGCAAAAGCCAATGCAGCACCAGCTTTAATATTTGGAGCAACTTCTTTGTTGTAAACGTCAGCAATTTGCTCGTCAGGTAACAACATCATCACAACGTCAGCACCTTTAACAGCTTCCGCAACTTCTTTAACTTGCAAACCAGCATTAACTGCTTTATTCCAAGAAGCACCATTTTTGCGCAAACCAACAGTCACCTTAACGCCTGACTCATGCAAATTCAATGAGTGAGCGTGACCTTGTGAACCGTAACCAATAATCGTTACCTGTTTACCTTTAATTAAAGATAGATCTGCGTCTTTATCGTAAAAAACTTTCATGCTATTTCCTATTTATTTCAGTTTGTTATTCGTTAAAAAAATTACGCCTTCAAAATACGCTCACCGCGGCCTACGCCAGAGCAACCAGTTCGGACTGTTTCCAAAATGGCACTTCGGTCGATGGCCTCGATAAAGGCATCCAATTTACTGCTATCGCCAGTCAACTCGATGGTGTAAGCCTTATCAGTGACATCAATGATACGCCCACGGAAGATATCCGTCGTACGCTTCATTTCTTCGCGCTCCTTACCAACCGAGCGCACCTTAATCAACATTAACTCACGCTCAATATGTGGGCCGTCTGTTAAATCAATCACTTTTACTACATCAACCAAGCGATTGAGATGCTTTGTAATCTGTTCAATCACATCTTCAGAACCCATTGTCACAATCGTCATACGTGACAAAGAAGGATCTTCGGTAGGCGCAACAGTAAGCGTCTCAATGTTGTAGCCACGAGCAGAAAACAATCCAACCACGCGTGACAAAGCACCCGGTTCATTTTCCAAAAGAATAGAAATAATATGGCGCATTACAGATCCTCACTTCCCAAAAGCATCTCAGTGATACCCTTACCCGCTTGAACCATCGGCCAAACGTTTTCTGTTGGATCTGTTTGGAAATCCATAAATACAGTTCTATCTTTCATCTTGAATGCTTCGCGTAGCGCTGGTTCAACATCAGATTTTTTCTCGATGCGCATACCAACGTGACCGTAAGACTCTGCCAACTTTACAAAATCAGGCAATGAGTCCATGTAAGAACTTGAATAACGCTTGTTATAAGTAAGCTCCTGCCATTGGCGAACCATACCTAAGTAACGGTTATTTAAGGATACGATTTTTACTGGTGTGTCATATTGCTTGCAGGTGGAAAGCTCTTGAATACACATTTGGATCGATCCCTCACCGGTAATCGTCACCACCTCTGAATCAGGAAATGCTTTCTTAATGCCCATGGCGTAAGGCAAGCCAACGCCCATCGTTCCCAAACCACCGGAATTAATCCAACGACGTGGTTTATCAAATTTATAGAACTGTGCAGCCCACATTTGATGCTGACCTACGTCAGAGCAAACAAAAGCATCACCCTTCGTTAACTCCCAAATCTTTTCAACCACATACTGAGGTTTAACGATTTCTGAATCACGGTCAAACTTCAAACAATCTTTTCCACGCCACTCATTAATCTGCTTCCACCACGCATCAAGCTTCGCTTGATTCTTACGAGGACCAGCAGTCTTAATCATCTCAGCCATCTCAACCAATACTTCTTTAAGGTCGCCAACAATAGGCACATCCACCTTAACGCGTTTAGAAATAACTGATGGATCAATATCGATATGGATAATTTTTCTTGGTACGCTAGAAAAATGTCCTGGATTACCAATCACACGATCATCAAAACGAGCGCCAATCGCGATCAACACATCGCAATGCTGCATCGTCATGTTCGCCTCGTAGGTGCCGTGCATACCCAACATACCTAAGAAGTTAGGATGTGTACCAGGATAACCACCCAGCCCCATTAGAGTATTCGTAACGGGATAACCCAATAAATCAGCGAATGCTTTCAACTCAGGAGCAGAATCTGAAAGAATCACGCCACCGCCCGTGTAGATATAAGGACGTTCTGCTTCCAATAACAAAGATACAGCCTTACGAATTTGCCCACTGTGACCTTTGTTCACAGGGTTGTAAGAGCGCATATTTAATTCACTTGGATAATTAAAGCGTGCTTTTTGGAAAGAAACATCTTTAGGAATATCCACCACAACAGGTCCTGGACGGCCTGTTTTAGCGATATGAAAAGCCTTCTTTAGCGTTAAAGCTAAATCAGCAGGATCTTTCACCAAGAAATTATGTTTAACAATTGGTCTAGTAATACCGACCGTATCGCATTCTTGGAAAGCATCTTCACCAATCGCATTCGTTGGTACGTTACCCGTGATGATCACCATTGGGATTGAATCCATATAGGCAGTAGCAATACCTGTTACAGCATTGGTCACGCCTGGACCAGAAGTCACTAAAGCAACCCCAACATTACCAGTGGCGCGCGCATAACCATCAGCAGCGTGAACAGCCGCTTGCTCATGACGCACCAAAATGTGTTCAAACTTATCTTGTTTAAAGATTTCGTCGTAGATATATAAAACTGAACCGCCTGGATAACCCCAGACATATTCCACGCCTTCAGCATGAAGTGCGTGCACCAAAATTTCGGCGCCAATCATTTCTGGGCCTTGTTGGTCTTGATTTTTGTTAGCAGGGTTCAAGAGTTCCGCGCTGTTATTTGCATTCATTTGTCTTAGTCCTTTGCAATTTTCGGCAAAAAATTGTTTGGGCTACTCTGGCTCCGTGCTTATGGCTCGGGTTCGAGTGGCTAGCGCTTAATCCGGTAAAAAAACCATCTTATGAAAGGTCCGGTAAGTCGAACCTGTGATTTTAGCCTATAACTGGGTATTAGGGGTAGGTTTCATTGTCGTTGTCTAATAGAGGTATGGCTTCCGAAAAAGAATTGTCCGACTTTTTAAAAAGTGTCGAGACCAAAGCATTCAAACGTACCGTGTTCTCAACACGGGACGAGGATGCCGCCATGGACATTGTTCAAGATAGCATGATCAAACTAGCCGAAAAGTATGGGCAACAACCCATCAACGAGCTACCACTGCTATTTACCCGCATCCTACAAAACACGACTCTAGACTGGTTTAGGCGTCAAAAAACCCAAAATACATGGATCAGCCTCTTTTCAGCCTTTAAAGGTGGCGGAGGCGATCATTTTGATGATTCTGAAAGCTCTGACCCCCTTGAGTTCATTGAGACTGAAAATGAAAATTCAGGGTCAGATGGCGGAGAACAGCAGCTAGAACGTAAACAAATGGCAAAAATTTTAGAAAATGAAATTTCAAAATTGCCATTACGTCAACGAGAAGCCTTCCTCATGCGTTACTGGGATGAGTTAGATATATCTGAAACAGCAAAATTAATGGGCTGCTCTGAAGGAAGTGTAAAAACACACTGCTCTAGAGCGGCTGCATCATTGGAAAAAGCACTTAAAAAACAAGGGTTTAAATCGTGAGAATAGGGCAAATAACAGAAACGACTGATAATCGTAAAGAGTTACGTATGGCTCGCCTTACGCGCGATTTACTGAATGAAAGCGCCAATGACTTACCAGCCCATATCGTAGAAAAGCTAGCAAAAGCTCGAAATCTAGCTTTAACACACCGTCAATTAGAGAAAAAATGGGTATGGCAACGGGAGTTTTCTTTTGCCATGCCAGGAATACCAAGCTCCCATGATTTAGGCGGGAAAATTTGGGGTGCTTTTGGCGCACTCCCGTTACTGGCCCTTATCTTAGGTCTCTTTTTAATTGTTAACTGGCAAAAAGATGAGCGAATCCGCGATATTGCTGAAGTTGATAGCGCTCTTTTAATTGATGTAGTTCCGCCAGAGGCTTATCACGACGATGGCTTTATTCGCTTTCTCATGACAGACGGTAAAGACCTCGACCCAAGCAACGACGATAAAGAAGGCGTTTAAGCATGCCCCACTCAAAGTGCCACCCTCTAATTTCAAAATGTCAAAAGCATCTTAAGTGCTTAATTGGCAAGGGGATGGTATTGCTTGCTTTAACCTTTTTCGGCACAAGCATTGCCCACGCCCAGACTTGGGTGCAGCTACCAGAGGCACAAAAAGAAATTCTTGCTCCTCTCGAGAGCGATTGGAGCAGCATCACCAAAGATCAAAAGAAAAAATGGGTCGAAGTTGCTAATCGCTATCCCCATATGGCTGATTCAGAAAAAAATGTTTTGCAATCCCGTATGAGCGAATGGGCAAATCTGTCACCTGAGCAACGCCGCCTTGCAAGAGATAACTACCTTCGAACCCTCAAGTTCTCACCAGAAAAAAAAGCGGAGGCTTGGCAAGCCTACCAACAACTCTCTGATGAAGACAAAAAACGCCTAGCTGAAAAAAAAGCATCAACAACAAAACCAACAACCGTTAGTGCACCCACGCTAAAATAATTTTTAGTGAAACCTACAGAAAAATTTACCCCTCTCCCAGCTGAGTATCTTCAATCTTTACCAGCACCAACTTTTCTGCGTCGCATCGCATTAAATCTCTATGAGATGTTGGTACTGATGGGCGTGGCTGCATTAACATTTTTAGTACCTCATTTATTAATTGGGGTCATGCTAGAAGTTACCGCCCCCGCTTGGTTTTTACTAGCGCATCTGTATCTTGTATTAGCGCTGTACTTTTCTTGGTACTGGACTAAAACAGGTCAAACACTAGCCATGCAAACGTGGAAAATTCAACTGATAAGTGAAGACGGCACAATTCTAAAAAAATCCCAAGCGCTCATGCGTTACGCTTTAGGCTCTCTATGGCTCATGCCAGCCGCCTTGATTTTATTCATCGCTATCAAAGTAGGTGACGCTGAAAAAATTGGAAGTTATCTCTCCATCACCTTTTTTTCAATGACTTTATTTTTTTGGCCTCTCACAGCGCTTTTAGATAGGCAGGGTAAACAAACCTTGCCCGATAAATGGGCTAAGACAAGGTTGGTTCAATTACCCCGCTTGATTCCTCATCCAATCAGCAGTAGTGAAAAATGATTGCATCAGACGTTCAAATAGCAATCCTGTAATACCCATATCCATCAAAGCCTGACGCATACACTCCAGCCATTGATCTCTTTCCGATAGACCAATCGGGAAAGGCATATGCCTAGCTTTTAATCTTGGATGCCCATATTGCTGCACATATAAATCAGGACCTCCAGTCCAACCACTCAGAAATAAATACAACTTATCCCTTGAACCATCCAAGCGATCACCATGCATCGCGCGAATACCCGCATAACTTTCATCTAAATCCATTAAGTCATAAAAACGATCTACCAACCGCCTCAGACCTTCAGCGCCACCTAACAAATCAAATATAGTTTTTTGCTCAGACATACTGCCCCATTCTTTTTATTCTGTTTTTGTTCTATTTTTCACAAACTGCGAGGAGTTTATAACTCTCGCAAAATTTCTGATGCGGAGATATTCGCTACTTTTCGTTGCATATCAAAGCCTCCCAATATACAAATGAATATCCCCCCAACCACACCATCAACAATCACCCACCAAGAGAAATCCAGATGAATTTCAAACACGAAATTTGCCAACACCCAACCAATTATCAACGCCCCAAAAGCAGCCATTGCACCAGAAACAGCTCCAATGACACCCAACTCTAGCAAGAAGGCACGACGTATTTGGTGACGACGAGCCCCCATCACTTTTAGTAGGGTCGCATCCCTTAACCTATCATCTTGACTAGAAAAAAGCGCAGTCCCCAAAACCAACAATCCTGCCGAGATTGTAAAAACAAACAACAACTCAATCGCGGCAGATAATTTATCCAAGACCTCCTTCACTTGACGCAGGCTCAGCTCAACATCAACCACGGTGATATTGGGGAACCTAGCCACCAAGGACATATCTAGTGGCACCTGCCCACTAACCGTATCAAGTTGCTGATAAGCGGTAATCCAACTTTGCGGCGCTTCTGATAATATTTTCTCAGGCAAAATCGCGAAAAAATTAACCCTCAAACTACCCCAGTCCAATTTTCTAATCGATGTTATTTTTGCAGAAATAAGTGTTCCAGCGACATCGAACTGCAACTCATCCCCAAGCTTTAAACCTAAAGTTTTGGCAATGCCCTGCTCTATAGATATTTCAGCATCACTTCTATCACCATGCCATCGCCCTTCAATGATTTTATTTTTATCAGGCAAAACGGATCCATAAGATAAATTAAACTCTCGATCAACTAATCTTTGGGCACGCTCATCAACATATTGCTGTGGCATCACCATTTGATGATTGATGTGTGTCAAACGCCCTCTCACCATAGGGTATAAGACGACTTTAGAAACCCCTGACTGACGCAAAGCTGCCTCAACAGCAACCTTCTGATCCGGCTGAATATTAATTAAAAAACGATTAGGTGCATCTCTTGATGCGCTCATTTGCCACGCAGAAAGTAAATCCTGCCGCACAACCACCAACAGCAATAGCGCCATCATGGCAATCGCCAAAGAAGCAATTTGCACACTTGTTAACCAAGTTCTACGAGACAAAGCTTGCCAAGCAAACCTCTGAACCACATCTTGCCGCACAAAAGAAGTGGCAACCCATGCGGATAAACGAATAACTCCCCATGAAATCACCATGAATACCAAAGTAGCCAATAAAAAACCACCCAAGGTCATAACAGCTAATTTCAAATCACGCGCAATAAATATCAATAACGCAAAAAAACTAAATAAACCAAGAACTCCAAGCGCCCAAGCAGAAAGACCTGGTAAAGGGATATCTTTCCTCAATACTCTTAACGGAGAAATACCACTCAAAGACATCATGGGCGGCCACACAAAACCTAACAATAAAACCAAACTCACCAAAATAGACCAGACAATTGGCCATATAGAGGCAGCGGGTAAATTAGCCATCAATAAATCACCAAGAAAAATTAACAACACCTGATGACCTAACCAACCCAACAATGACCCAATAAAAGCGCCCAATAAACCAACCTGGAGAATCTCTTGAAAATAAGATCCAAGTATTTTTTTTCTAGAGGCTCCCAAACACTTCCAAATAGCTGCCACATCAGATTGTTTATTAACATAACGTCTAACGGCCAGAACCATAGCGACCGAAGAAACCATTGCCGTTAGAAGCGCGACCAAAGATAAAAATTTTTCAGCCCTATCCAAAGTGCTACGCATAAAAGGTTGACTGTTATCAACGCCTTCAACCCTCACTCCGCGTAATTGCAAAGTTTGAATTTTTTCTTGAGCCCACTGAATATAAGCCGACAACTCGCTCTCACCACCCGCCAATAAAAAACGGTACGTTACGCGACTTCCAAATCCGATCAGACCGGTTTGCTCTAATTCATCCGAACGCATCATGACTCTTGGCGCAAAATTTAAAAATCCCGCGCCCTTATCTAACTCTTGCGTTATCACCCCAGCAATTTTTAGCTTTAACTGCCCTAATAAAATCAGATCACCAACACCCACTTTTAAGGCTGGCAATAAGGCAGCATCAACCCAGACAGTTCCCGGCGCAGGCACACCACTCTGAGCCACACCTTTTAAATCTAGGGCGCTATCAGCCACCTTCACAACACCACGCAAAGGATAGCCTTCGCTAACCGCCTTTAAAGAAACTAATTTACTTTGCCCACCAACCCCAGCCATAGTTGGGAAAACAATTGTTTCAGCTGTTTGCAAACCATCAGATACCGCCCGCTCTTTAAAAATAGTCGGGAGCGGCTGATCGCTGTGAATCAAATAATCTGCTGCAATTAACTGCTTGGCATCCCGATCAAACGCCCGTTGCATACGGTCAGCCAAATAAGAAACACTACTCAAAGAAGCCACCGAAATAATCAAGGCCACTAATAACCAGTGAAGCTCTGAAGAACGCAGGTTCCGTGGCAAAAAAATCATTTCAAGGCTCTGATGTGTGCATAAAGTAAGGAAAGCTCATTTAAACACATAAAGAAATAACAAATAAACAAAGAAAAAGGGTCTAGCGTTTAAACTAGACCCTTATCTTTATTTGGTGCGGCTGGCAGGAATTGAACCCACGACCCCTTGGTTCGTAGCCAAGTACTCTATCCAACTGAGCTACAGCCGCATTAAGACCGATATTATGCCATGGAAATTAAAAATTACATAACTCCCGCCGGACACCTGAGAATAAAAGAGGAACTTCTGCATCTTCTAGATGTAGAAAGGCCTAGTGTCGTAAAAATTGTCTCATGGGCAGCCTCTAATGGGGATCGCTCTGAAAACGCTGATTATCAGTACGGCAAAAAGCGTTTAAGAGAAATTGATCGCCGCATTTATTTCTTAACTAAACGACTAGAAGATGCTGTAGTCGTCGACCCAGAAACCAGAGAAGCAACTGATCAAATATTCTTTGGGGCAACCGTCACCTACGCCGAAGAAGATGGCACAGAAATAACTATTTCAATCGTAGGGGTTGATGAAGTAGACATGGATAAAGGTCATGTCAGTTGGATTTCCCCTATCGCCAAGACCTTAATTAAAAGTAGAGAGGGGGACACTGTCAGACTTAAGACGCCAACGGGCGTTAAAGAGATAGAAGTACTCAGTGTTATTTACCAAAAACTCGAGTAATACGAACCACGTCTTGATTTTGTCTTAAACGGCGCATCACTTGAGCCAAATGATGACGGCTCTCCACCTGAATCACAAAACGAATACCGACTGCCGATTCAGTGAATCGATCATCCATCGCTACGTGTTCAATGTTGGCATCAGCAGATGTCATCGTGCCAGCGATGCGAGCCAAAACACCTTTACTATTTTTAACATCTACTCGAATAGCTACATCAAAATGGCGCTTTAAGTCATCGGACCAAATCACATCAACCCAATGCTCGGAGTCCTTATGATGCAAGCGCTGAGCATGTCGGCACTCACGCGTGTGAATCTGCAACCCCTCACCTTTACCCAAGTAACCCAAAATAATATCGCCAGGAATCGGATGGCAGCAGCTTGGGAACGACACGGACTCTCCCTCTGCCCCATCAATCATGATGGCCTGACGATGCGCAGGCGCTTGCGGAGCCGCATTTTCCCAATCATCTGTATCAAGACGCATTTGCTCAGCGCCATCAGAGTTTTCTGCCAAAATTAGCTCAATACGTTTAGCAATCACTGCTGGAACACGATGCCCCATCGCCATATCGGCACAAAGATCTTCCCTCGCTTTAGCGCCCGTCCAGTGCAAGAGTTTTTCCCAAACATCATCACTCACTAAAGCAGCATCAATACTTTGTTGCCTCAAAGCTTGAGATAACAAGCGCTCACCTAACTGAATCGCTTCAGAATAACGACGGGTTTTTAGATGATGTCGAATCGCAGCCCTAGCCTTGCCTGTGCGAACAAACGTTAACCAAACAGGATTAGGCTGTGAGTTTGGCGCAGAACTAATTTCAACAATATCGCCATTTTTTAACTCAGTACGTAAAGGCAACTGCACGCCATTGACCTTAGCACCCACACACTCATTACCCAAATCACTATGAACCGCATAGGCAAAATCAAGCGCGGTCGCCCCTCTAGGCAATGCGCGAATCTGTCCTTTAGGCGTAAATACATAAACAGCATCTGGGAATAAGTCGATCTTTACATGCTCCAAGAACTCTTGGGAGTCACCGCTGTTATCCTGAATATCAACCAATGACTGCAACCACTGATGCGCTCTGACTTGCATTTCTGTTAAATCATTATCGCCATCCTTATAAGCCCAGTGAGCAGCAACACCTTCTTCAGCCACTTGATGCATAGATTGCGTACGGATTTGAAACTCAACCGGCATACCAAACGGCCCCACCAAAGTTGTATGCAATGATTGGTAGCCATTTAATTTGGGGATGGCAATGTAATCCTTGAACTTACCGGGCATTGGCTTATATAAAGCATGAAGCACGCCTAAAGCCCGATAGCACTCATCAATAGTTTTAACCGTTACTCTAAAAGCATACACATCTAAAACTTGAGAAAAACTCAAATGCTTTTGACGCATTTTTAAATAAATACTGTAAAGCGTCTTCTCTCTGCCACGCAAATCGACTTCAAGACCGGCCTTACTTAAAGCCATTCTGGCAGCATCTAAGATCTTCTCTACCATCTCCTTGCGATTACCACGCGCTTTTCTAATGGCTTTGTCTAAAGTGGCATACCTAAAAGGAGACCCATGCTTAAAACTTAAATCTTGTAACTCGCGGTAAACCAAATTAAGTCCCAAGCGATGAGCAATAGGGGCGTATATTTCAGCAGTCTCCAAAGCAACACGCTTACGCTTTACCAATGCCATCGCATCTAGGGTGCGCATATTGTGCAAACGGTCCGCTAGCTTCACCAAAATCACACGCACATCGCGAGCCATCGCCATAAACATTTTCCTGAAACTCTCAGCCTGAGCTTCAGCATGACTTTGGAATTCCAGCTTATCTAATTTTGTTAAACCCTCAACAAGCTCAGCTACTTTTCCACCAAAAACTTCAACGAGTTCTTGACGAGTGCTACCAGTATCCTCAATCACATCATGTAAAAGAGCGGCCATGATTGAAGCCGCATCTAAGCGCCAAGTAGCGCACAACTCAGCAACTGCTAGAGGATGGGTAATGTAAGGCTCGCCGCTTTGGCGGTACTGCCCTAAATGAGCTGAATCAGCATATTGAAATGCTTTCTTTACTAAAGCCAGGTCTTCAGGCTTTAAATGAGATAACTTTGCAGTAAGTCCTGCAAGAGAAACAACCTGAGGTTTAGGTGGAATGGCCGGCTGAGACGTGGGTCCGAATAAATGCCGGCTAGACTGCTCCAGGATGGCGGCTATGATGCCTTGGGCATCGGATTTAGGCGCCACCGTCAATCACCTCTTAGAGAGGTACTTTAACCAACATATCTCGATCTGTAACACCTGCAGCAACTTCACGCAAAGCAGTCACAGTCGGCTTGTCTTTAGCGTTAACGCGAGGAGCGTGGCCCTGCGCTAATTGACGCGCACGATACGTGGCAGCCAATACCAATTCAAAACGATTTGGAATGGTCTTTAAACAATCTTCTACAGTAATACGTGCCATGTGATTAACTCAAAAAATACTAGGAATACCTAAAGGATAACGCACTTGTGAAAAAGTCGCCTAAAGTTCACTTTATGCCAAGTTACAAACCAAGCTCCTGAGCTAGATTTTTATGACGTTCTAGCTGAGGTCCAGCCCTTAATCGGCTAGCGGAAATAATCTGCCTTAACTCAAATAAAGCAGCTTCAAACAAATCATTAATGACCAAATAGTTAGCCTCACCTACGTGAGTCAATTCTTCTCTAGCCGCAGCAACACGTCTCTCAATAGTTGCCTCATCATCTTGAGCGCGTTTACGCAAACGATCTTCTAAAGACTGAATCGAGGGCGGCAAAATAAAAATCCAAATGGCATTAGGAATAATTTTCTGCACTTGCCTAGCGCCCTGCCAATCAATTTCTAAAATGACATCTTTACCAACTGCCATTTGAGATTCGATCCAAGACTTAGAAGTTCCATAGCAATTTCCATGAACTTCTGCCGACTCTAAAAAATCTCCTGCTGCTTGACGCTTTAAAAATTCTTCTTTACTTAAAAAGTGATACTCACGCCCATCTTGCTCGCCCGGTCTAGGATCTCTCGTCGTGCAAGAAACCGATAACTGAAGACTGGGATCTTTTTCTAACAAGGCATTCACCAAAGATGACTTACCAGCTCCCGAAGGAGCTACTACCATCAACATACTGCCCGTATATCCCATTTCAAATCTCCACAGTCGCGGTCTTAATTACTCTAAATTCTGAACCTGTTCGCGCATTTGCTCAATCAGTAACTTAATTTCAATAGAAGCATTACTACTTTCCTGAGAAACAGATTTAGAGCCCAAGGTATTAGCCTCACGATTCAACTCTTGCATCAAGAAATCCAAACGCTTCCCGACTGGGCCTCCCTTTTTAAGCGCACTCTCCACCGCATCCAAATGAGTTTTCAAACGACTTAGCTCTTCAGCCACATCGATACGTACTCCATACAACACCACTTCTTGCCTAATGCGGTCCGAAATGTCATTTTTAGAGACGGTTTGCCCTTGGACATCCACCCCAGTCAAAATCTCAGTTAAGCGCTCTGTCAATTTAGCCTGATGAGCCACAATGATATCGGGAATCAATGGCTCAATGGTGGCAACAATTCCACGAATCCCTACGACACGCTCCATAAGCACTGAGAACAAAGCCTTGCCCTCACCCTGGCGACTCTCTTTCAGGGCCATCAGGGCATCGTTAGCGGCCTCTAATGTGGCAGAACGCCATAAGTCATCATCAGCCCTAGCCTCGTTAATAACCCCAGGCCATTTAAGAATCTCGCCCATGCGCATATTTCCCGCATTAGGCATTTCTTTAAGAATCGAAGCTTCTATAGACTTCAATCCATCCAAAGCGCTTTTATTCAATAATTCAGTAGCCGCGAGCCCTTGCTCGGCCTCGCGATGGACATTAATCCGAAACTCCACCTTCCCACGAGACAGTTGTTTCGTTACCATCTCGCGTATGGGCATTTCCGCTGATCGGCACTCCTCAGGGGAACGTATGTTCAAATCTAGGAAACGGCTATTCACAGAGCGGCATTCCACCGCTACAGTTGCATAGGCTTTTCCACCTAGATGAATTTGTCTAGAGGCTCCACCAAAACCAGTCATACTTTCTATCATTCTCATATTGTAAAGTCGTAACATGACAAACTTCAAAAGACCTAGTAACAGAACCGCAGAAAATCTGCGCGACATCAAAATTATTCGTGGATTTACCAAACACGCCGAAGGGTCCGTTTTGGTGCAATTTGGCGATACACACGTGCTTTGCACCGCCAGCGTACTTGAAAAAGTGCCTCCTCACCAAAAAGGAAGCGGTGAAGGCTGGGTAACAGCGGAATACGGCATGCTACCTAGAGCCACCCACACTCGCGGTGACCGTGAAGCGGCTCGCGGCAAGCAAAGTGGTCGTACCCAAGAAATTCAGCGCCTCATTGGCAGATCTATGCGTAGCATTTTTGATCTAAAGCTACTAGGAGAGCGCACCATTCATCTGGATTGTGACGTACTACAAGCTGATGGCGGCACAAGAACCGCATCCATCACCGGTGCATTCGTGGCAGCCAGAGATGCTGTTAATCAACTTTTAGCGAAAAAATTAATTACACAAGATCCTATTAAGGATCACGTGGCCGCTATTTCAGTGGGTATTTATGAAGGGCACCCTGTACTCGATCTTGATTACGCGGAAGACTCTGCTTGTGACACAGACATGAATGTGGTTATGACTGGCAATGGCGGCATCATCGAAGTACAAGGTACCGCTGAAGGCGCTGCATTTTCCAGAGCAGAATTAGATGCCCTGCTAAACCTAGCTGAAAAAGGTATCAGCGAATTAGTGGCTTTACAAAAACAAGCCTTGGGTAATTGATTCATCCATTCATCAATTAAATTTTAAAAATGGTACCCAAGAAAATTGTTCTAGCCTCTAACAATGCCGGGAAAGTTAAAGAATTTAACTTGCTACTAGCGCCACTAGGCTTTGAGGTCATCCCTCAAGGCCTACTTGGCATTCCTTCTTGTGAAGAGCCGTTCCCAAGCTTTGTTGAAAATGCCATCACCAAGGCAAGACACGCTAGCAAACTAAGTGGCCTCCCTGCTCTAGCCGATGACTCAGGAGTTTGCGTTAATGCTTTAGGTGGCTTACCCGGAGTCCTATCTGCGCGTTTTTCTTTATCGGATCAAAAAAAAGATCCTAGCGATGAAGATAACAATCAACTCTTAATCAAAAAATTGGCGGGCATCAGCGATCGATCAGCCCACTTCACCTGCACTTTGGTATTTTTAGAATCAGATATTGATCCAGAACCATTAATCGCCGTGGGTAAATGGTATGGCGACATCATCGATACACCTAGAGGTTCTGCTGGCTTTGGTTACGACCCTCACTTCTTTATCCCAAGTCTGAATAAATCAGCAGCGGAATTAAGTGCCGAAGAAAAAAATGCGATCAGTCATCGTGGGTTAGCCATGCAAGATTTGATTGCGCAGCTACAGCGCAAATTTAAACAGTAACCCATGCTGCAAGCACTTCCTCCCTTATCGCTTTATGTCCATATTCCATGGTGCATCAAGAAATGTCCTTATTGCGACTTTAACTCTCATCAAATTAAAGACGGCAAAGAAAGTGGCTTCCCCGCAGGATTTGACGAGCAACGTTACTTAGAAGCTTTACGCCTAGACTTACAAAGTGTCTTACCTAAGGTGTGGGGTAGAAAAGTTCAAACTATTTTTATTGGCGGTGGCACCCCAAGCCTTCTCTCTAAAGAGGGTCTTGATCAACTGCTCTCAGATATCAGAGCTTTATTACCACTTAATGCCGATGCTGAAATAACGATGGAAGCGAACCCTGGCACTTTTGAGAAAGATAAATTTAAAAGCTTTGCGGAAAGTGGCATCAACCGGATCTCTTTGGGCATTCAAAGTTTTGACGACTCAAAACTTCAAGCACTTGGTCGCGTGCATGATAGTGAACAAGCTAAAGTAGCCATACGAGCAGCGCTTGAATTATTTGATCAAGTCAATATCGATTTGATGTACGCCCTTCCCGGTCAATCCCTTAAAGATGCCTTAGCTGATATCCAGCAAGCCATCAGTTTTGACCCAGGTCACATTTCTTTGTATCACCTAACACTCGAACCCAATACGCTATTTGCGAAATACCCCCCAGCACTACCAGATGACGACAGTGCTTTTGAGATGCTAGACCTTTTAATGGATGCTTTAGAGAAAGCTGGCTACAGCCGTTATGAAGTATCTGCGTACGCCAAGAAAAGTCGCCAATGCCAACACAATCTTAATTATTGGCAATTTGGAGACTACATTGGTATTGGCGCCGGCGCACATGGAAAAATCTCCGAGCACAACAGAATCACTCGGCAAGTCAATGAACGCCATCCCGATAGCTATATGACGAAAATATTCAAAGATGGTCATGCACTTATTGAAGAACGCACTTTAGATAAAAATGATTTACCTTTTGAGTACATGCTCAACGCCCTAAGACTGATTGAAGGTGTACCGACTCATGCATTTAATGAGAGAACAGGCATCCCATTAGCGCAAATCAATCCGATGCTAGAGGCAGCCGTTAAAAAACAGCTACTCGACGCAGACCCTAGAACCCTTAAAGCAACCCCTTTAGGCATGCAATATCTGAATGATTTGCAAATGCTATTCCTGAAATAAAAAAACCTCCCAAACATAACTGCTGGGAGGTTTTAGGCGTCTGGCGGAAGCTGTGAGATTCGAACTCACGGAGGACTCGCATCCTCGGCAGTTTTCAAGACTGCTGCATTCAACCACTCTGCCAAGCTTCCAAAACAGCCGTGATTATAGAGTCATCTGAAGAGCTGTGTCGATTTTTTTCATTTTTCCGTCATTTAAGCGCTCTAAAACCTTGTTAAAATTCATAAATGTCAAAATTAATTAGCGCTGTAGGCTTAACGCTTGATACGGCTTACCAAAAGATATCCGATGATGA
>Ga0228701_1000575_pt1 | contig 29593 bp, 24 predicted proteins | sample McNCre117_Aug_MG_2_FD_178017 | JGI IMG/M metagenome (GOLD analysis project Ga0228701, IMG submission 178017) | Freshwater microbial communities from McNutts Creek, Athens, Georgia, United States - 11-17_Aug_MG | ecosystem: Environmental > Aquatic > Freshwater > Creek | place: USA: Georgia... | reverse complement strand
GGTACTCGCCGCAATCAACGGAAACATTGCAACCGTCGGTTACGGTCTTGCCGCCATTGGACCCGCTATCGGCGTAGGCATCGTCGTCGGCAAGACCATTGAGTCTGTCGCTCGTCAGCCTGAGCTCGCTGGCCGCCTTCAGGTGCTTATGTACCTGGGTATCGCCTTCACCGAGGCGCTGGCGTTCATTGGTATCGCTACCTACTTCATCTTCACCGGCAACTAAGCCTTCGTCCTTCGCACCTAATTCGGAGGCATCATGCTTCAATCACTGATTCTCGCGAGCGAGACCACCACAGAGACGCACAACCCGCTGCTCCCTGAGATGGCTGACCTTGTGTGGTCGTCGGTCGTTTTCGTCGTCATTCTGGCGTTCTTCCTCTGGAAGATCCTGCCCAACGTCAACAAGATGTTGGATGCGCGTTCGGCAGCTATCGAAGGCAACATCGAGAAGGCTGACGCAACTCAGAAAGAAGCCGAAGCTGCGCTGGCAAAGTACACCGCCCAGCTCGCTGAGGCTCGTGCTGAGGCAGGTCAGATTCGTGATGACGCTCGTTCCGACGGAGCAAAGATCGTCGCCGAGGCGAAAGATGCCGCATCCGTTGAGGCTGCTCGCATCACGACCACCGCGCACGCTCAGATCGAAGCAGAGCGCCAGGCGGCTTTGGTCAGCCTGCGCTCCGAGGTTGGAACGCTCGCGCTCGACCTCGCGTCGAACGTTATTGGCGAGTCGCTGAAAGATGACAAGAAGTCAAAGTCGCTCGTCGACCGCTTCGTGTCAGATCTCGCAAAGACTAAGTAAAGGCAAACATCTCAATGGGTAGTGCAACCAGGCAGGCAACCGCCGCATCCCAGACCCTGCTCAAGGGCCTGGGCGCGAAGGTGAGCGTGGCGACCGCTGAGCAGCTTTTTGCTGCTGGTCGCGCACTGGCGAAGTCTGCACAACTGCAGGCCACGCTGGCTGATCCTGCGATTGCGCCCGCCGAGAAGTCAAAGCTGATCACTGGTGTTTTCGGCAAGAAGCTCGGCGCTGACGCCAGCAAGCTTCTCGCTGGAATCGCAGCCCAGCGCTGGTCGAGCCAGCAAGATTTGCTTGCCGGCATTGAAGACGTTGCGATTCGCGCTGCAGCTACCGCTGGTGGAGCATCCGCCAGCATCGAGGGTGAAATTTTCACCTTCTCGACTGCTGTATCGAGCGACGCCGACCTCGAGCTCGCCCTCGGCAGCAAGCTGGGTGACCCGGCAGCTAAGGCAGCACTTGCCGCCAAGCTGCTCGGCAAGAAGGCGTCTCCGTCGACAGTCGTTATTGTGACCTCGCTCGTGCAGGCACCCCGTGGTCGTCGCATCGGTGCCCTGCTGGCTCACGTCGCTGCAGTGGTCGCCGACCAGTCGGGCGCATCCGTTGCTAACGTCACCAGCGCGCAGGAGCTTGCCCCGGCAACCGTCAAGGCACTGTCCACGACCTTGGCAAAGCAGTACGGCCGTCAGGTTTATATCAACGCCCAGGTAGATGAGTCGCTCATCGGTGGTGTTCGCGTGCAGGTAGGCGCCGACGTCATCGACGGTTCGATTTCAGCTCGCCTGGCCCAACTCAAGCTTGAGCTGGTCGGCTAACGCCTCCAGCTAAGAAACCAAACCGGTACCACTAGGTATCAACCAGACAAGGAAAACTCATGGCAGAACTTACGATCAGCCCAAACGAGATTCGCGACGCGCTTCAGGATTTCGTTAAGTCGTACAAGCCCAGCAGTGCCGCCAAGGCCGAGGTCGGTCGCGTTATCGACGCAGCTGACGGCATCGCGCACGTTGAAGGCCTTCCTGGCGTCATGGCGAACGAGCTTATTCGTTTCGCTGACGGCACCCTCGGCCTCGCGCTGAACCTCGACGAGAACGAGATCGGTGTTGTTGTTCTGGGTGAGTTCACCGGAATCGAAGAGGGCCAAGAAGTAACCCGCACTGGCGAGGTTCTCTCGGTTCCCGTCGGCGAGGGTTACCTCGGTCGCGTGGTTGACCCGCTGGGTAACCCGATTGATGGTCTCGGTGACATCAAGAAGATTCAGGGTCGTCGTGCTCTCGAGCTGCAGGCTCCTGGTGTTATGCAGCGTAAGTCGGTTCACGAGCCGCTGCAGACCGGCATCAAGGCCATCGACGCCATGATCCCCGTCGGTCGTGGACAGCGTCAGCTCATCATTGGTGACCGCCAGACCGGTAAGACCGCCATCGCGATCGACACCATCATCAACCAGAAGGCGAACTGGGAGTCGGGAGACACCAATAAGCAGGTTCGTTGCATCTACGTAGCTATCGGTCAAAAGGGCTCGACCATCGCTGCCGTCAAGGGTGCGCTTGAAGAGGCTGGCGCCATGGAGTACACCACCATCGTGGCTGCTCCGGCATCCGACCCCGCAGGTTTCAAGTACCTCGCTCCGTACACCGGTTCTGCCATTGGTCAGCACTGGATGTACGACGGCAAGCACGTTCTCATCATTTTCGATGACCTCTCGAAGCAGGCCGAGGCCTACCGTGCCGTATCGCTGCTGCTTCGTCGTCCGCCGGGCCGTGAGGCATACCCCGGTGACGTGTTCTACTTACACTCGCGTCTGCTGGAGCGTTGTGCCAAGCTCTCCGACGAGCTCGGTGCGGGTTCGATGACCGGTCTGCCGATCATCGAGACCAAGGCGAACGACGTGTCGGCGTACATCCCGACCAACGTGATTTCGATCACCGACGGTCAGATCTTCCTTCAGTCCGACCTGTTCAACGCCAACCAGCGCCCCGCTGTTGACGTAGGTATCTCGGTTTCGCGTGTGGGCGGTGACGCTCAGGTCAAGTCGATCAAGAAGGTCTCCGGTACCCTCAAGCTCGAACTGGCCCAGTACCGCTCGCTCGAGGCATTCGCGATGTTCGCATCCGACCTCGACGCAGCTAGCCGTCGTCAGCTCGCTCGTGGTGCTCGTCTGACCGAGCTGCTCAAGCAGCCGCAGTACACCCCGTACCCCGTCGAAGACCAGGTTGTTTCGATCTGGGCCGGTACCACCGGCAAGCTTGACGAGGTTCCGGTCGAAGACATCCTGCGCTTCGAGCGTGAGTTCCTCGACTACCTCGGTCGCAAGACCAAGGTTCTCAAGACCCTCGCTGACACGAACGTGCTCGACGACAAGACGGTTGAAGACCTGGAGAAGGCCGTTGTTGCCTTCAAGAAGGAATTCCAGACCGGTCACGGCAAGCCGCTTGACTCTGTTGGAGTTGAAGAGTTCGACGCACTCCCCGCTGACGACGTTCAGCAGGAGAAGATCGTCAAGCGTAAGAAGTAATCGGTAAAGGACTAACGACATGGGAGCGCAACTTCGGGTCTACCGGCAGAAAATTCGTTCTGCCCAGACGACCAAGAAGATCACGCGTGCAATGGAGCTGATCTCGGCCTCGCGCATTCAAAAAGCGCAGGCTCGAGTCGCTGCTGCCACGCCGTACTCGCGTGCCGTAACGCGTGCCGTTTCGGCGCTCGCCACCTACTCGAACGTTTCACACCTCCTCACCACCGAGCCTGAGCGGGTCGATCGCGCTGCGATTGTCATCTTCGCTTCAGACCGTGGTCTGGCCGGTGCGTTCAGCTCGAACGCACTTCGTGAAGCTGAAAAGCTCTCGGAGTTGCTGCGTGAGCAGGGCAAAGATGTCGTTTACTTCCTCGTAGGTCGCAAGGCCAGCGCGTACTTCAGCTTCCGCAACCGCGCAGCTGAGCGCGTTTGGACCGGTGGCACCGACGCTCCCGTCTTCGAGACTGCTCAAGAAATTGGTCAGTCGATTGTTGACGCTTTCCTGCGGGACACCGCCGAGGGTGGCGTCGACGAGATCCACATCGTTTACAACAGGTTCGTGAACATGGTCAGCCAGGTTCCCGAGGTGGTTCGCGTGCTGCCGCTCGAGGTCGTTGAAGGTGTTGAAGCACCGGAAGACACCTCGATGCTCCCGCTGTACCACTTCGAGCCTGAAGCAGATGTCGTGTTGGATGCGCTCCTCCCGGTTTACATCGAGAGTCGTATCTACAACGCAATGTTGCAGTCGGCCGCGTCGGAGCACGCAAGCCGCCAGCGCGCGATGAAGTCGGCAAGCGACAACGCTGACAAGCTCATCCGTGAGTACACCCGTCTGGCGAACAACGCTCGCCAGTCCGAAATTACCCAGCAGATTTCCGAGATTGTCGGTGGAGCAGACGCTCTGTCCGGCGCTAAGTAAGACTTTCCCAGAAGGTAAGAGAGAAGAAGAGAATGGCTACCACGCCCGCTGCAAAGAAGCCCGCTGCCAAAGCGCCTGCTAAGGCTGCCGCGAAGAAGCCCGCTGCCCGCACTGCTGCTGCGAAGCCCGCCGCCAAGGCCGCACCTCGCGCTGCTACCAAGGCCGCTCCCAAGGGTGGAATCGGACGCATCGCCCGCGTTACCGGTCCGGTCGTTGACATCGAGTTCCCGCACGATGCCATCCCCGGTATCTACAACGCGCTGACCACCACGATTAACATCGGTGGCCAGACCAGCGAGCTCACCCTCGAGGTTGCACAGCACCTCGGTGACGACGTAGTTCGCGCCATCGCTCTTAAGCCGACCGATGGTTTGGTCCGTGGCCAGGACGTTCAGGACACCGGCTCGCCGATCACCGTTCCCGTTGGTGACGTCACCAAGGGCAAGGTATTCGACGTAACCGGTAACATCCTCAACACCAAGAAGGGTGAGAAGGTCGAAATCAAGGAGCGTTGGTCGATTCACCGCCAGCCCCCGGCATTCGACCAGCTCGAGTCGAAGACTCAGCTCTTCGAAACCGGTATCAAGGTCATCGACCTCCTGACCCCCTACGTACAGGGTGGAAAGATTGGTCTGTTTGGTGGTGCCGGTGTGGGTAAGACCGTTCTTATCCAGGAGATGATCCAGCGTGTGGCACAGGACCACGGTGGTGTTTCGGTATTCGCCGGTGTTGGTGAGCGTACCCGTGAAGGTAACGACCTCATCCACGAAATGGAAGACGCTGGCGTTTTCGACAAGACCGCACTTGTCTTCGGCCAGATGGATGAGCCGCCGGGAACGCGTCTGCGCGTTGCTCTGTCGGCACTGACCATGGCTGAGTACTTCCGTGATGTTCAGAAGCAAGACGTGCTTCTCTTCATCGACAACATCTTCCGCTTCACCCAGGCAGGTTCTGAGGTTTCGACTCTTCTCGGTCGTATGCCTTCGGCCGTGGGTTACCAGCCGAACCTCGCTGACGAGATGGGTATCCTCCAGGAGCGCATCACCTCGACGCGTGGTCACTCGATCACCTCGTTGCAGGCCATTTACGTGCCCGCTGACGACTACACCGACCCGGCTCCGGCAACCACCTTCGCCCACCTCGATGCAACCACCGAACTTTCGCGTGAAATCGCATCGAAGGGTCTGTACCCCGCTGTTGACCCGCTCACCTCGACCAGCCGCATCATGGACCCGCGTTACTTAGGTGAAGACCACTACCGCGTTGCTATCGCGGTCAAGGCCATCCTGCAGAAGAACAAGGAACTCCAGGAGATCATCGCGATCCTCGGTGTTGACGAGCTTTCTGAAGAAGACAAGATCACTGTGAACCGCGCTCGTCGCATCCAGCAGTTCCTGTCGCAGAACACCTACATGGCGAAGAAGTTCACCGGTGTCGAGGGTTCGACCGTTCCGCTCAAGGACACCATCGAGTCGTTCGACGCCATCGTTCGCGGTGACTTCGACCACGTCGCTGAGCAGGCCTTCTTCAACGTTGGTTCGATCTCTGACGTCGAGGCCGCTTGGGCCAAGATCCAGAAAGAGAACGCCTAATCATGGCTGCAGCGCAACTGACTGTACACGTGGTGTCGGCCGACCGAGAGGTATTCTCGGGCGAGGCATCGATGGTTGTTGCGCGCACGGTCGACGGCGAAATCGGTATCCTTCCGGGCCACGAACCCATGCTGGCAATTCTCGCCGGTGGTGACGTTCGTGTGACCGGAACGGACGGCCAGAAGGTGTCCGCTCGTGCCGACGGAGGATTCCTGTCGGTTGAGAACAACAACGTCTCAATCGTCGCCTCCTACGCCGAGCTCATCGACTAGTGCTCATCCTGCTCCCGCCTTCGGAGACGAAGCGGGATGGAGGATCCGGTAAACCGGTAAATCTGGCGGCTTTAGCGTGGCCAGAACAAACCGATGCTCGTCGCGCCGTCATGACCGCACTGGTTGCGCTCGCGAGTGATGAGGCCGAATGCGCCCGAGTGTTGAAGCTGAGCCCCAAGCAACTCGACGAGGTTGGCCGCAACCGAGAACTGGCGAGTGTGCCGACAATGCCGGCCATTGATCGGTTCACCGGAACCCTCTACGACGCCCTCGACGCAGCTTCTCTCCCGGCCACCGCGCGCAAATTCGCCAGCAAGCACGTGGCGATCGGCTCGGCCTGTTTTGGGCTGGTTCGCGCGCTGGACTGCATCCCTGCGTATCGCCTCTCATTCGACTCGAAGCTCCCGGGGCTCGGCGCGACGCTCAAGAAGCATTGGTCTGAGGTTGGCGCGGCCGCGCTAGCCGGCGAGAAGCGGTTCGTGCTGGACGCACGAAGCGAGGGTTACGCCGCCCTGGCCCCACTTTCGCAGGTGGCGAATTGGATTTACCTGCGCGTTGTCACGCGCGGTGAGGGTGGCGTGCTCCGCGCGCTTAATCACTTCAACAAGAAGGGCAAAGGCGAGTTCGTGCGTGCCTTATGCCTTGATTCTCCTCAAGCCAGCCGCATTCGATCGGTCGCAGACCTGTTATCGTGGGCTTCGGAGAATGGCTGGGAGATGGAGCTTGGTGCGCCCGGCGAGGTAAACCTCGTCGTTAGCGGAGTGCTCTAATCGCGAAAGTCGATTCCCTCGTGGTTCAGTAGCCATTGCTTGGTGCTGATGCCATCGCCACCGCTGAAGCCAGTGATGCGGCGATCGCTCGCGAGAACGCGGTGGCAGGGTATGACAATGGCGATGGGGTTGGCTCCCACGCAGCCGCCGACGGCGCGTGATGCGGTGGGTTTACCGATTGCCGCGCCTAGCTCTCCGTACCCACGGGTTTGTCCGAACGGAATGAGCTCCAGTTGATTCCAAATAGAAGCCTGGAAATTAGTGCCTTGTACTGAAACGGGGAGATCAAACTCGCGTCGCTTGCCAGCAAAGTACTCGCTCACCTGCTTGCTTGCTTTATTCAGGACACGATCGGGTTTGGAACTGCACTGGTGTGGAACTCGCGGCGATTTAGAGCCCTCAATACGAAGAGATGTGAGGGCAGAACCGTCGGATTCGAGGTGAAGATCACCGACGGGAGAGGAGACAGTCAGGCAGGAAGTCATGTGCTCACCTTACGCGCCAAACAAATCGAAGTGACAGGGCACCGGGCCAACTGTGTAAATGCGAAGCGGGCCACTGGTTGGGGGAAACCGGCGACCCGCCCGCATCTAACATTTGAAGAATATACGATGACGAGAACCCTCCAAGAAAATACTTGTCCCAGATTTGTCTCGTCGCGTGGGGCCGGACGCGACCGGCGGGGGAGGGGAGGCTTAACTGCCGAATTTACAAGTGATTCGGGGCATCGCGCAGCACGCCCTCGAGCATCTCGCGCATCTCCACGAACTCAGCAGGGCCGATAGTGAGGGGTGGAGCGAGCGTAATCACCGAATCTTGACGATCGTCAGCGCGAGCGTAGAGGCCAGCGTCGAGCATCGCATCCGGAAGGTAACCGCGTAGAACGCGTTCACGCTGTTCCGGGGTGAGTTTGGTCTTCTTGGCCTGGTCAGTCACGAGTTCGATAGCGAAGAAATAACCGTCGCCACGAACATCCCCGACGATGGGAAGGGCGAGCAGTTTTTCGAGTTCTGCCCGGAAAGCGGCGCTGGTGCGCTGCACGTTGCCGTTGAGGTCTTCTTCCTCAAAGATGTTGAGGTTTTCGAGGGCCACCGCCGCGGCAACGGGGTGTCCTGCGAATGTGTAGCCATGGGGGAACATCGTCGTGCCCGTTGAGAAGGGCTCATAAATCCGGTCACTGATAATCGTTGCCGACAGGGGGATGTATCCGCTGGTCAGCGCCTTGGCGCAAGTAATCATGTCGGGTTGGAAATCATAGGTGAGGGATGCAAACCAGTTGCCAATGCGACCGAAACCGCAGATGACTTCGTCGGCCACCATGAGCACGTCGTACCTATTGCAGATCTCGCGTACGCGCTGGAAATACCCGGCGGGGGGAGTGAGACATCCGCCAGCGTTTTGAACCGGCTCAAGGAAGACCGCGGCGACGGTGTCGGGCCCTTCCATGAGAATCATTTCTTCAATGCGGTTGGCTGCCCAGAGACCGAACTCCTCGCGGTTCTCGGTGGGTGCACCCATCTGCTCGTCAGCGCGGTAGAAGTTGGTGTTGGGAACACGGAATGAAGGCAGCAGGGGTTCGAAAGGAGCCTTCATATTCTGGAGGCCGGTGATGGAGAGGGCCCCCTGCGGGGTGCCATGGTAGGACGAGAAGCGTGAAATGACCTTCGTCTTCATGGGTTTGCCCTGCAGTTTCCAAAACTGCTTGGCTACCTTGAAGGCGGTCTCGTTGGCTTCACCGCCTCCATTGGCGAAGAACACGCGGTTCAAATCACCCGGGGCCAGATCGGCAAGGCGGTCGGCGAGTTCGATTGCCGCCGGGTGCGAGAACGACCAGATGGGAAAGAAGTCGAGTTGTTCAATCTGCTTCTTGGCGACTTCGGCCAAGCGCGCACGACCGTGACCGGCATTCGTGGTGAAGAGCCCAGAAAGCCCATCAAAGATCTTGCGACCGCGAGAGTCGATGAGGTGATGCCCCTGAGCCCCCGTGATGATGGGGAGCTTTCCCTCGGCCTGCATCGATTGGCGCGTGAAGTGCATCCATAAGTGGTCTGTGGCTTGCTGTTGCAGGCGGTCGTGATTGAATTCACCGTTGGGAGAAGAGCTCATTCCTCTATCTTTGTCTACCCGTGGCCGAAAAAAGAAAACGCATAGGATGAGCTTGACGGGCGCGTTGAGCGCGCTCGCACAGTTGCGCATCACATGAAAGAGGCAAGCAATGGCTGCTCGCGAACTCAAGAACTTTATCAACGGCGAATTTGTCGATGCAGATGGCGGAGAACGCCTCGACATCGTGAACCCGGCAACCGAAGAGGTCTTCGCGACCAGTCCGGTGTCGAACGAGAAAGATGTTGCCCGGGCATACGCCGCCGCCAGCAAAGCGTTCGAGGCATGGGGCGAGACGACTCCGAGCGAGCGTCAACTCGCCCTGTTCCGCATCGCAGATGCCATGGAGGCCCGCGCCGAAGAGTTCGCCGACGTTGAGTCGGAGAACACCGGCAAGCCCCGCTCGACCCTCGTCGACTACGAAATTATGCCTTCGGTCGACCAGATTCGATTCTTTGCCGGTGCTGCGCGCAATCTGCAGGGCTTGGCAACCGGCGAATATATCAAGGACCACACCTCGTCCATCCGTCGTGAGCCCATTGGTGTGATTGGTCAGGTGACTCCCTGGAACTACCCACTCAACATGGCGACCTGGAAGTTCGCCCCGGCGATCGCTGCGGGCAACACGATCGTTCTCAAGCCGTCAGACACGACACCTGCATCCACGTTGCTGCTCGCTGAGGTAGCTGCCGAGTTCTTGCCGGCCGGTGTGATCAATGTCATCACGGGTAACCGCGACACCGGTCGTGCCATGGTTGAAGACCTCACCCCACAGATGATTTCGATTACCGGTAGCGTGCGTGCCGGCATGGAGGTCGCTAAGTCAGCCTCTTCTGACCTCAAGCGTGTGCACCTTGAACTGGGCGGTAAGGCACCGGTCATCGTGTTCAACGATGCGGACATCGCGCTCGCCGTTGAAGGCATTGTTGGTGCTGGCTATTTCAATGCTGGGCAAGACTGCACAGCTGCCACGCGCGTGCTCGTGCAGCGCGGCATTCACGATGAGTTTGTATCGGCTCTCGTCGCGTATGCGAAGGAGAACGCCATCACCGGTTCACCGCTGGCCGAGTCGACTATGTTCGGCCCCGTGAACAACGTGAACCAGCTTGCTCAGGTGACTGGATTCATCGAGCGACTTCCCGATAACGCTGACATCAAGCTCGGCGGCAAGGCAGTCGGAGGAAAGGGCTTCTTCCATGAGGCCACCATCGTCACGGGGCTCAAGCAGACCGATGAGGCGATTCAGCGCGAAATCTTTGGACCGGTCATCACAGTCCAGGCCTTCGACACCGAAGCAGAGGCGCTCGCACTGGCAAACGATGTTCAGTACGGCTTGGCTTCGTCCGTCTGGACGAAGGACCACGGCACCGCGATGCGCGCATCCAAGAAACTTGATTTTGGGTGCGTATGGATTAACACGCACATTCCGTTGGCTGCTGAAATGCCCCACGGCGGCTTCAAACACTCCGGCTACGGCAAAGATCTCTCGGCCTATGGTTTTGAGGACTACACGCGCATCAAGCACGTGATGTCCTACATCGGCTAACAAATTAGACTGGAGTGGCGCTCGTTTCTTTGGCGAGCTATTGCCTCAGTGTTCTAGGAGCATCCGCGTGACCGAAATCGGTAACGGCGCGTCCGGTTTCACCGTGACCGACGTCGGTTCTGCCGCGAGCGTCACACTTTCGTGGGCGGCCGCTTCGGATGTCGGGCACCACCGCCAGGACAACGAAGATAGTTTCGTCGTAACGCCACCCGTTTTCGCTGTGGCGGATGGCATGGGTGGGCACTCGGCAGGAGACGTCGCAAGTGATGCTGTCGTTACGGCACTGGCGACGCTCGGAGATGCGTCGTTCACGACCACCACAGACATTAATGCCGCACTGGTTAACGGGGTGGAGGCGCTCGAGGCAGCGCTCTCCGACGAACAACGCGGCGCTGGCACGACGGTCACTGGCGCGGCCCTGATTCTGGAACGCAGCCAGTTGAACTGGGCAATCTTCAATATTGGTGACTCGCGGGTATACCTGGTCGAAAATGATGAGCTGATACAGGTCACCGTGGATCACTCGGTGGTGCAACAACTGGTGGATGCCGGCCAGATTACCCGCGAAGAAGCCGACTATCACCCGCACTCGAACGTGATTACGCGCGCGGTTGGACTGGCTGAGGAGCCAATCCCCGACTATTTCTTCATGGATGTTCGACCCGGCACTCGTTTGCTTTTGTGTTCGGACGGACTCACCAAAGAACTCACCGACCAGGGTATTTTGCACTTCTTGAGCCAGGCCGGTACCGCCCAAGATGCCGTCGATGACTTGCTCAAAGCTGCACTAGGTAACAGCGGTCGTGACAACATCACTCTGGTTGTAATCGATGTTCACGGTGTGACTCAGCCTGTTCTCACGACGCCGCTGAACGTCGAGTTGTCCACCAACTAATTCGGTCGCGAAGTACTCCCGAGCACACGGGGCTACTCTGCCGGGGTGCAACCGACTCCACCTCGTCGTCCTCTGGGCATTGTGCTTCTCCCGGCCGTACTGAGCTTGGTCATTGCTGCCGGCACGGCCATTGCACTCCACAACCCGACGAGCTTGTGGATCGGGTTGCTCGCTCCGCTGATGCTCCTCCTCCCCGTAATCGACCGCGTCGTTGAGAGACGTCACACGGTCGTGCAGAAACGTCGAGAGCTGATTCAGCTACGACATCAGCATCCGTCGGTCGTTGAATTACTGGCCATGGGTAGATTACGCGTGCCCGTGTGGGCGTTACACGGGGACAGAACCGCGCGCAGCGCGGAGCAATACCTCATTCGACTCGGTGTTCACACAGGGGGTTTGCCCGTGCTCGTCGATCCGCGTGGGGGCATCGATGTCGTTGGTGCTGACGCTCGTGCACACGGGTGCGCCAGCGCTGCCCGGGCTGCTATCGATTGGTGTTTCGAGCCGGGCGCTGAGCAACCCGTAGTGACTGAGCGAGACTCGGGCGCTCGTTGGCTCGTTTTCGTGAGGCCAGAAGGGGTCGCGAGCCTCGTGGATCGTCTCGGTTGCGAGCCCAGGATCTCGGCCTTCACTCCCGACACGCTCACAGATTCTCAAGTGGCCAGTTTTGGACACCGACTCGCCACGTACTGCGCGCGCGAAGTTCTCACGACGCTGGACTGGGACCTCGTGCGTGATGGTCCGCACGCCCTGGTTTCGGGTGTCACCGGTTCGGGTAAGACAGTATTTCTCACGCGGTGGATTGGGCACCTCCTGGAATCGACTTCGAGCGCTGACATTGTCATCGGAGTAATCGACCACAAGGGCGGAGGTGATTTTTCTGCATGGCAAGGTGTTAGGGGCGTCGCACACATCGCCTCCAGTAGCCAGCCCGAGAGTATTCGGCTTGCTGTGGCTGGGCTCGCGGCGTTGATGGCGAGACGTGCGGCGCTCCTGCAGACTCACGCGTGTGCCTCCATTGCGGATCTCGATGAGCGGTTGCGCCCAGCTCGGGCGGTGATTGTTGTCGACGAGTACCGAGCCCTCTTGGATGACCATCCCAGCGCGCAAGAAACGCTGATTGATGTGGCCGCGCGCGGGCGAGCATTGGGCGTCCACCTCATTTTGGCCACGCAACGGTTTGCCGGCGTGACCGGTGACGCCCTCACTTCGAACTGTGGAATTCGTGTCGTTTTTCGCGCGGGTGATGCCCAGGAGTCAATGCAGCTACTGGGGGATACGCGTGCGAATGATCCCACGCTGGCCCCGGGAGAAGGCTTCGTTCTGGTACCTGGGCAATCGGTTCGCCGCTTCCAGCTCGATGCGAGTTCTCAATACGTCGGGGTGGCTGACGCGGTCGAAGGGCAAGCCGGGGGTACATTTCCGAGCGAGCGCCTCTGGCTAGAGCCGCTCGAACGGCATTCCGCATGGTCAGAAATCACGGAGACAGGTACATCAGGTGTGGTTGCGGGTATCGCCGACAACCTTCACGGTGCCACGAGGTTTGCGGTGTGTCTGCCCGCGCAGGCCCGGCTCGTGCTCATCGTTGGCGGCAATCATTCGAGCCGGAGAAACATGCTCACTGTGGTCACCCAGCAGTGCAAAATTCGATTTCTCGAGAGCAATGGCGTTTCAATCTGGGATGAGTTGAGCACCTACCCCAGTCGGTTCCCCGGCGGGGTTTCCGAGGCCGACGTCCGCGAGGGCGAGCTGCCCATGGCTTGGCGTGAACCATTCGCCGATCTTCTCGTAGACGGTGTTCGACGACGAGTCTCAGCGGGGCGACCCGTTGTCATTTCGTTCACCCGACCAGGGCCCCTTGTCACTCGCCTTCGTGAAATGGATCATCTGCTCATCGAGTTGGATGAGCGCGATCCCAATCAAGCGCGATTAGGCAATCAGACTTTTCGACCGTGTGTACCCGCAACGGTGGAGGGGGTTGCCGATTCTCCCTCCGAAGTCGCTTCCGGGGAAAGCCACGACTTGACTGTTCAACCGCACGAGTTGGTCAACGCCCTCCTGGTGACTCCCTTCGTGGACACCTGGTTGACGAAGGCCGGTGGTGGGTTGACCGTGTGTGCACCTGAGGACATCGTCTTTGGACGAGTGATTCGGTCGCATTTCACGCGCCATTTTGTCGAGGGGTGTTCGCCGAGCGAGGCACGCTCATTGCGTTGGAGCGATCAGGCGGTGCCACCACCACGCCCAGGCACGCTTTGCGAGTTACAAGCCAATGGCTCCTGGCTTCGCGTGGAATTTAGCGCCCGCACGGAGTCAGCGGTCGCTACCGAATCCCAATAGTGCTTGAGGCGGTGCTGGCTTGATAGCTATTGGCACCGTAGCTCACGGTCACTGACCGTGACGTTCGAGATTTTGGTGCGGACACCTTCACGCGCGCGTAACCACCAGCGTCGGTCCGTGCGAAATAGGTGTGCCCGCGGAATGTGAAGCTGACCGTCTGACCGTGCAGCCCGCGACCCGAGCTTGTCGCCGTCAATTTGGCAGTGAGCGTGAAAGCGCTCCCGCGTCGCACGCTCGTTGTTCCCTTGTAGGCCAGCGTGCTCTGGGGGTCACATTTCACGCTCATGTCCAGGCTGAGCCCCGCATCCACGTACTGCACCATGGCAGGTTGCCCGACGCCGCTGACCTCGCGGTAGTTGGCGCAGGTTGCCCGGGCTGAATCATTGGTGTCTTGTCCGATGGGGTACCAGAACGGGTGATCGGCGAAGGTCTGAGTGCCCGAGAGCAAGGTTTGCCATTCGTTCGGTGATCCGTAGAAGCCGAGCTGCTTGACCTTGGCCACGTTGACCAAATAATCATGCTGACCGCGCATGGCTTGAACGTTGAAGTCATTGAGTTGCTTGGATGTGAATTTCGCGTCAGCGGGATGTGTGTACTCGGGATCGTGGCCACGCCAGGTGTTCGTCGATTCCAGGTCGAGCCACCAGTTCACGGATTTCGGCGTATAGGTGAGACCGGCATCCTTGAATGCTTGAACCGCTTTGGCGTAACTGTCTCGCGCGGCATTCCAGCCATAGTCGTAGGAGCAGTTCGATTGGTTCGTAAAAGTCGTTGATGTGGTGCACGGGCGCTGCTTTGTTTTGCCTGCGCGTGAAGGCCAGTTCGTAACCTGGTAGGTGCTTCCGTGCTGGGTAACAGTGTTGTCCCACAACCACGGGCCTCCCGGGTTGCCGGTGTTTGCATAGAGCTGAATCTGGCTATTGCCGTTGGCAGCCCATTTGAGTTGGTCGACGACACAGTCATTGACGGTAAAAACCTTGCCACCGTTGATATCGATGACTGAAAACGCGCCCGGGGCTTGAGTGACGCTGTTCAGGGATCCGTTGCACTGCGGCCAGGCTACATCGAACCCGTCGGTGGGGAGCAGGTCGGCGGCGTGCGCGGGCACGGCGGTGGCAAGCAGGCCAAGGGATGCGACGAGCGCGCCAATAAGAACGGTGAATTTTTTCATCTCTCCCTATTCAACTCTGTGCGCCTGGACTCAACCTGGGCGCACACCGAGCTCGTCACATCCCTTGGGTGAATCTTGGACGAGGCCGTCGGTGCTCCACCTAAAAAGTGGGCTGAATAGAGCCCACCGGACGGCCACCACCGTAAACATCGAGACCGAGCAGGGGGATCACAGCCGTGAAATCAGCGACCGAGACCGCGCCGACTTTGACGAGCGCGTGCAGGCCGACCACCGCGGTGGCGCGAAGGTTGCCATCGAGTATTTTCACGGCAACGGTAGTGCCGTCGTTCGCTGACATCACCATGATGCCCTCGGCGCCCAACTTCACCAGCAGGCCCAGGCGATCGATAATCGCGGTATCTGGTTCTCCGGGGCCGGCAACCACCCAACCGAAACGGCGCATCGCGCTGGTGACTTGGGCGGCAGCGCGGAACAGACCAAAGGGCGAATCGGCTTTGGCGGTGTTGAGCGCGCGAATGCCGCGCGCCAAACCGATGAGTGTGACGGCGTGTACCGGGGCACCGCATCCGTCGACGCCCGTCCAGGCCACTTTCTCGCCGGTGAAGCGTTCGATAACCTCGAGCACCTTAACTTGCATCGGATGCGCCGGCTCGAGGTAACTCTCGAGCGGCCAGCCGTTCGCCACGCAGGCCGCCAGCATGCCCGCATGCTTGCCCGAACAGTTCATGTACAGCGGCGATTTTGTCTCTCCGAGCAGAACCAGTTCATCCTGCGCTTTGGGATTACTCGGCCAATCAGCCGGGCACCGCAGAGCGTCGGCATTGAGACCGGTTCCCTGCAGTAGTGCCCGCACCAGGCCGACGTGCGCCGGAGTGCCGGTATGGCTTGCGGCAGCAATCGCCGCGTATTCTTCGGTGAGATTCACACCGCTCGCGACCACGGCGGTTGCTTGAAAAGGCTTGAGGGCCGAGCGCGGGTAGACAGCTGCGTGCGGGTTGCCCAGGCTCAGCAGTACCTCGCCGTCAGCGTTGACCACAACGAGCGAACCGATGTGGCGCGACTCGACAAAGCCGCTTCGGTCAACCGTGGCAAGCTCGACGGCGTCCGTCGCGCTAAAGGTCTGCATCGGCTCGTGCGTTACAGAGCGGCGAAGGCTTCGTCGAGAACCGAAACCACGTCGTTCAGCAGAGCGTCACTGGTCTTGACACTCGGCAAGAAACGAATCACGTTGTAGTTGGTTCCCGAGTTGAGCAGCAGTACGCCCTTCTGGAAGGCGTGGGCGATGACCTTGGTCACAGCTTCGGGGTTCGCCTGCTTGGTTCCAGGCTGCACGAGCTCAATCGCGATCATGGCGCCCTTGCCGCGGATTTCTCCGATGATGGGGTACTTCTTCTGCAGCTCGGCAAGACCAGCGGTGAGGGTCTTCTCCACGCGCTGCGCTTCTGCCAGCAGGTTCTCACGCTCAATCTGCTCGAACACAGCAACGGCAGCCGCACATGAAACCGGGTTTCCACCGAAGGTTCCGCCCAGGCCACCGGGGTGTGAAGCATCCATGATTTCGGCACGCCCGACGACACCGGCCAGGGGCATACCGCCGGCAATGCCCTTGGCGGTCGTGATCAGGTCGGGAACGAGCCCGAAGGTCTCGCTCGCGAAGTAGGCACCGGTGCGAGCCATGCCGCTCTGCACCTCGTCGGCGATGAACACCACGTTGTTCGCGGTGCACCACTCCTGCAAGCGGTTGAGGTAACCGTCGGCTGGCACCATGAAACCGCCCTCGCCCTGAATTGGCTCAGCGAAGATGCACGCGAGGTCTTGCGCGCCAACCTGCTTTTCGAAGTACCAGATGGTGCGCTCAGCTGCTTCTTCGCCCGTGAGACCGTCCCAGTAGGGGTAGGAGCTGGGGGCGCGGAAAACCGAGTTACCCAGCGAGCCGTAACCGGTCGAATAGGGGGAGTTCTTGAAGTTCATCGCCATGGTCATGTTGGTGCGACCGTGGTAGGCGTGGTCAAGCACACCCACGGCGTTCTTGCCGGTGTACTTGCGCGCAATCTTGATGGCGTTCTCGACGGCTTCAGCGCCCGAGTTGACCAGCACGGCCTTCTTGGCATGCGAGCCCGGGGTGTGCGCGGCGAGCAGCTCGGCTACGCGCACGTAGTCCTCGTAGGGGGTAACGGTGAAGCAGGTGTGGGTAAAGCTTGCGACCTGGTTCTGTACGGCATTGACCACTGCCGGGTCAGTGTGACCGATTGTGGTCACACCAATTCCCGAAGCCATGTCAATGAACTGGTTGCCGTCGATGTCGACCACAATCGAGTCGTGTGCTGCGGCGATGTACACGGGCAATGCTGCGCCCACACCGTTCGACACGGCAGCTTTACGACGCTCATGCATTGCCTGCGATTTCGGACCAGGAACGGCGGTAACGATTTTGCGCTCGAGAGCAATGGCATCAGCTGTAGTCATGGTTAAAGTCTACGAGCCGCGCGGGCATGCTCAGGTGACAAAATGGTGAATGTGCGTCGCGTATTGATTCTCGGATCCACCGGTTCGATTGGTACCCAAGCGCTCGACGTTATTCGAGCAAATCCAGAGCGTTTCGAGGTTGTCGGGTTGGCCGCGGGCAGTAACCGTGAGTTGGTGGATGCTCAAGCGCGCGAATTCGGTGTCACCGATGTTGCCCTGGGCGCGGCCGACGCGGTCTCGCTGGTACGCAATGTTGAAGCTGATGTTGTGCTCAATGGCATCACAGGTTCGGTCGGTCTCGGACCCACAATTGCGGCCCTGGAATCCGGAGCCTCGCTTGCGCTCGCCAATAAAGAGAGCTTGATCGTCGGTGGTTCGCTGGTCACGTCGCTGGCCAAGCCTGGCCAAATCGTGCCGGTCGACTCGGAGCACTCCGCAATCGCGCAGTGCTTGGTCTCGGGAACGCACGCTGAAGTGCGGCGTCTCGTGTTGACGGCTTCGGGCGGCCCGTTCCGTGGACGCACGCGAGCTGAGTTGGCTGGTGTGACTCCGGAGCAGGCGCTCGCGCATCCCACCTGGGACATGGGTGTGGTGGTCACCACCAACTCGTCGACGCTCGTGAACAAGGGGCTCGAGGTGATTGAGGCACACCTGCTGTTCAACGTCCCCTTCGATCAGATTGATGTCACCGTGCATCCGCAATCGATCGTGCACTCGATGGTGGAGTTCGTGGATGGCTCGACAATTGCACAGGCGTCGCCGCCCGATATGCGCCTGCCGATTTCGCTCGGGCTCGACTGGCCGAACCGAGTAGATGGGGTGGGCGCGCCACTCGACTGGACGAGGCCCAGCACGTGGACTTTCGAACCGCTCGACAATGAGGCGTTTCCTGCCGTTGAACTTGCCAAGCAGGTAGGTCACGCGGGCTCGACTTATCCAGCCGTATTCAACGCCGCAAATGAGCAGGCGGTCATGGCGTTTCACGCCGGGGACATCGGTTACCTCGACATCCTCGACGTGGTTAAGGCAGCGGTGGACGAGCACGAGCCGGCAAGTGAGTTGACTCTCGAGAGCGTTCTGGATGCCGAAGCTACGGCACGCTCACGCGCTGACCAGCTCATTGTCAGACTCAGTTCCTAGAGTTGTGTTCGTGACGAATTACTGGTTCTTTGCCCTCGGCATCATTCTCTTCATCGTTGGCCTGGCGATCTCGATTGGTCTGCACGAACTCGGGCACTTAATTCCCGCCAAGATTTTCAAGGTGCCGGTGAGCAAGTACTTCATCGGCTTTGGACCGACTATCTTCTCGCGCAAGAAGGGCGAGACCGAATACGGTCTCAAGGCCATTCCGCTTGGCGGCTACATCTCGATTGCGGGCATGTATCCTCCTCGTCCCGCAGATGCCAAGCCCTCACGTATGCCCGGAATCTGGCGCAAGATCGTTCAAGACGCCCAAGACTCGAACGCGGAATCCATTCAGGGGTTCGATGAGTCGCGCGCTTTTTATCATTTGCCCGCCTGGAAGCGCATCATCGTGATGTTCGGTGGCCCCTTCATGAACCTGGTGCTGGCATTCGTCTTGTTCGCAATTGTTCTGGTCGGATTTGGTAAGCCCGGCACAACCACCACGGTATCCGCAGTGTCGCCGTGCATCTATGCGGTCAACGCTTCGCAAAAAGCTTGCGATGCCAAATCACCCGTAGCGCCGGCGGCAACGGCCGGTCTCCTTGCGGGAGACAAGCTCATCAGTATTGACGGCAAGTCAGTGACTAACTGGGCCGCGGGCACCTCAATCATTCAGCGTTCCGCGGGCAAGCCATTGAGCTTCGTGGTGGAGCGCGCGGGTAAGCCGGTGACACTGAGTATCACCCCAATTACTGCCGAGCGTTATCTGGTCGACACCGCCGGAAACCAGGTTCTCGGCAAAGACGGCAAGCCCGTTCTCGGCACGGTTGGCGTGATCGGCATGGTTCCGCAAACCGGTCTTGTTCCACAGCCCCTGACCTCGGTGTTTAGCACCATGGGCGACACCATTTCGGGCACCGTCGGGTTGCTCGGCAACCTGCCCAACAAGATGGTGGGAGTTTCGACTGCGGCGTTTAGCAACGAACCGCGCTCAATCGATTCGCCAATCAGCGTCGTGGGAGTCGGTCGTGTCGCTGGTGAAATTGCTGGCACCTCGCAGATCACCCCGGAGAGCAAGATTGCGACGGGCCTCTCGGTTCTCGCCTCGCTCAACATTGCCCTATTTATCTTCAACCTCATCCCGTTGTTGCCTCTCGATGGTGGCCACATCGCGAGTGCACTGTTCGATGCCGGCCGTCGACAGATCGCCAAACTGCGTCGCAAGAAAGACCCGGGTCCATTTGATGCGTCAGTTCTTATGCCGGTGACATTCGTGGTGATGGCCCTGCTGATGGCGATGAGCGCCTTGCTAATCTATGCGGACATCGTGAAACCCATCAGCATCTTCGGATAACTTTTCCCGCGCGGCCCGCGCTTCGAGAGTTAAGTCGTAGGCTTTCAACGTGCCAGCAGTAAATCTTGGAATGCCCGGAAAGTTCGAAACACTGAGCCCGCGGCGAAAGTCCCGTCAGATCAAAGTTGGCAAGGTGCTGGTTGGCGGTGATGCCCCGGTCAGCGTGCAGTCGATGACCACCACGCCGACCACCGACATCAACGCGACGCTGCAGCAGATCGCAGAGCTCACGGCGAGTGGTTGCGACATCGTTCGTGTAGCGGTACCGAGTCGCGATGATGCCGAAGTGTTGCCAATTATCGCGAAGAAGAGCCAGATCCCCGTTATCGCTGATATTCACTTCCAGCCGAATTACGTTTATGCGGCAATCGATGCCGGATGCGCGGCGGTGCGCGTCAATCCGGGAAATATTCGTAAGTTCGACGACCAGGTTGGCGAAATCGCCAAGCGTGCGAAGGCCGCGGGCGTGAGTTTGCGCATCGGTGTGAACGCCGGATCGCTCGACCCGCGCCTGCTCGAAAAATATGGCAAGGCGACTCCCGAGGCGCTCGTCGAAAGCGCAGTGTGGGAGGCGAGTCTTTTCGAAGAGCACGACTTTCACGACTTCAAGATTTCGGTCAAGCACAATGACCCAGTGGTCATGGTCAAGGCCTACCGTTTGCTCGCGGAACGCGGAGACTGGCCACTTCACCTCGGTGTGACTGAGGCTGGCCCCGCGTTCCAGGGCACAATCAAGTCGGCCACGGCGTTTGGGATTCTTCTCGCCGAGGGCATCGGCGACACGATTCGTGTGTCGCTCTCGGCGCCTCCCGCCGAGGAGATCAAGGTTGGCCTGCAGATTCTGCAGTCGCTGAACCTGCGTGAGCGCAAGCTTGAGATCGTCTCGTGCCCGAGCTGCGGACGCGCCCAGGTTGACGTTTACACCCTGGCCAACGATGTCACTGAGGGGCTCAAGCACGTCACTGTTCCGCTGCGCGTGGCCGTGATGGGTTGCGTCGTGAACGGCCCCGGTGAAGCTCGCGAAGCAGACCTGGGTGTGGCTTCGGGCAACGGCAAGGGCCAGATCTTCGTCAAGGGTGAGGTCATCAAGACTGTTCCCGAGAGCGAAATCGTCGCGACCCTCATTGAAGAAGCACAACGCCTTGCCGATGCGATGCCAGCGGGTGAATCGGGATCTGTTGAGGTCGTGACCCCCTAGTGACGACCATCGATCGGGCGCGCCTTCAGCGGCGTACTGTCACGATTCTTGCAATCGGTCAGGTGGTCGGTGCGTTCGGCACGGGTGCCGGTTTCTCGATGGGATCGCTCATGGCGGTCAACATCAGCGGCAACCCCTCGTTGAGCGGGCTCTCGGCCACCGCGTCGATGCTAGGCGCAGCTCTCGTATCGATTCCGTTGGCTCGGGCCGCTCGCCGCTGGGGTCGGCGACCAGCGCTGACCATCGGTATGACCATCGCGGGAATCGGTTCGCTGCTGATTGTCGAGTCATCCATTCTCAAGTGGTTCCCGCTGTTCTTGCTTGGCATGGCAATGCTCGGTTCGGGCGCGGCCACGAATTTTCAGACGCGCTTCGCCGCCACCGACCTTGCCGCCCCAGAAACCCGGGCTCGTGATCTTTCGCTTGTGGTTTGGGCAACTACGATTGGCGTGGTGATTGGCCCCAACCTGGCAACGCCAGGGGATGCCCTGGGCCATGTTCTGGGCTTACCCACCCTGGCCGGTGCTTTTCTCATCCCGGCGTTTGCCTATGTCGTCGGCATCATCTTCTTCAACCTCGGTTTGCGTCCCGACCCGCTCGTCGTCTCGAAGTCTCTCGAAACGGCCGAAGAAAAGGCCGTGCCGGTTCCCAAGGGTGGCATCGGTAGCGCGATTCGCATTCTTGCCAAGCATCCGGTTGCTGCTGGTGCGGTCATCACACTTGCCTTGAGCCAGGGGGTGATGGTGGGTGTGATGGGGATCACCCCCGTGCACCTCACCATGATGGACATCACCCTGCCACTCATCGGCATCACGGTGAGCATGCACACGGCAGGCATGTACGCGCTCTCGCCCGTCTTCGGTTGGATGTCTGACCGCTGGGGTCGGGTGTTCGTGATTCTGCTCGGTGAAGCCGTGTATGTGGCAGCGCTGATTATCAACGCCGTGGCCGCCGATCACATGGCCGCCATCATGATTGCGCTCACTCTGCTGGGCGTGGGCTGGTCGATGACGACCGTGGCCGGTTCAGCGCTGCTCACCGAGAGCGTCGAGCTCAACCAGCGCACCACTGTTCAGGGTTTCTCCGATTCGATGATGAGCCTGTGTGGAGCAATCGGTGCGCTCTCGTCGGGGTTCATCCTGGGTGGGTTTGGCTACGGTCTTCTCAACGTCTTCACTATGGCGAGCGTGGTGGTTTCGCTCGGTGTGATTTTGCTGGTAACGCGCAAGCCGGCGGTGCCGACGCTCTAGGCTTGAAGGCGTGTCTACTCGTCTTTCCCAGCTCTTTCTGCGCACGCTTCGTGAAGATCCCAGCGACGCCGAAGTAACCAGCCACCGTCTGCTCGTTCGCGCCGGATACATCCGTCGTCAGGCACCGGGAATCTTTGCATGGTTGCCGCTGGGCCTGCGCGTTCGTGGCAAGGTCGAGCAGATCATCCGCGAAGAAATGGCCGCAGCGGGAGCGCAAGAAGTGCTTTTTCCGGCACTGCTACCCAAAGAGCCCTACGAAATCACCGGCCGCTGGGAAGAGTACGGCGACGGAATTTTTCGCGTCAAAGACCGCAAAGACGCTGACTACCTGCTTGCCCCGACCCACGAAGAAGCATTCACCCTGCTGGTGAAAGACCTCTACAACTCCTACAAAGATCTGCCGGTCACGCTCTACCAAATTCAGGACAAGTACCGTGACGAAGCTCGCCCGCGCGCTGGTCTCTTGCGCGGACGCGAGTTCAGCATGAAAGACGCCTACTCGTTCGACGTGACCGATGAGGGCCTTGGCGTGAGCTACCAGGCTCAACGCGATGCCTACGAGCGCATCTTCGCTCGCCTCGGTCTTGACTACGTGATCGTGAAGGCGGATGCGGGTGCCATGGGTGGCTCGCGTTCAGAAGAGTTCTTGCACCCCACCGAGGTCGGCGAAGATTCGTTCGTGCGCACCGCGGGCGGATACGCGGCCAACATCGAAGCCTTCGAGACCGTTCGCCCGGCTGCACTGCCCGTCGAGGGTCAGCCCGCGGCCGAAATCGTGGATACTCCGAATACGCCGACTATTGAGACCCTCGTTGAGGTGCTCAACGCCTCCAAGGCTGCGGGACGGGCAGACTGGACAGCGGCGCAGACGCTCAAGAACGTGGTGGTGGCTCTGACTCACCTCGACGGCACGCGCGAGATTGTGGTGCTGGGTCTTCCCGGCGACCGCGAGGTTGAAATTGCCCGCGTCGAGGTAGCTTTCTCGCCGGCTGAGGTTGAGCCAGCTTCTGAGGCCGATTTCGCCAAGAACAAGGCGCTCATCAAGGGCTACATCGGTCCGTGGTCGACATCCGGTCAGCTGCTCGGCGAGAAGGGCGCAACCCAGTTGCGCTACTTCGTTGACCCGCGTGTGGTCGATGGTTCCGCTTGGGCAACCGGAGCAAACGTCGAGGGCAAGCACGCCGTCAACGTTGTCGCCGGACGCGACTTCATCGCCGATGGCGTTATTGAGATGTCGGATGTTCGCCCGGGCGACCCCGCTCCGGATGGCTCGGGCCCGGTGGAAATCGCGCGCGGTATGGAGATCGGACACGTCTTCCAGCTCGGCCGCAAGTACGCCGAGGCATTGGGTCTCAAGGTTCAGGGCGAAGACGGCAAGCTCGTGACGGTGACCATGGGCTCGTACGGAATCGGTGTGACGCGCATCCTGGCTGCCATCGCCGAGAAGAACAACGACGAGCGCGGACTGGTCTGGCCTGCCGCGGTTGCTCCGTTCGACGTGCACGTTATTGCGACTGGCAAAGACGACGAGGTGTACGAAGCCGCCGAAAAGATCGTTGGCGAGCTCGAAGCCGCGCGTTATGACGTTCTCTTCGACGACCGCCCCAAGGTTTCGCCGGGAGTGAAGTTCGGTGACGCCGAGCTAGTTGGCGTTCCGCAGATTGTGATCGTGGGCAAGGGCCTGGCGGAGGGCGTTGTCGAAATGTGGGATCGCCGCACGAACGAGCGCCGCAACGTACCCGTCGCAGAGGTAGTCGCCGCGCTGGGGTAATCTGGTACTTCCGCATCAGTGAGACGATGCGCGACACACGTGAATAGAGGAGTAAGCCCATGGATATCGATCTCAGAGTTCTCAAGCTCATGGAAACCGAGAAGGGCATTCCCTTCGACGAGCTGTGCGAGATTATCGAGCAGGCCATCCTTACCGCGTATCAGAAGCACGAGCTTCAGGTGAACCCGCCCGCCCGCGTCGAGCGTGCCAAGGGCGACGACACTCCTGCTCCGCGCCCCACGGTGGAACTGCCCGAAGCGCGCGTTCACCTTGACCGCAAGACCGGTCTGGTCACCGTTTACGCTCCCGAATTCGACGACGATGGCGCACTCATTGGTGAGTCGGATGTGACTCCCGAAGACTTCGGCCGCATCGCCGCTTTCGCTGCCAAGCAGGTTATCAATCAGCGTCTGCGCGCCATTGCCGACGAAGCCATCCTCGGTGATTTCAAGGGTCGCGAAGGCGACATCATGCCCGGAACGATTCAGCAGGGCAGCAACCCCAAGATGATTCAGGTCGACCTCGGCACGATCGAAGCGATGATGCCCGAAGAAGAGCAGGTTCCCAACGAGGACTACTCGCACGGCACCCGTATGCGTTTCTACGTGGTCAAGGTCGCGCGCGGTCTCAAGGGCCCGCAGGTTGTGGTTTCGCGCAAGCACCCACAGCTCGTGCGCAAGTTGTTCGCGCTTGAAGTTCCCGAAATCGCCGACGGCCTTGTCGAGATCATGTCGCTCTCGCGCGAGGCTGGTCACCGCACCAAGATTGCTGTTCGTGCAACAGATCCAGCGATCAACGCTAAGGGCGCCTGCATCGGAGAGCTCGGTCGTCGAGTTCGCGCCGTGAGCGAAGAGCTGCGCGACGAGAAGATCGATATCGTCGACTACTCGGACGAACTTGAAACATTTGTCGCCAACGCCCTGTCGCCTTCGCGTGTGACCAAAGTGGTCATGGTTGACCAGACGTTCAAAGCTGTTCGTGCCTTCGTGCCCGACTTCCAGCTCTCGTTGGCCATCGGAAATGGCGGGCAGAACGCTCGTCTGGCGGCCAAGCTAACTGGCGCAAAGATCGACATTCAGCCTGATTCGGCTCTGGAACAGTAGCCCAGGCTAAGCCAGGTACAATGGAACCTGTACGCACCTGTGTCGGGTGCAGACAACGCGCAGATAAGTCCTCACTTATGAGGGTTATCGCGCGGGATTCGAAACTCGACATTGACCGTTCGGCCTTGGCCGGCGGGCGAGGTGCGTGGGTGCATCCGTCACCCGAATGTGTGTCGCTGGCGATTACGCGCAAGGCCTTTGGCCGGGCACTCAAAACCAGCGTCACCAACACAGAAGTTCTTGATGAGCTTCTGGCAACCAATTGAGATTCCCGCCGGGAATCCCTAAACAAAAAGGCTGAATGGCTAATGGACAACTAATGAGCGGCTCGAAATGAGTTCCGTAAACCGTTAGTGGTCTGACCCTGTCTTACAGGTCAGACCTTAAGACAGGAGAATTGTGGCTGCGAAACCACGCGTACATGAGATTGCTGCCGAATATGGCATCGACAGCAAAGTAGCTCTCGCCAAACTTAAAGATTTGGGTGAGTTCGTTAAGGGTCCGTCGTCGACCATCGAACCCCCGGTAGCTCGCAAGCTGCGTACCGCGCTCGAGTCGGAAGGCCTGAGCAAGGTTGAGGCATCGGCTGAGGCGAAGCCCGCTGCTGCCAAGGCGGCACCTGCCCCGGCACCTGCACCCACTGCGGCTCCCGCCGAGGTACCGGTAGCAGAATCAGCTCCGCAGGCTGCTCCGGCACCGGCTGCTGAGGCAGCTCCCGCGCCGAAGCCGGCCACCGACGGTGACGCTTCTGACGCCAAGCCAGCTGCTGGCGCTGCACGCCCGGGCGGTCCGCGCCCCGGCAATAACCCGTTCGCCCCCTCACAGGGCATGGGTGCACGCCCCACGAACATTCCGCGTCCGGGTAATAATCCGTTCGCAAGCAGCCAGGGTATGGGCACGCGCCCGAACCCGGGCAGCATTCCCCGCCCGCAGGCACCCCGTCCGGGTGCAGCTGGTGCTGGCGCAGGCGCTGGTCGCCCCGGCGGTCCCGGCCGTCCGGGTGGCGCTGGTCGCCCCGGTGGTGGCGCAGGCTTCGGTGGCGGCGCTGGTCGTCCCGGTTTTGGCGGCGGTCCCGGTGGAGCCCCTGGTGGCCCCGGTGGCGCTGGTCGCCCCGGTGCTGGTGGCCGCGGTCGCGGTCCTGGCGGTGGAACCGCTGGTGCTTTCGGTAAGGGCGGCGGCAAGAGCAAGTCGCGCAAGTCGAAGGCAGCGAAGCGGGCCGAATACGAACTGCGCGAGTCGCCGACCCTGGGTGGCGTAAGCGTTCCCAAGGGTGACGGCACCACGGCCATCCGCATGCGTCGCGGCGCGTCGCTTGCTGACTTCGCCGAGAAGATTGGCGCGAGCCCCGCAAGCCTGGTTACCGTTCTGTTCCACCTCGGTGAAATGGCCACCGCGACTGAGAGTCTTGACGAGGCCACCTTCGAGATCCTTGGTGAAGAGCTTGGTTACAAGATCAACATCGTGAGCCCCGAAGATGAAGATCGCGAACTGCTCGAAGGCTTCGACATCGACCTCGATCAAGAGCTCGAAGACGAGTCTGACGAAGACCTCGAGATTCGTCCGCCGGTTGTGACCGTCATGGGTCACGTTGACCACGGTAAGACCCGTTTGCTCGACGCGATTCGTAAGACCAATGTGGTCGCTGGCGAAGCTGGTGGAATCACCCAGCACATCGGTGCCTACCAGGTGCACACCATGCACGAAGGCATCGACCGCCCGGTCACCTTCATTGACACCCCGGGTCACGAGGCGTTTACCGCCATGCGTGCTCGTGGTGCACAGGTCACCGACGTTGCGATTCTTGTGGTCGCAGCTGACGACGGCATCATGCCGCAGACCGTTGAAGCCTTGAACCACGCGCAGTCGGCTAACGTGCCGATCGTCGTCGCGGTGAACAAGGTCGATAAGCCCGACGCTAACCCCGGCAAGGTGCGCCAGCAGCTCACCGAGTTCAACCTGGTTGCCGAAGAGTACGGCGGAAACGTCATGTTCGTCGACGTCTCGGCAGCAACCGGACAGGGCGTTACCGAACTGCTCGACGCCGTTCTGCTTACCGCGGATGCTGGTCTCGACCTGCGCGCGAACCCGAACAAGTCCGCTCGTGGTGTAGCCATCGAAGCCAAGCTCGACAAGGGTCGCGGTGCTGTCGCTACCGTGCTCATCCAGTCGGGAACGCTGCGCGTTGGTGACGCAATCGTTGCCGGAACCGCGTACGGTCGTGTTCGCGCCATGGCCGACGAGAACGGCAACGCTGTTGAAGCGGCAACGCCGTCGCGTCCGGTTCAGGTTCAGGGTCTCTCGAGCGTTCCGCGCGCTGGTGACACCTTCATCGTGACCGACGAAGACCGCACCGCCCGCCAGATCGCCGAGAAGCGTGAAGCTGCCGAGCGTAACGCTCAGCTAGCTAAGGCTCGCAAGCGCATCAGCCTCGAAGACTTCACCAAGGCTCTCGAAGACGGCAAGGTTGAGTCACTCAACCTCATCATCAAGGGTGACGTTTCGGGTGCTGTTGAAGCTCTCGAAGAGTCGCTCCTCAAGATCGAGGTCGACGACAGCGTTCAGCTGCGCATCATCCACCGTGGCGTGGGTGCTGTCACCGAGTCAGACGTCAACCTGGCAACCGTCGACAACGCCATCATCATCGGATTCAACGTGCGCCCCGACACCAAGGCTCGCGAGCGCGCTGCCCGCGAGGGTGTCGACATCCGTTTCTACTCGGTTATCTACAACGCTCTCGAGGACATCGAAAACTCCCTCAAGGGCATGCTCAAGCCGGAGTACGAAGAGGTTCAGTCGGGTGTCGCCGAGATCCGCGAGGTATTCCGCTCGAGCAAGTTCGGCAACATCGCCGGATGTATCGTGCGCAGCGGAACCATTACGCGAAACTCCAAGGCACGCGTTATTCGCGAGGGTGTCGTTATCGCCGATGGCCTGGCCATCGAGTCGTTGCGTCGCTTCAAAGATGACGCAACCGAGGTTCGCACCGACTTCGAGTGTGGAATCGGTCTGGGCAAGTACAACGACATCCAGATCGGTGACGAGATCGAGACCATCGAGCTCAAAGAGAAGCCGCGCGTCTAATGGTTGATCACGCCCGTGCTCGCAAGCTCGCTGAGCGCATCAAAGTAATCGTGGCCGAGGCCCTCGAGCGTGGAGTCATCAAAGACTCCCGCTTGGGCTTCGTCACGATCACTGACGTGCGCATGACCGGCGACTTGCAGCACGCGAGCATCTTCTACACGGTCTACGGCAGCGACGAAGAGCGCGAAGAGACCATGGCCGCCCTGAAAGACAACACCGGGCGCATCCGTGGTGAAGTCGGTCGCAACCTCACCACGCGTCTCACGCCGACGATCGAATTCCATTTGGATGCTCTTCCTGAGTCAGCCAAGTCGATTGACGATTTGCTGGCCAAGGCGCACGCCGCTGACGCCGAGGTCGAGAAGCTTGCTGCTGCTGCGCACTATGCCGGCGAAGAAGACCCATACGTGAAGCCGCGCGAGGCGACTCACGACGAAGATGACGAGCTCTAACTCGTAATCAGCGGATGTCGACTGCCGAGGTCCTCGGCGACGCGCCAGCCCTGACGTACTTCGCGGAAGGCGAAGATGTAAATCGAGATCACCGCGAAGAGAACTCCCGCAAGGGCAACCCAGCTCGCGAACCCACCCGTTTTGACGAGTTCGTTGGTGAGAATTACTCCCGCGAGCACGACGAGCTTGCCGTAAATAGTGCGTCGCGTGCCGAAGCGGGCGACGTCGGTTGAGATGAGCCCGACGGCCAGCAGAGGCTCGAGCGCGTAGGCGCCAACCTGCTTGGCTGCATCGATACCCAGCGCCGAACCGACCAACAAGCCGCCCCAGGCGATGAGCGCGCCCAAAATCATGGTGAATTGAAACCACTGCCGTGGCGACATGATCAGGATGCGTCGGGCAAAGTGTGCTGCGATAGCTGTAATCGCGACCAACACGATGATGACGATGAAGTTGGCCCAGTCGAGAAGTTCGACGAAGAAGACCGCACCGATGATGCCGCCGCTACCCCAGCCGAACCCTATTCGCATGCCTTCGGCGAGCAGTACACAGACGATCATGGCCACAGGCAGGCTCATGCCTGTGAACACTTCTGACACGGGAGGTATGCGTGGTTCGAGCGGGCCAGATGCCGTACCAATTGTTTTCACAATGTATGTGAGAGCTAGCGTGACAACCGTGGCTCCCACGATGACGCTTATGGTGCGTAACCAGCCCTGGCGAGCGAGGTCAAAGGCGGTGAGACCCGGGGTCAGGTACATACCACCCGAAACAATGAGTTGGAATGCTCCGACACTCACAGTCTCGTGTATGCCTTTGCCGCCGGTGGACAGCACCAGGACTGCGTGCAGCAAAGTCGAGATCCCGATAGCAATCATGAGAAGCCAAGCTTTAGGCAAAGCGACAAAGT
>Ga0228701_1000568_pt1 | contig 29770 bp, 30 predicted proteins | sample McNCre117_Aug_MG_2_FD_178017 | JGI IMG/M metagenome (GOLD analysis project Ga0228701, IMG submission 178017) | Freshwater microbial communities from McNutts Creek, Athens, Georgia, United States - 11-17_Aug_MG | ecosystem: Environmental > Aquatic > Freshwater > Creek | place: USA: Georgia... | reverse complement strand
CGTTTGTAGCCACTGAAGGAACATGGCTGGGTTGGTGGTGTCACCCTGGTATTCCTGACCCGCAACGATGATGGTTGGGGTGTGGGAGAACTGGATGTCGGTGCCAGCCAACTTTCCGGTTGGGGTGGCGTTCTTGATCCAACGAGCGAAGCTTGCGTTCTTGATGCAGTCAAGGGTCTTCGAGTTGGTAACACCGGTCTGCTGAGCAAGTGTTGCCAATGCATCGTTGCTCGGTCCAGCGGTCTGTTCTTCAGGCTGGTGGTTGTAAAGAGCCGAGTTGAAATCGAAGAAGTTATCCGGGGAAGAGTCGGCGACACAAAGTAGTGCGCTTCCGGCACGTGATGAGTACTCGTTCTGCGAGTTGCCATCGAGGAAGGAAATTGGGTGAACCTCTAGGGTGTACTTGCCGGCCTTAACAAGTTCGCCAATCTGAGGCATGTTCGGAATTTCAAACTGCTTACAGGCTGGGCACTGAAGGTCTTCGTAAATGATGATGTTTGGAACGTTAGGGTCTGCCTGGCTGGTGCTGGTCATGACCTTGAGGTCCTTGCCAATCTTGATTCCGTTGTCGAAAATGGCGGTGGCTGGAGCCTTGTCGGTGGTGGCATTGTTCTGTGACGCTAGGACGATCCCGAAGACCACTGCTCCGATGATTGCGATTCCAGCAACGATTGAACCCGAGATTAGAGCAATCTTTTTGCGGCCGGCGCTCTTCTTCTGAGCTTCGCGCATTGCCTTCGCTTTGGCTCTTGCCGCTTCGCGCTGCTGGTCGCGGGTGAGTTTTTCGTCGCTCATTACAATCCTTACGTTCATCACAAAATGGTGACGTTCACAAGGAACCATTCTAAAACAGCCCACCTTGAATGCCATAATGACTTAACTCACTCTCAGCAGATTGTGAGCACCTACACAACGGATCGTTCGGCACGTACCAGCCGATTTAGGAGAAAAAATGGCAACTGTTTCATTTAAGAAGGCAACCCGCCTCTACCCAGGCACCGCTCGCGCTGCGGTTAGCGAACTAGACCTAGAAATCAAGGACGGCGAATTCCTCGTTCTAGTTGGTCCTTCAGGTTGTGGAAAGTCAACCAGCCTTCGCATGCTTGCTGGCCTTGAAGAGGTAAACCAGGGTTCGATTTTCATCGGTGACCGCGACGTAACCGACATGGAGCCAAAAGACCGCGACATCGCGATGGTATTCCAGAACTACGCTCTTTACCCTCACATGACTGTTGCCGAGAACATGGGTTTCGCCCTGAAGATCGCCGGCGTTGCCAAGGAAGAGCGCGAAGCACGCGTTCTTGAGGCAGCAAAGCTTCTAGACCTCGAGCCATACCTAGGTCGCAAGCCAAAGGCTCTTTCCGGTGGTCAGCGTCAGCGTGTTGCCATGGGTCGTGCGATCGTTCGTAAGCCTCAGGTATTCCTAATGGACGAGCCGCTATCGAACCTAGACGCCAAGCTTCGTGTTCAGACTCGTACCCAGATCGCATCGCTTCAGCGTCGTCTTGGTGTTACCACCGTTTACGTAACCCACGACCAGGTAGAGGCCATGACCATGGGTGACCGAGTTGCAGTTCTAAAGGATGGTCTGCTACAGCAGGTTGCCAGCCCTCGCGAACTTTACGAGCGCCCAGTGAACGTATTCGTTGCCGGCTTCATCGGCTCGCCAGCCATGAACCTAATGCAACTCCCAGTTACCGCTAACGGTGTTGCATTCGGCGATGCCGAGATCAAGGTGGACAAGGCTGTTCTTGCTAAGACTAAGGAAAAGTCAATCACCGTTGGTCTTCGCCCAGAAGCTGTTGCAGTTGCCAAGTCGGGACTTCCAGTAGAGGTTGACGTTGTCGAAGAGCTCGGTGCAGATGCATTCATCTACGGCAAGGTGACCGTAAACGGAGCTACCGCTGACGTGACCGTTCGTGTTGAGCCAAACAGCAACGTGAAGGCTGGTTCGACCATCCACATCGCCCCTGTTGGCGAAGCTCACTTGTTCGACGTTGAGTCGGGACTACGCCTCAACTAGTGAGCAGCAACCTAAGCATTACAACTGCCGCGGTAGATCCAGCACTTTTGGATCTACCGTGGCAGTTGCCTTTGGAGGACTGGCCTGCGGATCACATCGCTGCTTTGCCTAAGGGTCTTTCCCGCCATACAGTTCGGTTTGCCCATCTCAGTGACCACGTCATAGCAATCAAGGAAACACTTCCAGAGCTTGCCAAACGTGAATACGAGATGCTGAAGAAACTGGTTGCACTCGACGTTCCATGTGTCGAGCCGTTCGCAATTATCAATAATCGAACCGACGCCGAAGACAAGCCACTTCCGGCGGTTCTGATCACTAGACACCTCAAGTTTTCGCTGCCCTACCGCGCAATGTGGTCGCAGGGTCTTCGCCCTGAAACTGCATCCCGTCTCGTTGATGCCCTTGCCGTGCTGCTGGTTCGCCTGCACATCGCCGGGTTCTTCTGGGGAGACGTTTCGCTTTCAAACACCCTATTCCGCCGCGATGCCGGCGCTTTCGCCGCCTATCTGGTAGATGCCGAAACCGGCCAGCTCTACGAGGGTGGCCTTTCGAATGGTCAACGTGAGAATGATCTTGAGATCGCTCGCGTGAACATCGCAGGAGAACTGTTAGACCTAATCGCCAGTGGTAACGCTGCGCCTGGTGTGAACGCAAACGAAATCTCGGATCGAATCATCACCAAGTACCGTTTTCTCTGGAAAGAACTTACTGCCGCAGAGGTAATCAATTCGAGTGAACGTTGGAAGATCAACCGCAGAGTCCAACGCCTAAACGAACTCGGATTCGACATAGAAGAGATGACCATTCGCACAGCCGAGGAAGGCACCTCGATCAAGATCCAACCGAAGGTTGTAGATGCCGGTCACCACAGCAGACGACTTCTGAGACTCACAGGTCTCGACGTTGAAGAGAACCAGGCTAGAAGACTTCTAAACGACCTCGACGAATATCGCTCGGCACATCCGAAACCAAACATGGACGAAGAAGTTGTTGCCCACGAGTGGTTAAGTAATGCCTTCGAACCGGTCGTTACCGCTATTCCGCGAAACCTTACTGGAAAGCTGGAACCGGCTGAGGTTTACCACCAGGTTCTTGAACACCGCTGGTTCATGGCTCAAAACGAGAGTCGTGAGGTTACGGTTACGGAGGCTGTGAACCACTACATCAACGACGTTCTGGTTCACAGGCGCGATGAAGAGGCACTGATTTCTCCGCTAACAGAGGCTGTCACTTTGCCAGACGCCATTCCTTCTGGAACCATCAAGGTTGCCGATGAAGACGATGAAGTCGACTGGCGAGACCTGGTTTAGTTAGCCGCTCTTAGCTTCGAAATTTCGTAAAGCGTGACGCTTGCCGCGATACCTGCATTGAGTGACTCGGTTGCGGCACCGATTGGAATGCTCAAGATGGCATCGCAATTTTCGGTAACCAGGCGGCTAAGGCCCTTGCCTTCGCTTCCAACAACCACCAACAGTGGCTCACGTCCGAGCGTGAACTGGTGAAGGTTCATGTCTCCGCCTGCGTCAAGGCCAACCACGAAAACACCACGCTTCTTGTAGTCCTTGATGGTTGCGGTTAGGTTTGCCGCGAGCGCTACGGGAACACGCGCAGCGGCTCCGGCTGAAGTTTTCCAAGCGCTTGCAGTAACACCGGTAGAGCGTCGCTGAGGAAGGATGACTCCCTGTCCTCCGAAGGCTGCCACCGAACGAATGATCGCTCCGAGGTTACGCGGGTCGGTGATGCCATCGAGCGCAACTAGCAGTGGCTTTTGACCACGTGACAGAACTAGATCAAGAAGATCTGACGGGTGCTGGTACTGGTAAGGAGGCACCGACAGGGCGATTCCCTGGTGAACGGCATCGAATCCGGTTAGTCGGTCGATTTCTGGCTTGGTTACCTCATTTATTGGAATGCCACGAGCGTTGGCGAGGGTGATTGCCTCTTTGACGCGCTCGTCCATGTCGATGCGGTTTGAAATGTACATAGCTGTTGCAGGAACCTTGGCGCGAAGTGCCTCGACGATCGAGTTACGACCAGATAGAACCTCTCCAGCTTCGGCGGCTTTCGCAACGCGTTTCGAGTTGGTACGCCCGGCATTGTGGGAACCTGCGGTCTTGGCGGTTGGCGCTAGGTACTCACCCTTTCGAGAAGTACCAGACTTTTCGGTCTTGTTGGCGCGGTAAGCCTTGTGGCCTTTGCGGTCCTCAGCCTTCGGGGTAGGGCCCTTGCCCTCGAGTGCCTTCCTGCGCTGACCGCCGGAACCGATGGTCGGACCCTTTTTGCCCTTTGCGGTTCCAGGTCTCTTGCCCTTGCTTGCCATTAGTTACTCCACATCCATGATGTTGTACCCGATTTGTCCTCGATGGTTACACCGAGTTCGGTTAGTTCTGCACGAAGCAAATCCGCCTGTGCCCAATCTTTATTTGCTCTCGCCTCATTGCGTCTTGCAATCAATCCTTCGACCAATGCATTGGTTTCAGCATTCCCTACTTTTTCGAAGGCTCCGAAATCAATTCCTAGCACCTCTGCCATTTTGGAAACCTTAGAAGCCGCCTCGGCTACCTTATCTTTATTTCCGGCATCGATGGCAACGTTTCCGTCGCGAACAGTCTCGTGAAGAACGCCTAACGCCTCTGGAACGTTGAAGTCGCTATCCATGGCTGCAATAAAGCTTTGCGGGAATTGTGACTCAACGATGTCGGAAACCTCTGCTGCTCGCCTGAGGAATCCGGCAACTCGACCTAGTGCGGTAACAGATTCGGCAATCGATGACGGCGAGTAGTCGAGGGTTGATCGATAGTGTGCGCTCGCCAACCAATAGCGTATGGCTGCGGCGTTTCCCTGTTCGAACAGTTCTTCCACGCTGACACCGTTGCCGAGAGACTTGCTCATCTTCTGCCCGGCGACATTTACCAGCCCGTTGTGCATCCAGTACTTTGCGAATTCGTACCCGGCAGCGGTTGACTGAGCCAACTCGTTTTCGTGGTGAGGGAATCTAAGGTCTAGGCCTCCGGCGTGGATGTCGAAGCTTTCTCCAAGTTCGCCAAGTGTCATGGCGGAACACTCAATGTGCCAACCAGGGCGCCCCTTACCCCAAGGCGAATCCCAAGCGGCGCTCTCGGGTTCGCCAGCTTTTGGTGACTTCCAAAGAGCGAAGTCGTGAGGGGCTCTGCGGCCACCACCGATTGCTTCACCCTCCATGTTTTCCAACTTTTGACGAGTTAGAGCGCCATAGTTTGGGAAACTTGCGGTATCAAAGAACACGTTTGAACTACCGTTGTCTGCTTGGTAAGCATGGCCTTTTTCAATGAGCCTCTGGATGATCTCAATCATTCCGTCGATGTATTGGGTGGCGTGCGGAGCTACATCCGCAGTGGCACCGAGCGATGCGTAGACATCGTTGAATACGGCTTCAACCGATACCGCCAAATCGCGCCAATCAACCTGCTGCGACGTGGCGTTTACTAGAATCTTGTCGTCGATGTCGGTGACGTTACGAACCAGGTTCACCCGGTATCCGTGACCGATTCGAAGCCAGCGGGCAACGATATCGAAGGCAACGGCCGAGCGAAGATGCCCAACGTGTGGTACCGACTGCACGGTTGGCCCGCAAACGTAGATGCCAACTTCCCCCGCCTTTAGCGGTTGAAAGTCGACGAGTTGCTGGCTCTTGCTGTCGTAAATCTTCACCAGTTCAGCCTACTTTTTGCTTCTTCGAATCAGGGCAGTTGCCACAACAGCTACACCTTCTGAATTACCAAGAAAACCGAGTCCGTCCGTCGTAGTTGCACCAAGACTTACCGGCGCGTTCAAGAGTTCGGAGAGTACTGTTTCAACTTCCTCGCGCATTGGAGAAACCTTCGGGCGGTTGCCAATGATCTGGGCTGATACATTTACGATTGTGTAGCCCTCGGTCTCCAGCATTTTCTTGGTTTCAGCGAGGAACACTCTCCCATTTGCACCGGCAAACTCTGCACGGTCAACCCCGAAATTGCTTCCGATATCGCCGAGTTTGGCCGCCGAAAGCAGCGCATCCACTATTGCGTGACTCAACGCATCACCATCGGAGTGACCTTCGAGACCTGGATATCCAGCCCATTCAACGGTACCAAGGAAAAGTGGCTTGCTGGAATCGCCTGAGAATCGATGGGTGTCTGTACCAATTCCGGTTAGCTGATTCGATCCGAATAGGGTTTCGGCTCGCTCAAGGTCTGCCGGAGTCGTTACCTTAAAGCCATCCACGTGCCCGGCAACTGTGACTACAGTTCCACCGAAAGCTTGGAACAGTGCCGCGTCGTCGGTGTATTCGGAAGATGCGGTTTCGTATGCCAATCCAAGTTCTACAGCCGGGAAACCCTGCGGTGTTTGAGCGACCGCTAGAGAATTCCGGTCAACTGTTTCCTGAACGGCTCCATCAGCCACTCGTTTGATGGTGTCATGAACCGAAAGAACGGGAAGGACACCATTTCCAGTTTCGGCAACCTTGGCCGCTACGTCGTTGAAGACCGAGGTCGGCATAAACGCCCTAGCGGCGTCGTGAACGAGCACTGTTGCGACCTTCGAATCAATCGGATCGATTGCATTCTTGATTGACTGCTGCCTCGAATTCCCACCAACCACAACATCGAATTTCACAGAATCCAAAACCAATGGCCTAAGCAGGTCGTCGAATTCTTGCATTTGTTCAAAAGGTACAGTGACGATGATCTGGGAAAGATTTTCGGTTTGAACGGCAGAAGAAAAGGCGTGCTCCACGATGCTTTTACCGCAAACACTGACCAGCGCTTTGGGAAGCGAAGCTCCCAGTCTTTCTCCGCGACCTGCGGCCACCAAAATAACCGCAACCGTCATTGGATTCCTTAGGCGGCTAGTACGTCGTCTAGGGTGCTAGAGGCTTTTTCCTCGGTGACGTTTAGGGCTAGAGCCAGCTCGGAAATCAAGATCTGGCGTGCTTTGGCGAGCATACGCTTCTCTCCTGCAGAAACACCCTTGTCCTGGTCGCGACGGGTTAGGTCACGAACGATTTCAGAAACCTTTAGTACGTCACCGGTTGCCAGCTTTTCAAGGTTTGCCTTGTAGCGGCGAGACCAGTTGTTTGGCTCTTCGATGAACTCTGCCTGAAGAACGCCATAGACCTCTTTGACGCCCTTCTTGTCGATGACGTCACGAACGCCAACCTTCTCAACGTTCTCTGCAGGAACCTTGATGGTCAGCTTGTTTTTTTCTGGGTCAAGAATTTGAACCGAGCCCTCTGGTGCCTTTGGGGTGATCTCTAAGGTCAGGTAGCTCTTAGTTTCTCCACGAATGGTGCGATCGGAAATATCAACGATTTTCGCGGCTCCGTGGTGTGGGTAAACAACGGTTTCGCCAACGGCAAACTTCATATGGAAAAGTCCCTTCAGAAACCACTAATTTACCACGCTTCAGGGCATAAATAAAGGGTTAGACTTGGAAGCGCTAGGCAGAAATTCCCGGAGGAAAACGTGTTTGTACGTAAGTTTGTAACCGCCATCGCCGTCTCATCGGCTCTCGTACTTGGAACCACTGGATGCAGCTTGACCCACAACGTGACATCAATGCTTCAGTACACCCCTAGCGACGGCACCGACGTCACAATCGACGGCGTGAAGGCCCTGAACTTGATTTACCTGACCCCTGCCGCTGGAACCACCACTCAGGACGCTGGTGCAATCATTGGTTCGTTTGTAAACGACACGACTGAGCCAGTTCAGATTCGTATCCAGTTCACCGAAGACGGCGCACCAGACCCAGCGGTTATCGCACCGCAGCAGTACGAGTGGACCAGCGCATCGATTGCTCCAGGTGCCAAGTTTGACCTTGGTTACAACGACAACCCTGCACTTGCAGCAGTTCTTCTAAACGCTTCCGAGCAATTGGTTCGCCCTGGCGATCTTGTGAAGATTGGCATTGCGATCAACTCGGCTAGTGGTCAGCAGGTAGACATTCCGGCACTTGACGGATCTCTTGAGCAGTACAAGCCAATGGTACAGAGCCTCACGAACTCGGCAACTCCAACCGAGTAATTAGCTAAGGTTTTTAGGCTTCAAACTTGTAGCCAAGACCACGCACGGTAATAACGTGTTCTGGTCTTGCAGGGTCCGACTCAAGTTTTGAACGAAGACGCTTGATGTGAACATCGAGGGTCTTGGTGTCGCCGAAGTAATCGTGACCCCAAACTCTGTCGATGATTTGCCCGCGGGTAAGTACACGGTTGGTGTTTTCCAGAAGAAGCTCGAGAAGCTCAAATTCCTTCAGCGGTAGGGCGACCCGCTCACCATTTACGAAAACTAAGTGACGCTCCACATCCATCTTGACCGGACCACCAACTAACATTCCGTCGTCGGTTTGGGCAACAGCAGGAACAACCTTGCGGCTTAGAACCTTGTTAATGCGGGCCAAAAGCTTGCTTGAAGACGCAAGCTTGGTCACGTAATCGTCTGCACCGATTTCCAGGCCAACAACTTCGTCGGTCTCTGAGTCTTTAGCGGTAAGCATGATGATTGGAACGTTAGAGGTCTGGCGAATGATCTTGCAAACCTCGTTGCCGCTAATCCCAGGGAGCATTAAGTCGAGAAGGATCAAGTCTGGGTCGGAGTCGTGAAAACGAGCCAAGGCTTCGTTGCCGTCTACGGCAAAAACAACCTGGTGACCTTCCTTTGGAAGCAGGCTTCCCAAGCTAAGACGATATGACTCTTCGTCTTCAACAACCAGAATCTTAGCCACGGTTTGCCTTTCGTTTGGTTTGCTTCGTTACTTTCTTAGCAACCATAGGTAACCGCAAGGTAAACGTTGAACCAACTCCAGTCTTTGAAAATAGCTGCACGTCGCCAAGATGACTGAGTGCCGCGTGCTTCACGATGCTCAAACCAAGCCCCGTTCCGCCTGTTTCACGCGAACGCGACTGATCAACTCGATAGAAGCGTTCGAACACTCGACCCTGCTCAGAGCGAGGAATTCCGATGCCGGTGTCCTTCACCAGGATCTTGGCAACGCCATCGTCCTCGATAAGTGCAACTGCAACGCGCTCACCTTTGTTCGAATAGATGATGGCGTTTTCAACAAGGTTCTTCACGGCAACCGTTAGCATTTCGCCGTCGCCGTACACCTCCAGCGGTGCGTTTGGCAGGTCGACCTCAACCGAGACATTGGCCTTTTCGCTTCTCCAGCTGTTTCGATCGATGGCATCCTTCACAACGTCGACCAGGTTCACAACTTCAGATGTAGTGATTGTTGAAGCGCTTTGAATCCTTGAAAGCTGAATGATATCTTTCACCAGGGCGCTCAATCGCTTGGCTTCTTTGCCAATGTTCTTGACCAGTTTGCCCATGATCTCTGGTTGATCCATGCTGTTTTCCAAGGCTTCTGCAAGAAGGCCAACCGCACCGATTGGGGTCTTCAGCTCGTGGGAAATGTTTGCCATGAAGTCTTTACGCATCTCATCGAGGCGGTGGCTCTCGGTACGGTCGTCAACAATTAGCAACACGTTTCCATCGCCGATGGACTTTGCGCGGGCGGTTATGTAAAGAGTGGTGCCCTTGATCTTGGTGTGGAGTTCGGCATCGACCGCTTGAATGTCGTCTGAATCACGAGATGAATCAACGAGGTCGTTAAGCTCTTGATGGATTAGCACTCGCCCGTTAATCAGGCCTGTGGCCAAAGCGCTTCCGGTAACTCGAACGATCACGTTCGAAGAATTCAACACCATACCGGCTGGGGCCAAAACCTCGAGCAGTTCAGCGGCGCTATCGGAAAGCGTTTGAGCCTCGGTGTATCGCTCAAGAACGTCTTGGCGAATGTACATTGCCATTCCACCAACGACAACGGCACCAACCAAGAACCCCAGAATCAGTGGCAGCCACATGTCGCTTTGCATACGTTAAGCCTAGGCGAGAACTAGGTTTCGGCGTGTCGATGTTCCGTTTGGGTTCACGCCAAGTTTCAATGTCGTTAACCTAGTGCTGGGAGTGTTATCGACATGCGTGAAGTTTTTCAGACTGAATTAAAAGATGTGCAGGACCGTCTGGTTGAGATGGCTGGGGATGTTACTCGAATCATGGAGCACGCTTCGGCGGCCTTCACGAAGTCGGATGTGACTCTGGCAGATCAGGCACTTGCCAGCGCCGACGCCATGCACGAGAAGGCCCTCGCCCTCGATGAATTGGTAATCCGCATTCTTGCTCGCCAATCTCCGGTGTCGCGCGACCTTCGCATCCTGGTTTCAGCTCTTCGCATCAGCGCCTCGCTCGAGCGTATGGGCGCTCTTTCCGGTCACATCGCTCAGATCGCTCGTTTCCGTTACCCTGGTTCGGCAATTCCTGCCAAGCTGCTTCCAGTTTTCGAAGAGATGGGAAAGCTCGACCTAGAACTCGGTAAGAAGGTCGTAACCCTTCTCAAGAACACCGACGTAGACCTAGCCAAGCAGATTCAGGCGGAAGACGAGCGCGTCGACGAACTGCACCGCACCGTTTTTGAGATTGTTCTTTCTGACGAGTGGAAAGAGAACGCAATGTATACCGTTGACGTGACTCTGGCCAGCCGCTACCACGAGCGCTTCGCCGACCACGTTGTCGACATTTCATCGAAGGTTAGCTACCTAACCACCGGTGAGTGGAACGAAACCGAATAACCAACTAGCCTGAAGCGTATGACTACTCTTCAGCGCACCAAAGAAGCCCTGCTGGTTATCGATGTCCAAGTTGGCATCATGGAAACCGCCTTTGAGGGCCCGAAAAAAGTAGAGCTAATCGCCGCCATTGTTGATCGCGCGCGTAAGGCCGGGGTGCCTGTCATTTGGGTACAGCACAACGAACCTGGCTTTGAGAGAGACTCAGACGGCTGGCAGCTTTCACCAGAATTGGTGCCGCTGCCTAACGAACCACACATTCACAAGAACTTCAGAAGTTCTTTTGAATCAACCGAGCTCGATGAGGTTTTAGAGAAGCTTGGCGTTGGCCATGTTTACCTCTGCGGTGCCGAGAGTAACCACTGTGTTCGCTTCACCACTCACTCGGCGCTTGACCGAGGTTACGACGTGACTCTAATTGCTGACGCTCACACCACAACCGGGTTCGAGTGGAACGGTATTGTCGTTGACGCCAAGGCAGTTATCGATGAGCAGAACACCAACTTCGGTGGCTTTGCACTGCCAGGGCGAACCATGGCAGTGCTAGCCAGCTCCGAACTTCCTTTTTAAAGGGTTACCGGTTTTCCGGTAGCGTTTGCCTCCACCGCTGCATCCACAACCTTCATCATCTGGTGTGCTTCTGCAAACCCGGTTGCCATTGGCTCAGAAGTCTTCACCGAGTGTAAGAACTCCTGAATTTCAGCTACGAATGCTTCTGCATATCCGGTTCCAACTCCTGCACCAGGCATCGCTGCCACGTCGTTGAAGTATGGGTGGTTTGGTCCGGTGATGACGCGCTTGGTCCCGTTGAACTTGGTATCGCCGAGACCTGCTTCGAAGATGTGGAATTCTCCACCAGACATCGAGTCGAACGATCCAGATCCCTTGGTACCGAATATTTCAACACCGAGAGTGTTTGGCATTCCGTGGGCGATACGGTTCATGGTCACCTGAGATACGGCTCCATTAACGTGTTCAGTTAGAAGCAGCGCTATGTCGTCGTTGGTTACCGGTCCGGTTTCGGTGCTGGTCGAAGCTCCGTGGCCGATTGCGCCAGCCGCAGCCTTTGGGCGTTCCTTGATCACGGTAGTCAACGAGGCGCTCTTCACCTGAGTTACATTTCCCACAACGAACTGAAGTGCGTCGATGGCGTGCGAGCCGATGTCGAGAAGAGCTCCCGGGCCGGCCTGCTCTAGCGAGTAGCGCCAAGAAAGCGCACCCTTAGGGTCGGCTGCGTAATCTGCAAGATACCAAGCACGAGCCGAGTGAATTTCTCCGAACACTCCACTTCTGGCAGCTTCGGCAAGCGCAGCCAATCCAGGAAGTCTGCGAAAGGAGAAGCCAACCCCGGTGATTGCCTTGGTGTCGTTGGCTAACACAAGCAATTCCGAAGACTCTTTGGTGTTTCTACCAATGGGCTTTTCTGCAAAGAGGTGTTTTCCGGATGCAATAACCTTTGGCAAAACTTCGGCGTGCAGGAAGTTTGGAAGGGCAACGCTGATGACGTCTACATCCGAGTTGATTAGCTCGTCAATGTCGCCGATGGCCTTGGCGAAACCGTAGCGGTCGGCAACCTTTTGAGCAAGCGCTACATTTGGGTCGGCGATGGCGTAGAGCTCTACTCGAAGTTCGGTGCTAAGTGCCATCGATGCGTTTCGGTAACCGAAGGCGTGTGCCTGACCGGCCATACCGGCTCCGATGATTCCAACTTTGATGGTTTTTGTCATTTTGTAACTCCTTGAATTTTTTAGTTGAACTGAACAGGTACACCGAGGTTTTCGATGTAGGTTTTGGTGCGGGCGGCAATCTTGGCGGGTTCGGCGAAGTCCTTTAGCGGATACATGTCCTGCTCGATGATGGCAAAGATGCCTGGGTTGTACTTATTCGCTTCCGCAAGGATGTCGCCGTATTCAGGTACGCCATAAGGCGGTTCAACCATGACACCCTGCTGCACCGCCTCAACAAAGGAAATCTCATTCTTGAGCACATCGGCAAGCAGGTTTGGTTCTACCTGCTTTAGGTGCACGTAGCCGATTCGTTCCTTGAATTCGCGAACCAGGCGAACGTTGTCGCCGTAGTAGTAAGCAAAGTGGCCGGTGTCGAGGCAGAGGTTTAGGTAGCGGGCATCGGTTTCGTTTAGCAACCTGCTCACCTCTCGGTAGCTTCCGACCGGTGTTTCCGCGTGCGAGTGGAACTGCTGCTTTAGACCAAACTCTTCAAGGAGTCGCTTTCCGAGTTCGTTGTGGTTGGCGGCGAGATGATTCCATTCCTCGTCGGTGTAGGTTCTTGGGCTGGTTACCGCTCCCGTTCCTTCGTTCTCACGAGACCACATTTCGGGAATCACAATAATGTGTTCGGCACCTTGAGCCTTGGTCATTGCGGCAACCGGCGCGACCGCGTCCCAGTAAGCATCGACGCCGTTCGATCCCTTGTGCAGCCCCGTGAACACAGTTCCACCCGAAACCACTAGACCGTGCCCTGCGATACGCTCGGCAACGACCTCAGGGTCGAGCCCTAGGTAGCCGTAAGGGCCGAGTTCCGTATAGGTGTAACCTGCGGCGCGAACCTCAGACAGGTACTGCTCTGACTCTGGTTGCTTTGGATCAACGGCATTCCAGACGCCCCAGGAATCTGGTGCGATGCCAATACGAGGTAGTTCCAAACTCTTCTCCTTTTAGTTGCCGTTTTGTAGAATACTAGAACGTTCTAGTAACTATTGTCAATTATGTCGAGTTTGGAAGATATTGCGAAAAGTAACCATTAAAGATGTGGCCAAGGCTGCCGGTGTTTCACGCGCCCTGGTTTCCATCGCATATCGCGGGGTTAGCGGAGTATCCGAATCAACGAAGCACATGATTTTTGACGTTGGAAATCGTCTCGGCTATGTGCCAAACCTAAACGCCGCAAGGTTGGCGTCAAAAGGTCTAAAGACTATTGGTGTGTTTCTACAAGACCTTCACAACGAAACCTTCGCCGATGTCTTTGACGGAATTCGATCAGTCATCAACGAGAAGGAAGTTCAGTTGGTACTGGCAGTTGGTTCGGCCAAGAGCGGGCGTGACTCGGCGGCACTCGAAACACTAATCGCCTCGCGAGTCGACGTACTCATTGCGGCAGGTCTAACCATGTCTGATTCCGAACTAGAAGCCTTCACCGGGCGAACGAAGCTAATCAGTGTGACTAGAAAAGTCGAGGGGGCCGTCTCAGTAACGGCAAATGATATTGAGGGAGCCAAGTTGGCAACCGAACACTTGATTGCACTTGGGCACACGAGTATTGCCTTCCTAGCAAACCCGCAAACTGATGGATACCGAGAACGATTAGCCGGTTTTGAAGCGGTAATGCGGAAGCACAAACTGAAACCACTCGTTTTGGAATCTAGCTATCTTCGTTCGGAAGCAGAAGCTGACGCAGGGAATTTGATTGATAGCCAGAAACCGACCGCGATTTTTGCCCACAACGACCAGGCTGCACTCGGTGTCTTAGATGCCCTTGTTGCCAGAAACCTAAGACCTGGCATCGATGTTTCGGTGGTTGGCTACGACAACTCGTCGCTGAGTCAAACGCCTGTTCTCGCACTAACCACGGTCGATCCACACAGTTTTGAACTTGGCGAGAAAAGCGGGCTGATAGCCCTCGACCTTCTCAAGGAAAACGAATCAAACGAGCAGCTAGTGGTATTGAGCCCGCTGCTAGTGCAGCGGGCTTCAACCGGAAATTACTTCTTAGCGCCCTGAGCAGCAACGGCTGCGGCTCCAGCGGCTGCTGCCTCTGGGTCAAGGTACTCCCCGCCGGCAACCAAAGGCTTTAGGTTCGCGTCCAACTTGTAAACAAGTGGAATTCCGGTAGGGATGTTTAGTTCTGCAATCTCGTCATCAGAGACTCCGTCGAGGTGCTTCACAAGCGCACGAAGGCTGTTGCCATGAGCGGTGATCAAAACGGTCTTTCCGCTCTTTAGGTCGGAAACGATTTCCTTCTCCCAAAGTGGAAGCATGCGCTCTAGAACATCCTTGAGGCATTCGGTTTTTGGCACGTTTCCGCCAAGGTCAGCGTAGCGCTCGTCGTGTGCCTGCGAGTACTGGTCGTTGTCGTCGATTGCAGGAGGTGGAACATCGTAGCTACGACGCCAGGTCTGGAACTGCTCGGCACCATACTCGGCCAATGTCTGAGCCTTGTCCTTGCCCTGAAGCGCACCGTAGTGTCGCTCGTTCAGACGCCAATCGCGCTTGACGTCGATCCACACGCGCTCGGCTGCGTTCAACGCAATGTGTGCGGTGTTGATGGCACGCTTTAGCTTGCTGGTGTACAGGAGGTCTGGCTTCAAACCAGACTCGGCCAGTAGTTCGCCGGCGCGCTTGGCCTCGGCACGACCCTGGTCGCTTAGGTCAACATCCACCCAACCGGTGAAAAGGTTTTCCTGATTCCAAACGCTGTTTCCGTGACGCAGCAAAATTACGGTGTATTCGTGGGACATGCTCTCAAGTTTAGTCTTGGTAGGTGGCCAAACTTCAGCGTGTGGGTGCCGTAACTCGCGGAACCACCAATCCGAATCGACTTAGACGCGTCGATCGCTTTTTGGCTACCCTCCCCGTGCTCCGAAAACCAGGAGCGGTCGTGGTCGATCTAGGCTACGGTGCATCTCCGATTACAGTCATAGAACTTCAGGAACGTCTGGCGAAGGTAAATGAGAGTATCCGTGTGGTTGGTGTCGAAATTGAAAAGGATCGCGTTCAAAACGGGCGAGCTCTAGGGCGAACCGACATCGACTTTCTACTCGGCGGATTCGAAACGCCACTGCCGCCGGGACACGAAAGGTGCGAACTCATTCGCGCGTTCAATGTTCTGAGGCAATACTCGGAAGATGAAGTTCCGGCTGCCTGGAACCTGATGACATCTAGGCTGAGCGACGACGGAGTTCTGGTTGAGGGAACTTGCGACGAGATTGGACGCATCGCAAGTTGGGTGACCCTTGACCGCAGCGGAGTGCAGAGCTTCACAATCTCTCTTCACCTGAGTTCACTTGAACAACCAAGCAAGGTCGCCGAGCGCCTGCCGAAGGTGCTGATTCACCGAAATGTTCCAGGCGAGAAGATCCACGAATACCTTGTGGCGCTCGATCGGGCGTGGGCTAATAACGCGGCACTTGGAACTTTTGGTGTGGTTCAACGTTGGCTTGCGACCTGCGATGAACTGAAGAGTAATGGTTGGCCGGTGGTTGTTGATCGCAAGCGCTGGCGCCTCGGTGAAATCACGGTTGCCTGGGGCGCGGTGAAACCGAACTAAACCTTTGGTAGTTCGTCGCGAGCGTCGTCTTCGCGCATGCCGGTGGCACAGAGCAGGTCAACCAACAGCGGCCTGAGCAGCAGCAACACCGAAGCCTCGCGAAGTTGATCAGCAATCCCAAAACGCTTCGGGTCAAGTTGGTGAATGACCTCTAGGTAACCGTCTCGAGCCGCGTATCGAAAATCCTCCGCCTCTAGCGATTCCTTTAGCTTGCTGGTTGCCTCAAAAATCTGCTCGACCAGGTCGGCAAGGTACGGGCGCTTCACGCCATCGCGAATGAGAAAGTCAACCCTTCTCACAAATACTCGAAGGTTTCTGGTGGCCAGGTCCATGCCTCGCATGAGCCTAAGTTGGGCATTCAATTCAAATCTGGTTCGCTGTAAAAACGGCGAGATCCTGGCAATCGCAACTGCGCTATCAAGAGACATTCGCCAGTTATCAACCAGCGGCTGAGACTTTCGAACCTTCACCAAGGTTTCGTCTGCTTTGGCAACATCGACGTCACGAAGAGCAGTTCGTAGTGAATCTAGAGATTCTAGAAATACGTCAAAGAGAGCGGTGGCGTCTTTCCTGGCAACACCCCTAGGGTCTCTAGGTACCAAGACCGTTAGGAGAAGCGAGGTCACTCCGGCAACCACGCCATCAAGCGGGCGAACCCAAATACCGCCTGCCGGAAGTGGCAAAAGTTGAATAAACATCGCTTGGATACCAACGGTTAGGGCAAAGCTAGTGCTCTGAGTGACGAATCTGGCACCGAGCAAACAGAGCAGTAGAGTCACGGCAAGTTGCCAAACACCCTGGCCAAAGATTTGCACCAAGAGTTCGCTTGCAAACAGCCCGCTAACGATACCTAGCGAGGTCTCGATTACCCTTCGCGGGCGAGCATCTCTGGTGAAACCGAGAGTGGTTATGGTTACGGTCACAGCGAGCAGTGGATTTTTGTGACCGAGAACGAAGTGAGCGAAACTGTAGGAGATTAGTGCCGCCAGCACAATCTGCACCACCGCCGGAATCGACTCGATCACGCGAGCAACCGACTCCTTGATTTTCGCCCTAAAATTCATCGACGCCCACCCATTAGGTTTTTGCGGGGAACGGTTACTGCCTTGCCGGCACTCGACGGAACAATTACCTCCTGTGACGCGGCGATTTCACCGGCAACCAAAAGCTCAACGGTTTCCGGTGTGGTGCGCTTCACAAGTGCGAGCGCTATTGGCCCAGCCTCAAAGTGAGTGGCAGTTGAGGTAACGTGACCAACCTCGGTTTCACCATGGAACACTTTGGCACCGGCATCTGGCAGCAGGTGGCCGGAGCCGTCGAGGTGAAGCAGCACCAACCTACGAGGTGGATGCCCAAGATTGTGAACCTTGGCAACGGCTTCTTGCCCTCGATAGCAACCCTTACTCATGTGAACCGCCGTGGTCAGCCAATCGAGTTCATGCGGAAGGGAGCGTTCATCAACGTCTTGAAACCACGGACGGCGAGCCGCGACTCTGAGCGCGGTTAGTGCCTGCGTTCCGGCAGAGATTAGCGTGCTCTCCTGTGCAACTGATTCGAAATAAGACCAATCACCGGCAGGCTGCTCCGAATAGCGATGGCCTCCAGGCTCTAGATTCGGCCACGGATCGCTCCATGACACCGACGCGCCAGGAAGCGGTTCACCAAAGGTCCCAAAGACTCGGACCTCGGTGTCGAGAGTGATCTCAACTCTGGTTCGTAGCTTCATTCTGGTCAAGTGTTCGAAAACCCTTTGAGACGCGGAATCGTCAACAAGGATTCTGGTGACCTGTCCGTCATCGATGATATTCAGTACCGCTTCGATGTGTCCCTGAGGATCAAGCAACAAACTCTCGGCGCTTTGACCGGGTTCCATTGAGAGAAGGTTTTGAGAAAGCAGTGCATGTAACCAGCTGAGTCGGTCGCCGCCGGTAACGGTAATTAGGTGTTTGTCCAGTTCAACCGATGCCCTACCAGCGAGCAGTTCGGTTTGTTCTACCAGAGGATTGGTGAACGAAGCTGTAGACAATTAGCCAACACGCTCCAAGCGCGCCGATGCGTGTGACTTTAGGTCTTGCCCTGGAAGAGCAATGTCCCAAGCCCAAAGCAGTGCACCTTCTACAAGGCCGTACATTCTCGTCGAGTGACGGTAAACCTTGGCGCCCTCGAATGCCACGCCCGCTTCCGAAGCCAGTTCGATTCGACCCTGGCGAACCCAACCCTTATAAAGCTCGGCGAAGCCACCAGGATGGATTGTTGAAACCTCAAGATCAAAACCGCCGTGTTCGGCGCGAAAGCGATCCATCGATTCATGTGAGGTGATGTCGGTTTCGCCGCGACCTGGAAGCAGACCGGGACCTGCGTCAAATTCAAATCTCGGACGACGAACGCGCCAGTAACCAAGCTCGCTAGGAAGCGGAGTCTCAGTGCCGGACATCAATTTTGCCGAAGATATGTAGTTCAGGACCGAACCGTCTGGGGCAAATTCAACCGTCTGGGTGAACTCATGCTCTTCTCCGTCGAAGGCAATAACTCCGGTGCCAGACCACTTGCCAACCAGAAAGGCTAGGGGCGCCAGCTCGATTGGCAGGTTATCTGGAAGAACGAACAACTACTTCTGACCCTTGAAGAGCTTGTAAAGAACCAAAACCGAGATGCCAGCGATGGTTAGGGAGGCCAAAATTAGCAGGCCGGTGAAAAACATTTCGAATGAGAAAGTCATGACTTGATTTTACCTTGGAGTGAACTTAGGTGAGCAGTAGATAAACCGATGCCGATGCCAGCATCAGGAACGATCCGCCGGCAACGTAAATGAGCTTTCGCACAAATCCGTCGACGTCTTCTTTGAACAGGTGAATCAAAGACACCGTGGCAATCGAACCGGCAAGCAAAGCTCCTGCCCAGATGAGGGCAAGCTTTGGTTCTAGGAACATGATGATTACCGTGCCGACGAATACGACCACCCAGATGGCCACAATCTCGACCCAACCCTGCTTCATAACTCCAATCTTGCCAAAATTCGGGCAGGTTTTTCGAACCTAAACGGTTGGTAAACTTGAAATCTAATTCGGCTAGGAGACCCCGTGGCTCAACTGCTCTTGTTATCGGCATCGCCGAATCAAGACGTTTTGCCTGCCTTGAGCCTGCTCCCTCACAAAGTTCGCATGATTCCTGCAGAACCTGCGGGAATAGTAAACGCCCCTTCAGCCGACCTGATCCTGCTCGATGCCAGAGCCGACCTGAGCAACATGAAGTCGCTCGCCAAGATCCTTCAGACCACGGGCCTTAGTTCTCCAATGCTGCTCATCGTTACCGAAGGTGGCTTGGCTGCCGTAAATGAGGAGTGGGGAGCAACCGACATCGTGCTTACCGGTGCCGGCCCTGCCGAGATTGACGCCAGAATCCGCCTGGCAATCAGCCGAAACAAACCAAGGGCGCTTGCCGAATTGGTTGAAACCAGTGGAATCGTGATCGACGAAATCACCTATTCGGCGAAGGTTCACGGAGATCCGCTCGACCTCACATTCAAAGAGTTCGAGCTTCTGAAATTTTTAACCCAACACCCTGGTCGCGTGTTTTCTCGCGAGCAGTTGCTCAGCGAAGTGTGGGGCTACGACTATTTCGGTGGCACCAGAACAGTCGATGTTCACGTGAGAAGACTTCGGTTCAAGCTAGGCGACCTAGAGTCACTTATCTCAACCGTGCGCAACCGCGGCTACTCGTTTAACCCAACCAAATCCGAGGAAGAGCAGCTGAGCGTTAGTTACTAACTCGTTGCTTTCTGTTCACTTAAAAGTGGCAGGATTGACTTTATGTCTGAAGAAACCATGGCTATCACCCTGCCTGATTCCGGTGAATTACCTAAAGATCGTTTCTTAGACCGAGAGTTAAGTTGGTTGGCATTCAACCAGCGCGTGCTCGAATTGGCAGAGGATGCAACCCTCCCGCTTCTGGAGCGAGTGAACTTCGCGGCCATCTTTGGCTCTAACCTCGACGAGTTCTTCATGGTTCGTGTTGCCGGTCTCAAAAGGCGTATTGCAACCGGACTCGCTGTTACTTCTGCGTCTGGGCTGTCTCCGCAAGACGTACTAACGGCAATCAGCCAAGAGGGTCACCGCCTTCAAGAACGTCACGCAAATGTTTTCAAGAGCCAGTTGGAGCCCCAACTTCGCGAAAAAGGAATCAGCCTAACCACTTGGGCAGAACTCACCGAAGAGCAACAGGTAAATCTAAAGGCTTACTTCGACAACCAGATTTTCCCGGTTCTAACGCCGTTGGCTGTTGACCCTGCCCACCCGTTCCCATACATTTCAGGCCTTTCGCTAAACCTCGCCGTAGTTCTTCGGAATCCAAACAACGGCACCGAGCACTTTGCAAGGGTCAAAGTTCCGCCACTACTTCCTCGCTTCGTTCGAGTTCCTGGCAACACCGGAACCACCGACGCAAGGTTCATTCCGCTGGAAATTGTCATCGGACAGTTCCTTGGAAAACTCTTCGCGGGCATGGAAGTCTTGCAGCACCACACCTTCCGAGTTACCCGCAACGAAGACCTAGAGGTCGACGAAGACGAGGGTGAGAACCTACTTGTTGCTCTTGAGAAGGAATTGCTTCGCCGTCGTTTTGGCCCACCGGTTCGCCTAGAAGTTGCCAGCGACATCAACCCGCAAGTTCTTGAGCTCTTGGTTCGAGAACTAGACATCGACACCGAAGATGTTTACCAGCTTCCTGCACCGCTTGACCTGACCGGTCTTTTCGAAATCGCCGGCATCAAGCGCCCAGAGTTGCATTTTCACCCGCACAACGTGGTCACCAACCGCTACCTTCGCAACACCGACGAAGAGAAGGTGAGTGTCTTCCGCGCAATCCGCGAGCGCGAGATACTGCTTCACCACCCTTACGAATCTTTCTCAACCAGCGTTCAAGAGTTTTTAGCTCAGGCTGCTGCCGACCCCAAGGTTCTTGCAATCAAGCAAACCCTTTACCGAACCTCTGGTGACTCACCGATCGTCGACGCACTGATCGATGCGGCAGAGGCCGGTAAGCAGGTACTGGCTCTGGTAGAAATCAAGGCACGCTTCGACGAACAGAACAACATCACCTGGGCACGTAAACTCGAGCAGGCCGGTGTTCACGTGGTTTACGGAATCGTCGGCCTCAAGACCCACTGCAAGCTTTCACTAGTTATTCGCCAGGAAGGCGACCAGCTTCGCCGCTACTGTCACATCGGTACCGGCAACTACAATCCGAAGACCGCGCGTTTCTACGAGGACTACGGCCTGCTTTCGTCTCGCGAACAGGTTGGCGAGGATCTAACCCGCCTGTTCAACCAACTATCTGGTTACGCGCCAGACGCAAACTTCAAGTCGCTGCTTGTTTCTCCAAACGGTGTCCGCGAAGGCCTAACCGAACGCATCGATCGCGAGATCGAAAACAAGCTTGCCGGCAAGCCAGCCAAGATTCAGTTCAAGATGAACTCGCTTGTCGACGAACAGATCATCGATTCTCTCTACCGCGCAAGCCAGGCTGGCGTCGATGTCGATGTTTTGGTTCGTGGAATGTGTGCGCTAAAACCTGGTGTTCTTGGCTTGAGTGAGAATATTCGCGTTCGATCGGTACTTGGACGTTATTTGGAGCACTCTCGAGTTTTCGCCTTTGCCGGCGCCGGCAACCCTGAGATCTTCATTGGTTCGGCAGACATGATGCACCGAAACCTTGACCGCCGAGTTGAGGCTCTGGTTCGAATCATTCAACCAGATCACATCAAGGAACTGCTTGACCTATTCACTCTTTCGATGAGCGAAGGTTCATCCAGCTGGGCATTGGCTTCCGATGGCAAGTGGACGAGGCACCAGTTCGACGACAAGGGCAAGCCACTAACCGATGTTCAAGACGAACTCATGCGATTCACCTCCCACCGCAGGGCGACCAAGTAGTAAATGGTCGTTTATGCAGCGGGCGCGGTACTTTGGCGCATTGAAAATGAGCAACTCAAGGTTGCGTTGGTACATCGCGGTCGCTACGACGACTGGAGCTGGCCAAAGGGCAAGGTTGACCAAGGAGAAACCCTGGTTGAAACAGCAGTTCGTGAGATTCGCGAAGAAACTGGGTTCAAAACCAAGCTCGGAGTTCCACTCGGTGTCCAACGTTACCGACTTCCAAACAAGAATCTAAAAGAGGTTCACTACTGGGCCGCCAAGGTTACCGATAAGGCGCTAGCCGAAAGCACCTTCGTTCCTAACGAAGAGGTTGCCGAGGTTGTTTGGTTCAATGCCAGCGACGCCCTGGGACGCCTAACGTACAGCCACGACCACGAACAACTCGATCTTTTGATGCAGCTTCACTCAAAGGGTCATCTCGACACCCTCCCAATTGTGCTTTTGAGACACGGCAAGGCCAGATCGCGCACAACTTGGAATGGCGGAGAAGCCAGTCGACCACTTCTCACCGACGGAAATCTGCAGGCGGAGGCACTTCCAAAGATGCTGAAGGCCTTCGGCACCAAACTAGTTTTCTCGAGCCCCTGGACCCGCTGCCTGAGCACAATCGCCCCCTATGCCCAGAGCACTAAGGTGAAGGTAAAGACCGTTGCCGAGTTCACCGAGTCCGCAAACGCAAAGAAACCTAAGGATGCCAAGAGAGCGCTAGAGGCAATAATCAACCTTGGAAAACCGGCCGTTATTTGCACCCATCGCCCAGTGTTCCCGAACCTGATCGAACAACTTGAAACCAGAGCCACTGGTAAGTCAAAGCCAAAGCTTCACCTGGCCTCGCTACTGAAACCTGGCAGCATGGCCGTGATTCACATGAGTCAAAGCTCAGACCCAATTCTTAGACAAATCGTGGACGTCGAATACCACTCGCCGTTGATAATTAAGAAGAAATGAATCGAACCAGAATCGCAGCAATTGCCCTTTTGGCGGTTGCCGCGTCTTGGGGAGCCGCTTTCGTTCTAATGGACCCGGCCATCGAACGACAGCCAATCTTTAACTTCCTAGCCGATCGCTTCACCATCGCAGTGATTATCATGGTGCTAGTTCGCCCAAGCGTCTTGAAAAAATTCAATCGCAAACTAGTTCTTCAAGGATTGCTTCTCGGATTGGCACTGGGTTTGGGCTACGTTACGCAAACCGTTGGCCTATGGTATTCAACCGCATCAATCACCGGGTTCTTCACCGGGCTCTATGTTGCCCTAACACCCGTTTTTGCCTATTTCCTCCTTCGCCAAAAAATCAGCAAAAAAGCCTTAGTCGGAGTAGTTCTGGCAACCATTGGCTTGGCTATTCTTTCGGCAGGTGCCATCGCATTCGGCTGGGGAGAAATGTCGCTTCTTCTTTGCGCAGCACTTTTTGCCATCCACATCGTTGGCCTCGGCGTTTGGAGTTCGAAGCACGACACCTATGCGCTAACCATCGTGCAACTCACCATGTGCGCAGTAGTCAACTGGGTCGGGGCCTTCTCGGTTGAGGGTGGTGCCAAACTTCCGCCTGACGGCGAGGTTTGGTTTGCAATTGTGTTCTGTGCGGTGCTTGCAACTGGCGTGGCGTTCTTCGTTCAAACCTGGGCCCAAAGCTTCCTCGATGCCTCGCGGGTTGCTCTAATCCTCACCACCGAAGTTGTGTTTTCGGCAGCAATCTCCTACCTGGTCGGACAAGAGAAACCCACCTTCATGCCGGTGTTGGGTGGAACCATAATGTTGATAGCCATGCTCATAGTTGAGTGGCCAACCAAGACCAAAGAACTAGTTCCTCTAGAACCGATGGCTCACTAGTGAGCATCCTCGCCATTGATGCAGGAACCACCGGAGTAACGGTCTTGGTGGTTAGCCGAGATGGCGAAATCATCGCGCGTGGGTACAGTGAATTTCCTCAACATTTTCCGAAGCCAGGCTGGGTAGAACACAACCCGGAAGAAATCTGGCAAGCAACGCTTCGTGCCAGCCGGCAGGCTCTCAACAATTCCGGCAGTATTGAAACCATTGGTATCACCAATCAGCGAGAAACCCTGGTGCTCTGGGATCGCGAAACCCTAAAAGCACCGAGACCGGCCATCGTTTGGCAGGACAGAAGAACCAGCGATATCGTTGCCGATTTCAAACCATACGAAGAGTTAATTCGCACGAAGACTGGCACCAACCTTGACCCATACTTCACCTCAACGAAGCTGGTTTGGGTTCGGCAAAACGAGCCGGAAATCTGGAAGTCAGTCGTCGATGGTAAGACCGCAATTGGAACCGTCGACAGCTATCTGATGGCAAGGCTCACCAACGGAACTCACCACATCACCGACGCCTCGAATGCCAGCAGAACCCAGCTCTGCAACATTCAAACTGCAACCTGGGACGAAGAACTTCTCGAACTTTTTGAGGTTCCCAGAACGGCCCTTCCCGAGATCGTGCCGAACTTTGGAGCACTCGCCCAAACTAACCCCGACGTCTTTCTTGGCATAGACGCTCCGATTACCGGTATGGCTGGCGACCAACAGGCCGCACTGTTCGGCCAACTCGCATTCTCACCAGGGGATACCAAGTGCACATATGGAACCGGTGCATTCCTATTGACGAACACCGGGGACAAAGCCATTGAAAGCAAACACGGACTAATTACAACCATCGCCTGGAAATCTCCGACCGGCGAAATCACCTACGCCCTCGAAGGATCGGTATTCGTTGCCGGATCTGCCGTTCAGTGGCTCCGCGACGGACTTGGAATCATTAAAGAATCTAAAGATGTCGAAGCTCTTGCTGCAAGCGTTCCAACCACAGACGGCGTGGTGTTCGTGCCAGCCCTTACCGGTCTCGGTGCCCCTTGGTGGAAACCAGATGTGCGCGGAACTATCTCGGGTATCAGCCGAGGAACAACTTCTGCTCACATCGCCAGAGCCACACTAGAAGCGGTTGCCAACCAGGTAACCGACCTAGTGGAAGCCATGGAGAAAGACACAGGGTTAGCCACGACTAATCTGAAGGTTGACGGCGGTATGAGCGCCAACAATTTGCTAATGCAAATGCAATCTGATTTTTTACAAACAAAAGTTATTCGCGGCCAAGTCATAGAAACGACAGCTCTTGGAGCTGCTTACCTTGCAGCAATTGGCTGTGGCACTTTCAAAAATTTCGAGGACCTTCAAAAACGGTGGAAACCTCAACAGGTATTTGAACCCCAACAACGTGAGCCATCTCGGGTTTCCTGGAATAACGCAATTAAAGACATTATTTGACTTTGCTCTCTATCGAATAACACGACAGGTCTTTGCATAACCTAAATAAATAACAATCAAAACGATCGAGACATAGATCGACTGACTAACAGAAACCACGCGCTCCCACACTCCAACAGTCGTTGCGTTGGGATCGGTCCAGGTACTCAGGAACCATAGAGCTAAGGCCGTTTGGAGTGCCGTACCGATGATTGAAGCAGTTGGTCGAATGATCCATGGCGCATCCTTTCGAAACCTCATTGCCAAGATTGGCCAACCGGCTGAGAGGACGAACGACATGATTGCAAAGATTCGGTGCATAAGCGAGTAACCAACCAGAGGGGTTGGATAGATTGTTAGCCCGTAGGTGCAAAGTCCCGAGACAAGCAAGGCAATTCGACCCGGTAGCGCCAAGGTTCTGGCGTAAATAGATGCAATTAGAGTGAGTGTTGCTCCGAAGACAAAGAACGACGACATGATCCATTTCACCGGTGATTCATTTGAGGCAAGGTCACTGATTGTCTGTTTCACCGGGTCATAACCTGACCAAATTGAACCGGAAATTACCCATCCGAGGACCGACTGAATTGGACCGATGATCGCTGCAATGAATGCGGGCTTGCCGATAGGTTTCATGAAACGAGCCTAAGTTCCCTGTGCGATAGTTGACCCATAGATTCAAAGGGAGAGATCAATGGACTTCAAAGGTAAAACTGCCGTAATCACTGGAGCTAGTTCTGGAATTGGATTGGCCTACTCCTTGGAATTTGCTAAACGAGAAACAAACCTAGTACTAGTTGCCAGAAGCGAAGCGGCTTTGAAAAAGCTTGCAGCTGATATTAGGGAGCAACACGGAGTCAATGTTGAGGTCATAAGCCAAGACCTTGCCACAATATCCGCGGGGCGGGAACTAATGGGCAAACTTGCCGACCTAAATATTTCCCCAGACATCCTTGTGAACAACGCTGGTTTTGGAACCAATAACCGTGTATCCAAAGAAGATCGATCCAAAATTCAGCAGGAAATCCTGCTAAACGTTGTAACTCTGGTGGACCTAACAACAGCGCTGTTGCCAGAACTTTTGAAAAAGAACAATGGAGCAATAATCAATATCGGTAGCACTGCATCCTTCCAACCAGTGCCAGGAATGGCTATCTATGGAGCCACCAAGGCCTTCGTTCGCTCGTTCACCGAAGCGCTATGGGGAGAAGTTCGCAAAACTGGGGTGAGAGTTCTGACAGTGAACCCTGGTGCGACTGCAACGGAGTTCTTCAATGTAGCAGGTGCGACGCCTTCCACTGCGCTTGCTCCAGTATCAAAGGTTGTAACCGAAACCTTCAAAGCTCTTGAATCATCAAAGTCAAAGCCATCAATTATCGTTGGTGTCAGGAATGCCTTTATGGCAAAGCTGACGCGATTGCTCCCGGCAAAGCTCGTAATCAACGTTGCAGGAAAACTCTTCCTTCACGACTAGCAAAATACATTTGGTATCCTTTACAAGTGCCTTTGGCATTGGGCCTCTAGCTCAGTTGGTTAGAGCAACGGACTTTTAATCCGTGGGTCGTCGGTTCGATCCCGACGGGGCCTACAAATTGGGAATGCACCTCACGAATATTGGGGTGCATTCTCTATTTAATAAACGCTTGAGCTACCGCTTCCATTAGGGAGCGGTTCAACCCCGAAAGCTTTTGCCAAGACCTCGATCTTTTCGGCACGTCCGAGGCGAGGTAGGTCGCTACCATCACGAACGACTCGTCCACGCGCTTCGAAGTCGGCGATGAAGTTTCTTGCCCAGGTGACGTCTGATCTGGTTGGGCTGATTACTTCATTGATGACAGGTGTTTGGTCTGGGTCTAGACAAAGCTTTCCGGTCATTCCGAGAGCAACTGTGATCTCAGACTTCTCACGAAGTACCGGGTGGCTGGTTCCAACTGTTGGGCCATCAATTGGTCCAGGTAGGTTTCCAACACGACTAGCAACAACGAGGCGTGAACGAGGATAAGACATCGCCATTTCGTCGGCGCTGGTTCCGGTGTCTCGCCGATAGTCGCCGCTGCCAAAAGCTAGACGGAACACGCCTCTTGCTTCGGCGATCTCACGAGCATTTTCAATGCCAAGGCCAGATTCAACCAAAGCGAGTACCGGCTTGGTTCCGCCGAGTAGGTCAAAGGTTGCCGAAACCTGTATACCGAGTTCGGTCTTTGCGAGCATTACACCTTTTAGGGTTTCGATTCCCGCGAGCGCCCTACAATCTTGCTCCCAAAACTCTGAAGTGTGGTCGTTGATTCGTACCCAGGCATCTCCACCTGCCTTTAGCCAGGCGACAACATTTTCGAGTGCTTCCGCCTTGCGAGACGGGTCCACCGAGTCTTCTATATCTAGGACGATTTCGTCGGCCAGCGAAGCGTGCGCTCGATCGAAAACATCCGGCTTTAACGCGTTTACGAGAAGCCAGGATCTGGCTATCTCTGGCTTGATTTGGCGAACTCTTTTGGATGAAGTCATGAACCTACCTTTGCAACCTACAAAGCCTACAACTCCTAGGTTTCAAAAGGAATTTGGTACTCTCGGTTTATCATTGACGAAACATTCAATTTGTGGAGGATTTATGAAAAAACTAGCAATCGTGGCCCTGGCGGCCGCATGTGTAATTGGATCAACCGCGGCTGCTCAGGCAGCCCAAACTCGCACCTTGCCAACTGGCGAAACTCTTTATGCTGTTGATTGCCAAAACGAAGTAGGTCAGTTGGTTTCTACTAACGTTACCGACGGCACCTTCACCGCAATTGGTACAGGCACCCCAGACTCGCACATCTCGTGCGCTGCAGATTCTGCTTACGACCCAAATTCAGGATTTGCTTACTTCACCGCATGGAACGGAGCACCGAACGGTTTCTTCAAGGTTGACCCTGCCACCGGAGTTGAAACCTACCTAGGTGACGTGAGTGGGCAGATCGACAGCGCAGACATCGATGATGTCGGAACTCTTCTAATGGGAACCGACTCTCGACTATTTGCACTTGTTTACGACAACGGAGGTGAAAACCTTCACCTGGGACAGCTTGACATCACTACTGGTGCATACACCGAGATTGCGGGAGTAACTGTATCCGGAACTCAGTATTCTTCCCGAAACGTTTGGGGAGGTTCTTACAACCCTGCCGATGGCAAGTTCTACTTCGTAAACAGTCAGAACGAGTTGTACTCACTTGACATTGCAACTGGTGCTGCAACCCTAATCGGAGACAATCCTGCTTCAACTTTTTGGAGCATTGCTTTTGACTCTAACGGAACCATTTGGAGCACCGGAAACGGCACTCTCGACTCTGCTACCGTAGCTGGTTGGGCAAACTCTGGTGACACCGAAGAAACCTCAACGACGACCCTAGATGGTAGCAACTGGTACTCGGAGTCAAACTTCGTGGCATACAACGTAGCCACACCTGCAGTGCCTACCCTTGCTAAGACTGGTGGAGAAAGCCCAATGCCGCTAGCCATCTTGGGTGCTACTGCAATCGCAATTGGAGTAGCTTCGGTTCGCCGTCGCAAGACTGCATAACAACTAAATATTTGGAGGGTCTCGCAAAATGCGAGACCCTCTTTCTTTCCCTTCCGTTGATTCGTGGCTGATAGCCTTATCTAAATCAAAGCTTCCTGGGAGGGAATATGAAGAAATCTATTTTTGGCGCACTTACTAAGAGCGCATCGGTAGCAGCCGTTACCGCTGCAATGCTCGTTGGCATTTCAACGAGCGCTTTCGCGGCCTCGACCGTCGGTACACCAATCACGACCACCAGCACAAACGAAAATGTTTACGGCTCGACAACGAACTCAACAAAGACCATTCAGGCAGTTCTCGGTTATAACAGCGACTCTCTTGAACTTGTCTACCTTGCGGACCACACGTCCGTTACTGTTACCGACACTAACGGATTGCTGAACGGCCCGATGTTTGCAGTTTGGTCTAAGGACAACAGCAAACTTTACATCCCTAACTACGGTGACGACCAGATTGTTGTTGTTGATGTTGCCACCAAGACCGTGACCGGTTCCTTCACTGGAGCGAATAGCGAAGGCATCAACGGAATCGTTAGCCCTGATGGAAGCAAGCTAATCGTTACTGACAACTACGGCAACGTAACTGCTTACGATCTAACAGATAACTATGCTGAACTTTGGTCTTCAGCGACCACTGATCCATATGTGGTAAACCTCTATTCAACCGATGCGACTCACGTTCTTCTGGTTGGTATGGGCTACCTCGAGACTTTGGACATCACGACTGGAGTTGTGAGCGATACTCGTTCGGTTTCAAACGGAGATTACGGTTTCTGTATCAACAGCGATAGCTCGGTTCTAGCAACCAGCGATGGTGGTTCATCGGTATACCTAATCAACACGGCTACGGGAGCAACAACCACTTCTGCAGATCTAGGCGCCCAGTCGATTTCGGGTTGTGAATTCACTAACAAGGGTCAGCTTGTTGTAGCCGACTGGAGTTACTCGAACTCCGGAACCGGACACATTTACATCCTTGACGCATCTACTCTTTCAATTTTGGAAACCCTTGAGACTCCAAATGTTGAGTACACCACCGGTGTAAACATCATGAAGAACTGTGAGACCTT
>Ga0228701_1000563_pt1 | contig 30060 bp, 27 predicted proteins | sample McNCre117_Aug_MG_2_FD_178017 | JGI IMG/M metagenome (GOLD analysis project Ga0228701, IMG submission 178017) | Freshwater microbial communities from McNutts Creek, Athens, Georgia, United States - 11-17_Aug_MG | ecosystem: Environmental > Aquatic > Freshwater > Creek | place: USA: Georgia... | reverse complement strand
CAGCCACGAAAGCGTGTTCCTGTGCGACATGCCGATGTTCCACACTGCCGGGCTGTTTGCCGCGGCGCGCGTGCCGATCGTGTCGGGCGGGACGGTTTGGGTTTCCGCGGGCTTCGTGCCGGACAAGACCATCGCCCGGATCGGCGATCCCCAGCTTGGCATCACGCACTATTTCTCGGTGCCGCAGATGGCGACGATGCTGTGGCAGCACCCCGATTTCGCGCCCGAGAAGTTCCACGGGCTCAAGATGTATGTCACCGGCGGCGCGCCGAATCCCAAGGCGCAGGTCGAACGCTTCGCGCACGCCGGGATCCGTTTCTCGGACGGCTTCGGGATGAGCGAGACCGGATCGAACTTCGCCATGCCGGTGCATGATGTTGACCGGCTGATCGCCAAGGCGGGCAGCTGCGGCCTGCCGCTGATCGCGGTGCAGACCCGCATCGTGGATGAGGACGACAACGATGTCGCCCAGGGCGAAACCGGCGAACTGTGGCTCAAGGGGCCGTCGATCACCCCGGGTTACTGGAACCAGCCGGAGCTGACCGCCAAGGCGTTCCACGATGGCTGGTTCAAGACCGGCGACGCCGCATTGCAGGACGCCGACGGGTTCTTCTACCTCGTCGACCGCAAGAAGGACATGTACATTTCGGGCGGCGAAAACGTCTATCCGGCCGAGGTCGAGGCCGCGATTGCCGAACTGGGCGACATTGCCGAAGCCGCGGTGATCGGCGTGCCGTCAGAGCGCTGGGGCGAAGTGGGCCGGGCCTTCATCATCCTCAAGCCGGGCTCTGGCCTCACGGCAGAGGACATCACCGCGCACTGCACCGCGCGGCTCGCCAAGTTCAAGGTGCCCGCCAGCGTGGTGATCACCGATGCGATCCCGCGCACGGCTTCGGGCAAGGTGCAAAAGCACCTGCTGCCGCGCGACTGATTGAGCCGCCCGTCTTGCTGGGTTAGACTGGCGCGGCAATGACCGAGGCGAGCTATCTTGCCGGCCGGCTGCTGCTGGCCATGCCCGGAATGGGCGATCCGCGGTTCGAACACGCGGTGATCGCGATGTTCGTGCACGACGGCGAAGGCGCGCTGGGCATCGGGCTGGGCGAAGTCCATCCCGTGTTGCGGCTCCACACGCTGCTTGATGATGTCGGGATCGATCCCGGGCTCGCGCCCGATTGCGAAGTGCTGCTGGGCGGCCCGGTCGAGCAGCAGCGCGGGTTCGTGCTGCACACGCCCGACTGGTCGGCGCCGGGCACGCTCGATGCCGGGCCGCTGGGTTGCCTGACAGGTTCGCTGGAGGTGCTGCGCGCGATTGCGGCGGGCACCGGGCCAAGCCGCTGGCTGGTCGCGCTGGGCTATGCCGGATGGGGCGCGGGGCAGCTCGATGGCGAGATGCGCCAGCACGGCTGGTTCGCTGCCGCCGGTCACCGTGAAGTTGTGTTCGATACGCCCGCTCCGCTGCGCTGGCGCGCGGCGTGGCGGGCCGAGGGGATCGACCCGGCCTTGCTCGCAAGCGAGACGGGCCGGGCCTGATCCGGGTTCAGGCGCTGGCCGCCTGATGGCTGGCCGCCCAGCGCCCGAAGGCGGCGATGGCGGCATAGCACAGCGCGGGCAGGGCCAGCGCGGCGGTGAGATTGCCCGTAAGGTCGGCGATGCCGCCGGTCAGCAGCGGGATCACTGCACCGCCGAAGATCGCGACATTGATGATCCCCGAGCCATCGGCAGCACGCTTGCCGAGGTCTTCGCAGGCCAGGCTGAAGATCGTCGGGAACATGATCGAATTCATCAGCCCGATCGCCAGCAGGCTCCACGCGGCGATGGGGCCGGTGGTGCCTGCCGAAATCGCGAGCAGCGCGATTGCGCCGAGCGCGCAGCTGGCCAGCACCTTGCCCGGGCTGATCATCCGCAGCACCGCCGAGCCGATGAACCGGCCGAGCAGCGCCCCGCCCCAGTACCAGGGGATGAAGGCGCCCGCGGCCGACTGGTCGATCCCCAGCACCGACTGCTGCTGGAGGTAGTTCACGATCAGCGAGCCGATCGCCACTTCCGCACCGACATAGAGGAAGATGCAGGCCGCGCCGAAGCCGAAGCGCTTTTCCCGCAGCAGCGCCAGCCCGCCCGCGAGCGAACTGGGCTCGTGGCGTTCGCCCTTGAGCCGGTTGCGGTTTGCCCAGACCACGCCCGCCACCACGGCCAGCGCAGCCGCAAGGCCCATGTAGGTGTTCACCACCGTGCGGGTTTCCGCCACGCGGTAGGCATCAAGCTCTGCGCCGCTCAGCTGGCTGGCCGAAACCGCGGCCAGTCCGCCCAGGATCAGCACCGCGCCGACCTTGGGGAACACCACTGTGCCCAGCGAATTGAACGCCTGGGCAAAGGTCAGGCGGCTGTGGGTGGTCTTGGCCGGCCCGAGCAGCGAGATCAGCGGATTGGTCACCACCTGGACGATCACCACCCCGCTTGCCAGCACGAACAGCGCGAACAGGAACAGCGGATAGGCCGCGCCCTTGGAGGCGGGGATGAACAGCAGGCAGCCAACCATCATGGTCAGCAGCCCGGCCACCGCGCCGCGCATGTAGCCGATCCGCTTGACCAGCCGCGCGCCGGGAATGCCGACCACGCCATAGGCGGTGAAGAAGCAGAACTGCACCAGCATCGCCTGGGTGTAGTTGAGCGTGAACAGCTCCTTCAGCTTTGGAATGATCACGTCGTTGAGACTGGTGATCCCCCCGAAGATGAAGAACAGCGCCATTACGAACAGGCGCAGCTCCGGCGCGTCGATGTGGCCCTGGTCTTCGCCGGATGCCGGTGTGGATGCCGTGATCGGCGCTGCCATTGTCGTCTCCCCCGTAACGGTTGCCGCTCGCCTGTTTGCTGCGGGGCGGCTTAAGGGCGCAAGTCATGGCGCGAGCCGCGCACTTGTCCAGCGGCATACGTATGTTTATTCGACGCCGCTCAGGTGAAGGGGAATGGACGTGGCCGGACTGTGGTTTGACGAACTGGAAGTGGGGCAACGCTTCGATCACGCGATCCGCCGGACCGTGACCGAAACCGACAACCTCCTGATCACCACGCTGACCCACAACCCGGCGCAGCTGCACCTTGATGCCGAATACATGAAGGACAGCGAATATGGCCGGGTGCTGGTCAATTCGTGCTTCACGCTCGGGCTGATGGTGGGGGTCAGCGTGGGCGATACCACGCTGGGCACGGCGGTTGCGAACCTGGGCTGGGACGAGGTGCGCTTCCCCAAGCCTGTCTTCGTGGGCGATACGCTCAACATCGTCACCGAAGTGCTCGAACTGCGTAGCTCCAAATCGCGGCCCGATGCCGGGATCGTCACCTTCCTGCATCAGGCCTTCAACCAGCGCGGCGAACTGGTCGCCAGCTGCAAGCGTTCGGGCCTCCAGCGCCGCCGTCCGGAGGAATGACGCAAAGGACGATTGCCAATCTTAATCGTTCGGTTAAACCGGTCGCGATAAAGGGAGAGAATCGTCCATGTCGATCCTGTACGACGAAGGCCAACAGGCCATTGCCACTGAATCGCGCCGCGTGCTGGATGCGCGCATGTCCAAGGACCGCCTGCTCGGGCTGCTGGAACAGGTGGGTCAGGCCGACCAGCCGTTCTGGGATACCGCGGTTGAGCAGGGCTGGACCGCGCTGGCCATTCCCGAGGAACACGGCGGGCTTGGCCTGGGGCTGACCGAGCTGGGGCTGGTGGCTCAGGCCACCGGTGCGGCCACGGCTGGCGCTCCGTTCCTGACCTTTGGTTATGGCGCGGCCCGCGCGCTGATCGACGGCGGCGATGCTGCGCTGGCGGCCCAGTGGCTGCCCAAGCTCGCCAGCGGCGAGGCGCTGGGCACCGTGGCCTTTGCCGAAGGCAATGCCGCGCTGCCCCCGGCGGCAGGCGTCACTTTCGTCGATGGCAAGCTGACCGGCACCAAGCCGGCGGTCCCCGGCGCGATCACCGCTGATATCGCGGTGGTCTGGGCCAATACCGGCGGCAAGCCGGTGCTGGTGCTGGCCGAACTGGCCGGCGCATCGCGCAAGGCCGTGCCGAGCTATGACAACACCCGGCTCTATGCCGATGTAACCTTTGCCGGCACCCCGGCCAGCGTGCTGGCCGAAGGCGACGCGGCCCGTGCGCTCGCGCTCGATGTGCTGGCCCGGATGGCGGTGGTCACCGCGCATGAGCAGGTCGGCGGGGCCGAAGCCCTGCTCCACACCGCGCGCGACTATGCGCTGACCCGCAAGGCCTTTGGCCAGCTGATCGGCGCGTTCCAGTCGATCAAGCACCGCATTGCTGAAATGTATGGTCTGGTCGAAGTGGCCCGCGCCAATTGCATCCACGCTGCCGCCAGCGAAGGCCAGCCGGGCTTCCTGCTCGCCGCCGCCGATGCGCGGATCGCCGCGACCGAGGCCTATGACACCAATTCGCGTGACTGCGTGCAGATCCACGGCGGGATCGGGGTGACCTGGGAACTGGGCCTGCACCTCCACATGCGCCGCGCGCGCAGCCTCGCGGTGGAAACCGGCAACCTCTATTTCTGGGAAGACCTGCTGGTTGACCAGCTGACGGGAGAAGCAGCATGAGCGATCTTGAAGCCTATCGCCTGAGCGCGCGCGCCTTCCTCGAAAAGATGGCGCCCAAATATGCCCGCGAAGCCCGCGCCGGCAACACCGTGGAGCAGGATCTCGCACTGGGCCGCGAATATATGGCTGCCAAGCACGATGCCGGCTTTGCCGGGATCAACTGGCCGGTCGACATCGGCGGACAGGGCCTTTCGCACCTCCACAAGATCACCTTCGATGGCGAGGAAATGCAGTTCGGCATGCCGGTGCAGTTCTTCGGCATTTCTCTCGGCATGCCCGTGCCGATCATGATGCATTACTGCGAAGACCGTGACTTCGTGAAGGAACGCGTCCGCAAGGCGCTGCGCGGCGAGGAAATCTGGTGCCAGCTGTTTTCCGAACCCGCTGGCGGTTCGGACCTTGCCGGTCTGCGCACCCGGGTCGAGCCCGATGGCAACGGCTGGAAGATGAACGGCCAGAAGATCTGGACCTCGTGGGCGCAGTATTGCGACTACGGCGTGATCGTCACCCGCAGCGATCCCAATGTCGAGAAGCACAAGGGCCTGACCTATTTCTGGCTCGACATGAAGGCCAAGGGCGTCGATGTGCGCCCGATCAAGCTGGCCGGCGGGGATAGCCACGTCAACGAAGTGTTCTTCGACGATGTGCGGCTTGAAGACTCGCAGCGCCTTGGCGCGGTAGGCGGCGGGTTCGGCGTGGCGCTGCACACGCTGATGATCGAACGCTATATCGCCACTGACAGCGGCGGGTTCGGCCCGCACCTCGATGAATTCGTCAAGCTCGCGCGGCACATCGAAGTGGGCGGCCGTCCGGCGCTCGGCGATGGCCGCGTGCGCAGCGCGATCGCCCGCAACCACGCGATGCGCGCGGGGCTGGATTCGATCACCAAGCGCGCGTTCCTGATGATGCAGGCCGGGATGCAGCCGGGGCCGGAAGGCTCCCTGCAAAAGCTGGTTGCGGTGCGCAGCCGCCAGAAGCTGTCGGAACTGGCGATGGATCTCAAGGGCAACGAAGGCCTGGCGTTTGACGAGCACGCCTTCGTCAAGACCGACTGGGGCACCAGCTGGCTCAACGCGCCGACGGGACGCATCGCGGGCGGTTCGGACGAAGTGCTGCTCAACACCATCGCCGAAAAGATCCTTGGCCTGCCGCAGGATCACCGGCCGGACAAGGGCGTGCCCTTCAACCAGATCCCGGCCTGAGGCATTGATGAGCGAAGCTGAGGAAATTGCGGAAATCCGCCGCGCGGTGCAGGCGCTCTGCGCGGAGTTTCCGGGGGAATACTGGCGCGAGAAGGACCGCGATCGGGCCTATCCGGGGGAGTTCGTCGACGCGCTCACCCGCTCGGGCTTTCTCGCGGCCCTGATCCCGGAAAGCTACGGCGGTTCGGGGCTCAAGCTTGATGCCGCCGCGGTAATCATGGAGGAAATCCAGGCCGCCGGGTGCAACGGCGCCAGCGCCCACGCGCAGATGTACATCATGAACACCTTGCTGCGGTATGGGAGCGACGAGCAGAAGGCGAAGTACCTGCCCGGCATCGCCAGCGGCGAGCTGCGCCTGCAAGCCTTCGGCGTGTCCGAACCGACCAGCGGCACCGATACCCTCAGCTTGCGCACCGTCGCGGTGAAGGATGGCGATCACTACGTGGTCAACGGCCAGAAGATCTGGACCAGCCGGGCTGAATATTCCGACCTCATGCTGCTGCTCGCCCGCACTACCCCGCGCGAGGAGGTGAAGAGCAAGACCGAGGGCCTGTCGATCTTCCTGGTCGACATGCGTGAGGTGGTTGGGAACGGCATGACGATCAAGCCGATCCGCACGATGATGAACCATTCGACCACCGAAGTGTTCTTCGACGATATGCGCATCCCGGCTTCCGCCCTGATCGGCGAAGAGGGCAAGGGCTTCCGCTACATCCTCTCGGGCATGAACGCCGAGCGCATCCTGATCGGGGCGGAATGCGTCGGCGATGCCAAATGGTTCATCCAGAAGGCCACTGACTACGCCAAGGAACGCGGCGTGTTCGGCCGGCCGATTGGCCAGAACCAGGGTGTGCAGTTCCCGATCGCGCGCTGCTATGCGCAGATGCGCGCGGCCGAGCTGATGGTCCACCATGCCGCCGCCGTCTATGACGCGGGCGGCAATCCCGGCGAGGAAGCCAATATGGCGAAGATGCTCGCCTCGGAAGCCAGCTGGGCGGCTGCCGACATGTGCGTGCAGACCCATGGCGGCTTCGGCTTTGCCGAGGAATACGACATCGAGCGCAAGTTCCGCGAGGCCCGGCTCTATACCGTCGCCCCGATCAGCACGAACCTGATCCTGAGCTATCTTGCTGAACACGTGCTGGGCCTGCCGCGCTCGTACTGAGCGGGTTGCCCGAAACGCGAAGGGCCGCCGCACCGGCTGGGTGCGGCGGCCCTTTCGGTTTATGGCGGCGGCTTAGCCGAGCTTGGGCAGCAGGCTGTCGACCGCGACCTTGGCATCGCCATAGAACATCCGGGTGTTGTCCTTGTAGAACAGCGGATTTTCGATCCCCGAATAGCCGGTGCCCTGCCCGCGCTTGGACACGAACACCTGCTTGGCCTTCCACACTTCCAGCACCGGCATCCCGGCGATGGGCGAGTTCGGGTCTTCCTGCGCGGCGGGGTTCACGATGTCGTTCGAACCGATCACGATCACCACGTCGGTCGAAGGGAAGTCCTCGTTGATCTCGTCCATTTCAAGGACGATGTCGTAAGGCACCTTCGCCTCGGCCAAGAGCACGTTCATGTGGCCCGGCAGGCGGCCCGCCACCGGGTGGATCGCAAAGCGCACTTCCTTGCCTGCGCCGCGCAGCTTGCGGGTCAGCTCGGACACCGACTGCTGCGCCTGGGCGACGGCCATGCCGTAACCCGGCACGATGATGACGCTGTCGGCATCATTGAGAGCGGCGGCCACCCCGTCGGCGTCGATGGCGATCTGCTCGCCCTCGATGGCGGCGGCAGGGCCGGTCACGGTGCCGAAGCCGCCGAGGATCACCGAGACGAACGAGCGGTTCATCGCCTTGCACATGATGTAGGACAGGATCGCGCCCGACGAACCGACCAGCGCGCCGGTGACGATCAAGAGGTCATTGCCGAGGGTAAAGCCGATCGCCGCTGCAGCCCAGCCCGAGTATGAGTTGAGCATCGAGACGACCACCGGCATGTCCGCGCCGCCGATCCCCATGACGAGGTGGAAGCCGATGAACAGCGCGAAACCCGTCATCGCATAGAGCGCAAGCAGTTCGCGCCCCTCCAGCCCGATTTCGCCGACGAACATCACCAGCAGCACCAGCGAGCCGAGCGCGGCGGCGGCGTTGAGCAGGTGTCCGCCGGGTAGCTTCGTGGCCTTGCCGTCGAGCTTTCCGGCGAGCTTGCCGAACGCCACGATCGAGCCGGTGAAGGTCACCGCGCCGATGAAGATGCCGAGGAATTCCTCGACCTTCAAAATCGCGATTTCGACCCCGGTCTTGTGCGCCAGCACCCCGGCAAAGCCGGTCAGCCCGGCGCGCGCGGCGGGATCCATGGCATTCACGGTTTCCAGTTCAAAATGCGCGTTGAATCCGATCAGCACGGCGGCAAGGCCGACGAAGCTGTGCAGCGCGGCGACCAGCTGCGGCATTTCGGTCATCTGCACCCGCACGGCGAGCACCCAGCCGATCACCGCCGCAACGGCGAACATCCCCGCCACCAGCGGCAGGTTGCCCACGCCCGGGCCGAACACGGTGGCGCCAACCGCCAGCGCCATGCCAGCGATGCCGTACCAGACGGCGCGCTTGGCGCTTTCCTGGTTCGACAGCCCGCCGAGCGAAAGGATGAACAGGATTGCGGCAGAGATATAGGCCGCGGAAACCACTCCGGTATCAAGCATGGTCCGTGCCCCCTTACGACCGCTGGAACATGGCGAGCATTCGCCGCGTGACGAGGAAGCCCCCGACGATGTTGATCGAGGCGATCAGCACGGAAACCCCGGCAAGGATCACGACGAGGCCATTGCTCGACCCGATCTGGAGCAAGGCCCCCAGCACGACGATGCCGGAAATCGCATTGGTCACGGCCATCAGCGGCGTGTGCAGCGCGTGGCTAACGTTCCAGATCACCTGGAAGCCGACGAAGCAGGCCAGCGCAAAGACGATGAAGTGCGCCATGAAACTGGCCGGGGCGACCATGCCGACCAGCAGCAGCAGCGCCGTGCCTATGCCAAGCAGCGTAACCTGCGATTTGGTCTGCGCCTTGAAGGCGGCGACTTCGGCCGCGCGCTTTTCCGCAGGCGTCAGTTCCTTGGGCTTGTCCTTGGGCTTTTGCGCGGCAATCGCCTGGATCTTGGGTGGCGGCGGCGGGAAAGTGATGGCCCCTTCAAACGCCACGGTCGCGCCGCGGATCACGTCGTCTTCCATGTTGTGGACCAGCACCCCGTCCTTGGCGGGGGTGAGGTCGGACAGCATGTGGCGGATGTTGGTCGAATAGAGCGAGCTCGCCTGCGAGGCCATGCGGCTCGGGAAATCGGTATAGCCGACCACGGTCACGCCGTTGTCGGACACGATCTTTTCGTCCGCCTTGGTCAGTTCGCAGTTGCCGCCGCGTTCGGCGGCAAGGTCAACGATCACAGAGCCCTGCTTCATCAGCGCGACCATGTCAGCGGTCCACAGCACCGGGGCATCGCGGCCCGGGATCAGCGCGGTGGAAATGACGATGTCGACCGAGGGCGCCAGTTCGCGGAACTTCTTGAGCTGGGCTTCGCGAAATTCCGGGCTGGAGGGGGCGGCATAACCACCGGTCGCCGCGCCGTCCTGCTGTTCTTCGGCAAAGTCGAGGTAGACGAACTCGGCCCCCATCGATTCAATCTGTTCGGCCACTTCGGGCCGCACGTCGAAGGCGAGGGTTACCGCGCCGAGCGAGGTGGCCGCGCCGATCGCGGCAAGGCCCGCCACCCCGGCGCCGATCACCAGCACCTTGGCCGGGGGCACCTTGCCCGCAGCCGTCACCTGTCCAGTGAAGAACCGGCCGAAATTGGCCCCCGCTTCGATTACCGCGCGGTAGCCCGCGATATTGGCCATCGAGGACAGCGCGTCCATTTTCTGCGCGCGGCTGATACGCGGGACCATGTCCATCGCGATCACGTTGGCGCCGGTTGCCTTGGCGGCTTCGAGTTCGTCCGGGCGCTGGCCCGGGTAGAAGAACGAGATAAGCGTCTTGCCGGCTTTGAGCAGCGCGACTTCGCCGGGTTCGGGCGGGCGGACCTTGGCGATCACGTCGGCGGCGTCCCACAGCGCGGCGGCCGATGATACAACCTCGACCCCGGCGGCGCGGTAGGCCGCATCGGAAAAGCCGGCAGCAAGCCCTGCGCCGTTTTCAATCAGGCACGAATGGCCCAGTTTCTGGAGTTGCACAGCACTGTCGGGCGTGAGCGCAACGCGCGCCTCACCGCCCAGTATTTCCTTTGGTGCACCGACCTTCACGCCTGCCCCTTTCGTGCCCGGACCCCGCGCGCTGCGGGATCGCCTGCGCCGCTTTTGCAGGCGCAGGGCAAAGGGATAGCGCCATGCCCTCGGCGCGCAAGGCGCAAGTTGGGATCAGGGCTGGGATTGATCGAGCGGGGCGAGCCGCCCGAGGGCGCCATTGGCCCAGCCCAGAATGTCCTCGCCGCCGGTCGAGCGCAGGTCGTAGACTTCGCCGATCAAGAGATCGTGGGTGCCGAAAGACAGGCTTTGGCGGATGTCGCAAAAGATGTTGGCGGGCGAGCCTTCGATATACCAGACCTGCCCGTTGCGGCTCCAGTCGGGCTGGGTAAAGCGCAGGCTGCGCGCCTCGGCCCGGGCAAACGGGATCATGTGCGCTTGCCGGCTGGAATCGAGCAGGTTGATGCAGAACCGACCGGTTTGCATGATCTTGGCATGGCTCGGGCCCGAGCGGTTGACCGCGATCGCCATCGAGCAGGGTTCGAGCGACACCGGCATGATCGCCGACATCGCCAGCCCCACCGGATCGCCGCTTTCGGGATCGAAGCTGGTGACGATCCCCACCGGTGCGGGCAGGAAGCGCAGCACGCGTCGCAGCCGGGCATCGAGCGATGCGGTATCGGGGGAATTGGGCTCGGTGCTCAAGACGGAGATGCTCCAGAATTAGTCAATTTAATTTACAATGCCGTGTCGCGTGGACGATTTCAATGCCCAAGACCCGCAGTCTCTACAGGCTGTCGCTGATTATGCCGTGGGCGAGCAGGCGTTCAAGCTCGGTCTGATCAAGGCCGAGATCGCGCTGCAACACCGCGTGGGTATCCTGGGCCGAGCGCGGCGGGGCGTGGCGGTAATCCGCCGGGGTTTTCGAAAACTGCGCCGGGAAGCCAAGGAAGCGCACCGGCGTGCCATCCTCACGCGCGATTTCGCGGACCATACCGCGCGCCGCGACCTGCGGATGGGCGAGCGCCTGCGGGATGGTGTTGACCTTGCCGCCGGGCAGCTTGGCCCGGTCCATCGCGGCGATGAGATCGTCCGAGGGCCAGCTGGCGATCACCGGCGACAGCGCGCCCAGCAGCGCGGCGCGGTTGGCGGCGCGGCTGGCGCTGTCGGCAAAGCGCGGATCGTAGCCCAGTTCGTCCAGCCCCAGCACGGCGCAGAAATCGCGGAACTGCCGGTCATTGCCCAGCGCGACGAGGATTTCGCCATCGGCGCAGGCAAAGTCCTGATACGGCACCATCGAGGGGTGCTGGTTCCCCATGCGGTGGGGCTCGGGCCCGCCGTTGAGCCAGCTCGACGCCTGATTGGCGAGCAGCGCGACCTGCGCATCGAGCAGCGCAAGGTCGATGTGCTGGCCCTCGCCGGTGCGGCTGCGGTGGTTGAGTGCGGCGAGGATCGAAATCGTCGCATAGAGCCCGGTCGAAAGGTCGCTGGTCGGGATGCCGACCTTGGTCGGCGGGCCATCGGCAGCGCCGGTCACGCTCATCAGCCCGCTCATCCCCTGGATCAGGAAGTCATAGCCGCCGCGGTCCTTGTTAGGCCCGGTCTGGCCAAAGCCGGTGATCGAGCAATAGATCAGGTCGGGCTTGATCGCGCTGAGTGCGGCATAGTCGAGCCCGTATTTGGCGAGGCCGCCCACCCGGAAATTTTCGATCACCACGTCGGCCTGTGCGGCCAGCTTGCGGATCAACGCCGCGCCTTCTTCTTGGGCGAGATCGATCCCGATCGAACGCTTGTTGCGATTGGCGCAGAGGTAATAGGCGGAATCGCGCGAACCATCGGGCAGGAATGGCGGACCCCAGCGCCGGGTGTCATCGCCCTGGCCGGGCTGCTCCACCTTGGTCACTTCGGCGCCAAGATCGCCCAGCATCTGCGCGCACCACGGCCCGGCCAGCACGCGCGACAGATCGAGCACGCGAATTCCGGCGAGCGGGCCGGTGGGGGCGGAAACGGGATCGGTCATCAGGCGCCTGCGTTACAATGGTGCCCTGCTGCTATGCGCTAGGCCGATTGTCGCCAAGCGGTTTCTGGCGGGATCGGCGGGGCTTGCTCAGCGCGTTCGCGCGCGCTCAAGCAGGTCCACGCCGAACTTGATCGCATAGATCGCGAGCCAGGTGCCGATGGTGTCGCCGATGAAGGTGGCCGTCTGAACCCGCAGTCCGAGATTTTCGATGCCGACCAGTGTCAGCGACAGGTTGTAGGCCAACGCGCTCCCCAGCGAGCAGCCGACTGACAGCGCCAGCAAGTGGCGGGGGGTGAGATTGCTCAGGCTTGGCTTCAAGCCGCTCAGCGCCGCAACCGCCGCCGTGCCAAGCGGCCCGCCCAGGGCCAGAAAGGCTGACACCACGATCCGGTCAGGCCAGCCGAGGTTCAAATCGACGCAGACCAGTGCGGCCAGGAACAGCGCCGGGATGATCCAGAAGTCCACCAGCAGGAATCCGAGCAGGCGCACGGCGGCTGGCAGGAATACCAGCGATGCCACGCCGCCAACGATTTCCTGGCTGATCAGGGCTTCTGACGCGCGATAGAGCACCACGTAGAGCGCAGCGAGCAGAAGCGCCGGGATCACCCGTCCGATGGGCGGCGGGCCGCTCAAAAAGTGTCGAGCCAGTGATCGACCCGCGCGAAATGCGCAGCCCAGTCCGGCGCGCGGAAGCCGGGCATGGCAGCAAGCTGGCGGGTGCGTTCGGGGCAATCGCCGCTGAAGTCGCGGATCGCGCGTTCCCAGTGCTGGCCGTCGAGCGGGTCGAGGTAGAGCGGGATGTTGCCGGCGATTTCGCGGAACACCGGCAGGTCCGAGGCGATCACCGGGGTGCCGCGCTGCAGTGCCTCGATCACCGGAATGCCGAAGCCTTCGATGAAGCTGGGCATCAGCAATGCGCGCGCGCCGTCGAGCAGCGCCAGCATCCGGGCATCGCTGCACCGGCCGAGTTCGAGCACGTGCTCCCTGAGCCGGGGCGAACGGTCGAGCAGGGCAAAGACCTCGTCGGCCTCCCAGCCGCGCTGGCCGACCAGCATCAGGCGCGGCGCGGCCGCGCCCAGTTGTTCGACCAGCCGTTCCCACAGGTGCAGCAGCAGCAGGTGGTTCTTGCGGGCTTCGATCGTGCCGATGATGACGAAATAGGGATGCTCGCCCGGATCGCGCTCGATCGGGGGCACCTGTTCGTCCGCGCCCAACCACGCAACGACGCTGCCGGGCATGGCATAGCGTTCGGTCTGCGCGAAGCTTTCCAGCGCCGTGAGCGTGGCAGCCGAGTTGGCAATGATCCCCTCGGCGCAATCGAGCGCGTGGCGCATTCGGGCGCGGTGGCGGGCGCGTTCGCCCGCCCGGCAGAATTCGGGGTGGGTGATCGGGATCAGGTCATGGATCAGGAACACCGGGCGGAGTTTGCGGCGCTTGACCCAGCCGGGCAGCCCCGGCGCATCGAGCCCGGTGTGCCCGATGTTGAGATAGACCATCCCGGCAAGGCGCGGGCGGTGCTGCTGGATAATCGCCCGGGCGAGCAAGGCCAGCAGCCGCAGCCGAAATCCCTTGCCTCCCGAGCGCAGCAGGGCAAACAGTTCGTCGCTGTGCTGCGGACTGAGCACCAGACGCAGTTCGCCGCGCTGGACCAGCGCCAGCGCCCGCGGGCCATAGTGCTCCATATAGGCCAGGCAGACCCGGTCGATCCCGGTGGGCAGGCGGCCGGTCCACACGCGCCAGACCAGCCGACTGGCGTCGAACAGGAAGGGGCGCTCGGGCGTGGAGGGGTTACGGTCTGGCAAGAATATTGTTTCGGCTTAATAGAATTGAATGATGCGGCCCCGATGATCGAACAAATTCCGGACAGGCGCGCAAAATCGAAAACTTGATTGCAGGTAATGTTGTTGTCTTTCGTTAATGCATCGACAAATCGTGGTTGCCAATACGCAAACATGGAAACATGACCATAAGATGCGAATTCAGAAACTTGTTCTGACGATTTTCCTGCTCTCGCTCGGGCTCAACGCCGCGCTAGCGCTGCGCCACGCCGATTGGCTGACCGTGCCGGCGCTGCTGGCGGGCTGGTATCTGGCCGACATGCTGTCGGGGCTGGTCCACATGTACATGGACTATCGCCCCTGCACCCCGGGCAAGCGGCTGGCCGATCTGTTTTTCTACGAAGGCTCGCGCGAGTCGGAAGAATATCTGGGCATGCTGCGCGAACGGATGGCCACGATCAGCCCGTTCGAGCGGATTTCCTATGACTTCAAGAACCACCACCCGCGCCCCGATGCACTGGGGCGACGGCCGCTGTGGCGGCTGATTGGTTCGACCGTGATTGTCGCCGCGCTGCCGCTGTCGGTGCTGGGCAACGGCGCGGCGCTGGTCTGGCCGGTGCCGGGCTGGATCATGGCCGGGCTTACCGCGTTCCTGCTCGGCGGGGGCTTTGCGCAGTATTTCCACGGCACGCTGCACCGGCAGGACAATCCCTGGTTCGTGCCCGCGCTGCGGCGGATCGGCTTGCTGATGACCCCGGTCGCGCACCAACTGCACCACGACACATTGCAGCGCGATTTTGCGACCAATTGCGGCTGGTCGAACCCGGTGATCAATGCCTTGTTCCGCGCGCTCCGCCAGCGCGGGTGGCTCGACGATGCGGGGCTTACCCCCTCGCCATGACGCTCGTGCGCTTGCCGGCATTGCGGCGCGGCTGAACCGGGGCAGGGCCATCTTCGGCGAGCAGGCGTTCGACGCTGCCGCGCACCAGCACGTCCATGCCCGATTGGCTCGCCAGCCCGCCGCGCACCAGGCAGCGGGCGTGGAGCATGCGCTTGAAGGCATCCCAGATCTGCGGATCGGGGCGTTCGGGCATCGACCAGAACAGGTCGAGCCCGCTCTGATGGGTCACCCCGCGCACGTCATAGACCGCATCGCCCAGGACGATCACCGGCGAGCCGCTTTCGAGCGCCAGCGTGCCCGAGGTGGAGTTGACGCAGACCATGCCGATCGCTGCCGAGGCCAGCTCATCCAGCTCGCCGCCGTCGATGTGGTGGACCCGGTCGGCCACGCCAAGGCGCCGCGCGACGCGCGCGATGTGGCGGCGCCAGTTGCAATAGCCGCTGTCGAGCGGGTGCTCCTTGACCAGCAGCACGGCATCGTCGGGCGCGAAGTGGGCAAAGCTTTCGAGGACATATTCGACCGCCACGGCCATCGAGCCGAACGGCGAATGCGCGCGGATCTGATAGTCTCCGGTCAATTGCAGCGGAAACAGGAAATACTTCCGCCCGGCCAGTTCGGCGAGCGTGGCTTCGGCCTGACGGGCGCGGCGGCGGCCCCGCTGGAACTTGAGCAGCCAGCCGATCCCGTCGAGCATGATCGAGCCCTGCCGGTGCGAGCTGTAGAACGGAAAGTGCAGCTTGCCGGTCACCACGTGGTGATAGTGCCAATAGCTGTCGCGCGCGCGGCGTTTGAAATCGGCGGTGATCGAGGGCAGCTTGGGCACTGGCGGCAGCCACTTGGCCGCGGCCAGGATCACTTCGGGATCGCGCTCTAGCGGGGAGTGGCCGTTCACGCCGTCACGCTCCAGCGTCATCCAGTCGGGCCGGATATAGCCTTCCTCGAACACGTGAATGTGAATCCCGCGCAGCTGGGCCATGCGCAGCGCGGCCTGGTGCATCGGGCGGCAATCGCCGAACAGCACGAGATCGGTGATGGCATTGTCGCGCACGAACCGGTCGAAGAACATCGGCCAGTGGCGCATCCGCCCGCGATAGTCGGTTCCGCCGCCGGGCCAGTCATACCGGTCACCGCCGCAGACGTTGATCCGGTGGGTGCCGAGATTGATCGCCTCGAGCGCTCTCGCGAGTTCGCGGAAGAACGGGCCGGGCGGCCCTTGCAGGAACAGGAATTCGCGGCGGCGGGTGGTCAGCGCGTCCATCAGCGTCCCCCCGTGATGCTGCGCCACAGCGCCTGGATGCGGCCCTGCCATTCGCGCAGGGTGACCAGCGGCGAAGTGACCCGAGCCTCACCGCGGGCCATGCGTTCCACCACCACTTCGGCGGGGCAGGGCAGGCGGGTGACTGGATCAAGGTAGCGCGGATAGAGCAGCAGCGTGGCCGCGACGAGTTCATCGAGGCTGCGCTTGCGGGTGCGGCGTGCGGGAATGGCGCCCAGATCGCGCGTCAGCCCCCAGCCGGCATAGAAAGGTACGCCGTGCGTCGTCACCGGCTTGCCCCTGAGCAGGGCTTCGAAGCCGGCGAGCGAGGTGATGACGTGAAGCCCATCGACCACGTCGATAAGCGCGGTGATCGGCGCGTCGCGCTGGATTTCGTCGGCAAAGCGCAAGGCATCTGCCTCAGGGACGAAGCCCTTGCGGTGGCCAGCTTCGACATCGGGGTGCGGTTTGTAGATGATCCAGGCATCGCTTTCGAGCGCACGCGCGGCAGCGAGCAATTCGAGGTTGGATAACCCCTTTCCACCGCTGAGGATCGAACGATCATCCTCGACCTGCCCTGTCACCAATATTCGCCGCCGACCATCCGCAGGTCGGTGCAGCCCAATGCTACCTTGGCCGTATTTGCTTATTGCCGCCTCGACAAGCCGTTCTCTGAGCCGGGCAGCCCTTTCGCATGTAATTAAATCGATTGCAGAATATTCCAGCAGGCGCTCCAGGTCGCTCGGGCCAGCCGGATCGAAGTAGACGCCGGAAAAATCGACGATCGCGGAGAGCGGCGGAACGCAGTTCGCGCCGAGTCCCGATGACCGGATGAAACCGTCCTCGATCTCGGCCACCGCGCTGCCGCTCGCCGCGATCGCGGACACCAGTGCCGGCGGGGTGCGCGATTTCCACACCGCGACTTGGTCGGCAGCGGTTGGCACAGGATCGGCGCGGCGGGCATGGCGCACCGGCTCGCTGCCATCCCACAGCATCGCGTCGAGCGTCACGCGCTTCCAGCCAGCGATGCCATAGACCCGCGCCAGCGTGCGGTTGCTTTCGATCAGGCGCCGCCATTCGCCCAGTTGAGCGATGGCTTCGCGTGGTTCCCAATCGGCGCCGCTGAACGGGTCGCGGTAGCGCCAGCCTGCAAGCGCGCGCACAGTAAAGGCCTCCGCCGCCGCGCAGTCGGCAAAGGCGCCGCTGCCGAACAGCCGCGCGGATTTGCCCGATAGCGCGGCGACCAGCGCCAGTTCGTGCCCGGCCCCGGCCCAGATGCCGCCGGCTTGTTCGGCCAGGCTCCAAGGATCGCAGGGCGCCTCGATCCGCGTCATGCCGGCGGGTGCGGCAATGGCTGACGGGGCGAGCAGCACGGCTCCTGCCGCGGGGCGCGCGGCGATCATCTCTGCCAGCTGCGCCGCATTTTCAGGGGCCAGCACCAGCTTGTCGTGCAGGTCTGCACTGGCCGGAGGCGCCCAGAACGTCCCGCCGATCCGGTGTTCGCGCAGGGCAGCGGCCAGCGCTGTCGCTTCCTCATCGGTGATCGTGGCCGCGGCGTCGATGCGGGCAAGCGGCCCGGCCCGGTGTCCCGGAAACGGGGGAATGCGCAGGAAGGGCAAGGCTTGCGGCGCAGCCAAGGTCAGGCTCAGCCCTTGACCGCAGCGTCGATCGCCAGAACCTGTTTCAGGAACGGCTCCAGTTCGTCCAGCGGCAGCGCGCAGGGCCCGTCGCACAGCGCTTTCGCCGGATCGGGATGCGCTTCAAGGAACAGGCCGGCAATGCCCACCGCCACGCCGGCGCGGGCCAGCGCGGCCACTTGATCGCCGCGGCCATCGGCGCTGTCGGCGCGCCCGCCCGGCTTTTGCAGGGCGTGGGTGACATCGAACAGCACCGGGGCCATCGGCTTCATCAGGTCGATCCCGAGCATGTCGACCACGAGGTTGTTGTAGCCAAAACTGCTGCCGCGTTCGCACAGCAGCACGCGCTCGTTCCCGGCCTCGGCGCACTTGGTGATGATGTGGCGCATTTCCTGCGGGGCCAGAAACTGGGGCTTCTTGATGTTGATGACAGCGCCGGTCCGCGCCATCGCCACCACCAGATCGGTCTGACGGGCGAGGAAGGCGGGCAGCTGGATGATGTCGGCCACCTCAGTGGCCGGGGCAGCCTGTTCGGGTTCGTGGACATCGGTGATGATCGCCACGCCGAAGCGTTCCTTCACCTCGGCCAGCAGGGCCAGCCCGCGATCAAGTCCGGGGCCGCGGAACGAATTGATCGAGGAGCGGTTGGCCTTGTCGAAGCTCGCCTTGAAGACATAGGGCATGTTCAGCCGCGCAGTGACTTCGACCATGCGGGCGGCGACCTCGAAAAGAATATCGCGGTCCTCGATCACGTTCATGCCGGCAACCAGCACCAGCGGATGATCGTTGGCGAAAGTAATTCCGTTGTCGAGCGCTACGGTGCGGACTGTCATGAAGACGCCCTAGCCTATTCCCCGCTGCCGCAAAACCTCTTCAATTGCCGGAACGTCTTCGGGATTGTTAAGCTCGATACAGTCCCAGCCAATCGGATCGAAGTTCACCACCTGAATCAATTGTCCGGTTTCCAGAAACCGCAGCTGTTCGAGCCCTTCCAGCTCTTCCAGCGGAGATGGAGGTGTTGCCACATAGGCGCGCAGCGCCTCGGGGCGATAGGCATAGACCCCAAGGTGCAGGTGGACATGGGTATGGGCGTCGGCCCGGCCCTCGGCCACGTGCGGGATCACCCGCTTGGAGAAATACAGCGCGCGGCGCTGCGCGTTGAACACTACGGTGGTCCCGCCGACCCGGCCCTGGGCCTGATCGGTGGTGAGGTGGCGGTAGAGCGTGTCCGAACAGCGCACCGCCGGCGTGGTCATCACCGCATCGGGATCGGCGGCCAGCGCGGCAACCAGATCGGCCACCACGAAATCGGGAGTGAGCGGCGCATCGCCCTGCAGGTTGACCACGATCGGCGCCACATCGCCCAGCACCTCAAGCGCGGCGGCGCAGCGTTCGGTGCCGTTGCGGCAGGTCTCGGGCGTCATCACCACCTGCCCGCCAAATGCCCGAACGGCATCGGCAATGCGCGCGTCATCGGTCGCGACCCAGGTCCGCGCCTCGCCGGCAATGGCCCGCGCCGCGTCCCACGACCGCTCGATCAGGCTGCGCGGCTGGCCATCGGCCCCGCGCAGCATGGCCAGCGGCTTGCCCGGATAGCGCTGCGAGGCATAGCGCGCCGGAATGATGATCGCGAAATCGCTGTCCATCCGCCGATCAGCTCAGCCCGTGGCGCAGCAGGTCGTGGATGTGGATGATCCCCAGCGGCGCCTGCGGTCCGGCGGCGGGATCCTCGACCACGAAGGCGGCGGTGATCTGGTTGTCGTTGAGGAAGACCAGCGCATCGCCCGCCGGCATGTCGACCGCAATGGTCTTGGGCGTGGCTGTCATCACTTCGCGGGCAAAGGCCGTGCCCAGCACCCCAAAGCGCCGCCGCAGATCGCCATCGGTAATGATCCCGACCAGCGCGCCAGCCTCGTCGGTCACGCCGGCAAGGCCAAAGCAGCCCGAAGTCATGACCGAGATCGCCTCGGGCATCCCGGCATCCCGGCTCACCAGCGGCAGCCGCTCGGCCCCGTGCATCAGCTCCCCTACCGGGGTCAGCGACAGGCCGATGCTGCCCGAAGGATGCAACTCATGCAGCTGCTCGCGCGTTATCCCGCGCATGTCCATCACCGTCATCGCCAGCGCATCGCCCAGCGCCAACTGCATCGTGGTGGAGGTGGTCGGCGCGATGTTTTCAGAACAGGCTTCGCGAACCTGGGGCAGAAGCAACGGCACGTCCGCCATCTCGATCACCAGCGAATTCGCGCGCGAGGCGACGCCGATGATGGGAATGTTCTTGCGCTTGGCATAGCGCAGGACCGAACGCAGCTCAGCCGTGTTGCCCGAATTGGACAGCACAAGGAGGATATCACCCTCTGCCAGCATGCCCATGTCACCGTGCCCGGCCTCGCTGGGATGGACATAGATGGCCGGGGTGCCGGTGGCGGCAAAGGTAGCCGCGATCTTGCGCGCGATGTGGCCGGACTTGCCCATACCGGTAATGACGAGCTGGCGGCGGGCCCTGAAAATAACGTCGCTGGCGTATGCAAACTGCTCGTCGAGAGCATCTCTAAGGAGTGTTAGCGCGTCGGCTTCGAGGCGAATGATCTCCCGCCCTCGATGCAGTATGCCTGTTCCGGCTATCATATTCATTGCGTTTTCAATCCCTTGTGCTGACGCGACATTCGACACCAGCTGATCGTTTACGGCTTGGCTTTCGATTATTAGCAGGTTGGTGCAAGCGCCCCAATAAATATGCAGGGTGTATGAGTTTGTCGCCCACATTCGGACAGCATATCAATTGTCGTCGGTGCTCCGAATGGTGCAGCAGGCGTTACGGGAGGTCTGCTGCCTTCCAGTTGTAGGTCGGCCCCGTGCCGCAGGGCCGGACTCTAATCGAGCTTGGAGGAAAATCAGGGGGGCACGTCAGCCACGCCACATTGTCGGACATCCTGAGGCATGTCACCGTAAAGCTCGGCTGGCAAATAGTACTGATGTCATGGTCAGGGGGGGCGAGAGTGTCATAAATGTCGTGGCACCGAACCAGGGGTTGCAATCGAGGCCATCACTGGCAATAGGGCTGGACCATTGCGCGGCTAAGAATAGCAGCGTGGCGATGATTTGGTGTTTCCTTCATGGGAACCGGTGCTTTGGATTATGGACGCACATGCTAGATGTTAGAGCCGATACGGGCGCTGTTTCTCTGGTCAAGTCAAAGCTGGCGTCGGGTCGTGTATCCACGTTGTTCGCTTGTCTAGTAATTCTGCCGACTTTGGTCGCAGCTCTATACTACGGTCTGATTGCAGCAGACATTTACGCGTCCGAATCGCGTTTCATGATCAAATCTCCGGGCAAGCCCATGGCTTCGGGCATCGCTTCATTGTTGGTGGGCGGTGATTTGGGTGGCGGTGGCGACATCGGCGCGCTGCGTGAGTATGCGACTTCGCGCGATGCTCTGCGGACCCTTGATGCAAATGGTCGTGTTCGTCGGATCTACAACTCTGACCGTGCAGACTTGCTGAGCCGACTGGATAAGTTTGGTCAGGGGTCGTTTGAGTCAGCATACGCCTATTATCTGGATCACATCTCGATCGACAACGAGGGCAAATCATCGGTGACTGTCATGCGGACGCAGGCTTTTAGCCCGGCTGAGGCACAGTGGCTCAATGAGCAGTTGCTCCGTCAGAGTGAGGACTTGGTAAACCGGCTCAATCTGCGTAGCCGGCAGGATACTGTCCGCAACGCTGAGGCGGACCTTGCGAAGGCTCGTCTGCGCGCCAGTGATACGGCTGCGGCGCTTGCAGCGTACCGCGATCGTTACGGGATCGTCGATCCGGACAAGCAAGCTTCGATTGTCATGCAGATGATCTCGAAACTGCAGGATGAGCTGATCGCAACGCGCGCACTGGAGGTGCAAACTCGCCGAGTGGCGCCGCGAAATCCCCAGATAGAGCTTTACCAAGCTCGTGCGGGCGAACTCCAGAAGGAAATTGACGCTCAGTCGCGCTCGTTGACCAGCGGTAGCGCGTCCCTTTCTGGCAGGATGGCTCAATATACCCGTCTGGCACTCGAGAACCAGTTCGCTGACCGACTGCTCGCGTCAGCAATGGCCTCGCTAGAAAGCGCCAATGCCGAGGCGCGACGCCAGCAAGTTTACATCGAGCGCGTGGCCCAGCCTGACCTGCCTGATGAGGCAACGCGCCCGCGCCGCCTCCGCAACATCTTTGCGGTGTTTGTCATCAGTCTTGTTGGCTACGGCATCGTGTTCCTGCTGCGAGCTGCGTTGAGAGAGCACCAACTCTAGTGTCGGCCCCAGTTATGCAGGCAACGAGTTTATACGACGCCTGGAAAATACAGCGACGTGTAATCTGGGCCTTGTTCCTTCGCGAAATCCTCACGCGTTATGGGCGGCATAACATCGGCTTGCTGTGGCTGTTTGGGGAGCCGATGCTGTTCACCGTGGGCGTGACCCTAATGTGGATAGCATTCGGCGCGACGCATGGCTCCGACCTGCCGATTACCGCGTTCGCAGTCTCGGGATATTCTACAGTTCTGATCTGGCGGAACATGTCGAGCCGCTGCGTGGCAGCGATTCACCCGAATTCGGCTCTGCTATATCATCGCAATGTTAAGGTGCTGAGCATCTTTATCTCGCGAATGATGGTTGAAGCAGGCGGCGCGACCTTGTCGATGGTCTTGCTCACGATTCTGTTCAGTTACATGGAATGGATGTCACCACCTGAGAACGTCCTTATGGTCGCGCTGGGTTGGTCGATGTTGATCTGGTTCAGCGCGGCGCTGGCAATTTTTCTCGGCTCGCTTTCGGAGTTCTCCGAACTGGTGGAGCGCCTTTGGCACCCCATCGCATACTTCCTGTTGCCGGTATCAGGTGCGGGCTATCTGGTGGATGCTTTGCCGCCTGAAGCACAACGCATCATCCTTATCCTCCCGCTGGCTCACGGCACCGAAATGGTGCGCGAGGGATTCTTCGGCTCTAAGGTCGTGTCACATTACGACATCGGTTACATGGCCGAGATAAACCTCGTTCTGACGTTTGTAGCGCTGTTGCTGACCTCCTATGTCAGCCGTAGGGTCATTCCAGAATGATTGAACTTCGTAACGTATCGAAGAGCTACCGCACCCAGCACAGCACGACCCACGTCCTGCGGAACGCGAACTGTACCGTGATGCCGGGTGAAAAGGTTGCCATTCTCGGCCGAAACGGGGCCGGGAAATCGACCATGGTGCGCATCCTGAGTGGGGCCGAGCGTCCCAATTCCGGTGAGATAATCCGCAACATGTCAGTCTCGTGGCCGCTCGCATTCGGCGGTGCATTTCAGACGTCACTGACCGGCATCGACAACATGCGGTTCATTTGTCGGATCTATGATGTGGATCCCGCCGGGAAGATAGATTATGTCGATGACTTCAGCGAGTTAGGAAAATATTTGCGCGAGCCGGTGCGCACTTATTCGTCAGGCATGCGCGCACGTTTGGCGTTTGCAATCTCGATGGTCATAGATTTCGACTGCTTCCTCATCGACGAAGTGATTTCGGTGGGCGATGCCCGCTTTCATGAGAAGTGTCACGAGGAGCTATTCGTCAAGCGGGGCGATCGGGCTATGGTGATCGTCTCGCACGACGCGACCTACGTTCGGGACCACTGCTCCAAGATTGGCGTACTCAATGAGGGCGAGTTGACGATGTTCGACGACTTCGATGCAGGGTACGCATACTATCACGAAGTTTATGCCTGACAGCAGCCAGACATCTCACATGGTGAGTGATGCGATTGGCCGGCCGAGCCGAAGCATTTTCAATCGCCCGGCTCGCTCGCTGGCTGACTTGATGAGCGTCTCATCCTCAGACTTTCCGTTTGTCGCGAGCTGGACAGTGCTCGGTTGTGCTCCCACTGCAAGCATTGTCGCAGAGGGGCGTGCGCTTGCCGACAGTCAGGCGCAGCGCATCGCCTGGCTCAATGAACTGCGCGATACGGCCAGGCAGGCTGGAAGTCCCCTTCCGCCACTTCCTGCCGATCTCGAGCTATGCCTCAGAGAGGATCGCATAAATCGGATCGTATGGGGCGGTCCCATGCTGCTGTGGCTTGCCCGTACCTTGCTTGCCGTCACTAGGCTTGCACGGGCCGACCGCGCACTCCGAAAGCTGGGTGGCATCATTCGTTACACTTATCGACACGGACGGAAGTGGCTGCGCACGCGACGGGCGTGGCTGGGTCGTTGGATTAAACCTGAGCCGAGTCAGGGTGTTTTGGACGACCTGACAACCGAGGAGCGTGCATTGTTCGATCGGCTCGTTGCGGCACGCAACGACTATCTCGGCCAGTAACGTGCGATTGGTCGTTGATCTTCAAGGGCTGCAGAACGGCAGTCGCGACCGCGGGATTGGGCGATACGTCGCCAACATCGTTCGGGAAATCGCCCGACTGATTCCGCCAGCTGACCTCAGGGTCATTGTAAGCGACCTGTTCCCCGGAACGGTTGAGGATGTTCTTGCGCGCTGCGGCGGCGCGGTCAGCCGCGAACAGGTGGTGATGTTCCATAGCGTAGGCCCAACAGCCGAAATGGAGCCCGAAAGCGGCTGGAGGAGGTATGCCTCGCAGCTCCTGTACGAGGACCTGGTGGCACGGTTGGAGCCTGATGTCTTGCTCATCGGGACATTGATGGAAGGCGCGACCGACAACAGCATCGCGAGCTTTCCGACCGCGCGGTCCTACCGGGTCGCGACGATCCTCTACGATCTCATTCCCTTGCTGGATCCAAAAACGCACTTGCGTACCCCGCGGATGCGCCAGTGGTACGAAAAGCGGCTGGCCCAGCTGCTCGCATCGGATGACCTGCTTGCCATCTCGGGCGCAGCGCGCGACGAAGCCGTTGCGCACACATCCTATGATTGCGACAAGATCCACACCATCCATGCAGCTGCCAGCGACGTATTTGAACGCGCCGCGCTTGAGCGCGATGCCGAGGAAACTGAGGCGGTGCTTGCATACTTCGGTATCGACCGCGATTTCATCATGTTCGTGAGCGCATTCGATGCGCGCAAGAATTTCAATGGGCTCGTTAGGGCCTATGCGCTGTTGTCGCCAGAGCGGCGATCGTCGACCCAGTTGGTGCTTGTTTGCAAGCTGGGAGACCGTCAGCGCGAGGAGCTTGGCAAGTTAGCTGCGAGCCTTGGTCTTGCCGATGACGAACTGGTGCTGACAGGCTTCGTCCTTGATGAGGATCTTCGTGTCCTTTACGGTGCTTGCAGTCTCTTCGTTTTTCCTTCCTTCCACGAGGGGTTCGGTCTGCCTATCCTCGAGGCGATGTGGTGCGGTGCGCCTGCGATCGGCTCGTGCCGCAGCAGCGTCCCTGAGGTGGTCGGGTTGCCCGAAGCGCTGTTCGAACCCGATGATCTCCATGGCATGGCGGCGATGATTGAGCAGGCGCTAATCCCCGGACCGTTCCGCGATCGGCTGCTCGCTCACGCCGCCGAACACTGCCGGAATTTTAGCTGGGAGCGGACCGCCCGCGCGGCGGTAGAGGTGATGCGGGAGCACGATCGAAAAGCGCTCGCCGTGGAGGTTTCGCCACCCTTGGTGGATGACCTGATTACCAAGCTTGCGGCTTGGCCTGGTGTTGCGGGACCCTCGGGCGAGGATCTCGCTCGCCTGGCCCGAGCGCTCACTGCGAATGGGGCAGAGGCAGCGCGTCCTTGGAAATCGTTGTAAGCTGATGCCTCAATCGGGTGCATCACTTCTGTTATTAGCGTTATCCGTGAGCAATCGCCGCAACAAGAGCCCTGACCTGGTCATGTGCTCGATTTGAGCGCGCTTGCGAACTGTTTGTTAGCCGGAAGAATGGGGTCGACCTTGCGCGCGAAATGTCGATCGAAGGCGGAGAGGGACGCAGGGTTGAGCCCGCGTGAAGCTTGTCCGTTCTGGCTGTTTGATGTTATCTCAACGCGCGTGACAGAGGCGTCGATCGGGTAAGCATGGCCAAGGTTTTACTGACAGGATGTGACGGCTTTGCAGGGCATTACGTCGCTGCGGCGCTTGGCCAGGCGGGGCACCAGGTCGTTGGGCTTACGAGAGGGAATGCCCCCAAGAGCAGCAATCGTTGGCTGTCAGAGCGTCACCATGCCGACCTGACTGACCTCTCCGCGACCACCCACGCGATCGCCAGAATTCAACCCGAGCGGGTTGTACACCTTGCGGCTATATCATTCGTCGGACACGATGATGCGGCTGAAATGTATAAAAACAACGTGGTTGGGACCCGTAACTTACTGACCGCGCTTGCCGCGCTGGACAGTTTTCCGGGCCCCGCGCTTATCGTCAGCAGCGGCAACATCTATGGCGCCGACGCCCAAGGCCAGCTTTCCGAGGATGCGCCGGCGCTTCCAGCCAACGATTACGGCGTGAGCAAGCTAGCATGCGAGCACCTAGCCCGGATCTATCGACACGCTGTGCCCTCGGTTGTGTTGCGCCCATTCAACTATACGGGGGTAGGGCAGTCCACCCAGTTCGTGATCCCGAAGATCGTGGAGCATGCTCGGCTCCGCGCGCCCGAAATCGCGCTCGGCAATACCGATGTCTATCGCGACTTCACGGACGTGCGCTATTTCGCCGAAGCATGTCAGCGGTTGCTCGATTGCCCGAGCGCGATTGGTCAGACGGTCAACATCTGCTCGGGCCGAGCATATAGCATCGGAGACGTGATCGATATGGTGTCCGAGATTTCGGGACACCGTTTGCGCGTCACAACCCAGCCGGATCTGGTTCGTGCCAACGAGGTGACGCAGCTCTGGGGTGATCCGGCGCGACTGATCGGGTTGGTCGGCCCGATCGAGAGCCCGTCATTGCGCGAGACGCTCAGGTGGATGCTAACAGCCCCGGAGACCAGGCCCGTCTGATACGTGTCAGACGGGCCGGTGCGGCTCGTGTCTCGTACCTATTACGGCAATACGCTGTTGATGAGCAGCGCCGGGGTGATTGTCGAAGAGACCATGTTCACGAAGCGCTGAAACTCAGCAACCGGCGAGTTCGCGGTATAGATCACGTCCCCGTCGCGGACAGCGAATTCCTGCATCAGGAAATACGCTGAAGGGTCAGACATGTTCACGCGAAAGATGACCGGAATCTTGCCATCGGCGCGCGCACTGACGCCGTCATGTGCGCCGCCGACCATAGCCGGATTTTCCCAGCGGAACAGGAACATCCCACGAGGATCGCCGCGCATATCTTGAAGACCGCCGATCCGGCCCAGCGCCTGAGCGAGGTTGATGCCAGTGGCCTCGAATTCAACTTCGCTGCTCTTCTCCACCGCCCCCAAGGCAGTAAAGCTGTAAGGCTTATAGATTGCAGCCACGATGTCGTTGGGTTGCAGCGTAATGTTGTTGCGCGGATCGCGGATGATCCGCTCCAGCGGCATAGAAACGACGCGGCCGCCCCGGGTGATCTGAATGGTGATCTTCGAGGCGGGCTGCCGCGTCCCGCCAGCCATGGAAATCCCTTCGAGCAGGCGTTCGCCCTTGGGGCTGAGGGGCATCCGGATTGAAGCACCAAGTTCGCCAATGAGCGTGGCGCCGGCAGTGGTGTTGGCGGCGTAGCGCACCAGAACCTGCGGCTGGTTGGCCTTACCCACCAGCCGGCGGGTGATGTCGCGTTCGATCTCGGACAGGGTGCGACCAACTACCGGGACCTCGCCCGCGAATGGGATTTTGATCGTTCCCTCGCGTCCAACCCAGAACGCCGGAAATGCACTGCCGCGACTTGTTGCGAGCGAGCTGCCGCCAGACCGGGCATCCGGCATGGATGCACCAAACAGCGCCGCTGGAGGTGCCTCCCAGATCGTCACGTCAAGTGCGTCACCGACGCCAATCGAGGTCCCCGCCGGGGGGGCGTCACCGAGCGCGTCGATGAAATCGGTTGATGTCGCGGCAGCATTCATCGCCGCTATGGCGGTGCTGTCGAGATCAATGACTCGGATGCCGGCGATCACGTTGTTCTGCGGTGCACGCAGAACTCCGCCACGGGTTGGGCCGACGGCCGTAGAAAAACCTGCAGGAGTGCATCCGGCTAATAGAGCGGCTAACGAGACAGTCAGCGATAGCCTGCAGAAGAGCGCGCTTGAGTGGGTTGTCATAGGAAGACCTTAGTTGTCTTGGGCAGCATTGACAGGTCTGGCTAGTGACCCAGGTGGCCATATCGGCTGAAGCAGTGGTAATCAACCGCGAGTGTCGCGTTGCGGCGGGTACTGCTTAAACCCTCGGACGTCCCTTTGCCTCTGCCAGAATTGATTCGCTGGCCTGGAGGAGGAAGTTCACATCCCGGTCACCCGGCATGAACTTCTGGGCCGGAACAAGCACGTCGACCGCAGATTGATAATAGTGCTGGTGATACAGCATGGTCCCGATCTGCTTCAGCAGGAAAGGCCGAGGTGCGAACAGGGCGATCGTCTCGTACAAGGTCTGGGCCTGGGCGTACTGTTCCGACCGGGCGGCGCGCCGTGCGTAACGCAACAGTAAGCTGGCCAGCACTTTCTTGATCAGGCTTGGCTTGCGCGGGGAAGCCAGAGCTTGGGTGACCATTTCAAGCGCAGCGTGGCCGCCCGCTTCATGAGCTCCCTCCAAAATGCCTATTTGCTTTTTGGCATAGCCGAGCTTGTCTCGGTAGGTGCCGAGTTCGAGTGTCAGGTCCTGGCGATCTTGCACAGCATGCCGCAAACGATCGGCTTCGCTAGCCCGGGCAGCCTGAAGCGAAACCAGCAAGGCCTTGAGCTTGTTGACATCATCGGGAAGAGGGCGGGTAAGTTCGTCGGTAGTCATGCAAGCCTCATATCCGGCACTCGCGGCCATTGCCTGTCCGATTGCTTATAGTCGAAATTGTAAGCGCAAGCGATCATGTCAAGCGGTTCCGGCAGCTGGCGCGGTTTGGCGCTGGCTGCCATCAGGCCGGCGAGCGCCGATGCCGGCAGCCGTTGAGGCGTAGGCTTCTGCCACTTGCGCCCAGGTGCGCCGCGATAACTGCTCGTAAATGGCCAACTGTCGTTCCACGACTTCAGCCCGGTTGGCGCGCACCTCCAATATGAGACGGGCAAGGTGCCTGCGGTCGTTCGGGTCAAACGTGAACTCGGCCAGTTCCGGAGCCATCGCAATCAGTTCGCGCTGATGCGGGCCATCTGCCATCAGGCACGGGGTGCCAACGCTGATTGCTTCGTAAAACGGAAAGGTGCCTGCGCCGCCTTCGAAGATCGCGGGGTGCACGGCCACTTCGGCTGCGTGGTAGAAGGCCGCATGTTCGGCACGCGGCAAATTGGGCATTGAGACGACGTCGCGCACCGATTGGCGGTTCTCGACGAGTTGCGCGACGGGTGTGGCCGGTGGCGCAAAATGGAAGTGCGCGGTCATGAACAGGCGGGCGTCGATGCGGTGCTGTCGGACAAGATCGTCGACCGCGTTCGCCACGACCGGGATGTTCTTGGTCACGCGATCCTGAGTGGATACAGCGATATAGCGAACATCCTCGAAGGGATAATCATCCAGGTAGTGCCACTCGCGCTCGCGGGCATGTGAGCGCAGCATTGCTGCGGCACACGCCACGGACACGGCAGTTCTCCTGCGGTTCTCTACAAAGGGCAGCAGCGGCGCGAGATCCGGCGGTGCTGCGACGACGCTTGTGATCCGGTTGAGATCGAAACCGTAGAGGTGGTTGACCTGATCGCGTGCGACGTGATCCGAGAACGTAATCGCCCGGTCTGCGAACCCGAGCATTGCGGTGACCCGTTCGCGCAGGATCGTGTGATGACCTTCCGGGCCCCAATAAAAGTCGGAAAACTCCGGAAACACCATCGGAATGGCATCCGGGAAGATGAGAGTGAGGGGGCCATCCAGCAGCCGAGCCTGGTCGAACTGAGGGAATAACGACAGCCAGCCGACGACTTTAGCGCGCTTGGCATGGCGATTGGCAAAATGCGCCAACTCCGTGAAGCCGTCGACCGTCTCATCGTGGTCTCGCGGCGAATGCATATAGTAATCGAGACCCCGCGCCGCGGCGAGCGATGCGAAGTCTGTTTGGGCTTCGTCACGGATGTAATCTGGGAGGAACAGATGGAAGGCATACTTCCCGCCTGCCGCCGCTCCTTCAATGATGAAGCCAAGCAGGCGGGTCATCCCTTGGTGTGCCCACTGTCCGCCAGGATGCGGTTCGATCCACACGCCTATTGCGATGCGCTCACCCGAGGTCATGCGGCCAGTCCTTTGCGGCAGATCGAATTTTCGGCATAAGCTTCCGCGACTTGATCCCAACCATATGTTATCATGCGCTCGTAAATGGGCATCTGCGCGTCCACGACTGCTTCGCGATTTGCCGCAATCTGAACGATCAGATCGGCCAATGCCTCGACGTCGTACGGATCGAACACGTACGGCGACAGCTCCGGTTCGCGCTCCAGCAACTCCTCGACGTGCGGACCACGGGCTA
>Ga0228701_1000560_pt1 | contig 30152 bp, 15 predicted proteins | sample McNCre117_Aug_MG_2_FD_178017 | JGI IMG/M metagenome (GOLD analysis project Ga0228701, IMG submission 178017) | Freshwater microbial communities from McNutts Creek, Athens, Georgia, United States - 11-17_Aug_MG | ecosystem: Environmental > Aquatic > Freshwater > Creek | place: USA: Georgia... | reverse complement strand
CACCCGTCACCACGCCAATGGGCGTGCCCGACAAGGCCGCAATGGTGGTGGTGCCGTCGTACACCTTGCTGATGGTGGGCGTGGGTGCAAAGAACTTGGTGGTCACCGTTTGTGAGCCCACCACATGAATGCTGTTGTTGAAGTTCACGCCGCTGGACGTGACCACGTTGCTGGCACCCCACTGGTAAGTGCCCACGTTGAGCCAACCTGAGGTGCTGTTCGTGCCATTCAAAGCAACGGCGTTGAACGTGGCCGATGCGCCACTGGTGTCGGTGACAGTCACCTGCCCTGCCCCGCTAACACTGGCGCTGCCTGCACCGGTGTTAAGCAAGTCGACCACGCCGTTGTTGAACACGTACTTGGCTTCGGTCACGGTATAGGTGGGAGTCGTGGCGTACACATTACTCACTGTGCCCAAGCGCACCAACAACTCGTTGGCGCCGACGATGGTGTAGTTGCCGTTCACATAGCTAAAGCTGTAGTTGGCAGCGGCTGCACCCGAGGGCACCAACACGCCGCTGTAACTGCCTGCTGTGCCCACGTTGCTGTTGGTGCGTGCAATGCTAGGCAAGGTGGTGAGGTTGCTGCTGCTCTCACCACTCACAAAGCCCACATAGCTCACGCCGTAGTAGCCCGCTGCATCGGTTTGGCCTGCAAAGCGGGCGTCGTTGTTGGCGGTGATGGTCAACACCTTCTTCGTGATGTTGGCGCTCAGGCCCGTGGGCTGTGTGAGCGTGTAGTTGGCCACCGTCGCACCGGTGATGGAATCGTTGGCCGTCACCGCAATCGCGTTGCCCACATTTGCACTGGCAAAGCTACCGGCTTGCACCAAGGTCAACACCTCGTTGTTTTGCACGCCCACCAAGGTGCCGCCAGTTAGCACCGCGCTGGTGGTGCCGTCATAGGTTTTGTTGGCTGCTGTGGTGCCGGTGATGGTCAACGCTTTGGGGTTGACTGTGATGGTGCCGGGCGTGGCATAGGTGATGGTGTAGCTACCGGTTGATGTGCCAGGTGCGACCGTGATGGCATAAGGCCCGCCTGCGACTGTGGCCGTACCAGCCAAGCCCAAAGACGTGACAGTGGGGTTCACGCTGAACACGTCTGCCAACGTAGGCAAGGTGTACACGGGCGAACTGCCCGAGCTACTGGTCAAGCTCAACACATCGCTGGCGGTGAGCGTGGTGCCATAGACCTTGGTGGCGCTGGCCGCCACCGTCACCGACGGCGTGCCTGTAAACAAATAACGGTTGCCCGTGGCCGTCACGGCGCTAGGCGCCAGGGTGACGTAGCTGGCGTTCCACACGGCACCGTTGGCACTGTCCAAACCGCCAAACACATCGTTGGTCGGTGCCACGCTGTACACCAGCCAACGGCCACCCGCGCCTGTGGTGCTCAAAGCTGATGCACCCGCGTTGTTGATGAAATTGCCCGTGGCCGCCAATGCAATGTAGCCGCTGGCTTGGCTGTCGGTCATGGTGGCGCCTGAGTTGAGGGTGATGTTGCCACCTGTCAGCAAGGTCACGCTATCCACAAAGCTGTTGCCCCCCCCCACGGTGATATCGCCTGCATCAGACGCGCCCAATACGATTGAGCTGAAACCATTCTTAAACACCGATGTGCCGCTGAACCAACTTGATGTCAAAGCCAAGGTACCGGTGCTACCAGAGCCCAAGCCGATGGTGGCGCCTGTTGTGTAGGGCTTGACCACCAAGCCACCTGTGCCAGACACATTGGTGGTACCCAAAGTGAATGTCAATACATCCGAAGCCAAAGTCACCGTGCCAGATGTGGTGGTGATGCCGTTGGAGCCAATGTTCAAGGTGCCACCGTTGGTCAACAAACCGCTAACGGCGCTCGTGGCAATGCCTGTCACGTTGACCGCACCCGAAGTCGAATACACATTTGCTGTGCCGCCATCAGTCGCAATACCCGCTTTGATGCGCGACAACCCTGTGCCAGCCGTGCCCGTCAGGCTGACTGTGCCGCTTACCGTGCTGATGCTGTTGGCAGAGATGCCTGCTCCGTTGTAAAAGTTAATACCCACCGAATGCGTGGTGTCGTCGTAGTTGATACCACCTACACCATTGACAACGATGTTGCCGCTGTTGTTGGTTACCAGCGTGGTGCCTGCGGTGTAACCCACCATGTCCACGCCAATCGCGTAGTAATCGGTCACCAAATCATTCCAGTTGGCGCCCTGCCAACCTTTGCCTTTGATAGAAATAGTGCCGCCAATCGTGGTGCCACTGGCGTTGAGCGTGACACCTTGCAAGAACACACCCTTGTATTTCGACTGCCCCACATACGTGGGCATGCTCGATGTGGCCGTGCCCACTGCGTAGTCGGTACCATTCAGACCACCACCCAAGGTAATGTTGCCGCCATTGCTCAACACGGTTAGGCGGTCTAGGTCAATCGAACCACCTGCACCTGTGACGTTGGCGTTAAACAAAATAGGGCCGCCCGCCGTCTGGACCGTCAGGCCAGTGGCTGAGGTGTTGATGTTGGTGCTGGCGTAAAGCGAAATACCGCTGCTCAGCCCAGTGCTGCTCAAACCAGCACCGATGTTGATGCTGCCTGCATACACCTTGATAGGACCTGCAATGCTGGTGTTGCCACCTATCGTCACCGTATCTGTGTGTGCGGTGCTGCCAATGTCTTTGCCGATGGTCAAACCAGATACCGAACTGGCCAAACTGAAATCAGCGATGGGCCATGACAAGGCCGAGCTGAAACTGTTGCTGTCAGACTGAATCGTCACCGTACCCGCGGTGTTGAACTGCAAACCCTTGCCTGCAGTCAGACTCAAACTGTCGTTGGTAATCGTGATGTTGCTGGTGGAGCTGGTCACATCGGTGCCAGCTTTGAAACCTAAGGTGGTCACTGCCGTATCGGTATTCAACGGGCCAGACCCCGTGCCTGTGAGGGTGATTGCGCCGCTGGCTGCCAATATATTGTGCGCTCCATAAAGAAGAAAGTCTTGGCTTGAACCCGAGCCTGTGAGGGTGATGGAGCCCGTGCCCGTTGCCTCGAGCGTGAAAGCTTTGGTGGCATTGCAACAGAAAATAATGCCTCTGTTATTCGTGGCGCCCGTGCCTGTTCCGGTCATCGAAATGTTGCCATTTGCTGTTTTCAACAAACTCGTGGCAGTACCTGTGTTACTCCACATCCCCAAGTAGAAACCGCCGGAATATGTTGCACCGCTTGCTGCGCCTAGCCCCTCCAGCGTGATGTTGCCGTTGGAGCCCGCATCCATCGTCAAGCCTTCCAGCGTGGCAATGCCATTGCTTTCGTTCGACTTGGTAGAGGTGGACTTACCACGCACCGTGATATTGCCGCCGCCTGAATAGAACTTGTTGGCAGAGTCGTGAGCTACGTTGAAGTAACCCAATGTCACCCCACCAAAAATAGTGCCACTGTTTTCTACCGCATACCCCGTAGGCACCTCCGTACCCGAGGCCAGTGTGGTGCTGGCACTGCCGCCACCCAAGTTAATCGCACCACCGCCACTGGCTGTGCTAATCAGGCTGCTGGTGCGGTTGGCACTGGTTCGGCTATCCAGGGTGTTTCGGTCGTACACATATATGTAGCCACCGCCCAAGCCATCGCTGTCGCTCCAAAGCGTGATGTCGCCGCCGTTGGTGGTGTAGACCACATCGCTATTGGACGTGATGTTGCCCGATGCTTTGAGCCAAATACCTTTGCCTGCGGCGGTACTGGTCAAGTTGGCATATTGACTCACAGTAATGTCACCACCGTAGACAGTGATAGGTCCTGCAATCGACTGAGCCCGACCTAAGGTGATGGCTGACGTGTTTCCAAGCTTACCAAGCGTCAACCCCGTCGCCGTCGAACTGACACTGAGGTATTGCGTACTGACCGGCGCATTGAACAAGGCCTGATTGGCATCCGGTTGAATCGTGACTTTACCGGTCGTGGTGATGCTCGCCGCCGTACCGCTGGTGGGGAATTCCATCACAGCGCCCGTCAACACCACATCGCCTGTGCCACCGTTGAGGCTGCCGCGCAGATTGACAGTGCCCGTGGTGTCGTTCAAAGACTCTAAGGTAATGCCCGTGCCTGCTGTGATTGCGCTGGCGGCATCAAGGGACACCCCGTAGCTCGAACTGACTGGCCCGTGTTGCCCCGTCATCGTGACCGAGCCCGCCGCTGTGATGGTGGTACCAAAGAAGTTGATGCCTCGGCTAGATGCGGCGGTTGCATACGACGTGCCCGTGATGCTGATGTTGCCCGCTGAGTTGATGGTGACTGGACTGGCCGACGAAATGCCGTCGAGAGTGGCAGCTGCGTTACCCGAACGCCCCATCAGCGTGATGTCACCGCTGGTGATGGTCTTGAGGTCCACGTTGGTCCCCAAGGTAATGCCTTCGGTGGATTGGCTCAACGTGGTGCCTGTGTCTGCATCGAGCAAGATGCTGCCGCCCGTGGCGGTGAGATCACCGTTCACGTAGATATAACCACCGTACACCGTGATAGGGCCTGCGGCCGTGATGGCCGAGTTCAGATTCACCGTGCCGGTGTTGGTGTCCTTACCCAATCGCACGCTGGATGGACCGCCCGAAGCAGTGAAGGCCACCGTATCTAAAGCTGATGTAAAGGTGCTACCCACCGACTCCACCACCACTGCACCTGTGGTGTTGATCAATGTTTTGTAGACCCCGTTTGCTGCAAACGTTGCTTTGTCGGCCTGAATGGTGATGCTGGATGAACTGGCAGTAGAAGTGCCCGACAGCACCGTGCTGCTGTCTGAGCCCAAATACAGATGGGCTGAGGCACTAGGCTTGAAATACAAACCCAGATAAGTGCCCGTCAACCCCGTGGGTGACAAGTCTTTGATCGTGATGGCGCCTGAGCTGGAGAGCACCTTGAGTGTGTTGGTGTCAACCACCACCCCTCGTGAATAGGCCGATGCCTTGCCACCTGTGCCCGTGATGCTGATGACGCCTGTTTCGGATTGAATCAGAGTCCCGCTGAGCATATTTACACCAAACGCAGCAGACGATGCTGTGGTGGTATTCGTGGCATTGCCCGTGATGCTGATGGTGCCTGCGCCCGAGGTTTTGATGTCTGTGCCAGAAATCCAAACGGCATTGTCACTACCGCCTGCCGCACCCGTGGTGCCCCAACCACCCGTCAAGCTGATGTTGCCGCCACCCGAGTTAATCACTGAGCGGGTACCACTGGTAGCACCAATCGAAATGGCTTTGTCATCGCTGGCGGTGTAGCCACCACCCGTTGCGGTGTAGGTAATGTCGCTGCCACCGCTGGTCACACTCACGCCTGCATTTTGGGTAATCGAGCCTGCATACACATTGATGGGGCCGGTGATGTCAATATTAGAAGCCAGTGTGATACCTTGGGTGTTGCTGCTGCTACCCAAGGTAACGCCAGTGAGCGTATTGGCAAAACTGTAGTTAGCCGTGAAGGCGCTGGTAAACGTGCTATTGGCTGCAGGTGCGATGCTGACCGTGCCTTTGCCGCTAAAGCCCGAGGTGTTGGGCGGCACATTGAAGTTGTAGCTGATGTTGGTCGGCGTGGCTGTGGCCGATAACACAGTGGCACCGCTGTAGCTAGCACCACCATTGAGCGTGAGCCCGCCCGTAGCAACCGTCAAATTACCCGTGCCGCTGAACGCACCGGTGTACGTCAACGCATCTGAACGGTTGAAGATGAGTGCGCCGTTGTTAATCACTGCGGCACTCAAAGCACCTAATGAGCCAGCCAAGCCGCCAATACCCACCTGCAACGTGCCCCCACTGATGGTGGTGCTGCCACCATAGTTGTTGGTGCCCGTGAACGTGAACTTGCCGCTGCTGGCTGGATTGACCGTGAGCGAACCCGCGCCGGTGATGTTGCCGCTGAAGGTTGCTTCTAACGCCCCCAAAGTTAAGGTACCACTGGATGTGAATGTTTGCAGCGTGTAGCCCAATGCACTGCCCGTGCCGTTGACCAATGTGCCACCTGTGCCGGCAGCGGGGCCCAAATAACGCACCACCACCAAGCCCGAACCGCCAGCACCACCCGTTCTCGAATTAGCGCCGTTGGACGATGCACCCCCACCACCAGAGCCTGTGTAGGCGCTTGCGGATGCGCCATTGGCGTACGAGAAACTGCCACCATCGCCACCCTCGGCATACGTTACAGCAGAGCCAGTGATAGAGAGCGACAAGCCTAAACCACCAATGCCCCCAGTGCTCGTGCCGCCACCACCACCGCCACCACCAGCCAACGAAGTGCTTGAGGTTGAACCACCGGCATAACCCTGTCCAGCAGTACCAGCGCCAGCAACACCGCCTAAGCCCCCAAACGTACGGCTACCGCCACCTCCGCTGCCGCCCGCTGCGCCATTGGCACGCTGAGCGCCGCCGCCGCCGCCAATGGCAATAAGTCCGGTACCCAGTGCTGAATTTCCGCCATTGGTGCCAGATGCACTGCTGGCACCGCCAGTGCCCCCTGCCCCCACGGTCACCGCATAGGAGGTGCCAGAGAAAGAAGTTGAGCCATACAGCAAACCGCCTGCGCCACCGCCACCGCCTTGGCCTTGGTCATAAGCGCCGCCACCGCCGCCACCGCCGCCCAAGACGAGGTAGTCCACATTGGCGTCATAAGCAATCGTGGCAGCACCATCCAAACGGATGTTGTTGGCAAAGCTGGTCAGCGTGCGACCCAGCAACATGGTGCTGTTGTTGGCCATGATGAGCATGCCAGAGCTGATGGCCGAGGTGTTGTAAAGCCCTAAGGTACCGCCACTGACCGTGGTAGAGCCACCGTAGGTGTTGGTACCCATCAAATTAATCTTGCCGCCTGTGGCGTTGGCGCTCAGTGCACCAGCGCCGCTGATGTTGCCAAGCAAGGTGCTGTTGATGTTTGACATGCCCAGCGTGCCAGAGGCATTGAACGTCACCACCACCATGCCAGCCATGGGACCAGAGGTGATCACGCTGGCTGTGCCACCCGTGGTGAGCACACTGCTACCCGCATAGGCCACCACCACGATGCCCGAGCCACCGCTGGCGCCATTGTTGTAGGTCACATTCGTGGAATATGCGCCACCACCGCCGTTGCCCGTGTTCGCTGTGCCAGCCACAGGGCTGTTGGCGTTACCGCCGGCGCCGTAAGTGACGGCAGTGTTGGTCATGGCACTGGTCACGCCTGGACCACCTGTGTAGCCTGAAGCGGCGCCACCTGCGCCAGCACCACCGACGTTGGCAGAATAAACACTGCCAGCACCACCTGCAGCAGTCACAACGCTACCGATAGACGAGGTGCCACCTGCCACAGTTTGGCCGCCACCCGCTCCGACCGTGATGGCGTATTGGCCCCAATCAACACCAAAGCCACTAACCACTTGGCCGCCTGCGCCACCACCGCCAGCCTGTGGGTATCTTTCCCATGAGGCGTTGCTACCACCGCCACCGCCACCGACGACCAGGTATTGCATGGCTATACCAGTGGCAATGGTGGCATCTCCATCGAGCTGAATGTTGTTAGCCAAGGTCACATTACCCAGCTGCAGCGTGGTACCAGCAGCAAGCTTGACCAAGCTAGTGCCAAGTGCTGTGTTGTTGTAAACACCTAAAGTACCTGCGCTCACTGTTGTGTCACCACTGAAGGTGTTGGCGGCCATCAGGTTCACGCGGCCTGAACCCAATTTGGTCAGTGAGCCGCTGGAAATGCCCAGCCCCCCCACCGAGGTAGCGCCAGCTCCATCAAACGTGAGGCTGTAGTTACCCGTGATGGCATTGCCCGTGCTTGGCACCAACGAAAGCGAGCCTGCGTCAGATTGAATTTTCGTGACGCCTGTGAGAGTAACCAACCCCAGAACCGAGTTGGTACCCGAGAGGTTGCGCAGCGCCCCCGTGCCACCAACGCCCGTGCCTTGCACCGTGAGGTTGTCGGCCGTGGACACGCCACCGCTGAACTGCAAAGCCGCGCCATTGGCCACCGTGGTACCCGCTGCTGCCGAACCCAAGGCGTTGGAATGGGCCACGGTCAGCGCGCCCGCGTTGACGTTGGTGAGGCCTGCGTAGTTGTTGTCGCCACTGAGCGTGAGGGTGCCTGTGCCTTCTTTGGTGAGGCTGCCAAGGCCCTGCACCAGGCCTGAAAGCGTCAGGGCGTTGCTACGGTTAACCGTCAAATTGGCGTTGGCAGATAGCAACAAATAGTTAGTCCCTGCCCCAAACGCACCAGTGGTACCACCGTTACCAAGCTGGAGCGAACCGTCATAGACCATGGCTGCGCCGGTATAAGCCGAATCGCCAGTGAGCGCAAGCGCACTGCTGCCTTCTTTGATGAAGTAGCCGCTGCCCGACATGGCACCGGCCCAAGTTTGGGCAGCACTGGTATTGAAGATGAGCAAGCCGCTGTTGGAGACGGGGCTGCTGGCCAGACTGCCTACCTCTAGGGTGCCCAAGGCCGTTTGGCTGTATTGGGGAGCGCCTGATGAAACTGTGGTCGTGGTGTTTGAGAGGGTCACCCCTCCCGTGAAGGTGTTGGTGCCTGTGAGGGTAACTTTGCCCGTGGTGTAAAGCGTATCAACGCCGTAGCCAGATGCCCCGTTTGAGCCAGTCGCTAGGCCCATGCTGCTAGCCCCGACTGTCATGTCGGTGCCCAGATAGTTGCCAGTTTTGTAGCCCGCCCCAGTGCCCGTGTTGTTGGAGGTATCAACCACAACCTGGACATTGGTGCCGTTTTGAATGAGCTTGACGTACACAAACTTGGTGTAGGTGCCGTCATACATTTGCACCTGTGCATTGGCTGTGTTGGCCAGTGGATTAAATGTTTTGAGATATATGCCAGCTTGGGGCGTGCCGGTGACAGCTGTCCCGCTTTCCCGAGCACCTGAGAGGCGATACAACACCTCTGCCACAGTACTGTTGGTGGCAATAGTGACTGGTGTGGTGGTTAAGTAGCTACTGTACAAAGCCGAACCGCGTGTAACACCCGTTACTTGCACCCCACCCGTACCGCTGATGTTGTAAGCCCCCGTGGTGTCAACGTTTGTGTAAAACGCCAAAGTGCCGTTGTCAACAATGTTGGTCGATGCCAAGCTGCCCGTGCCACCACCGCTGCCCAGCTGCAAAGTGCCTGCGCTGATGGTGGTGTCGCCCGTGAAAGTATTGGTACCTGTGAGGGTCAATGTGCCTGTGCCCAGCTTGGTGAGCGTACCGCCCGAGCTGGTGAGAGCGCTGGCCCACGTCACGTCTCGGCCGTTGGTGTCTATCTTGTAGGCTTGGCTGGCGGCGTTGCTGGCGCGTGCCGAGTAGTCGGTGTTGTTGTTGGCGCTGTATTGAAGGGTGCCGCCACCAAAGCTAAGGGTGCCCGAGGAGCCAAGCGCACTGCTGCTGTTGACGTTCAAGGTGCCTGCGTTGATGTTGGTCCCACCTGAAAAGGTGTTGGTGCCATTCATCGTCACGGTGCCCGTGCCGTTTTTGGTCACGCTGTAAGCACCTGACAACCAAGTGTTGAACACCGTGTTACCAGCCCCCGTGAAGGTGACATTGCCTGCAGTGGCTACTTGGTAGTTGGAACGCGAGTCTCGGTCCATCGTCCACGTGACTCCTGCAGTGGCGCTGTCAAACGTGGCGCCCCCTGCTTGAATCGTGAACTGGCGAGAACTCATGTTGATGCCAGCGCCACTGTTGGCTGTGCTGCCTGACTGGCGCACTGTGCCGCCGTTGATGACAAGGCTAGTTGCATCGTAGTTCAAATAACCCAAGCTGCCAGCCCAGTCCCAGCTTTGAAGGTCAAGCACCGCACCCGAGTTCACGGTAGCCGTGGTGGTGACCATTGAAGATCCACTGTTGTAGTAGATTTTTCCCGTGCTTGCCAACGCCAAGGTGCCAGCATTGACGGTTGTAGTGCCCGTATATGTGTTCAGGCCACTGAGTGTGAGCGTGCCGGCACCTGACTTGGTAAGGGTGTTTGCACCTGAAATGATGTGGCTGACGTTGAAATCGCCCAAGCCTTGAAAAGTCACGTTGCCGTTGAACACTGACTTGTAGTTTGAATTGGATGAGGTGCCATCCAACAAAGACCATGTTGTACCAGCCGTGGCGGATTCAAATGTGGCACCTGACGTACCCACTGTAAAACCACGGGTAGAACTATTTGCCGCACTGGTGTTTGGCCCTGAATAACGCAGCGTGCCACCGTTAATCACCACAGCGGTTGCATCGTAGTAACGGTCGCCCAAGCTGCCAACCCAACCCCAGTTGGTTAAATCCAACGTACCGTTTGTACTGACGGTGGTAATCGCAGATGCTGTACTTGCAACGCCCGAACCGCCCAAGCATGTGCTGCAATAAATAGAGCCAGTGATTTTGAGGGTGCCTGCGTTGACGTTGGTCGCGCCTGTGTACGCACTGGTGCCTGAGAGCGTCAGAGTAGATGAGGTGCTGGTATCTTTTTGTAATCCGCCTGCGCCCGTGATACTGCCAGAGAAGGTCTGGTTAGCAGAAGAGGAATACAAAAAGCTACCTGCATTGGCAATCGCACCGGCATAGCTGCCCGAGCCCAACGAGCCAGCACCGCCAATTTGGAACGTGCCGCCGCTGATGGTGGTGGCGCCAGCGTAGGTGTTGGTGCCCGTGAGGTTGAACTTGCCATTCGCCGTTGGGTTAGCTGTGAATGCGCCTGAGCCGCTGATGGTGCCACTAAAAGTAGCAGAAAGCGCATTCAACGAGAGCGTATTGCTGCCCGTGGTGGTGAACTTTTGCAGCGTGTAGCCAGTGGCCGTGCCTGTGCCAGAACTCACCGTGCCACTGGTACTGGCCGCAGAGCCCAAGTAGCGGACGATGACAATACCTGAGCCACCAGCGCCACCATACTGAGAGTTGCTGCCACCGCCACCGCCTGAGCCGGAGTTGGCTGTCGCAGCTCCTCCATTGTTTCGGGGCGCTGTTGAGCTGGTTTGTTTAGCATCGCCATTGCCGCCACCCGCTTGACCTGTACCCGGGGTACCAACTGACCAGCCATATTGGCCGTTGATACCGCCGCCGCCGCCGCCTGCATACATCACGCTGGTACCTGTGATGTCGCTTGCTCTGCCTGCGCCACCGTTGCCACCAGACTGTGCACTGGCATTGCCAGAGCTGCCCGCGCCGCCGGCACCACCACCACCACCGGCCACAGCCTCACCACCACTGCCAGCGACACCGGCACCGCCAGCAGAGCCAAAGCCACTGCCGGTGGTGACAGAAGCGCTGGCACTGCTCACTGCACCACCACCCGCGCCGCCGCCTGAACCACCAGATTGACCGGAAGCGGCCCAAGTGCCGCCCGTACCACCACCTGCCGCAGAAATGCCAAACGCTGAGCTTGCCCCGCCCGAAGAACCAGCGTTGTTCCAGTTGCCCCCAGCGCCCCCCGTACCCACCGTGACGGTGTAGCTGGTGCCCGTGACCGAGGTGCTGCCAGTGATGAACTCACCCGCACCACCACCACCGCCAATGCCACCAGCGCCGCCGCCGCCGCCCGCAACAATGAGGTACTCCACATCGGTGTCAAACGTGGCAGTCATGTTGCCAGTAAGGTTAATGTTGTACCCAAACGTACTAATGCCACGGCCCAGCATGAGCGTGCCGCCTGCTCCAGTAAAAGAGCCTGTACCAAACGCACCGTCAACGTAATAGCCCAAGGTACCTGCATTGAGGGTGGTACCGCCGGTGTAGGTGTTGACGTTGGTCAAGCTCAGGCGACCCGTACCCGATTTGGTGAGCGTAGCGTTGGTGCCTGATATCACGCCGCTGTAAATCGACGTGCCTGACTGGGTCATGGTCAAACCACGGCCAGAAGCTAACGAGATATTGCCCGCGCCGCTGACGTTGCCCGTTAAGGTGATATCACCCGTGCTGGTGTTGCTCGTGTAAAGGTTGTAATTGAGTGCGATGTCACTGGCAGTTATGCCAATAGGCCCTGTGCTGTAGATGGCTGTGTTGAGACTGACCGATGAATTGCTGCTGTAGCGGTAAACGCTCCAAGGGTCGGCGCTCGTGCCTAAACCACTGGGTAATAAGAGAGAGCCGCCGTAGTTGCTGCCAGCAACGGGAAAAACAGATGAAAAAGTATTGGTCGAGTTTTGAAAGCTCAAACTACTACTCGCGTCGTAAGAGGAAAAATCCACCCCAAAAGTCGAGTTGAGTTTGGCCACATTCACAGGTGAAGCGCCAAGCACAACCGTGTTTGACTTCAACTTGAGCACATCAGCATAGATGTTGGTCAGTTGAGACGGTTGGTCAATCCAGCCAAGGCTCACCCCCGCACACCAACTCGCAGACGTGCAACTGGCATTGCTGTTTCGGCCCCATAACTCAACCGTCGAACCCGTTAATTTGGAACCGTTCAAAAACGTGCCATAGCCCATGGGGGCGTTGGTTGTGGAGTACGAGGATTCGCCGGCGATGAAGAGTGTGTTTGTCGCTTTTAGGTCAATTTGTGCGGTACTGCCCCAGCTCAGTTGCTGACCGACCCCTGCACTGCTCATGGCGTAAAAACTGACGTTTTTGCCCCAGACGACCGAACCAGAAAACAACACATTACCGGCGTAGCCGCCTGTCGTTTGGGTGTTTCGCCCTGCGACGACCACATCACCGCCTGCGCGAATATCAACTGCAGATGACACGCCAAGTCGCACACCCGCATATGGCAAGGTGGCCGAGGCTTGGGCGTAGCAGGTGGTCAGGCAGCTGCTGTTCCAGTTGGACGAGTTGATGGTTGTGACATCTGTGCCGCCCATATAAAGCGAACCCGTACCAGTTGAAGCCGCGTACGTCGCGTTGTTGGATGTGTTCAACCAAATGTTGTACCCACCCGTCATGTTGATGGAGCCACCCGCAGTAAACAGCAACTTGTTATTGGTGTTGGTGGCGATGTTGGCAGAAATCACGATATCTCGGCTTGCACTAATTTGCACATCAGCTGAAGCCAGGCCAGACACGATCGTTGCAGCCGAACTAGCATCGACCGTCACATCTGTTGGGTCAATGAGCCATAAACCAGACTTGCCTGATGATGAATACGCATTAATTTGAGATCCAGAGATGGACAGCGAATGGCCCGAAGTCTCTACCTGCCCGCCATCACCCCCATTCACACCACCTTTGGCGTAAATGCTGCCGTTGACGGTAGTGAGAGAGTTCACATTTTTCACATCACTCCACAGCACCACTTTGCCGCCCTGCCCGTGGTCGGTGGCGCTGGCGTCAATGGTGCTGTCGGCACTCATGGTCACGGTGGTGGCTTGGCGCAGGGTGCCGCTGCCTTGCCAGTCGCCGCCCACCAGCACGGTGCCGCCTTGGGTTGCGCCTTTGGCTTCGATCAAGGTGCCGCTGTCTAGAGTGATGTCGTCGCCCTCCACTTCCACGCGGCCGGCTTGGGCGCGGTTGCTGTTGGCGCGCAAGACAGTGTTGTTGCTCAGCAGCACGACGCCTTTGACAGGGGCTTGGGCTGGGTTATCCGCAGGGGTGGGCACGCCATCAGCCTGAATGTGGATGCGCCCCGCCCCGCCGTCGCCCGAGGCGTCGAGCACGGCGGTGGTCAGGTCCACGCGGCTGGTGGTTTGTAGCTGAATGGTGCCGCCCAAGGCGTTTGCCACGATATGGGCCGGGTCGGTGACGATGCCGTTGGCAAAGATGCGGCCACTGACGGCGATGGACTGAGCGGCCACGATGTCAATGTTGCCGGCTTGGGCTGCGACGGCCGACACGTCGAGCAAACCGGTGTCGGTTTGGGTGAAGGTGTCGGCGTTGATTTGGATGCGGCCAGTTTCTGCCGCCAAGCTGCCACTTTGGGGGAAAGAGTTTGCCGCTAAGTTAGTGGCTGATAGCGTACCGCTGTTGTAAACATCGGGGGCGTTGAGTGTGATGGTGCCTGCAGGTCCACCGTTGAGGCCGCTGGTAGCGTCGGCTTTGATAGCCCCGCTGTTGAAGATACTGTTGCTGGCTTCCAGCAAGATGCGGCCAGCACGCTGCACCAAGCCCGTGGCTTCAAGGGTGCCGCTGTTGTTGACGACACCACTTTGTAGGCGACTGGCGGCTTGGGCCGAGAGGATGATGAGGCCGCCCGGCGCCTTGATGGCGTTTTTGTTGTCAACCAAGTTGTTGATGGCAGCGGCGGTGACGACGACACGGCTCAAAGCGCCATTGCCGTCAAATTTAAGCTCAAAGGATTCACCTGCGGCCAAGGCCACGGTGCCTAGGTTGGCCACGATGACACCGTTGTTGCGCACCTCGGGCGCGAGCAAGGCGATGTAGCCTCCCAGCGCGGCGCGCAGCTCACCCTCGTTTTCAACCTTGCCCGTGGCGCCGTTGCGGGCGAATTTGAGCTGGCCGTTCATGAAGTCTTGGCTGCCCACGGCGTGCGTGGTGGCTACTAAACCACCCACATCGACGCTGGATGTTTTACCAAAGTACACGCCTTCGGGGTTGACCAAGACCACCGAGCCCGGCGCGGTGATGCGCCCCAAGATTTGGCTGGGCTGCGTGTCCATGACGCGGTTGAGTGTGGACGCTTGTGCGTTGGGCTGCTGAAAGTTGACGCTGGCGTCTTTGCCAACGTTGAAGCTGGTCCAGTCCACCACAGCCCTTTGGCTGGTTTGGTTGATGTTGAGGGTGTTGGCCGATGGGCTGATGGTGGCTTGGCCCGCGGTGACTGTGCCGCCGGTGGGGAGCTGGGTCGCTGCAATAGAGACGCCCGTGGTTTGTGCCAATACGGGCACCGAGAACATACCCAGTGCCCCTAGAAGGTTGGCCAACACACAAATAGGTACACGCGGCTTTGCACCCAGACGCGCGCGGACGTCTGAATTCAATGGGCGTGTTTCTACAAAGCGCGGCATAGCGATTCCGAATCGGAACGGCGGCTGACTTCTTAAGTTTTTCTTCACGCGCTAGAAAGGTAGGGTGACTTGCAGCCAGTAGCGATTGCGGTCACGTGTGCCATCTTGGTCGTTGCCGTTGATGGGGTTGGGATTGGGGTTGTTGCCAATCTTTCTAGCCCATGTGGCTTTGATGTTGATGCCGTCTTCGGTGGTGTAGCCAACGCTCGCGCCAATGCCTTTGTAGATGTTGCGGTTGTTGGCTGGGCCACCTGGGTAGTCGGGGTTGTGCTGCAGGTAGACCTGTCCCCAGTCATAGAAGGCGGCCATGTTGATACCGTTTTCTAGCTGATGTCTGAGTTCAAATTGGACCATTTGGCCGTCAGAGCCAGAGCCTTCGCCGGTTGGGTAGGCGCGTACGCCGTTCATGCCACCGAGCTGCATTTTTTCGGAGGAGTCGAGGTTTTTGTCGCTCAACTGACCTGTATATGAAACAAAGGTGGACGTGCTGGTGGTGATGGCTTGCTGCCACGTGCCGTTGAGGCGAAGTTTGTTGAATTCGCCTTCGGTTCTCACGGTGTTTTTGTCGGTTTGTTGACTCAAGGACCCATCTAGGTTGATGTTGCCGTGTGAGAGTTGTAACGAATAAGTACCCGTTCCACCACCTGGATTGAGGTCTCGGTAGAAGCCAGAGACCTGCGCGGACATGACTTTGGCTTCGTAGTCAGACATCACGAGGCCTTGGGCCGAGGTGTTTTGGAATTTCTTGGTGTCCGCTGCTAGGGTAACGGTGGCGCTGCGGTCATCCGCACGCAACAGCGGATAGACCCATTCCAATCCTTTGGTAATAGCTTCACCAAATGCGCCGACCATGCCTTGGTCGCCAACGATAACTTTGTAGTTCATAGACGAAGCGTTGACGCCCATACGCCAGCCATCGGTTCCCACTGGCACGCTGTAGGCTAGACGCGCGTAGTCGCTGCCTTGGGTGTGAACGGCCACAGCATTGAGCAAGTCGGCAAAGTCACCAGGGTTAAACCAATTCAGGGTCGCCATTAGACGAATGGCACCGGTTGAGCGGGAGCCACCGTTATCGATGTTGAGTTCGGCTTGACGGGTGCGGCCTTGATACAACTTAAGCAATAGTTCTGTTTCACCAGGCTCACGCCCTTGACGCAAGGAGCCTTGCGCGTTGATGCCCGGTACATCGTTGGCCAAGGCCAAAGCGCGGTCCAAGGACTGGGTGTTGAGCGGCTCGCCAGTTTTTTGCTGCGATTCAATTAGAGCTGTGACGTGCTCTTGGGTGTTGGGCAGATCGGCAAGTTCTTGCTCGATTTCGATTTTCGAGAAGACGGATTCGATGACGTCGATGACCAAAACACCTTGCGTGAGGTCTTGCGGGGGCAAGATGGCGCGAGCTAAGTAGTTATTTTTTCTGTAATAGGCCTCCACCGTCATGCCAATTTCGAGCATTTGCTCGTAGGTCATGGGGGTGTTGAGGTAGGGCTCGACAATGCCTTTGAGCTCCATATCGCCCAGGATCGAGACACCTTGGAATTGGATGTCTTTGAGGGTGATGAGTGCTTTGGCCCCCTCTTCGGCTTCTTTGTCAGCCAGCATCTTGTCCATCACGGCACCCACAGTGCCGGGCGGATAAGTTTTTGTTGACGCGGGTTTAGCGATGGGTTTGCCGGTGATGGCCTCGACCCATTCGGTGACGGGGATCTCGGTTTTTTCTTCAATCGCGCGCAGGACTGCGCCTGTGTCCTTAGGCACAACGGGGTCGTAGATGTCTAGCGCCCCACCCAAAAGACACAGAAAGACAATCGCAGCAATGATTCGCGATTTAGTAAATTTCACAAAAGCGGCAAAAAAACAACCATAGAGGTTGCCTTAAAGCAATATCCGTGCCTTGCCGCTTTTTCGACTATTTTGTAGGCTTATGTAAGCTTTTGCAGCGCAACGCCGCAGATTACTTATGAGGAAGGCTCTCTACAACCTGCACCGTGAGCTCCGAGCCAGAAAGGTCTTGCTTTGGAATGTAGACCTGAACCAACCAACCGAGTTGGCGGTAAGCGTCGCTAATGGTTTCGGTGAGACGCTCCAAATCATGCTGGTTCAATGCACGATTGGCGAAAGATGCCACCAAAGTTTGCAGTTGGGCCGTGGTTAACAAGCGGTTGCCGTTGAACTTGAACCGCTCCACTTGTATGGAGGTGGTTTCATTGAACACAGCAGCAGGCGGCAGGGCCGCGCGTTTTTGTGCGGCTTGCTGCAATTGGTTTTGCCGCATCATCTGCTCGGTCTGGCGCATCAAGGCGCCTGCGTCGTAGGTTGGCTGGTTTTGCTGGGCCGCTGCATTGAAGGCAAAAACGACCGGAATCACAAAAGCAAGATAAGAGCTGCAACGCATGGATGGCCTTGAATGAGAGATCAAATGAAGGGAGTTTTGAGCATACTAGCAAGAAGCCTGCTAGTTTGCCAACGCCTTTTTCTTAAACTCATTCGGCAAATTGCACTCTGCCAACTCTGACTCAAGCTGAGGATCACCCACGATGTAGTCACCACGTTTTGCGAAGTTGCTCTTCATGCGCTTGGTGTAGGTTTCAGCCACATTGGACACGGAGCGGTGAACGGTTTTCATAGTGTCTTTGCTTTTAAGACCTCGTTTTTTGTCAATTTCACGCTCATTGGCTTCCGACAAAACCATGTAATGCTGGGCCAGCGCCTCAAAGTCCTTGGCGCCTTGTGCTTGCTTTTTTCTAGACAACAACGCGGCCACATTCAACTGCAAAGCTGCGCAGCGGTTATATAGATAGGACAAACGGGTTGGATCTTTATAGGACAAGTATTTGCTGCGCTCCTCGTCAAAGCTGGACAACTCAGCCGCTTGGCTAGACTGGCTAAGCAGCAAGACAACGGCCCAAAGTAGCTTTCTGCTTTTCATATTTGTGAGTTTAAGTGTCAATTTTTTCTGGCATAGATTGTGCATTACAAATCGCAAATTCATTTCTTAGGAGCTCACAATGTCTACAAACCAACACCTCTCTGGCGCGAAACTCACCACATTCACGCTGAATGAACTGACCCAAGCCGCCGATATGCTGGAAGCGTCAGGCCGCTATGAAGAAGCGATTGACCTCTATCGCCAATGGCTGAAAAACAGTCAAGACGAGCGCAAACACGTGGCTTGGTTCAATTATGGCTGGCTATTGCAAAAACAAAACCTGTTCAGCGATGCTGCCAACGCCTACGACCAGTTGACAAACAATTACGCCAACTATTTGTCTGGTCACGCGACAGCCTAACTCCCCTTGACACAAAACCACCGCTTCTCCTACGTGGTTTTGCGTTTCCCCATATATTTACATAAGATAAATCGTATGATTAAAATTAATCATCAAAGAAACAAAAAAGGACTTAGATTCCTCTAAGCCCCTTTTCACTTTTGATTCCCCCTGTACGGGAGCGGAAATTTATGTGTTAACTCAAAGTTTGAACAGCAAGAAACAAAACGAATCCATAGGCCACCAAACACAGGAATGCCAGACTGATTTCTTGATAGTACGATGAATTATTCATATCAAAACTATACAACAAATCATACTCAACTTGACTTTAGTGCCAGTTTTTATATTTTTAGCATCTAATTGATAAATTCACCACAGTGCTTGTACGTGAAGCAGCACAGAGCTAATAAGATATAAAGAACATCAAAAACGTTCAGACAAAGAAAAAAGGACTTAGATTTCTCTAAGTCCTTTTTAAGATTTTTGGTGGGACCAGCGGGGGTCGAACCCACGACAAACGGATTAAAAGAATAAAAAACACTATTTTATCTATATAAATCAACAACTTATTTTAGGTGCGCATCAAAGTGCGTAGTGAGCCCTACTCTATGCTTTGATTTTCCTGCCTCTTAATCCAGCCTTAGCGTGCGCTTAAAAATCAACAATGAAGAACATTATTGAACAAGCATAACGCCTAACAATGCCACTGATATAGATAGAGATGCGTAAGAAAATGCCTTCAACGTGTCTCTAAGGGCAAGTAACCAGCTATCACTTATCCATTCGCAAAATAGCCTGCTTAGCAATGTCCTTAAACGCACGTGTAATGGGTGCGGCTTTAAGCTTCTTACGCACGTTAGCTTCCACAAGCAAGTCATGTGCGACAGCTTTGGCTTTTTCTAAGTCGTGTTCTTTTGTGCTTTCACGTTGCCAAATGCCGTCCACTTGATAACGGCATTGCCATACGCTACTACGCGGGCGTATGAATAAAACCAAGCTATGCGGCACAAGTACGTGCGTTGTTTCTTTCTTCTCTGTCATTCTTCTTTGCGCTAAAACTTAGCAAGCTTGTAGCTTACGTTAGCTACTAAAAATGGACAAGCAAAAAGAAAAGGTGCGTAGACGGTGCGTAGTGAGTTTTTGGACAGAAAAAAAGCACTTAAATTTCTCTAAGTGCTTGATTTCATTGATGTTTTTGGTGGGACCAGCGGGGGTCGAACCCACGACAAACGGATTAAAAGTCCGCTGCTCTACCAACTGAGCTATGGTCCCATCACGCTTGGTATTCAACGTTTGTTTCGTACCCTGCGAAGCCTAAAAGTATAACGCATTTTTTAATGTTTTGGCAATGTGCGCGAAGAAATTTGATCAAAAACCCATCCCGCTGCGCATTGACCAAACGTGGCCGTGACACTCACCACAGAGCCATAGCCGCTGCAATTCAACGAGCCATCGCCCTGCACGTCACAACTTGCGTCAGGCGGCGCAACAGCCTCTCGGCTGAACACACACGCCACACCTATTTTTTTGCCCTCGCGCGCAGCGCCGTGTTCACGGCGCAGGTTGTAACGCAGCTTGGCCAAGAGTGGATCGTGGCTGGTGTTAGACAAATCATCGATGTCCACTTTGTGCGCCAATCGTTTGCCGCCAGCGGCCCCCACGGTGATGAACAAAACTTTGTGTTTAATCGCCCACGCAGCCATCGCTGTCTTGGCTTTGACTTGATCACAGGCATCGACCACCGCATCGACTTCAACCCCATTCAAAATGCCAGGCCAGTTATCAGGTTCAACAAAGTCTTCAATACATGTCACCACGCAATCGGGGTTGATGTGGGTAATGCGTTGACGCATGGCCTCGACCTTAGCCATGCCCACGGTGTCGTCAAGCGCGTGAATTTGGCGGTTGATGTTGGATTCGGCCACGTTGTCGAGGTCAATCAGGGTCAAGTGCCCTACCCCACTGCGCGCCAAGGCTTCGACCGTCCATGACCCCACGCCACCTACGCCGACCACCACCACATGCGCAGCGCGAATACGCGCCGCCCCACGGATGCCATACAAACGGTCTAGGCCACCAAAGCGGCGATCGATTAAAGATGGCGCTGTCATCAGCAGGTTACTCACAGGCGGTGCGTTCTAAGCGCGCAGCTTGCTGAAGCAAAGACACCACAGCCCCCAACACAATGGCAGCCACAGCAATGACCGCATTAAGACTGAGCGTAGAAATACCACTCAAGCCCTGACCAATGGTGCAGCCCATGGCCGTCACACCGCCAACGCCCATCAACACACTGCCTAACAGGTGCTGGCCTAAGTCTCGGGGATTGGCAAAGCCCTCCCAACGAAACGTGTGGCTCTGTAAAGCCGAAACGGCAGATCCCACAATCACACCAGAAACTGCGACCACACCGGTCGTCAGCACTTTGGTGGCATCGCTGTAAAACATCAACCAATCCAAGGTGTAAGCCACAGGTGCAACAAAGTTCAACGCTTCAATGCGGCCAGAATTGGTGGCCAAGTACACCGCATCCAAGGTTTCTGGATGCTCTGGCACGAAGCCCAAATGCCCACTCACCCACCACATGGCGACCACCAAGCCCCCCACACCGAGGCCAGCCAGCAGGCTGTCAAACGTCCAAAAGTCTTTGTGTCGCAACACCCATAACAACAAAACGACGCCCAAGATGTAGCCTAGATTGGGAATACCCAATGCACTCAGATTGGCACCTGCAGGCATGTCCACAAACACAGTGTCGACCGTGTTGGCGCGCAGCACCGCCGTGATGCCTTTCATAGAGGCAAAAGCGCTGATCCCCATCACCACAAACACGACCACCGATTTGAGGTTGCCACCGCCCATGCGTACCAAGGTTTTGTTACCGCACCCCGAGGCAAGGACCATGCCGTAGCCAAACATCAAACCACCTACCAGTGCAGACAGCCACATCAGACGCGTGCTGGCGTACAAGGTTTGACTGGGGTCAATCCAACCAAGGTCTGACAGCGCAGCAAAACCAATCATGGCAACGCCAATGGCACACATCCATTGGCGAGCGCGGGTCCAGTCACCCATATTGACCACATCAGAGATCGCGCCCATGGTGCAAAAGTGCGTGCGTTGGCTGATCACGCCTAAAAGCAAACCCCCTAAAAAAAAGGCCCCAAGGACCTCTTTGGTGAGCGCGGCTAATTCGGTCACTTGAGTTTCGCCAAACGCTCAGAGGCCGCGGAGGCTGCCTCTGTGTGTGGATAGTTTTTCACCACATCGCCCAAGGTTTTACGGGCGGCTTTGATGTCTTTCAAGTCCAATTGGCAGTTCGCCACAGACAGCATTGAATCAGCGGCACGCATGTGGTTAGGGGCTTTACTCAACAAGGTGTTGAAGTTTTTGATGGCATTGTTGTAGTCGCGGTTGGCGTATTGGGCGTTGCCCAACCAAAACAACGAAGGCACCACGTAGCCACTCTTGGGGTTGCGTTTGATGAAGTCGTTAAAAGCAGTGCTAGCTGCACCGAATTCACCTTTGCGAAACACGGCCAACGCATCTTCGTAGGCCTTGGTTTCTGCGGGGTCGGCCACAAACTCCACACCATCGACCTTGACTTTGGTGGGTTCAAACTTCTTCAAACGGTCATCCACCCCCTGAGATAGCTCTTGGGCACGACGCAGTTCTTGCGTTAACTCTTCTTTTTCACCGCGCAAACGGGCTGTTTCTTCGCGCAAGGCTTCAAACTGGTTTTGCTGCTCCAGCAAGCTGCGCTGGAAGTTTTGAATTTCCTCGCCTTGGCGCTCCACACGCTCACGCAACTCCAAGATGGCGCGACGTGCATCGGTGTCTTCAAACAACGCAGCCGTGGCGTTGAGGCTTAGCAGCACGCCTGCGGCCAAAGCCACAGCGCGGAGAGAAAAAAAAGTGTTCAATGTCATTGGTAGTTCAACGCAGCACGGCGGTTTTGTGAGTAAGCAGACTCGTCAGAGCCTTGGGCCACTGGCTTTTCTTTGCCAAAGCTCACCGACTCCATTTGGTTCTCGGGCACACCCAAGACCGACAACGAGCGACGCACAGCGTCTGAACGCTTTTGACCCAAAGCCAAGTTGTACTCGCTGCCACCACGTGCGTCGGTGTGGCCTTCGATGTTCACACGGCGGTTGCGGTCTGCACGCAAGTAGCGCGCATGGGCCTCCAACGCGCTTTGGTACTCAGACTTGACGGTGTAGCTGTCGAGATCAAAGTAAATGATGTGCTCCACACCCACAGGACCTTGCTTGATGCCTTCCATGGCACCGAGATTGCGAGAGTTCAAGCCATTGACACCGGCTTGACCAGCGGCTCCACTTGAGCGGTCATCCACTTGCACATCATCCAGCTTGACGCCAGAAGCGCAACCCGCCAAGACTGCAGCGACAGAGGCAAGTAACAAAAGTTTTTTCATAGACATGTGTTCCAAAAAAGAGAGATAAATTAAGGCAAGATTTTGCTGAAGGGCCCCCAATTGGGCTCACGTAAGTCGCCCCCTTGACCAGACAAACGGGCTTTGATGCGGCCATCCAAGGTGGTGGTCATCAAGGCTTCGCGGCCATCTTGCACGGTTGCGTACACGATCAGGCGGCTGTTGGGGGCAAAGCTAGGACGTTCGTCACGGCTGCTGTCTGTGATGGCCGCCACGTTGCCACTGGCGATGTCCATCACATGCAACTTAAAGGCGCCACCAATGCGAGAGATGTAGGTCAACCATCGACCATCAGGGCTGATGGCAGGCGAAATGTTGTACGTGCCATTGAAGGTCACGCGGTTGGCTGGGCCGCCGGAAGCAGGCATACGGTAAATCTGAGGTGCGCCGCCACGGTCGCTGACAAAGTAAATGGCAGAGCCATCGGGGGCGAACACGGGCTCAGTGTCGATGCCTGCCGATTGAGTCAAACGGCGAGGCTCGCCTCCGTGGGCATCAATCAAAAACAGCTGTGAACCACCATCACGGCTCAACGTCACAGCCAAGGTACGGCCATCGGGCGACCAGCTAGGTGCACTGTTGGAGCCACGGAAATTGGCAATCACACGGCGCTTGCCGGTAGACACATCGTGGATGTACACCACAGGCTTGCGTGACTCAAATGACACATAAGCCAATTGACCGCCGGAAGGCGACCAGCTGGGTGAAATGATGGGCTCTGGGCTGGCCAAGGCAGATTGGGCGTTTTCACCGTCCGAGTCAGCCACCCACAGGTTGTAGCGGTTGCCAGCTTTCGTCACGTAGGCGATGCGAGTGGAAAAAACGCCTTTGTCGCCCGTGAGTTTTTCATACACAAAGTCAGCAATGCGGTGAGATGCCAAGCGCAAATCACCCGTCACCACGACATAGCTCATGGCACCTAAGTCTTGACCGCGCACCACGTCCCACAAGCGCACGCGCACGTCATAGCGACCGTCTGCCATGCGGCTGATACTGCCTGTTAGCAAAGCATCTGCGCCCTTTTGGCGCATGGCACTGATGTCGGGGCGTTGGGTTTCGTCCGTCACCACCCCAGCGGTGATGCCACGGAACTGACCACTACGCTCCAAATCCGCTTGCACGATGGCTGAAATCTTTTGAGGTGACGTCTCCTCACCACGCAAAGGGGCGAAGGCGATGGGCACTTGAGTCAAGCCCACGCCAGACACTTCCACGCGGAACTGCGCCCAGGTTGGCGAGGCCAACAAACCGGCAGTCAATAGCCCAAGTGCGAAGCGAAATAAATGACGTGTCATGGTGTGAGTGGTAGCCAAATGAATCCGCTGATTTTAGTGGTGAACGAGTGGCGATAATGCTCTGTATTGCCTTTCTTGCCACGTGAAGAATTTATGACCATCACTGCCACATCAACCCCGTCTGACTCCTTGTTCCAAAGGCTCAAACGCGTGGCACCTTGGTTCGCAGGCCACCCTGGTGCGCTGGTGCTGGGCATTGTGGGCATACTAATCGGGTCGGCCACAGAACCTGCCATTCCCGCGCTGATGAAGCCCTTGCTTGACAATGGCTTTGACCGTGGAACGCTTGAGCTTTGGAAAATCCCAGCTGTGTTGCTGCTTTTATTTGGTGTGCGTGGCTTTGCTGGTTTTATCGCTGCTTACTGCTTGGCCCGTGTCACCAACTATTCGATGGAAAAGTTGCGCCAACGCCTGTTTGAGAAGCTCTTGCGGGCGGATGCCAAACTGTTTGCCGACAAACACACCAGCGGCTTGACCAACACCATGGTCTACGAAGTCAACAACGGCGCAAGTTTGCTTGTCTCCACCATGCTGTCGCTGGCCAAAGACTTGGTCACCCTGCTGGCCTTGCTTGGCTACTTGTTGATGCTCAACTGGAAGCTCACCCTGATTGTGTTTGCCATCTTTCCGCCCATCGCGTGGGTGGTGAAAAACCTGTCGCGCCGCCTCGACAACGTGACCCGAGCCAGCCAAGACGCCACCGATGAGCTGGCTTATGTGGTGGAAGAAAACGTGCTGGCCTACCGCATGGTGCGCTTGCACAACGCGCAAGACAGCCAAATCACCAAGTTCGGGGCGTCTAACCATAAGTTGCGTCAATTGGCGCTCAAGGCTGTGGTCGCCAATTCGGTGATGACACCGCTCATTCAAATGCTGGCGGCCTTGGCTTTGTCTGGGGTGATCACTGTGGCTTTGTGGCAAAGCAGCGCAGACAGCAGCACATCCAGCGTGACGGTTGGCTCGTTTGCGGCCTTCATCACAGGCATGTTGATGCTGATTTCGCCGATCAAACACTTGTCTGAAGTGGCGGGCACACTCACACGCGGCGTCACCTCACTGGAGCGTGGTTTGAATCTGCTCGAACTTGCCCCCGATGAAACCCAAGGCACACACACCAGTGCGCATGCCAAAGGCGAAATTTGCTTTGACCACGTCACGCTGCAATACCCGTCTGCCACCTCACCCGCCCTCAACGGCGTGAACCTGACCATCCAGCCCGGTCAAACTGTGGCGTTTGTTGGCCCATCGGGCTCTGGCAAAACCAGCTTGGCCAATTTGTTGCCACGGTTTTTAGAGCCAACTTCGGGCCAAGTGCGCTTAGATGGCGTGCCATTGAAAGACTGGTCGCTCGCCAGCTTGCGCAGCCAAGTTGCGTTTGTGAGCCAAGATGTGATCATGTTCAACGACTCGGTCGCTCAAAACATTGCCTTGGGTGAAACCGTAGACACCGCCCGTGTGTGGCGCGCTTTAGAAGCGGCAAACCTTGGCGACTTTGTGCGCGGCCTGCCACACCAAGAAAACACGCTCGTCGGCCACAACGCCACCCAGCTCTCGGGCGGCCAGCGCCAACGCTTGGCCATTGCCCGCGCCATCTACAAGAATGCGCCTATCCTGATCTTGGATGAGGCCACTTCGGCGCTAGACACCGCGTCCGAACAAGCGGTCAAAGACGCACTGAATGTGCTCATGCAAGGTCGCACCTCATTGGTCATTGCCCACCGCCTGTCCACCATCGAGCATGCCGACCTGATTGTGGTCATGCAAGCCGGCAGCATTGTGGAAATGGGGCCCCATCAAAGCCTGTTGGCGGCTGGTGGCGTGTATGCCCAACTTCATAAATCCACAGACAACGGACTTATTGGGGATAACGCTTCTTAATTAAGGTGTTGAAAAGCGCTAGAAATTCAGAGGCTTCTTGCTGCAAACTGAAGCGTGTTTGCAAAGTATCAGCAGCGGCCAGCCCCAAGGCATCGCACAACATCGGATCATCAATCAGCTGCTGTATCGACTGGGCTAGCGCCTGTGGGTCACCGACTTGAAAATGCAGGCCTGTTTTCTCATGGGCCGTCAGCTCAATGCCGCCGCCCACATTGCTGGTGATCACGGGCAGGCCAAAAGACATGGCTTCAGCCATCGAATTACCAATGCCCTCGCCTGGCTGCAACGTTGGTTGGATATAGATGTGTGCAGCCCTGAAAAAATCAGGCACATCCGAACGAAATCCATGTGCAGTCACATGGGCTGAAAGCTTTGCTGACGCCTGGATGCGATTTCGAATCGCATCACCGCACTGCCCCACGATGTCCAACTGCCAATTAGCGGATTGAAGATGCATTTCAACCGCATCTAACAAGACAGCCAAGCCTTTGATAGGTCGGTCATTGGCCACACACAGCAAGCGAACTTTTTCATCGGCAGACCGATGACGCGCAACTGGGGCTTCATGCGTCCCCATGAGCTGTCCATACCCAGGATAAATTGCTTGGAAATATCCAGGATGGTTGCGATAAAAACGATGCGCCTCTTGTGTGAGCTTGTTGGCGATGGCCTGCGACATGCAAGCCACCGCATCTAAACTGGGCGACAGATAAGCAAACCAATCCTGCAAATAAAACGCGCTGACTCCGCCAATGGCGCCACGCGTTCCCACAACGGGTACTTTCAACGCATGGCGTCTGCGCGCTGTGAGTGCAACTGATAACGCACGACTGGTGTAGCAAAGGCAAACATCTGCGGCGTATTTCTGGACATTGTCGGCATACCTTTGCGCGGCATGCTTATCAAAGCGCCCATTCAACTTGACCTGTTCCACAATGGAAATGTCCTTAGACCAATCTCGTGAATGGTGCCCTGATGGAGGCTCAATCAACACATGAACGCGATGACCCATGCGTTCAAGCTCTTGCAGCATGCTGACCGAATAACGATCCAAATCACGCGTGAAAACCAAAATAGAAAGGGATGCGTTCATATTCATAACAAAACAATGTCGTACTGCTCTTGAGACATCGCACCTTCAGCCTGCAAAGAAATCGGCTTGCCAATGAAGTCGCTCAACCCTGCCAAATGTTGACTTTCTTCGTCTAGCAGCACATCAATCACATCAGGCGATGCAATCACGCGGAACTCGCGTGGGTTGAACTGACGGGCTTCGCGCAAAATTTCGCGCAAGATGTCATACGTCACGGTGCGCGCAGTTTTCACGCTGCCTTTGCCATCACACACAGGACATGGCTCACACAGCATGTGGGCCAGCGATTCGCGGGTGCGCTTGCGGGTCATCTCCACCAAACCCAAAGCCGAATAGCCACTCACCATCGTCTTCACCCGGTCGCGAGCCAGTTGTTTGCGGAACTCAGCCAACACGGCGTCGCGGTGGTCTTCGCGCGTCATGTCGATGAAGTCGGCAATCACGATGCCGCCTAGGTTACGCAGGCGCAGTTGGCGGGCAATGGCACCCGCCGCTTCTAGGTTGGTTTTGAAAATCGTTTCGTCAAAATTGCGTGCGCCCACGTAGCCGCCGGTGTTCACGTCAATCGTGGTCAGGGCTTCAGTTTGGTCCACGATGAGGTAGCCGCCAGACTTCAAGTCCACGCGGCGGCCCAAGGCCTTACCCACTTCTTCGTCGATGTTGAACAAGTCGAAAATCGGGCGTTCGCCTTTGTACAGCTGCAGCTTGTCCACCGCGCTGGGCATGAACTCTTGACCGAAGGTTTGTAGTTTTTTGAACTGCTCAGCCGAGTCGATGCGGATGGTTTGCGTGGTTTCGCTCACCAAGTCACGCAACACACGTTGCAGCAGGCTCAGGTCTTGGTGCAACAGTGATTTGGGGGGCAAACGGGTGGAAGCTTCTTTGATGCGCGCCCAGGTTTTGCGCAAGTAGGCGATGTCTTCGCTCAGTTCGGCATCGTTGGCGTCTTCGCCATTGGTGCGCAGAATAAAGCCACCGGTTTTGCCGTCGGCAGCCGCGGCTTCGGCCAAGCCTTGCAGGCGTTGGCGCAAAGCCTCGCGCTGCTCAAACGGGATTTTTTGCGACACGCCAATGTGTTGGTCTTGCGGTAAGAACACCAGCAAGCGACCCGCAATGCTGATTTGCGAGGACAAGCGAGCGCCTTTGGTGCCAATCGGGTCTTTGATGACTTGCACCAACAGCGACTGGCCTTCAAACACTTGTTTTTCAATAGGCAACACAGGGGCTGGCTCGCCCTTGTCGTTGTCGGCGTGGCGTGCGGCCACACTGCTCATCAAGTCGGCCACATGCAAAAACGCGGCACGCTCTAGGCCAATGTCGATGAACGCCGACTGCATACCTGGCAACACACGCGCCACTTTGCCCAAGTACACATTGCCCACCAAACCGCGCTCTAGCGTGCGCTCGACGTGCAGCTCTTGCACCGCGCCCGTTTCGACAATGGCCACACGGGTTTCTTGGGGCGACCAGTTGATGAGGATGTCTTGTTGCATGTGCAAATCCGGCTTAAACCTTGAATCCAAACGCGCGCAACAGCTGCGCGGTTTCAAACATGGGCAGCCCCATGATGCCAGAGTAGCTGCCGCTGATGTGCTCGATGTACGCCGCCGCCCTACCCTGCACCGCATACGCACCGGCTTTGCCCATGGGCTCGCCGCTGGCCACATAGCTTTGAATTTGTGTGCGCGTCAAGGGTGCAAAGCGCACGTTAGACACGCTGAGGGCCTGCTCGGTTTTGAGCGGTTTACCTGATTTAGACAGCGTACCCATCGCCACCGATGTCAATACGCGGTGGGTTTGGTCGCTTAAAGCGCCAAGGATTTGCGCGGCATGTTTGGCGTCATCGGGTTTGCCCAAAATGGTTTTACCCAAGGCCACGGTCGTGTCGCTGCACAGCACGGGCGCCAGCGGCAAGCCACGGCGCTTCATGCGAGCCAAGGCAGCTTCTAGCTTGAGCAGGGTCACGCGTTGCACATAGGCACGGGGCGCTTCATTGGGCAGCACCACTTCTAACGCTTCGGCATCTTCATGCTCGTCGGCTAGCAGCAACTCGTAGCGAATGCCCAGCTGCTCTAACAATTGGCGGCGGCGTGGGCTTTGGGACGCGAGGTAAACAAACTTAGATTCGGACATGCGTCACTCGCGGTGATAAGGGTGATTGGCGTTGATGGACCACGCGCGGTAGAGCTGCTCCACCAACATTACACGCACCATGGCGTGCGGCAGGGTCAGGTCTGAAATGCGGATGCGCTCGTGCGCTTGTTTTTTGAACTCTGGGCACAAGCCATCCGGCCCGCCAATGACCAAGGCAACATCGTCGGCTTCGAGCTGCCAATGCTTGAGCTTGGCGGCCAAGGCAACCGTGGTGAGGTTCGTGCCGCGTTCGTCCAAAGCCACGATGCGGCAGCCGCGCGGAATGGCGGCTTCGATGCGCTCGCGCTCGGCGGCGTAGATGGTGTCTAGGGTTTTAGAGCTGCGCGGCTCGGTTTTGACGGCCTTGAGCTCGACTTTCAGCTCAGACGGAAACCGCTTGGCGTAATCGTCCCAAGCGGTTTGCGCCCAGTCGGGCACACGTTGGCCGACTGCGACGACCCACAGCTTCATGCTTTGCGGGCGGTGGTCTTTTTAGCGGCTGGTCGCTTGGCAGCAGGTTTGCCGGCTGTGGTGGTGGCAACACGAGCAGCCGATTTGGCCGAAGACTTTGCGCCTTTGAGTGCCACCTTGACGATGGGCAACTTGGCAGCCGTTTTAGCAGCGGGCTTCTTCGCTGCTGGTGTTTTGGCTGCGGCTGTTTTGGCTGATGCGCGTGGCGAAGCGCTACGCGTTGCAGGCTTGGCTGTTTTGGTCGCTGGCTTCTTGTCAGCGGCAGCAGTTTTCTTGGCTGCAGGCTTTTTGCCAGCCGATTTCTTAGCGGCCGCTTCTTCGTAAGACTCAGACGCTTTGGCGGGCTTGGGCGCACCAAACTTCAAACGCACGGGCTTCTCACCCCAAATTTCTTCAAGGTTGTAGTAACCACGGATGGTGGGTTGCATGATGTGCACGACCACAGGGCCGCAATCCACGATGATCCATTCGCCGTTGTCTTCGCCTTCGATGCGAGGCTTGCCAAAACCACCTTCGCGTACTTTGTCGCGCACGCTAGAGGCCAAGGCTTTGGTTTGACGGTTAGACGTACCGGAAGCCACGATGACGCGCTCAAACAGCGAGGACAAGTGCTCGGTGTCAAACACCACGAGGTCTTGGGCTTTGACGTCCTCCAGCGCATCCACGACGGTGCGTTGCAGTTTTTGGACATCTTTTTTGGCGG
>Ga0228701_1000559_pt1 | contig 30169 bp, 27 predicted proteins | sample McNCre117_Aug_MG_2_FD_178017 | JGI IMG/M metagenome (GOLD analysis project Ga0228701, IMG submission 178017) | Freshwater microbial communities from McNutts Creek, Athens, Georgia, United States - 11-17_Aug_MG | ecosystem: Environmental > Aquatic > Freshwater > Creek | place: USA: Georgia... | reverse complement strand
GTACTTTGGTGAATGCGATTGTCACCGGCAGAATCAAGAAAATCAGTGGCACAAGCATGATGACTTCGCGGCTTGCCGCACGCTCAATCATGACGCGTGCGCTTTCGGCCCGGGCCTCCTGAGCCTGCACACGCAACGACGCGGCAACCGGCGCACCCCGCTCGAGCGCCGAAATCACGTGATCGAATGTGCGCGAAATTTCTGGCACTGCGAGGGATGAGGTCATCGCGGTGAGGGCATCCACAGCGCTTACCCCGTGGTGAACAGCGCGGGCAACGACTCGGAGCTCATCGGCGAGGGGTCCCGATCCGTGTTCGCTCACTCGTTCAAGGGCCGCCACGAACGACTCACCGGCCGTGACCGCGAGAGCCAAAAGATCGGCAACGACGGGAATTTCGGCACGCATGAGGGACACGCGACGTGCCGCGGATCGCGTGAGTGCTCGTCGTCGGAGGAAAACCCCGGCGGCTGCCCCCAAGACGACCGCGCCGATCAATGCCGTCCACGGCGTCGAGGTACACACGACGGCGACAACACCCACTAGTGCGCCACCAAGCGCGCCCGTCATTCCGACCTCGACCAATCGGATGCGCCAATGCTCGGCCGTGATGGTCAGGCCCGCTTGTCTCGTCAACACGGCGAATTGGCGAGACGGTGTCCATACTCGAGCGAGCCAGCGCGCGAGCAGCCTCACCAACCGATTTCCGACCGGTGTCGCTTGCGACTTCGTTGTCTGGTTCAGGTAGTTCGCGGCCGGCACCGACACGTCGGCAAGCCAGGGAGCGAGTCGTCGGGCGAGATCGCGACGGGGAGCTAATCCCGCTACGACAAGCCATACGCCGACACCCGCCGTGGCGGCCACAGCTATCCCGGCAATCTCGTTTACCGTCATCGGTCGAACACCCTCCGCGTAACCGTGGTCCTCCCCAGCGCGAGCATCGACCAATAGGCGCAAACACTCAGCCCCAGACCGACGATCAGAACCGCGAGGCCCGTGGGCGAGTTGTAGGCGGTGGCTGCCTCGGGTCGAAACGAGAGAAATATGAGAACGACCCACGGCGCAGCAACTCCGACCCGGGCGGCAACACGAACCCAGCTCTGTTTGGCTTCGATGTCGCGACGGGTATTGCGATCCATACGAATCTGATCGGCGAGATCTCTGAGTACGACCACCGTGTTGGATCCGCCCGTTGCGTGAGCGACGCGAAGCGTTTCGACCAACAAATCCCCTGTGCTGTCTGCCCACGTCCTTTTGAGATCATCGAGGGCCACGGTGACGTTGCCGGTCATTCGATATGACTCGTCGCACGCGCGTGCGGGATCAGAAATCGATGGTGGCGCAGACTGGGCCGCGACGCCGAGCGCAGCCATGACCGTATCGCCGGAGCGCACGCGCGCGATGAGAGTTTCGATCAGCTCAGGGAAGCAGGCTTGAGCCTCCTCGGCTCGACGCCGATTGCGCCGGGCGGTCCACCATGGCAGCACACTCGCACCCAGAGCCCCGAGGGCGAATCCAAGCCCCAGGACGCCCGTCAGAGACACGGCACATACATATCCGAGAAGGGCCAATGCCACACTCGCGGCGATAGCGCGCCACGGATGGGCGCTCAGAGCGACCCGAGAAACGCGGATGCGCTCACGCGGAACGACGAGCACGAAAATCCCGAGCCCCAATGCGAGTCCCACAACCACGGCAAGCATTCCGGCGATGGTCACAGCACGACCTCACTCGCGTCTACGGTTCCCGCAGTGACAGATCCTGGCACTTCTACAATTGCGCCAATCCGTCGTGACCCATCGGAATTCCGTTCACAGTGCACAACGACGTCAACGCACGAAGCTACGGTGGGTACGACGAACCCGGAATCGATGTTGCGTCCAGCGAGCAGAGGCAGCGTGCACAATTTCACGAGCGCCTCACGAGCTGAGTTCGCGTGAATCGTGCACGCTCCCGGCAGCCCCGAGTTCAGCGCAATGAGCAGGTCAAGGCTCTCGGCCTCACGAACCTCGCCGACAACCAAACGGTCGGGACGCATTCGCAGCGCCTCCTTGATGAGGCGCCTGAGCGTGATTTCCCCGGAGCCCTCAAGGTTCGGCGCGCGGCACTGGAGCGACACGATGTCTGCCCCGGGAACGCACAACTCAAACGTTTCTTCAACGGTCACGATTCGTTCGACACCACTGACGACGCCGAGCAACGCATTGAGCATGGTGGTTTTTCCGGCCTGGGTAGCTCCCGAAACCAAAATATTGCGACCGTCCCGCATGCACTGCGAGAGAAAAGATGCCTGAGTCGGAGTGAGCGATCCGATGTCGACGAGCGCGTCAAGACACACGAGTCGTCGCGAGAACTTGCGGATGTTGATGGCCCAGTGCTCGCGGGTGACATCGGGAATCACTACGTGAAGCCGCGAGCCGTCAGGCAGCGAGGCATCGACGAACGGGCTCGTCGCATCCACACGTCGACCCGAGTTGCGCAACATTCGCTCCACGAGATGGCGGACTTGCTCAGTAGTGAGCGTGAGGTCAACCTGACGCGAGCGGCCCCCGCTTGCAACAAACACGTGATCGGGAGCGTTGATCCAAATTTCTTCAATATCGTCGTCGTCAAGAAATGGTTGGAGTGGGCCAAAACCGACGACCGCAGCTACCGTCGCCGAGACTAAATCCTCCTGCGCATCTGACCCAAGGTCGCCGCTTCGTTCAACGAGCCGCTGGACTTCATCAGTGCTCACGGCAAAAACGTCGTCGTCGGAGGTGCCTGCCAGTCGCGTGCGCACCGCCTGCACGAGGGTATCGAGACTGTTACTCATGCCAGCGATTGTGTTTCGCTCAGGTGGAGATTCGCGCTACCTATCCACAGGGGTCAGACCGACGGAGTTGATGCCTTACTGCGCGACACGCGTGCGATGAGCTTCTTTCCTAGACGCTGAAGCGGGCGTTCCACCAATCGACGCGCAAGGAATGTGATGAGGATGCACACGAAAGTGAGCCCGCTCGCCTCAGCGAGGAAGAACAGCCACCAGTTTTCGATGAAAGGACCTGAGGGCGTTCCGAAAATCACGTTGTAAGCCTGCATGAGGGGCTGGTGAAAAACATAAATACCGAACGAATACGTGCCGAGGAACGCAAGGAACTTGCCCCACCACGACGTTGCACGCGCCTGAAACTTGGACACTTGCCAGATCAGCAACGCGAACACCGGGGCCGCCCAGAGCGTGATGGCATAGCGGTAGGAATTGAAGCCATTCACCTTGACCCAGAACGGCATGAGAGCGATGAGCAGCAGCGCGAGCGCGAGCAGCCACCAATTACGGAAACGCGCAAGCCAGTCGAGATGCTTGCGCAGTAGCAGTCCCAACCCGAATCCGATCATGGCCCGACCAAGTGCCTCGAAGCCACGAATCGGGCCGATGCCGCTGAAGCCGTCGGGGCCGATAATCCAATCCTGATCAGTGATGAGGCCGTAACTGAGCATGGCGTATCCGATGACAATGAGCGCGATAATTCCGAGGGAATACTTGATCCAGGCGAGTGGCGCGTAGATGAGGTTGGCGATCCACTCCGCGGACAGCGACCACAGCGGCACGTTGATGAAAAGTGCGGCCGGCACGACGATCTGCAGCAGTAGGTAGGCCGCTGAGAAAATCCCGATCTTGGCGACCGTACTGACTCCAACGACCGCACCAAAGGGCGGGTCGAAGTTGTCATGCATCATGAGCCAGTCGCGTTCGATCTGCAACACGAAAGTAGCGACGAGAAGCGCGACGATCACCAGAGGCCAGAAACGGAAAACGCGCTTGAGTACGAAAACGCCGGTCGCACGCCCGAGCCCGGCTGACTTCTGCGGGATGCTCGGCCAGAGCACGAATCCGCTGAGCACGAAGAAGAAGTCAACCAGCAAATAGAGCGAGTCCAACTGTGGGAAATCGTGCGTCGCGCTCACTACGACGTGGAACGAAAGCACGCCGAGCGCGGCGACACCGCGCAGTCCATCGAGCGGTAGGTACCGCTGTGGGGTCGTCTCACTCACCGTGTCAGACTAGCGAATCACCACCGTAGACTTGAAGTGCCCGCGGGAGTGGTGAAATTGGCAGACACGCAGGATTTAGGTTCCTGTGCTTTCGGGCGTGAGGGTTCAAGTCCCTCCTTCCGCACGTGATACTCGCAGCAGCATTCGACGTTCAACTCACTGACTTTCTTCATTCAGTTGGCGTCATCGTTTTTTACCTCGCCGTGTGGGGACTTGTCTTCGCAGGCACCGGCCTCTTCGTGGGAGTCTTCATCCCCTTCATTACGGGTGACTCGCTGCTGTTCGCCGCTGGTCTCGTGGCAGCCGCCGCGAGCGACCAAGTCAACATCATCGTGTTGGCCATCGGCGTCGGGATCGCTGCGTTCATGGGTGACCAGCTCGGATTCATCCTCGGGCGCCACCTTGGGCGACCCTACCTAGACAAAAAGACCGGACCCCGCATGAAGCGCATGGTGGAACGCACGGAGCGTTTCTACACGAAGTATGGCTGGTGGTCCGTGGTCGTCGCGCGCTTCATCCCGTGGGGTCGCGTCTTCGTGCCGTGGATTGCCGGCATCGGCAAGATGGACTACTTCAAGTTTCTGTCGAGCAACTTTGTCGGAGCGCTCGCCTGGGGCGTTGGTCTGACCATCGTGGGTTTCTTCGCGGCGAGCATCCCGAGCGTTAAAGTTGCCGCTTACATCATCGGTTTCACCTTCATCGTGCTCTCACTGATTTTTGGAGTCCGCACCTGGCTCATCGACCGACGCGAGCGCAAGACCCAGCTCCCAGACTCAAGCAAGTAGCCTGTACACATGATGTCGACTGTTCTCGCGGGAGCAATTCCCGGACTCGACCCGAACCAACTCATCGATATGTTCGGGCCTTACGCTCTTCTGGGCGTCGCGCTCATCATCTTCGCCGAGACGGGTTTGCTAATCGGGTTCCTTCTGCCCGGTGACACCCTGCTCATTCTCTCCGGTGTGCTTGCCATCGAAACCTCTACCGGGCACAACGCGTTCGGAACCAACGTATGGATTGTCGCGCTGGCTATCGGTCTCGCCGCCTTTCTTGGTGGTGAGGTGGGTTACCTCATCGGACATCACTTCGGTCCTCGAATCTTCGAACGCAAAGAAAGCGGGCTGTTCAGCACAAAGAATGTCGAACGCACAAATGCGTTCTTTGTTCGCTTTGGCCCGCTCGCGGTTATTTTGGCTCGTTTCGTTCCCGTGGTTCGCACGTTCGCACCCATCGCCGCTGGCGTAGGGCACATGCCGTGGAAGAAGTACTCGCTCTACAACTTCATCGGCGCCATCATCTGGGGCGTTGGCCTCACCATGTTCGGCTACGGAATTGGTCACATCCCGGGTGTGTCTGCATTCGTGGAGAAGTACATCGATGTCGTACTCATTGGTGTGGTGCTCGTCGTCGCAGTACCGACCCTCTGGCACTATGTCTCGTCGGTGGTGAAAGCGCGCAAGCTCGCCAGAGAACACAAGCTCTCAACGCACATCCCCACGGACGCTGAGGTGACACTTCCGCAGGATGTCTTCGAGCCGAAGAAGCACGACTAGCGCGGCGTCGTTGCTGACCGTGCTACCGTGCGAGACGTTCGGCGAGCAGGGCTAACGCGCGCGCACGGTGACTCTGAGCGTTCTTCTGCGCCGGATCCATTTCGGCGCTCGTGACTGCTGATCCCTCAGGAATGAATATGGGGTCATAACCGAAACCATTGACTCCGCGGGCATCACGAGTGAGGGTTCCGGGCCAACGGGCTTCGACGGTGAACTCCGTTGCGGTTTCGCCTGCCGACTCAGGATAGGCAACGGCAATGCAACACACGAATGATGCCTGGCGAAGTTCATCAGGCACGGCGGTGATTTGCTCGAGCACAAGCTCACGATTGCGCTGGTCAGACTTCGGCTCCCCTGCCCAGCGTGCCGACAAAATGCCCGGCGCACCGCTCAACGCATCGACGGCGAGACCTGAATCATCAGCCATGGCGGGAAGCCCCGTGTAGGCCGCGGCAGCTCGGGCCTTGATGAGAGCGTTCGCAGCAAACGTCTCGCCATCCTCAATCGGTTCTGGCCCGTCATAGGTTGCGAGTTCAAAACCATCGAGTCGCGCGCCAAGTATCGCTTGGAACTCATCAACCTTGTGCTGATTGTGAGTAGCGAGCACGAAGCGAGTCATAAAACTTTCCTACGCCCGCCCGAGCACATCGCGCTGAATTTGGGCGAGCCGATCTGTTCCGCTGACGGCAAGGTCGAGCAAGGCGCCGAGTTCGGTGCGGTCAAAGGGTGCGCCTTCGGCGGTGCCCTGAACCTCAACAAATAGCCCTCGCCCGGTGACCACGACGTTCATGTCAGTTTCAGCGTTCGAGTCTTCACGGTATTCGAGGTCGAGCATAGGCACACCGTCGATGATGCCGACCGAGATCGCAGACACCGAGTCGATGAGTGGCTCTGCCTTGGCCGCGATGAACTTTTGTTCACGACCCCACTCGATGGCATCGGCGAGCGCGACGAACGCACCCGTGATGGCAGCGGTGCGGGTGCCTCCATCAGCCTGGAGTACATCACAGTCGATGACAATCGTGTTCTCACCGAGAGCCTTGGTGTTCACAACGGCGCGAAGTGAGCGCCCGATGAGGCGCGAAATTTCGTGAGTGCGGCCGCCAATCTTTCCCTTGACCGACTCCCGATCCATGCGGTCATTGGTCGAACGAGGAAGCATTCCGTACTCTGCGGTAACCCAGCCCTTACCCGACCCAGTCATCCAGCGAGGCACGCCACTAGTGAAGGATGCCGTGCACAAAACCTTGGTGCGCCCGAACGAAATCAGCGCGCTGCCCTCCGCTTGATCGCTCCACCCACGCTCAATGGTCACGGAACGAAGGTCAGCGGGAACGCGTCCATCCACGCGGATGATGTCAGACATCTCTTTCTCTTTTTCTTTCGGGAGCTCAGTTCAGCGGGGGCAAATCGATTACGCCGGTCGGGGTGTAGTCGACGGTTTCGACCTGCGGTCCGAGAAACAGGCGAGCGAGACGCATGAACTCAGCCGAGTCGCTTCCGGTCTCCTCATAGCGATACGTCGGAGGTGTTTGTTCGACGCGGTCGAGGTTTGAGTTCACAAGTTCGCGGTACACATCTTTCGCGGTCTCGTTGTCGCTCGACACAAGACGCACTCCGTCGCCCATGACGTAAGAAATTGCGCCACGCAAGAACGGGTAGTGCGTGCAGCCGAGCACGAGAGTGTCAATGTGGGCGTCGATGAGTGGCTTGAGGTAATCGCGAGCAACGCGCAACACATCATCCCCACTGGTCTGCCCCGCTTCGACGAACTCGACAAAACGAGGTGCTGCAGCCGTGATGAGCTCGATGTGAGGAGCTGCTGCAAATGCATCGTCGTATGCGCGCGAGTTAATGGTGGCCGTGGTTCCGATCACGCCGACACGGTGGTTACGGGTAGCCGCGAGCGCCGCGCGAACCGCGGGTTGAATGACCTCAATCACGGGCACGTCGTACCGCTCGCGAGCATCGCGCAACATGGCAGCGCTTGCCGTGTTGCAAGCAATCACGAGCATCTTTACACCCTGCGCGACGAGCATGTCGAGAACTTCGAGCGAATATGTTCGAACATCTGCCATCGATTTTGTACCGTACGGCGAGTGGGCCGTATCACCGATGTAAATCAGTGACTCGTGCGGCAATGAGTCACGAATTGCTCTCGCAACGGTCAGACCGCCGACGCCCGAGTCAAAGATGCCGATAGGCGCGTTGCGAATCACGATGCCAGGCTCTCGTAAATTTCTTTACACTCCGGACACACCGGAAACTTTTCGGGATCGCGCCCGGGCGTCCAGACCTTGCCACACAGCGCAATCACCGGTTGACCCGACAGTGCGGACTCGAGAATCTTCTCTTTCTGCACGTAGTGCGAGAAGCGGTCGTGGTCACCCTCGTCGACCTGCTCACTGTTGAGCAGCTCTTCAAGCTCGCGATCGAGCGTGGCGGTTGAACCGCTTTCGCTCGGATCCAAGTCGTTACCTGACGCACGCATGCGTCAAGTCTACGAGGCTACTTCGCCGTCAGAGCGTCCAGCGTGACTTCAACGGTCTTCTGCTTGCCATCACGAACGTAGACAAGTGACGCCTTGCCGCCGGCAGGTTCAGTGCGTACGGCAGCCGTCAGGTCACTGGCCCCCGTGATGGGCACACCATTGAATTCGATGACGATGTCGCCCTTCTTCAAGCCAGCTTTGTCGGCAGCGGAACCCGCGCTCACCGTTGCGAGAAGAGCACCGACCTGCGTGCTGCCTTTCTGAGCAGACTCGTCAGCCACACTAGCGCCGAGACGACCGTGCGTGGCCTTGCCGGTACGAATGATTTCGTCGGAGACTCGCTTGGCGAGGTTGCTGGGAAGCGCGAACCCGACTCCGATCGAGCCTGACTGTCCAGAACTCGAGTTTCCGGTTCCCGCAATGGCTACGTTAATGCCGATGAGGCGACCCTGGATGTCGAGCAGCGCACCACCGGAGTTGCCCGGGTTGATTGCTGCGTCAGTCTGAACAACCGGAATCGAAATGTAGTTCTGGGCTTGCTGCGTGTTCGATCCGTTGCCGAAATCAAAGTTGAACAGGTTCCACGGAGATTGTTGCTGTTGGTTGTCGGTCGCACCGCCGCTGGTCACCGCCGAGCTGGCGACCTGAATGCTGCGGTGCAGCGCGCTGACGATTCCGCTGGTCACCGTGTTTGAGAGACCGAGCGGAGCACCCATGGCAACCGTCGTGTCGCCCACATTGAGTTTGCTCGAGTCTGCCCATTCGATTGGCGTCAGGCCCGAAGCATCCTTGAGCTTGAGCACAGCGAGGTCGACCGTGGGGTCAGTGCCAACGATGGTGGCTTTATAAATGTGTCCGACGCTGTCTTCGACGGTGATTGTCGGATTGGCCGAAGCGCCATCGAGCGTAGCGACGTGATTGTTGGTGAGCACGTAGCCATCCGCGCTGAGGATCACGCCTGATCCGGTTCCCGCGGTGCTGGTACCGGTTGCGGAAATCGTCACGACGCTGGGCGAAGCCTTGGCCACGACGCCGGTGACGGCGGTGACGGCGGATTTGTCATTGACCACGACGCCGGCGTTCTGACTCACGCTCGAGTTCGTCGCGTTAGAGCCGTTGAGCAGAATCGCTACGCCAGCACCGGCTGCGCCACCCACAATTCCGCCGACGACCAGGGCGGCAGCCATCGGGACTATGAAAGGCTTGATGCCCGAACGATCTTTGATGGATGTGGATGCGTCCGGCTGGGGTTGGCCAAAAGGAAGAGTGCTCGCCGACACGACGGGTTCACTTACCGCGTGAGCGGTAGCGGTGCTTGGAGTAATCGGAGGATTGTCTCCACCGTCCAAGGGAGCGTTGGCGTCGAAGTGTGAGGGCGTCTCTGACATTGAGTGTTCCTTTCGTGCTGGTCTCCAGCATTCGCAGAATCACTATGCGAGTTCTATGACGCGGCTGTGAAATTCCTGTGACTGGCGTGGTGACCGTGCAGCTACGCGATTCAGGCTAACAGCCCGCTGTGGCGGGCGCGTTCACACAGTCGCGTGCCACGAGGAGGGGTTCACCTCCCTCACTGACCGCCACGCTCGTGCGAGCATCACGCGTGAGCGTTCCCTGAATTGAGCGCCACGACGAATTCGCGATTGAGTACTCTGCCCGGTACGTGACGGTGAGTCGCGCGCGATAGCTGCCAGGCGATAGATAGACATGCGACGTAGCCGTCGAGCTGAAATCTGGAAGACCGAGAGAGCGCCACGATCGTCCCGGCCGAGTCGTCGATCGTGAGGTTCCGTCACCAAACTCCCAGAGGTACCGCACCGGGACGAATCGAACGGTCGCCGGTTCTGACAAGAGCGTCCCGGATCGGAGATGGATCGTCGACCCTCCAACAAAGTTGACGGGGAGCGCCCTGATTCCCCACCCATCCGGCTCACTGACGAGGGTGGGGGCACGAGGAATGAACGAGGCAATGTCGCTCAGCGTGAGTGGTCCGCGGCCTGGAACTGCGGGTACGACGCGAATCGTCTGAACCGGGCAGTACCACGGAGGCGGATCGATGAGCGAGCAAACGAAATTGAGGTTACGCGGATCGAGCACCGGTGCAGGGACCACGATGATTGAGCCGATCGGCTGACGAGATCCGGGCGTGCCGGGTTTACCTCCGGTGCGTTTATCGCGACGAATCGTAACCTTGCCCGAGCCAACACTCCCCGAGTCGCACCCCTGCGGGTTGAGCAGGCACACGGCGGCCTGCGCACGGTCATCGTCGTGCCAACCCACACTGTGACCAGCACCCACAGCGTCGGCGACAACAAAACCCGCGGTCGCCCCGCAGAGGGCGAGCAAGGAGACAACGACGCGAGACCGTAGGGGGAGGAGTCGGCCTCGCGTCGTTGTCATGTCGGGCACACTACGACGCTGGCGACACCGTCCTGCACGAAACATCCACAGCCGTGGAAAAGCTGGCCAGATAGTGACCGGGGATTACTGGGCCGACGGCAAATCGAGGATTGCCCGTATCGCCACGATGTCGTCATCCATCTGGGCAATCAACTTGTCGATGCCATCAAACTTGTACATTCCGCGGAGGTAGTCCACAAATTCGACAACCACAACGTGGTCATACAGGTCCAACGTGTGGTCAATGACGAATGCCTCGAGTCGGCGGGTACGCTCCCCCTCGAAGGTCGGGTTAGTGCCAATCGATATGGCCGCCGGATAGCGCGTCCCGTCTTCATCGATAAGCCAGCCAGCGTAGGTGCCGTCCGCTGGAAGATACCCGGTCGAGTCGCTCGCCAAATTGGCAGTGGGATAACCGAGCAAACGACCACGCGCCTCCCCGTGCACGACCAACCCTCGCACGGCATGGCGACGGCCGAGCAATGAATTTGCCGTGACCACATCGCCAGCTTCGAGGAGTTCGCGAATCCACGATGAGGAGACCCGACGCTCACCCCCAGGCGCAACGTCCTCGAGTTCAACGACAGTGAACCCGAATCGGTCGCCGAGTTCGCGCAAAGTCGCACAATCGCCTGAAGCGCGGGATCCAAATTTGAAGTCGTTGCCGACAACAACCACCTGTGCGTGCAATACGTCGACCACAATGTTTTCCACAAAGGCCGTTGGCGAGAGCGCGGCAAGCTCCTCGGTGAATTCGAGAACGAGGCTCGCATCAATTCCTGCGGCCTCGATGAGCTCAAGTCGTCGATTCGGACCGGTGATGTCGGCGGGGACATCTGCGGGATGCAACAGCGCAGCGGGATGACGATCAAACGTGACGACGACGGTTCGGGCGTGCAGCGATTCGGCTTCAGACTGCGCGCGCGCGATCATTGCGAGGTGGCCGAGATGCACACCGTTGAATTTGCCGATGGCAACCACCGACGGGCCGAAGTCGGAGGGAACTTCGTCGAGGGACCGAAAAACCTGCACCTAATCGACCTGCTTGTTCTTGGTTTTCGCGAGCCACAGAATGCCCAGCATCGGCAGCACCAGAGGAATGAAGAGATAACCACGACCAAATACCGACCAGACCGTGTCGTGTGGAAAGAGGGCGGGATCCACGAGGCTCAGCGTGCCGACGATGACCACACCCACGAGTTCAAAGCACAGTGACACCCAAGCCACGATGCGCCACGCCCCGTTGTGCGCGAGCAGCGACACCGTGACCACCACGTAGACGAGTGCGGCAAGTGCAGACAGTGAATATGCCAACGGCGCTTGGTCGAATTTGGTGGCGATTTGAAAGACAGAACGTCCCAGTGCAGCGAGGGCCAAAATCACGTAGACGGCGATCAGAATGCGACCGAGTCCGCGTTGACGCCGTGCGGCGGGAGACAACTGATCGTCGGTTTTGTCGCTCATAGTGTGATTTTACTTAGCCCTAGGAGCCTTGAATGAACCAGATGACGTTCATGCGAAAAAGCATCACGGCAACGGCACTGCAGCCCAGACCGAGAATGACCGTACTCCAGCGACTGCGTTCCACAAGCGCCCAAAAACCGGCGCCCACGGGAACAAAAATCGCGGTCACGAGGTAGAGGTAAAACTCCAGCAAACTACCCGTCGGTTGGTTGCCCATAATCGGCGACGCGATGGCAACGCCAAGCTGCACGATGAGGAGCAGAGCGACCACACCCGTGAAACCCATAGTCAAGTCATTCGGCTTGCGACCGACCAGACCGAGCACGAGCCCGAGGATTCCTCCCACGGCAGCAACCGCAATCTGCAACCAGGTCAGCCACTCAAGCATCAGCAGGTCCTTGGGAGTCAGGGGGAAAATTCACGATGGTTTTTGCCACAGAATTGGCAACCTCAACCAGTCCAATCAGCCTACCTGCCGGGTCGACTGCCGCGAGTGGGGCGCCGTCCGCCCCCTCGACGCGCGGGCGCTTGCCGTGCTGCAGGTCGATGGCCTGATCGTCGGTGATGTCGAGACGTGGAAAGACTGCAGTCGCGACCGCAGTGGGGCTCAGCAGGGATGGGACTTCGGCCGATGGATCGAAGGTTTGCGCATCCTCAATTCGAAACGGGCCCACGCGCGTGCGCCGAAGAGCCGTGAGGTGACCCCCGACACCGAGCTTGAATCCCATGTCACGGGCGAGGGCGCGGATGTAGGTACCCGACGAGCACACGACTCGAACATCGACATCGATACAGACCTCACCATCGGCTGTGGTGCGGCGCACGGAGAGAACCTCGAACTCCCTCACCGTGATGGGTCGGGCAGCCAGGTCCACTGCTTCGCCGGAACGCACGCGCGCGTATGCGCGCTGCCCGTCCACTTTGATGGCACTGACCGAGCTCGGCACCTGCATGATGTCGCCCGTCAGCGAGGTTATCGCCGACGCGATGTCGGAGTCCGTGACCCGATCGATTTGCGCCGCCGGGGCATATCCCAGAATCTCACCCTCAGCATCGTCGGTCGTTGACGATGCCCCGAGTCGCATAGTGGCGGTGTATTCCTTGTCGAGCCCGACCAGGTAGGTCAAGAGACGAGTGGAGGAGTTGACACCGATCACGAGCAAACCCGTGGCCATCGGGTCAAGTGTGCCGGCGTGACCCACTTTGCGCGTGTTGAAGATCCGGCGAGATTTGGCCACGACATCGTGACTCGTCCACTCGGCAGGTTTATCGACGAGCGCGATACCGCTGAGACTGGAAGGTGCCGCCATGCATTCAATTATCGCGCCTCAATTAGGCTCGAAGACGTGCAGAACGAGGTCATCGTATGGTTCGACCATCATGGTCGCGACTTGCCCTGGCGCCGACCGGGTTTTACGCCCTGGGGTTCCCTTGTGAGCGAGTTCATGCTGCAACAAACGCCGGTGTCACGCGTTATCCCCCGGCTTGAGGAGTGGCTCGAGCGCTGGCCCACGCCGGCAGCCCTCGCCGCCGCCTCGCCCGGTGATGCCGTTCGTGCTTGGTCGAACTTGGGTTATCCCCGACGAGCACTCTGGCTACATGCTTGTGCGGTCGCCATCGTGGAGCACCACGACGGTGAAGTCCCCAGCGACGTGGATGCGCTTCTCGCGCTGCCCGGCATCGGCGACTACACCGCTCGCGCCATCGCGGTGTTTGCCTTTGGTGCGCACGAACCGGTAGTGGACACGAACATTCGTCGGGTGATTGCGCGGCACGAGCACGGTAGCAGCGATCAAGAGCATCCGCGTGCCCGGGCGGACCTCGCAGACATGCGTGAACTCCTTCCCTCCCCCGACCTTTCGCCGACGTTCAATCAGGCCGTGATGGAGCTGGGATCGCTCGTGTGCACGGCGAAGAGTCCTGCCTGCGACGAGTGCCCCATCGCCTCAACCTGCGCCTGGCGCAACGCTGGCTTCCCGGACACGGGCGCGAAGGGCGTGCCGAAACAGAAAAAGTATGAGGGCAGCGACCGTCAAGCGCGTGGGGCGATTCTGGCCGTTTTGCGTGATGCTCCGCATCCCGTGAGTCAGGTCGATATGGAAACGGCATGGCCGGCGAGCGCGCAGCGCGGTCGTGCTCTGACAAGTTTGCTCGCCGATGGCCTCATCATCGCGGTGGAGAATGACATGTTTTCCCTCCCTGAGGAAAAAGGACTGGCGCAGACGCCTTCGCAACTGCAAGGCTGACCAGACCACCAGCTCACGAGGGGGTCGAGATGATTTGGTTACCGTTTCTGCTATCAGTCACGCTGTTTGTCTGGCTGTGTCTGCACTGGTGGCTCACGAGCCATGCTGCGAAGACGGCACGCAACCACGCAGGGATTCGCATCGTTGTCACGGGTTCGCGCGGCAAGTCGGGAACGGTGAGACTCGTCCACTCCGTGCTCTCACACAGCGGCATTGACACGTACGCCAAGATTTCGGGAGCAATCGCCGAAGAGCTCCGCGGTGACGGCGAATCGAAACTCACCACGCGCATCGGTCCCATTTCTGCCACGGAGATGCTGGCCGCCGTCAGGCGCGGAGCGCGCGATGGAGCGCAGGCGCTGGTCTTCGAGTGCATGGCGGTCGCCCCCAAGTTGATTGCTTTCGTCGTCAACGAGGTGGTCAAACCCACGATTGTGATTGTTCCGACCATCCGGCTAGACCATCTCGAAGACGAGGGCCACTCCCTCGAAGAAATCACACGCAACATCGTGAGTCCACTCACCGGATTCGAAACGTTGATCACGGGAGACACTGATATCCGCGTGCTCGAGACCCTGCGCGGGCTGGCCGCTGAACATGACTTTCGCCTCATCGAGGCCGCTGTGCATGATTCGCAACCTGTCATTCTCGAACAGCATCCGGTGAATGTGGCAATCGCCTTGGCGATTGCCACACAGGTGGGAATTCCTCACGAAGTCGCCCGCGAAGCGATTTACGGAGCGTCACACGAACCCAACGCGGGTATTGGCTGGTGGATCGAGCACCACGGCAAACGAACATTCGTAGCCGACCTCGGGTCGGCGAATGATGTGCAATCCGCGCGTGAAGCAATCGACGCCGTGCGCAGTTTCATCGGCCCGAAAGTTCCCATCATTCCCGTGATCGCAAACCGCTGGGACCGCCCCCTGCGTGGCCGAAGCTTTGTCGCCTCCGCCGCTCTGACCCCTGGGGATCTTCCGGTTGTTCTCTCGGGCGATGCCTACGCGCAGTCGCGCGTCGTTGCAAGGCGCGGTGGGCTACCGCCACAACGGATGGAACGACTCCGCCTCGTGCCATCGCTGACGTTCGGTGGCATCACGCGCGCGTTCAACCGTTGGCACGGCGAAGAACCTGAAGCGGCTGTGCTGTTGCTCGAGAATATGCACTCCAGCGCCGTTCGTGCGCTGCGATGGACGGTAACGCGACACGGTCACGCGGTGTACACCGACCGTGAAACCCAGGGGGTCAAGAAATGACCGAGCTCGATCTTGCACGCATGACCTTGATTATTGGTCTGGTCGTCGCAGCCTTCATCTATCACCGCACTCGCCTCGTGAGCGGTGGCCTGATGACCCCGGCTTATCTCGCTCTGGTGATCTCGGCTGGGAGCTGGGAGGACGTACTCGGATGGGCGTTTCTCACGCTCGCGAGCTTCGTTATCTTCAAGATTGTGACCTACCTGATCGCCTTGCCGAAGGCGTGGTTGCTCATGATTTCAATCGGCATTTCAACCATCCTGCACGGAGTTATCGTGCTGACCACGGGTGGCAAGGGCGGACATGAGCCCCTCACGATTGGTGCATTTGAGCTCATCCTTTCGGGTGGCATGTACCTCACCCCGGGACTCACCGCATTCGACCTCTCGCGCCAAGGCTGGCTTAGAACCCTCGGCGTGGTCGTCGTGGCCACTGGCGTCACGCTTGGAATCGCCGCGATTGGCAACCTGTCCGGGCCCGCGATCCCGCTGACAAACCCGACGTCGCACGTGTTCACGAACTACAGCCTGCCGGTCGCGATGATCGTGTGTGTGCTTCTTGCGGAGGGCATGCGAATAGGGTTTGGCTGGGGTAGCGGTGGCATTATCGGTGCCATATTTTTCGTCGAGTTGCTCGATGTGACGAGCTTCATCGTCATCATCGTTCTCGTCGCTATCACCGCGATCGTGGCCCACTACGCTCGGCGTGTTCTCACGATGACACCCCGCCAGTGGTTTCAGTTCACGATGATTCTCGGCGCGGTGATTGCGTGGATGGGTCTGCTCGTCGGCTCCGCCTTAGGCATCGATGCGGCCAAGAACGTTGGCGCCTATGCTCTCGAACCGCTGCTCGCGGTTGGGCTCATCTCAACAGACGTGGCACGTTTCGGTACGCGTCACACAATCTACGGAAAAGTGATTGTTCTCACGGGCGTCATTCTGACGAACCAGCTCGTGCAGATTGGTGGCTTTGACAGTTGGATTGCGCTCGTCGGGCTACTCTTTGCAGTCATCTCGATTTACATCTACGCATTCCGCGAAGTGCGCGTCGGTTGGCGAGTAGCCGAAGATGTCGGCTCACGTCATCCGATCGTGGTGAATGCGAAGAAGCCGGGCGCTACTCTTCGTCGTCAAACTCGCGATCGACCTCGCGGGGCTTGACGTAGGGGTCTTCATCGCCGGCATAGTGCGCGGCGGAGGCAAGTTTCTCGACCGCAGCGTCAGCGGCATGAGCCTTGGCCAGCAAATCATCAATCGATTTAGCCGAATCGGGCAACGCGTCGAGGAGGAACTCGACGGTCGGGGTGAGACGGGTCGTCAGATTACGACCCACCTCGCCACGAATCCGACCGGTGTTGTCTTTGAGAGCCGCAGCGGTCTCGTCACGCTCTTCATCACTGCCATAGACGGTGTAGAAGATGCTCGCGTGCTGAAGATCGCCGGTGACGCGCACGTCAGTAATCGTGATAAAGCCCAAGCGGGAGTCTTTGATGACTCCTCGCTCGAGGGCCTCTGCCACGATTACTTTGATGCGCTCAGCGAGCTTGCGAGCACGTGCGTGATCAACCATTAGACGCGCGGCTTCTCTTTCATCTCGATGGTCTCGATCTCATCGCCAACCTGGATGTCGTTGTACTTGCCCAGACCGATACCACACTCGAAATCAGTGCGAACTTCGGTGGCGTCATCCTTGAAGCGACGCAGCGACTCGATGGCCAGGCCGTCGGCAATAACGACACCCTCGCGGATGACGCGTGCCTTCGAGTTGCGCGTGATGGTTCCGCTGCGAACGATACATCCGGCAATGTTGCCGAACTTGCTCGAACGGAAGACCTCGCGAATCTCGGCCACACCCGACTGAACCTCTTCGTACTCCGGCTTGAGCATGCCCTTGAGGGAGTTTTCGATGTCCTCGAGAGCGTTGTAGATGACCGAGTAGAAGCGGATGTCGACACCCTCGCGTGCAGCACGCTCGCGTGCCTTCGTGTCGGGGCGAACGTTGAATCCAATGATGATGGCGCTGTCGACCGTTGCCAGGTTGACATCCGACTCGGTAACTGCACCAACACCGCGGTGGATGATGCGAAGCTGCACGCTGTCGTCGACCTCAATCTTGAGCAACGACTCTTCGAGGGCTTCAACGGCACCCGAAACGTCACCCTTGATGATGAGGTTGAGCGACTCAACCTTGCCGTCTTCGAGGGCCTTGGTGAAGTCTTCGAGGCTGATGCGCTTGCGAGCCTTGGCGAGCTGAGCGTTACGCTCGGCAGCTTCACGCTTCTCGGCAATCTGGCGAGCCGTGCGGTCTTCGTCGGTCACGATGAAGGTATCACCGGCGCGCGGAACGCTCGAGAGACCCTGAACCTGAACCGGACGCGATGGCGTTGCCGCCTCGACCGGGTTACCGTTTTCATCGGCCATCGCACGCACGCGACCGTACGCGGTTCCGGCGACGATGGCGTCACCCACACGCAACGTACCCGACTGGATGAGCACGGTAGCAACCGCACCGCGACCCTTGTCGAGCTTGGCTTCGATGGCCACACCACGCGCTGCCTTGTTCGGGTTTGCACGAAGATCGAGACCAGCGTCGGCGACGAGAAGAACAGCGTCAAGCAGCTCTTGGATGCCGGCGCCGGTCAGTGCCGATACGTCGACGAACATGACGTCTCCGCCGTACTCTTCTGCGACGAGGTTGAACTCGGTCAGCTGCTGGCGCACCTTTGCGGGATTGGCATCCGGCTTATCAACCTTGTTGACTGCCACGACGATCGGCACGTTTGCCGACTGCGCGTGGTTGAGTGCTTCAACGGTCTGGGGCATGATGCCGTCGTCAGCAGCGACCACGAGAATCGCGACGTCGGTGACCTGAGCACCACGGGCACGCATAGCGGTGAACGCCTCGTGACCGGGAGTGTCAATAAAGGTAACCGGACGATCGATGCCTTCGTGAATCGTGTGAACCTGGTAGGCACCGATGTGCTGGGTAATTCCACCAGCTTCACCTGAGACAACGTTCGTCTTGCGAATCGCGTCGAGCAGTCGAGTCTTACCGTGGTCGACGTGACCCATGACGGTGACGACCGGCGGACGAATCTCGAGTTCGTCATCCGACTCGTCTTCGAGCTCCTGCTCGATGTCGATGTCGAAGCCTTCGAGGAGTTCGCGGTCTTCATCTTCGGGGCTCACGATGTTGATCTTGTAACCAAGCTCTTCACCGAGGATCTCGAACGTGGCCTCATCGAGAGACTCCGTTGCGGTTGCCATCTCACCGAGGTGGAACAGAACCGTGACCAGGCTCGCGGGGCTCGCACCAATCTTTTCGGCGAAGTCGGCGAGGGATGCTCCGCGGCGCATGCGGATTGCCGTCGAGCCGTCGCCCTTGGGAACGCTTACACCACCGAGAGTCGGCGACTCGCGCAGTTCGTACTCGGCGCGCTTCGCGGCCTTCGACTTACGTGACTTGCTCTTGCCGCCGCCCTTACCGAAAGCACCCGCGGTACCACCGCCAGGGCCGCGACCGCGACCACCGGCACCGGGACGACCGCCACCGGGTGCACCAGCGCCAGCGCCAGGACCGTTGTTAAATCCACCGCCGGGGCGACCAGCGCCACCGCCGAAGCCGCCGCCACCGGGACGACCAGCACCGCCGGGACGACCAGGACCACCGGGACGGCCCGCGCCACCGGCGCCAGCTCCTGCACCCGGACGGGGTGCCTGCGGGCGAGGAATGCTGCCCGGGTTCGGACGCGTGCCCATGCCCTGAGCGGAAGCGAACGGGTTATTGCCCGGACGCGGAATGTTCGTGGGGCGCGCACCCATTCCCTGCGAGGGAGCGAAGGGGTTATTACCCGGACGTGGAGCTCCAGCCGCGGGCTTGGTGGCCGCTGCGGGAGCGTCAGGCTCATCCGACTTTTTGGCAGCAGGCTTGGCCACGGGCGCTTCGGGCGCAGGCGCATCCTCAGCGACGGGTTTAGCAGCGGGCGCGGGCGACGGGGCCGGTGCTTCTGCAGCCGGAGCCCCAGGCGCGGGAGCAGCCTTAGCCGCCGGCTTTTTCGCAGGTTCGGGGGCTGCGCCACCCTCAACCTTGCTCAGGCCCTCAGCCTCGAGCGCAGCGCGAAGCTTGCGCGCTACCGGGGGCTCGATCGTCGAGGACGAAGCCTTGACATACTGACCCAACTCTTGAAGTTTTGCCAGTGCGACCTTGCTGTCGATGCCGTACTCGGCAGCAATTTCATGTACGCGTGGTTTTCCAGCCACAATTCTCCTGTCTTACGGTCTGACCTGTAAGACAGGGCAGACCACTAACGGTTTACGGAACTCATTTCGAGCCGCTCATTAGTTGTCCATTAGCCATTCAGCCTTTTTGTTGAGGGTTTCCCGGCGGGAAACCTAGTTGGTGAGAAGCGCATCAAGCGCTTCGGTGTGTGTCACGGTGGTTCTCAACGCACGGCCAAAGGCCTTGCGCGTGAGTGCCTGAGCAACACATTCGGATGACGGATGCACCCACGCACCACGACCGCCAGCCGAGGCAGTGCGATCGATATCGAGAACCGAATCCCGGGCGATAATCCTCACGAGTGAAGATTTTTCTGCCCGATTTCGACACCCGACACAGGTGCGTACAGGTTCCATTGTACCTGCCCGAGCCTGACTACTGTTCCAGAGCCGAATCGGGCTGGATGTCGATCTTTGCGCCCGTGAGCTTGGCAGCCAATCGAGCGTTCTGACCGCCATTTCCGATAGCGAGCGACAGCTGGAAGTCGGGCACAAATGCACGCACTGCCTTGAACGTTGGCTCGACCATAACCACCTTGGTGACGCGCGAGGGCGACAGCGCGTTGGCGACGAAAGTTTCGAGATCCTCGGCATAGTCGACGATGTCGATTTTTTCGTCGCGCAGCTCTTCGCTCACGGCACGCACGCGGCGGCCCAGCTCACCGATGCAGGCGCCCTTGGCATTGATCGCCGGGTCAGTGGCACGCACCGCAATCTTGGTGCGGTGACCGGCTTCACGCGAGAGCGAGACGATTTCAACGAGTCCGTCAGCGATTTCGGGAACTTCGAGCGCGAACAGCTTGCGAACAAGCTGCGGGTGCTTACGCGACACAACAACCTGTGGCCCCTTGAGTCCACGGGCCACCTTGACCACAAAAAAGCGCATGCGCGTTCCGTGGGCGTAGTCCTCGGTAGGAACCTGCTCCTCTTCAGGCATCATCGCTTCGATGGTGCCGAGGTCGACCTGGATCATCTTGGGGTTACTGCCCTGCTGAATGGTTCCGGCGAGGATGTCACCCTCACGTCCCTTGAAGTCACCAAGGATCGCTTCGTCAGCGATCGCGCGGAGGCGCTGGTTTATGACCTGCTTGGCGGCAAAGGCGGCGATGCGGCCGAAGTCTTCCGGAGTTGCATCCGATTCGCCAATGAGTGCACCATCGTCGTCATACTCGGGGGTGTACACGGTGACAATGCCGGTGCGGCGATCGAGGTGAACGCGAGCGTCAGGAAGCTCGACTGTCGGACGTGGCGCCGGTGCTTCTTCACCCTTAGGACGCTCAACGCGTGCGGGCGGGTTCACCTGGAGCTCGTGCTTCTGGTACGCGGTGAGGATTGCCTGTTCGATGATTTCGCACAGCTCGTCGAAGGGGATGCCCTTCTCGGTTTCCATGAGCTTGAGAACTCTGAGATCGATGTCCATGGGGCTAACTCCTCTATTCACGAATATGCGCACTTACCCTGTGACGCGCAGAACTAGATTAGCTCACCCGTGAAGGGCAAGCGATTCGACCTCGGGGACGAGGTCAGGGATGTGCTGACTAAGCCAGTGAGGCGACGACGTCGTCGACAGGCACACTGCGACGCTCGTTGGTTCGGCGATCCCATAGCTCGACAACACCCTCAGCGAGACCCTTGCCGACGATGACAATCTGCGGAACACCGAGCAGCTCAGCGTCGCCGAATTTCACGCCGGGCGACACCTTCGGTCGGTCGTCGTAGACCACGTCGTAGCGTGCTGCCTCAAGCGCAACAACGATCTTCTCGGCGGCCTCAAACACCTCGTCGTCTTTGCCGGTTGCGATGACGTGCACGTCGAACGGTGCTACAGCCGCCGGCCAGACCAATCCGCGCTCGTCGTTGTACTTCTCAGCGATCGCCGCGATGATGCGGGTCACACCAATGCCGTACGAGCCCATCGTGACGGTAGTCAGTTTGCCGTCTTCACCCTGAACCTTGAGGCCAAGAGCCTCGGCATACTTACGGCCGAGCTGAAACACGTGACCGATTTCCATACCGCGCGCGATTTCGACGGGACCTGAGCCATCGGGTGCGGGGTCACCGGGACGAACATCCGACATTTCGATGACGCCGTCGGCAACGAAGTCACGACCGGCAACAACGTTGATGGTGTGCTTGCCGGCTTCGTTGGCGCCGGTCACCCAGCTCGAACCGTCGACCACGCGCGGGTCGACGAAGTAGCGAAGTCCGGCAGCCTTCGGCCCGATGTAGCCCTTGATGAGAGCTTTGTTCTTGGCGAAGTCGGCGTCAGACGCAGGCTCTGCTTCAGCAGGCGAGAACGCAACCTCGACGCGAGCAAGCTCCACCTCACGATCACCGGGCAGGCCGAGAACGATGATCTCGCGCGTGCCGTCGAGGTGCGTCAATGCAACAACAACGTTCTTGAGCGTCTGTGCGGCATTCCAGTCGGCACGACCTCCCGCGGATTGAGCATTGAGGTTGGCAACGAGTGCGTCGATGGTCGGGGTGTCCGGCGTATCGATGGTCTGCGCAGCGGGCTGTCCCTCGATAGCAATCGCGGCTGGGCGAACCGTTTCGAACGCTTCGATATTGGCAGCGTATCCCCCAGCGGACCGAACGAACGAGTCCTCGCCGACCTCGGTGGGGTGCAAAAACTCTTCCGAGCGCGAGCCGCCCATTGCGCCTGCATCCGCTTTGACGATGACGTACTCGAGCCCAAGTCGAGCAAAGATGCGTTCGTAGGCGTCACGCTGAGCCTGATAGCTGACGGCCAAGCCTTCGTCGTCGATATCGAACGAGTAAGCGTCTTTCATGCTGAACTCGCGACCGCGCAAGAGACCAGCGCGCGGGCGTGCCTCATCGCGATACTTGTCCTGGATTTGGTACAGCGTGACGGGTAGGTCTTTGTACGAGCCGTAGAGGTCCTTCACGAGAAGCGTGAACGCCTCTTCGTGGGTCGGAGCGAGCAGATAGTCGGCGTCTTTACGGTCTTTCACGCGGAAGATACCGTCGCCGTACTCTTCCCAACGTCCGGTTACTTCGTAGGGCTCTTTCGGCAGGAGCGCGGGGAAAAGCACCTCTTGCGCACCAGCGGCTGCCATCTCCTCGCGGATGATCTGCTCGACCTTGCCGCGTACGCGCAACCCCAGCGGCAGCCACGCAAAGATTCCGGGCGCTTGACGACGGATGTATCCGGCGCGAACGAGCAGACGGTGGCTGGTTACTTCAGCATCGCTCGGGTCTTCACGGAGCGTGCGGAGAAAGAGCTGAGAAAGGCGAGTAGACACCCTTTAAGCCTAGAGCGTCGGCGCGGATGCCTTGCGCGAAACCAGCAGGACGACACCGAACGACACCACAACACTCGCCATCGTGAAGATGTTGAGCAACCCGTATCCGAACCCGCCCAAAATGAAGCCCGCCGCCGTGGCTCCGATCGCGCCACACAAGCTCATCATCGAGTCGGAGAAACCTTGAACCGTGGTGCGTTCGTTGGTCGCCACACTCTCGGTGAGAAGCGCTGATCCCGCAACCGTCGTAATCGACCAACCGACACCGAGCAGGGCAACCGCAATCATGACGGCGACCATGTTCTCGGCTGCGACCGCGTTGATGAGCAGGGAGATGACGTAGACAAGCTCCCCCACGATGATGAGCGCAACGCGGCCGAAGCGGTCGGAGAGCCAACCGAACACGGGCGACAGGGCATACATACCGGCAGTGTGCATGCTGATGGTGATGCCGATAATCGGGAGCGTGATGTTCATCATTTCGAGGTGAACGGGCGTGAGCCCCATCACACCAACCATCACACCCTGGCTGAGTGCGAGCACGATCACGGCGCCCGCAGCTAACTTGTTGCCGCCCAGAATTCGCATCGCACTAGCGATTCCGCCCTTGGGTACGGGCACGGCCTTGTCTTTCGCGGACTCCAAGGATCGGGCGACGACGAGTGGGTCAGGACGCAAACCTATGTTGAAGAAGATGATGCCCACGACATAAGCGGTTGCCGGAATAAGGAATGCACCCGCGAGGGTGGGCAAGCCGAGCGCGCGACCCAGGATGTCACCGGGCGTTGCCAGATTTGGGCCGATGACAACACCGATGGTCGTCGCCCAAACCACGATGGAGAGGTCACGCGCCCGCGTTTCAGGGGCAGCGAGATCCGTGGCCGCGAATCGCGTTTGAAAATTGGTTGCGGCGCCAGAGCCGAGCATGGCCATACCAAGCAAGAAGAGTGGGAAAGAGACCACGGATGCGGCGAGAACGATGAGCAATGAGCCGAGTCCGGCAATCACCATTCCCACCGTGAGTGCCGGTCGACGACCCCAGCGGCTGGCAGCGCGCGCGAGCGGGATTGAGACGATCGCGGCGCCCAGCATCGACGCGGTCGCAGAGAGCCCGCCGAGTGCGGGGTTTCCGCTGATGTTGACCGCCATGAGCGAGCCCATGGCAAAACCGGCGCCTGTGCCGAAAGCGCCGACGACCTGCCCGATCGACAGGATGGTGACGGTTCGCCGTTGCAGGCGCTGCTGGTCGAAAGACACCTAGGGCGTCACAACCTGCACGGTTCCGACCTCGCTCGCGGGCATCGAGTCGGCGATACGTTGTGCCTCCTCGATGAGGGTGGCCACAATCTCACTCTCGGGCACGGTCTTGATGACCTCGCCCTTGACAAAGATCTGACCCTTGCCGTTTCCGGATGCGACACCGAGGTCTGCCTCGCGCGCCTCACCGGGGCCGTTCACAACACAACCCATGACCGCCACGCGCAGCGGAACGGTCACGTGCTTGAGACCTTCGGTCACTTGTTCGGCGAGCGTGTAGACGTCGACCTGAGCGCGACCGCAGCTCGGGCAGGAAACGATCTCGAGCTTGCGTTCACGCAAGTTGAGCGACTGCAGAATCTGCATGCCCACCTTGATCTCTTCGGCCGGTGGCGCGGAGAGCGAAACACGGATGGTGTCGCCGATTCCCTCACCGAGCAGGATGCCGAAGGCGGTTGCGGACTTGATTGTGCCCTGGAATGCCGGGCCCGCCTCGGTCACACCGAGGTGCAGGGGCCAGTCGCCGCGCTCGGCGAGCTGACGATAAGCCTTGACCATGACCACCGGGTCGTTGTGCTTGACCGAAATCTTGAAGTCGTGAAAATCGTGTTCTTCGAAGAGACTCGCCTCCCACACAGCACTCTCAACGAGCGCCTCAGGGGTTGCCTTGCCGTACTTCTCAAGCAGGCGCGGGTCGAGCGAACCGGCGTTAACGCCGATACGAAGACTCACGCCAGCATCCTTCGCACGCTTAGCGATTTCGCCAACCTGGTCATCGAACTTACGGATGTTGCCAGGGTTAACGCGCACGGCGGCGCATCCGGCATCAATTGCCGCGTACACATAGTTCGGCTGAAAGTGAATGTCGGCGATGACGGGGATCTGGCTCTTCTTAGCGATGATGTGCAGAACCTCGGCGTCGTCGCGGCTGGGCACGGCGACGCGCACGATGTCACAACCGCTCGCAGTGAGTTCAGCAATTTGCTGCAGGGTTGCGTTGATATCGGTGGTCGGCGTGGTCGTCATGGACTGAACACTGACCGGCGCGTCACCACCGACGAGAACCTTGCCCACCTTGATCTGACGCGACTTGCGACGCGGCGCAAGCGTTTCGATTTTCTTGGGCATTCCGAGGTTCACTGCAGGCACGCAATCAGCCTACGACTTAACCTCGGCGCCGTGGTCGCGGCAGCGCCGGTGTCGCCAGCCCGCTTGTCAGTGCGCCTAACCGAAGATAGTGATGGGCTTGACGATGTCCGCGTAAATGAGCAGCGCACTCATTGCCATGAGTACCGCCATGACCACAAAAGTCAGCGGCATCAAGATGGATGCGTCAAACGGACCCGGATCCTTCTTGCCACGGAGCGTCGCGGTCTTGCGTCGAATAGCTTCGAACAGTGCGGATGCGATGTGACCACCATCAAGGGGTAGCAGCGGGATGAGGTTGAACACGAACAGAGCAATGTTCAAGGAGGCCAGAACGCTCAAGCCGGTCGCGATCTTGCTCTCGGGCGTGATTGTGTTGGTGCTCGCAATCTCCCCAGCGACGCGACCGACGCCGACGACGCTCACGGGTGAGTCAATCGGTCGGGCTTCAGTGCCGAACGCGGCAACCGTCACTTCGCCGAGCTTGTTCGGAAGGTTGCCAATGAGCTGCACGGTACCGGTGACGGTTTGCCCCATGGTCGTAAATACTGCAGTTACAGGCTGTGGCACGAAACCAGTCTTGGGCACGACCCCAATGACGCCGACCGTTGCAAGAACAGGCTTGCCATCACTGCCAAGGATGGGATCGCCGTTGGCATCAACCTTGTAACGCTCTCCCGGAACGGGGGTGATGGTCAATGTCACTGGCTTGCCGTCACGTTCGACGACAAACGACAGCGGCTTACCTGACGAGCGCTGAATCACAGCCGTGCCCGCAGACCAGTTGCCGACGGACTGGCCATCGATGCTGACGAGACGGTCTCCCGGCTTGAGCCCGCCCGTGACCGACGGAGACGCGGGCGAGTCACTCGTGCAGATGCTCTGGGTTTGAGTGACGCCGTAGATGCAGGGCGACAGGGCCTCAACCGTGGTAGTTGCCCCGGGCTTACCGATGCCGACGAGCACGATGGAGAGGAGCACGAACGCGAGAACGAGATTCATGAACGGACCACCGAACATCACGATGATGCGCTTCCAGACTGGAAGCCGGTAGAACGCGCGTGACTCGTCGAAGCCCTTCATGGAATCGGCGTTGGAGTCTTGAGCATCCTCGACGAACTTGCGCATGAACGCGGGCATGCGCGATGGTCTGGCGTTGGGGTCGCGCGGTGGGTACATGCCACCGATCGAGATGTAGCCACCGAGCGGGATGGCCTTGACGCCATACTCGGTCTCCCCCTTTTTGCGAGAGAACACGGTCGGGCCGAACCCGATGAAATATTTCGCGACCGGAACCTTGAAAATCTTGGCGGGGATGAGGTGCCCCAGCTCGTGGAGACCGATAGAGATAGCCAAACCGACGATGAAGAGCAGGATGCCGAGAATGAAGAACCAGGTTGAAGTCACGTCGGTCACTCTAAGAGCTGAGTCTGACAATGAGCTGGTCGGCGCTGGCACGGGCCATGGATTCCGCCTGTAAAACCGTCTCCAAGGTCAGCTCTCCCTCCGGCCGGTGCTCATCCACCGCGGAGCGAACCACGTCGAGGATATCGAGGTAGCCGATTGCTCCCGCATGGAACGCCATGACCGCCTGTTCGTTCGCCGCGTTGAACACGGCCGGATAGGTAAGCCCTGCGGTACCGACTTGCTTCGCCAACTCGACCGCCGGAAAGGCCTCGTTGTCGAGTGGCTCAAAGGTCCAGGCGCTCGCCTTGGTCCAGTCGAGTGGTGCTCCAACGCCCGCCACGCGATTGGGCCAGTCAAGCCCGAGCGAAATCGGAAGGCGCATATCAGGTGGTGAGGCCTGAGCAATCGTCGAACCGTCAACGAACTCCACCATCGAGTGCACGATCGACTGCGGGTGCACCGTCACATCGATGCGATCAAACGGGATGTCAAAAAGCAGGTGGGCTTCGATGACCTCGAGGCCCTTGTTTACGAGGGTCGACGAGTTGGTGGTGACCACGACGCCCATGTCCCAGGTCGGGTGAGCGAGCGCCTGCTGCGGAGTGACGTCGGCGAGGTCAGCCCGGGAGCGCCCGCGAAACGGACCGCCCGAAGCGGTCAAGATGAGTCGACGCACCTCGGCGTGAGTTCCCGAGGTCAAGCACTGAGCAAGCGCGGAATGCTCCGAGTCAACAGGAACAATCTGGCCCGGTTTGGCGAGCGACGTAACGAGCGAGCCACCCACGATGAGTGACTCCTTGTTCGCGAGCGCGAGCGACGCTCCCGAGCGGAGAGCGGCGAGGGTTGGTCCGAGACCGACCGAACCCGTAATGCCGTTGAGAACAACGTCCGCCTGGACAGACTCGACCAGGGAGACCGCGTCGGCAGCTCCGAGCGCAACGTTGGTGACGCCGAATTCGCTCGCCTGCGCATCCACGAGTTCCCGATTGGATCCGGCGGCCAGACCGACGACCCGAAAGCGGTCCGGGTTAGCACGGATGACATCGAGAGCTTGGGTACCTATCGACCCAGTGGAACCAAGGATGAGAACGCGACGCACGTTCCCTATTTTGTCACCTGAGCACTCGCCCAAGGCTCGTAGACTTTAGCCATGACTACTGCAGATGCCATTGCTCTCGAGCGCAAGATTGTCACCGCCGTTCCCGGCCCTAAGTCACAGGCAATGCACGAGCGACGTAAAGCCGCCGTTTCCAACGGTGTTGGCGCGGCACTCCCGGTCTACATCGCCGCTGCGCACGACTCCATCGTCGTCGACATCGATGGCAACCAGTTCATCGACATGGCGTCGGGTATCGGCGTCACGACCATCGGTCACACCGACCCCGCAGTCGTCTCCGCGGTTCAGAACCAGGTCGCAAGCTTTACACACACCTGCTTCACTGTGACCCCCTACGAGGATTACGTGCGCGTTGCCGAGCTTCTCGCCGCACACACCCCCGGCACGCACGCCAAGAAGGCCGTACTCGTGAACTCAGGCGCCGAAGCGGTGGAAAACGCGATCAAGATCGCGCGCAAGTACACCGGCAAAAATGCGGTCGGCGTGCTCGACCACGCTTACCACGGTCGCACCAACATGACCATGGCAATGAACTTCAAGAATTCGCCCTACGCAACGGGCTACGGCTCGCTAGGAACCGCAGTGTTCCGCGCTCCGAGCTCCTACCCCTACTGGGACGGCATGACCGGCGAAGAGGCCGCCGAGCGCACTATTTGGTACTTCGAGAAGCAGGTTGGCGTCGCCGACCTCGCGTGTATCTTCGCGGAGCCCATCCAGGGCGAGGGCGGTTTCATGGTTCCGGCTGACGGGTACCTCAACCGCATCCAGGAGTGGTGCACCGAGAACAACGTCGTCTTCATCGCTGACGAGGTTCAGAGCGGCGTTGCCCGAACCGGCGCCTACTACGCGAGCGAGACGTTTGGTCTCGTACCCGACCTCATCACCACCGCCAAGGGCATCGCCGGCGGCATGCCGCTGGCGGGTGTCGTTGGTCGCGCCGAGATTATGGATGCGTCACACCCCGGCGGACTCGGTGGAACTTTCGGTGGCAACCCGGTCTCGTGCGCAGCGGCTGTCGCGGTATTCGAACAGATCGAGCGCGAGAACCTGCTCGGTGAAGCGCAGCGCGTCGAGAAGACCCTTGTGGGCGGTCTTCTCGAACTGCAGAAGAAGTACCCCATCATCGGCGAGGTCCGCGGAAAGGGCGCGATGATCGCGATCGAACTTGTGCAGCCCGGAACCAAGAAGGCGAACCCCGAAGCGGTGACGAAGGCCATCGCCTATGCGTTCCAGAAGGGCGTGCTGTTGCTTAACGCGGGCACGAACTACAACGTCATCCGATTCTTGCCGAGCGTCAAAACGAGCGACGAGCTGCTGCTCGATGTCGTGTCAGTGCTCGACGAAGCTTTCGCAGCGCTCTAGTAGCGCACGAAAACGGTGGAGACCTTCAGCGCCGCTGACGCGGCTGAATTGGCGACTGTCGACCGCAGTGGTTTTGTCGAGTCACGCCATCTCGGCTCGCTCGTCGTGCTCGGCGCCGACGGCGAGGTGGCGTTGAGCCTCGGCAATCCGAGCGCACCAATCTATCCGAGGTCCGCTCTCAAGCCTTTTCAAGCGACGGCGGTCATTGCGAGCGGGGTCAACTATTCCGACGAATACGCAGCAATTGTTGCCGCGAGCCACACCGGAACTCCCCAGCATGTCGGTCTGGTTCTCACGGTTTTGCAGAGTGCCGGACTTACCGCTGACGCACTCCGTTGCCCGGCGGATTGGCCCAGCGACCCCAAGGCTCAGGATGAACTCATTGCGCTCGGTGAAGGTCGGTCGCCGATCTACATGAACTGCTCGGGCAAGCACGCCGGGATGCTCGCTGCCTGTGTAGCGAACGGCTGGCCGCTCGACACTTACCTCGACCCCGCGCATCCCATGCAGCTCAAAATCCTTGAGGTCATTGAACGCTTTACGGGCGAAAAAGTCGCGTGGTCCGGCGTTGATGGTTGTGGCGCTCCGGTGCACGCCGTCAGCATCATCGGCCTGGCTCGCGGGATTCGCGCACTCAACACCGCCAAAGCAGATTCCCCGTTCGCGCTCTACCGGGCAGCCGCCACGGTGACCTCAGGCATGCGACGGTTCGGCTGGGTGATTGATGGTCCTGGTCAACCAGATTCGGCGATCATTGATCGGCTCGGCATTCTGGTGAAATTGGGCGCTGAGGGCGTCATGGTGATGTCGACGAGTGACGGAACCACGGTCGCGCTCAAAGTTCTCGATGGCAACCTACGCGCGGCCAACATCGTTGCGCTCCACGCGCTCAATCGC
>Ga0228701_1000556_pt1 | contig 30321 bp, 30 predicted proteins | sample McNCre117_Aug_MG_2_FD_178017 | JGI IMG/M metagenome (GOLD analysis project Ga0228701, IMG submission 178017) | Freshwater microbial communities from McNutts Creek, Athens, Georgia, United States - 11-17_Aug_MG | ecosystem: Environmental > Aquatic > Freshwater > Creek | place: USA: Georgia... | reverse complement strand
ATCGGCGCCATCGGCGATTGCCTTGGCGTAGGAGGCCAGAGTGTGCTCGGGCCGCAGCGCCGAAGCGCCGCGGTGGCCGAGCACCAAGGGCCGCGCCGGACGCGGCGGCATGGACCGCGGCGCTGGCGCTGGCGAGGAGGTGGGGGCAGGCTGCATACGCCCCGCAGCATGGCCGGTGCCGGTCATGCCGACAAGCGCCAGACCCAGCGCGGACCGGATCAGCCCACGGCGCGATGCCTGCCCCCCGCGCATCAGAACTGCACCGACAGTGTGCCGAACCACTGGCGCGGCGGCATCGGGTAGACGTTGTAGGTGTTGGTGTTGGAACCCGCCGACACGGTCGAGACGCCCTTTTCGTCAAACAGGTTGGTGACGTTGAGGCTGATCTCGGCCTTGCGCAAGCCGAATGCTTCGGCCGGCAGGCGGTAGGCGAGGCGCAGGTTGGCCTGGAAGGTCGAATCGACCCAGGCATCGTTGGTGAAAGTGGCGTAACGCTTGCCGACGTAGTCACCCACGGCCTGGGCTTCGAACCGCCCGTAGTTGAGCGTCACGATCGTCTTGTTGAGCCACGCCGGGCTGACCGGAATGTGCTTGCCGCCGGTCGGGACCACGCCCGCAACGGTGGCGAAGCCGCCGATCCGGGTGCCGGTGGCCGTGCCGGTCAGGGTCGAATAGTCGCTGTCGTAGACCGTGCGGTTGTAGCTCAGCGCGTTGTAGACCGAGAAGTGCGGGCCAAAGCGCAGCGTGATCGCGGTGTCGATCCCGTCGGTCTTGACCGCGCCGACCGAAACCAGCGTGGGGGTGCCGCCTGAGATCGAGCCGCCGGCGATCCCGCCGACCGCCGCCGTCAGGCCGATCAGGCGATCGTTGAAGTCGACGTGGTAGACGTTGACCTGCGCCTCGATCCCCGAGAGGAAGCCGCCATCGAAGCTGCGGCGGCTGCGCAGACCCAGTTCATAGGTCCAGGCGGTTTCCGGGTTCACGTTCTGCTTGATGTTGTTGAACGCGGCCTGGCTGCCGACCGACCACGGGGCAGTGCCGCCCGCGCCGTAGGTCATGAAGTGGCGCAGGTTCTTCTGGACGTTGACATAGAGCTGTTCGCTGTCGGTGAAGTCCCACTTGGCGCCGATCGCGGGCAGGAACCAGCGGGTGGTGTTGATTTCACCGCTGGGCAGCGCGCTTGACGAACCGGGCAGCGAACCGATGATCGGCTGGACCACCATGTCGCCGCGGGCGAACTGGAGGCTCGACTTGAAGCCGGCCTGGACCAGCAGGCGCTGGGTCAGCTGCCAATCGTCCTGCAGGTGCAGCTGGACCACGTTGTTGCGGATTTCGCTGCCGTACTGCGTGAACATCGGGTTCGAGGGCCGGATGTAGGGGCTGTAGTTTTCGGGCTTGGTCACATCCAGCGCGTACCAGCGGCGATAGGCCGACGAGCTGTTGTGTTCGAACCACATCCCCGCCTGGATGCGGTGGGCGCCCAGGTTGATGTCGAGGTTCGAGACCATCCCGCCGCGATCGATGCGGTATTCGGTGGTGCGCACCGCATAGCCCGAATTGCCGGTGGCCAGCTTCAGGTTCTGGCCCGGGAAGTAGAGCGCGAACAGCGTGGGCAGCGAGGCCACGGTGATCGGCCCGGCCACCACGCCCACGCCGTCGTCGTGGTGGTAGTAGAACTGGTTCGACCAGTTCACCTTGTCCGACAGGTGCGCGTCATACTTGAGATAGGCGAGGTGATCGGTGCGCTGGGCATCGGAATAGTAGTTGCGGTAGTTGTTGGCTTCCACCGCCGGCACCGCGCCGTTGGCATCGAGATAGGCGACCGCCGCGGCAAAGTCGGGATAGGTGAACGGGCGCAGATAGGGCTGGTAGGCCTGGGCCGGGGTCGTGGCGACCTTGTAGACCGTGGTCGAATCCTCGTTGGGCTCGATCTTGTCCGAATAGGCGTAGAACAGGGTCAGCTTGCCGTTGCTGTCTTCGTGGACGAACTTGCCATTGGCCTGCCAGCCGCCCTGACGGCCGTTGAAGTCCCAGGCGCGGGCGCGCTGGCGCAGGGCCGAGACATAGAGGCTGTTGCCGCCGCCGAATTCACCCGAATCGACCCGCACGAAGGTGCGTGAGGTGCCATAGCTGCCGAGGGTCTGGTTGATCCGCACGCCCAGTTGCTGGTCGGGATCGCTCGAAAAGGTTTCGATCGCGCCGCCGAGGTTGCTGGTCGAAGCAGTGGCGAGTTCGCCCGCGCCGGTGGCCACGACCACCCGGCCGGTGTTTTCCGAAATGATCGCGCGCTGCGGCGAAAGGCCGTTGTAGTTGCCGTAGTTCTGATCGCCCAGCGGCACGCCGTCCATGGTGTGGCCAAGCTGGCCGGCGCTGAAGCCGTGAATGAACAGCGAGGCGTTCTGCTCGTTGTTGCCCCACGGATCGGCGGTGACATACATCACGCCGGGCAGGGTCTGGATCGCCTTGAACGGGCTGACGCCGGGCAGCAGCTTCTGGATTTCCGCGCCGGGGAGCGCCGTGGCCGAGCGTGTGGCCTTGGCCGCGGTCACGACGATCGAGCCATCGGTTTCGGCCGGGGTGGCAGCGGCTTCGGCGGCCTCATCGGCGGCGAAGGCGGGCGCTGCGGCGGCGAAGGTCAGGATGGTGCTGCCCGCGAGCAGTGCGGCGCGGAAACGCGAAGATCGGATCATTGGTTGTGCCCCTTGCTTGGTCGGCGATGTTGCGACTGCGAAGGCGGCTAGGGCTTGCGGGTGACGTGCCGGTTGCAGATTGATGACGCCCCCATCGCGCGGGTGTCAGGTCGCTGTCGCAAGGGGCTTGGGTGTATTGTCGTTCTGCGGGTTTGCGCTGGGCAGGGCTGGCTGCGCGCATTAGGCTGGCGCGGTGATCGCGCCGCCGACAGACCTGCTTGACCCGCTGCTTGCGCGCCTCGCTGCCTGGCGCGCGGGGCATCAGGGGCTGTTCGTGCTCGGCATCTGCGGCGCACAGGGTTCGGGCAAGTCGACCCTGGTTGCCGCCCTCATGGCCCGGCTGGCGGCAGACGGGGTGCGGGTGGCGGCGCTGTCGCTCGACGATCTCTACCGCACCCATGCCGAGCGGCAGCGGCTGGCGCGCGAAGTCCACCCCCTGCTGGCCACGCGCGGGGTGCCCGGCACCCACGATGTCGCGCTTGGGCTGGGTGTGCTCGATGCCGTGGCGCGGGGTGAGGCCGCGCCCTTGCCGCGCTTTGACAAGGCGTTCGATGATCGCCGGCCCTCGGCCGAGTGGCCCTGCGCTCCGGCGGGGACGCAGGTGCTGCTGCTCGAAGGGTGGTGCCTTGGCGCGCGGGCGCAGGACGAGGCGGCGCTGGTCCAGCCGATCAACGCGCTCGAAGCGGACGAGGACGTTCAAGGCCGCTGGCGCGGCTATGCCAACGCCGCGCTGGCGGGCGACTATCAGCAGCTGTTCGCCCGGGTCGACCGATTGGTGCTGCTCGCCGCGCCCGGCTGGGACGTGGTGGCGCGCTGGCGTGAGCAGCAGGAGGTAGACCTGCGGGAGCGCGCGCCCGGCGGCACCCGGGTGATGGATCCGGCGCAGGTGGCGCGCTTCATCCAGCATTACGAGCGGCTGACCCGCCACATCCTCACTGAAATGCCGCCGCGCGCCGATCTCGTGATCAGGCTGGGGCCGGAGCGCGAGGTGCTGGGCATCGTTGGGGGTGGTTGACCTCGCCCCATTGATTCAATATTTCTATAAATATCGAATCAATGGGACATTTGATGCAGGGGCAAGATGTTATTCGCGCGCTGGGCGCGCTGGCGCAGGAGCACCGGCTGGCGGCCTATCGCCTGCTGGTTCAGGCTCGCGCGCCCGGGCTGGCCGCGGGCAGTCTGGCCGATAGGCTGGGGGTGGCGCCTTCCTCGATGAGCTTTCACCTGGCGCAGCTCAGCCATGCCGGGCTGATCACGCAGCGCCGCCAGGGCCGCTCGATCATCTACGCGGCTGACTATGCCTCGATGAACGGCCTGATGGCCTACCTCACCGACAACTGCTGCGAGGGCGGCGATTGCTCGGCGGCTGTGCCCACCGCCTGCCAGCCGCAGGACATTTCTATCGGGAAAACTGACCATGGCTGAAGTCCGCAACGTGCTGGTGCTGTGCACCGGCAATTCCGCCCGCTCGATCCTCGGCGAGGCGCTGTTCAATCTGCTTGGTGCAGGCCGGGTGCAGGCCTTCAGCGCCGGCAGCAAGCCCAAGGGCGCGGCGCACCCCGGCGCGCTGCGGCTGCTGGCGGCCAAGGGCATCGACACGGCCGCGTTTCGCTCCAAGAGCTGGAACGAGTTCACCGGCCCCGATGCGCCCGTGATCGATCTTGCGATCACCGTCTGCGGCAATGCTGCGGGCGAGGCTTGCCCGGTGTTCCCCGGCACCCCGCTGCGCGCACACTGGGGCCTGCCCGACCCCGCCGATGTCACCGGCAGCGACGCCGAAGTGGACGCGGCCTTTGCCGAGACCTGGCGGCTGCTGGAACTGCGGGTGCGTGCGTTTCTGGCGCTTGATCTCGCCAGCCTTGACCGCAGCGCGGCGCAGGCTGCGCTCGCCGCCATCGGCGCGCTTGAAGGCGCGGCCTGACCCTCTCCTCTCATTCCAACCGGAACTCCTATGACCCAGCCTCGCCGCCTGTCGTTTCTTGATCGCTACCTCACTGTCTGGATCTTCGCCGCGATGGCGCTGGGGATCGGGCTGGGCTCGCTGGTTCCGGCGGTGCCTGCCGCGCTTGGCGCGCTGTCGCTCGGCAGCAGCAGCATCCCGATCGCGATCGGGCTGATCCTGATGATGTTCCCGCCGCTCGCCAAGGTGCGGTATGAGGCGCTTGGCGCGGTGTTCCGCGATGTGAAGATCCTCGCGCTGTCGTTCGTGCTGTGCTGGATCGTGGCCCCGGCCTTCATGTTCGCGCTGGCCGCGCTGCTGCTGCCGGGCGAGCCGGCCTATATGACCGGGCTGATCCTGATCGGGATCGCCCCCTGCATCGCCATGGTGCTGGTGTGGAACCAGTTGGCCGAGGGCAGCGCGGAATATGTGACGGCGCTGGTTGCGTTCAATTCGCTGTTCCAGATCGTGTTCTACGTGCCCTATGCCTGGTTCTATCTCTCGGTGTTGCCGCCGGTCTTCGGGCTTGAAGCGCAGGTGGTGGACATCGACTTCCTGACCATCTTCAAGGCCGTGCTGACCTATTTGGGCGTGCCGTTCCTGGCCGGGTTTTTGGTGCGCCGCACCCTGCTGCGTGCCCGCGGTGCGGAATGGTACGAAGGGGTGTTCCTGCCGCGCATTTCGCCCCTCACGCTGGCGGCATTGCTGTTCACGATTGTTGCCATGTTCAGCCTCAAGGGCGGCGAGATCCTTTCACTCCCCGGCGATGCGCTGCGGGTGGCCGTGCCGCTGGGCGTGTTCTTCGTGGTGATGTTCGTGTCGGCCTATGCGGCGGGGCGGGCGCTGGGCGCGGACTATGCCCGCACCACCTCGCTCGCCTTCACCGCGGCGTCGAACAATTTCGAACTGGCCATCGCGGTTGCCATTGCGGCGTTCGGGATCGGCTCGCCGGTCGCGTTCGCAGCGGTGATCGGGCCGCTGGTCGAAGTGCCGGTGCTGATCGCGCTGGTCAACCTCGCGCTATGGCTGCGCCGCCACTGGTTCGCCGCCGCCTAGGCCGCAGCGGTCAGAGCGGGTTGCCGTCCTTGTCGCGGTAGATGTCGCGCCGGCCGACGTGGTTGGCCGGGCCGACAAAGCCATCGGCTTCCATCCGCTCGACCCACTTGGCCGCCGTGTTGTAGCCCACGCCAAGCTGGCGCTGGAGCCAGCTGGCCGAGGCCTTCTGGCTTTCGAACACGATCTGGCAGGCCTGGCGATACTTGCGCTCGTCCGGGTTGTCGGAAGCCGTGGCATCGAGATCGTCGAAGCCGAAGGCGCCGCCATCTTCGGGCTCTTCGGTGACCGAATCGACATATTCCGGGCTGCCCTGGCCGCGCCAGAAATCGGCGATGCGTTCGACTTCCTCGTCCGAGACGAACGGGCCGTGGACGCGCTTCACCGGATCGGTGGCGGGCTTGTAAAGCATGTCGCCCTTGCCCAGCAGCTGTTCGGCGCCCTGTTCGCCCAGGATCGTGCGGCTGTCGATCCGGCTGGTCACGGCAAAGCTGATGCGGGTCGGCAGGTTGGCCTTGATCACGCCGGTGATGACGTCGACCGACGGGCGCTGGGTCGCCATGATCAGGTGGATGCCGGCGGCGCGGCTCTTCTGGCTGAGGCGCTGGATCAGCACTTCGATTTCCTTGCCGACAGTGACCATCAGGTCGGCCAGTTCGTCGACGATGACCACGATCTGGGGCAGCGGTTGGTAATCGAGCTGGTGTTCCTCGAACAGCTCCTCGCCGGTGTCGGGATCGAAGCCGATCTGGATGCGGCGGCCGAGCGGCTTGCCCTTGGCGGCGGCAGCGCGGACCTTTTCGTTGAAGCCCGCGAGGTTGCGCACCGAAATCTCGCTCATCTGGCGATAGCGGCGCTCCATTTCCTCGACCGCCCACTTGAGCGCGCGGACCGCCTTGGCCGGCTCGGTCACCACGGGGGAGAGCAGGTGCGGGATATCGTCGTAGGACTTGAGTTCGAGCACCTTGGGATCGACGAGGATCAGGCGGCACTGGGCGGGGGTGAGCCGGTAGAGCAGCGAGAGCAGGATCGTGTTGAGCCCGACCGACTTGCCCGAGCCGGTGGTCCCCGCAACCAACAGGTGCGGCATGGTGGCAAGGTCGGCCACGATCGGTTCGCCGGCAATGTCCTTGCCCAGGATGATCGGTAGCGCACCCTTGGAATTGGCGAACTGTTCGCAGGCGACCAGTTCCTTGAAGCCAACCATCTGGCGATCGGCATTGGGCAGCTCGATCCCCATCACGGTCCGCCCCGGAATGGGCGAGACGCGCGCGGAGATCGCGCTCATGTTGCGGGCGATATCGTCGGCCAGGCCGACCACGCGGCTGGCCTTGATGCCGGGCGCGGGTTCCAGCTCGTACATGGTGACCACCGGGCCGGTGCGCACCGCGGTGATCTCGCCCTTGACGTTGAAATCGTCGAGCACGGTTTCGAGCAGGCGGGCGTTGCGTTCGAGCGCCAGCTTGTCGATCTTCTGCGCGCTGCTGACCGGCGCATCGTTGAGCAGGTCGAGTTCGGGCAGCTCGTAGGCGTCGAACAGGTCGCCCTGCCGGCTCTTGGCGTTGAGCGAGGCCGGGGTCACGGGCCTCGACGGGTCCGAAATTTCAAGATTGGCGCGCGGGGCGGCCAAGACTTCGCCGACGGCGGCCTTGGCTTCATCGCGCGGCTTCTTGTCGCGCTTGATCGGGATAACGGCCTCGATTGCCTCGATCGCGGCGGGCAGTGCGGGCGGGCTCTTGACCACGCCGGGCAGGGTAAACAGGCTGCCCCAGTCGATCGCGAAGATCCGCCCGGCGAGGATCGCCCCGCCGCCCAGGCTGGCAAGGCCAAGGCCAAGGATCGTCCATGACCGCGCGGCATCGGGCAGCTGCCCGGCGAGCGCCTTGATCGCGCCGGCCCCGGCCAGCCCGGCCAGCCCGCCCCAGCCCGCGGGCAAGGAGGCGCTGCTTTCGATCGCAAGGGCAAGCACGCTGGAGAGCAGCAGCATGGCCACCATCAGCAGCGCCAGCGGGCGCCACCATTTGTGGTTGGTATGCTCAAGATCGTGGTCTTCTTCTTCGACCAGCCGCCACAGCTTGCGTGCCATCACATAGAGCAGCGGCAGCAGCAGCACGCAGATCGGCCCGAACAGCAGCAGGGCGGCATCGGCGATCCATGCGCCAGGCGCGCCCATCCAGTTCTGCGCGGGGCCGCCCGCGGCGGTCGACAGCGAAGGATCGGTCTGGGTGTAGCTGATCAGCGCGAAGCCGAAGAACAGCATTCCGCCGATCAGGGCGAGTGCGCCGGCGATCTCGCTGGCGCGGCGCAGGCTGCGCCTCAGCGCCGCGCGCCAATCGACCCGCGCGCCGCGCTGGCCGGCAGAAATCGGGCGTGTTGCCATCGTGCTCCCCTTGGATTGCGCCGCCTTATGCGCCGGGGGGTGACTCCGCGTCAAGAATCTCCCGGAAATCCGGCGATTCGCTTCACCGCAAAAAGGCGTCGATCCCGGCCCAGTGGGCCGCGTTCAACTGGCGGGCACGCTTTGCGCTCATTCCGCCCAGCGCGATCACCGGCACCGCGGCGTGTGCGGCCAGCAGCCGGAAGCGGACCGGGCCGAGCGGGCTGCCCGCCGGGTGCGAGCGGGTCGGGAAGACGGGGCTGAGCAGCACTGCATCGGCACGGCGCGCGCGGCCGATCTCGCGCAGCGAATGGACGGTGACGAGCCGCAGACCCGCCCCGCCGCCGCCCAGCGCCCCGGCCGGGCCATAGGCGCCGTCGGCCCCCAGGCGCCGGGCCGCAGCCATGGTGCCCGCCACGACCACCGCATGGCCGCGCGCGCGGGCCAGCCGGGTCAGGCGGCGGATCCGCTTCGCCCGCGCGTCATCGCTCAGGTGATAGTGGCGCAGGATCAGCCCGCTGCCGCGCGGGAGGCGGGCCAGCGCCTGCTCCAGCACGGCATCGTTGCGCGCATCGCTGACCAGCCAGATCCGGGGCAGCGCGGGGTTTTTGCTGAAGGGGTGGCGCACCTGCATCGCTGCGCTATAGCACCGCACCATGAATGAGCCACTTGAAGACGTTCGCGCCCGCATCGCCCACGCCGCCCGCATCGCCGGGCGCAAAGCGGACGAGGTGACGCTGGTCGCCGTGAGCAAGACCCACCCGGCCGAGCGGATCGTGCCGCTGATCGCCGCCGGGCAGCGCGTGTTCGGCGAAAACCGGGTGCAGGAAGCCGAGGCCAAGTGGCCGGCGCTGCGCGAAGCCTATCCTGACATTGAGCTCCATCTGGTGGGCCAGCTGCAATCGAACAAGGCCGAGGAAGCGGTCGCGCTGTTCGACTGCATCCATTCGCTCGACCGCTCGTCGCTGGTCGCGGCGCTGGCCAAGGCGATGGACAAGCAGGGGCGCCGGGTGCCGTGCTTCGTGCAGGTCAATATTGGCGCGGAAGAGCAAAAGGGCGGCTGCGCGATTGCCGATCTGCCGGCGCTGTTGGCTGAGGTCCGCGCGGCGGATCTGCCGCTGGCCGGGCTGATGTGCGTGCCCCCTGCCGAGATTGAATCCGCGCCGTTCTTTGCGCTGCTCGACAAGCTGGCCGCCGATCACGGCCTTGCTGGACGCAGCATGGGGATGAGCGACGACTTTGAAACCGCGATCCAGCTGGGCGCCACCCACGTGCGGGTGGGCAGCGCCCTGTTTGGAGCGCGGGCCTAGAACGCCATCCCGAGTTCGACGCCGATCACCCGGCCCTTGGCCAGCGGCGAGAACGTGCCGGCGGCGGGGCTGGGATCGAACGGGCGGTTGTTGCCGTCCGAATAGGCGCCCGCGCCGAACGGGATCTGGGTGTCGCCGCCGAACTGAACCTGATCGAGCAGGTTCTTGCCATAGAGCGAGATCGACAGGCCCTTGACCGGGGTGTTCCAGGTCACGTTGGCATCGAGGTTGTCGCTCTTTTGGACCCACCCGAAATTGCTGTCGGTATAGGCATATTGGTCGCGGTGCTGGAAGGTCACGCGGGTGACCAGCGTGCTGGCGCCCAGCGCCAGTTCGTGAACCAGCCCCATGCCCCAGGTCCACTTGGGCACGCGCGGCAGGGCCAGCGCATAGTCTTCCGGCCCGACCGAGCCATTGCCCGAGATGTCATAGAACACCTTGGTGTACTTGGCATCGATGTAGCCGGCGTTGGCGGTCAGGATCAGGCCCTTGCTCACCGCATAGCGCGCTTCGATTTCGCCGCCCCAGATCCGGGCATCGGCGGTGTTGAAGATCGACTGGGCCACGCCCGCCGAGCCGCTCGACTGGTTGATCTCGCGCTGCATGTTGCCGACCACGGTGTGATAGGCGGCGAGGTTCACCGTGCCCTTGCGGTCAGTGGTCTGGAGCTTGAGGCCGGCCTCATAGGTATCGACCTGTTCCGCGTCGAACGCCGGGCTGCCGCCAGCGGCGACGATCGCTTCGAACGCTGCGGGCGAGGTGATGCGGAAATTGTATCCGCCCGAACGATAGGCCCGGGTCCAGTCGGCATAGGCCAGGAGATCGGCATTGGCCTTGAAAGTCAGGCCGAGCTTGGGGGTCCAGCTTTCCCAGCTGCGGGCATCGGTAAAGCCGTTGTGCTCGCTCGGGATCAGGCTGTTGAACCCGGCGGTCGGGCAGGTCTGATCGATCACTGAACAGGCGCTGCGCGGGCGAACGTAGGTCACGGCTGCGTTCTTGTCTTCCTTGGACCAGCGGATCCCGGTGTTGAGCGTCAGCCGGTCGGTCAGGTCGTGGTCGGCGGCCACGAACAGGCCATAGACATCGTGGCCCTGCCGCCCGCCGCCGTAATAGGTCAGCGGGGTGACGGTCGGCAGCTTGCGATCTTCCTCATAGGCCACGTCCTGATGGAAGACATAGCCGCCCAGCGTCAGGTCGAGCGCGCCGAAGCGGCCATTGTAGCGCAGTTCGTCCGACCACTGTTCCTGGGCAAGCCCGGTCTTGGAGTGGAACAGGAACAGCGGGGTGGAATCGATGTCGTTGTCGGTGCGCTGGCGGTAGTGGCGATAGCCGAAGATGTTGGTCAGCGCGCCGGCGCCCAGATCGTAGTCCGCCCGCGCCGAGGCGAAGTAGGAGCGGACCTTGTAATAGCCTTCGTTGTCGACGCTGAGCTTGAAGCCATCGCGCGGGAACAGCCCGTGGTTCTGGGTGATCGCGCCGTCGCCGTTGGAATCGAAATACTCGCCCTTGAGCGCCAGCTTGAGCGCGCCCGCCTTGTAAGCGAGGCCGCCGCGCAGGATCGTGGTCTGCGCCTTGCCGAAGTTGTCGTTGCTATAAAGGTTCTTGAAATAGCCGCCGTCGGTGTCGTGATAGGCCGCCAGCTTGATCCCCAGCGCATCGCTGAGCGGACCAGAGACGACGCCCTGCATCGTCATGCTCGGCGCGCCGCGCCCGGCATCGAACGGGCCATCGAAGCTGGTCTTGACCTTGAGCTGCCAGTCGCGGGTCGGGTTGCCGGTGTTGACCAGCACGGCCCCGCCGGTGGTGTTGCGACCAAACAGGATGCCCTGCGGCCCGCGCAGGATTTCGACCGAATCGAGGTCGAAGGTGTCGAACACCAGCCCCGAATTGATCCCGACATAGACCCCGTCGACAAAGGTGCCGACGGTGGGATCGATCGAGGGGATCGAGCTGTTGATGCCCAGCCCGCGGATCGAGAAGTTGGCCGTGCCGCGCGCGGTGCCAACCTGATCGAGGCTGACCCCGGGCGCCGAATAGGTCAGCGACTGGAGATCGCGGACCTTGAGCGCTTCGAGCGTGCGGGCGTTGAGCGCGGTCACCGCCAGCGGCACCGACTGGACGTTTTCGACGTCCTTCTTCTTGGTCGCGGTGACCACGATCGGCTGGGTCAGGTCGGCGATGGCGCTGTCGGCAGCGGGGGCATCCTGCGCGGTTTGCGCCTGGGCCAGGCCCGGCAGGCTCGCAAGGATGCTGGCGCCGGCAAGCAGCCGGACGCTACGGAATGCGATGGTCATGGGGCCTCCCTGAAGGCTCTTTGTTGCAGTTGCGCACGGCCTCTAGGCCGTTGCGATCCGTTTGCAACAAGAATGCGACAGGGCGCTTAGGGAATTTTGCCTAAGGCTAACGGGGTGCAGGCGTGGCGCAGGCTTAGCCCGCGTGACGCGTCAGTTCATCGCCCGTCAGCGTCACCACGTGGAGCAGGTTGGTCGACCCCGGGGTGCCAAACGGCACGCCCGCCAGCGCGATCAGCTTCGAGCCGGCTTCGCCGAACCCGTGGCGCAGCGCCATGCGCTTGCCCTTGGCGATCATCTCTTCAAAGCTGCCGATGTCCTTGGTGACCACGGCATAGGTGCCCCACAGCAGTGCGGTGCGGCGGGCGATCTTCTGCGACGGGGTCAGCACCAGCACCGGCACCATCGGGCGTTCGCGCGCCACGCGGCGGGCCGTGCTGCCCGAACCGGTGAACACGATGATCCCGGCGACCGTCACGGTTTCGGCGATCGTCGCGCTGGCCTGGGCCAGGGCGTCGGCGGTGGTGGCATCGGGGCGCACTTCGGTGAAGTGGACCCGGTCGTGATAGCCCGGATCGCTTTCGACCTGGCCCGCGATGCGGTGCATGATCGTGACCGCTTCGACCGGCCAGGCCCCGCTGGCGGTTTCGGCCGAAAGCATCACTGCGTCGGCGCCGTCATAGACCGCGTTGGCAACGTCGGACACTTCGGCGCGGGTCGGCGCCGGGCTTTCGATCATCGATTCGAGCATCTGCGTGGCGACGACCACCGGCTTGCCCGAACGGCGGGTGGTGGCGACGATGCGCTTTTGCAGCGGCGGCACTTCCTCGGGGTTGAGTTCGACGCCGAGATCGCCGCGCGCGACCATGATGCCGTCCGACAGCTCGATGATTTCTTCCAGCCGGTCGACCGCAGCGGGCTTTTCGATCTTGGCCATCAGCGCGGCGGTCGACGAGCCCATCAGGCGGCGGGCTTCGGCCACGTCTTCGGGGCGCTGGACAAACGACAGCGCGATCCAGTCTGCGCCCTGATCGACCGCGAAGGCCAGATCGCGGCGGTCCTTTTCGGTCAGCGCCGGCACCGGCACCACGGCATCGGGGACGTTGACGCCCTTGCGGTCGGAGATCACCCCGCCGACTTCGGCCGAGCACAGGATCGCGTCTTCATCGGCGCGGATCACGGTCAGGCGCAGCTTGCCATCGTCAACCAGCAGACGCTGGCCCTTTTTCAGAATGCCGAACAGTTCGGGGTGGGGCAGGCAGACGCGGGTTTCGTCGCCCGGCTCGGGATTGCGGTCGAGCGTGAAGTGGCTGCCGTGGCGGATCACCGCCTTGCCATCCTTGAACTGGCCGACGCGCAGCTTGGGGCCTTGCAGATCGCACAGCACGGCCACCGGCTTGCCCAGTTCCTTTTCGACGCTGCGGATCGCGGCGATCGTCTCGGCGTGGGTTGCGTGATCGCCGTGGCTCATGTTGACGCGGAAGGCATCGGCCCCGGCGATGAGCAGCTTGCGGATCATTTCAGGCGTCCGGCTGGCAGGCCCCAGCGTTGCCAGGATCTTCACCTTGCGCCCGCGCCGACCGATCTTCGCCACTTCACATTCCTTTCAATTCGTGCCCGCCCTATGGCAAAGAGCGCCGGAAAACCCAAGGACTACCCATGAGCTGTTCTGAAAATACGAATGTAACGCCGGGCGATCCGCTCGATGCAATCGACGATAGCGTGGCCGCGGCAGCCTTTCGCCGGCTGGTGCGGCACCTGCGCCACCGCCACGATGCCGAAAATATCGAGCTGATGGGGCTGGCCGGTTTCTGCCGCAATTGCCTGGCCGACTGGGTCCGCGAAGCCGGCGCCGAGCTCGACAAGGCGGCGGCGCGCGATGTCATCCACGGGATGTCCTTTGCACAGTGGAAGGCGCTCTATCAGGGCGAGGCCACGACGGAGCAGTTGGCAAGAATGGAAGCGAGCTTGCAGAAGAACGCTCCGGCCTCCTAAGAGCGGGCAACCGATTCACCACTTGTTACCGGAGCATATCCCGATGGCCGAAGCCACCGACGACCGCCTGCGTCTTCTGATCGAACGCGTTGAACGCCTTGAAGAAGAAAAGAAGGGCATTCAGGACGACATCAAGGACGTTTACGGCGAAGCCAAGGCCGTTGGCTATGATGCCAAGATCATGCGCCAGATCGTCCGCCTGCGGAAGATGAAGCCCGATGACCGGGCCGAGATGGAAATGATCCTCGATACCTACAAGGCCGCGCTCGGCCTCGGCTGAGGCCCGCTTCCGCCTGATGGCTGCCCTGCCGCGCGCCCATGCGCCGCAGGGCAGGCAATTGCCGAGACGCGGTTTGTCGGCTAGGGGCGGGCGCAAATTCCAACCCTAGCTGGCGATACGGACCCCAAGAGGCAATCAGATGGCAGGCCATTCCAAATTCAAGAACATCATGCACCGCAAGGGTGCGCAGGATAAGAAGCGCTCGGCGCAGTTCTCCAAGCTGTCGCGCGAAATCACCGTCGCTGCGAAGATGGGGATGCCCGATCCCGACATGAACCCGCGCCTGCGCGCGGCGGTCAACGCCGCCAAGGCGCAGTCGATGCCCAAGGACAACATCCAGCGCGCGATCGACAAGGCCAGCAAGGGCGACGCGGAAAACTACGAAGAAGTGCGCTACGAAGGCTACGGCCCGGGCGGCGTGGCGATCATCGTCGAGGCGCTGACCGACAACCGCAACCGCACCGCCACCAACGTGCGCACCGCCTTTGCCAAGAACGGCGGCAACCTTGGCGCTTCGGGCGCGGTGAGCCACGGCTTCGAACGCCTCGGCCTGATCGAATATGGCGCCGCCGCCGGTGACGAGGACAAGGTGCTCGAAGCCGCGATCGAAGCCGGCGCTGACGATGTCGAAAGCGATGAAGACGGCCACCAGATCTGGGTGGCGATGGATTCGCTCCACCCGGTTGCGCGTGAACTCGAAAAGGCGCTCGGCGAAGCCGAGGGCGTGAAGCTGGCATGGAAGCCCAGCCTCAAGGTCGATGTCGATGAAGACACCGCCAAGACCCTGCTCAAGCTGATCGACACGCTGGATGACGACGACGACGTCCAGACCGTCTGGGGGAACTACGAAATCTCCGACGCGATCATGGAAAATCTGGGATGAACCGCGCCGCCGCCAGTAGCCTGTTTCTGGCGGTGCTTGCCGGCTCGGCCGCACCGGCCCCGCTGGGTGCGGTGCCCGCGCCTGCGCCGGCCTCGATGTGCCAGGCTGGCGAGCAGGTGGCTTACAGCTGCCGGTTCGGCAAGTCGGTCGGTTCGGTCTGCGTCGGGCGCGGCGCGGTGCATTACCGCTTTGGCCTGCCCGGCAGCCCGGCGATGGACGTCGCCAATGCCGAGGATTGGCACAATGTCCACCTCGGCTCGGTGCGCGGGCAGGGCGATGGCTGGCAGGAACATGTCCGCTTCAGCGCCGGGCAGATCCACTACACGGTATTTTCGGGGCAGGATGGCAGCCTGTCGGACCATCCGGGGCGGACCTATTCCGGGATCGCCGTCTCGCAGGGCAAGCTTGGCGAGCACAGCCTTGCCACGCTCGATTGCAAGGGCGGCGCGGTCATGGCCGAGGACTGGACCGGGCTGATCGCCGCGGCCGCGCCCGAACAGCTCTCGGGCAATCTTCAGGAAGAAACCGACGGCCCGTTTGACGCCTGGTTCTGAGCCATGCTGATCCTTGGCCTTGATCCTTCGCTCTCCTGCACCGGATGGGGAATCGTGGCGCGTGCGGGCAACCGGCTGAGCCACGTTGCCAACGGCCAGATCAAGACCGATCCCGCCGCCTCGCTGGCCGAGCGGCTGGTGACGATCGATGCCTCGCTGGCCGCGATGATCGCCGAGCATCGCCCGGCCTGCGCCGCGGTTGAAGAAGTCTTCGTCAACAAGAACCCGCAATCGACGCTCAAGCTCGGGCAGGCGCGCGGGGTCTGCCTGCTGGCCGCGGCGCGGGCCGGGCTGCCGGTGGCCGAATATGCCCCGACCCTGATCAAGAAAGCCGTGGTCGGCACCGGCGGGGCCGAAAAGACCCAGGTCCAGGCCATGCTCAAGGTGCTGCTCCCCGGCGTGCAGCTGGCCGGGGCCGATGCCGCCGATGCGCTGGCTGTGGCGATCGCCCACGCCCACCTGCTGCGATAAGCCCGGCTGCGTTTTCGCTTTCCCGCGAAAAGGGCCTGTGCAATAGAACAAACCATGATCGCGAAGCTGACCGGAACGCTTGATGACTTCGGCCCTGACTGGGCTGTGATCGATGTCGCGGGGGTGGGCTATCTCGTCCATTGCTCGGCGCGCACGCTCGATCAGCTGGGCGTCAGGGGCGATACCTGCGTGGTCCATACCGAACTGCAGGTCAGCGAAAACGACATGCGGCTGGTCGGTTTTGCCAGCGGCGAAGAACGCGCGTGGTTCCGCCTGCTCACCGCCGTGCAGGGCGTGGGCAGCAAGATGGCGCTTGCGGTGCTTTCGGCCCTGCCGGTCGATGACCTGCAGCGCGCCTGCGCCGGCGGCGATGCGGCCATGGTCGCCCGCGCGCAGGGGGTCGGGCCCAAGCTCGCCGCGCGGATCGTCAACGAACTCAAGGACAAGGCCGGCGCGCTGCCCTCGGCGCAAGGCGTGGCCGTTGCTGCCGCTCCGCAAGGCTCGGCCAGCGCCGATGCCGTCTCCGCGCTCCAGAACCTCGGCTTCAAGCCCAACATCGCCACCGAAGCCGTGGCCCGTGCGCTCGATGAACTGGGCAGCGGCGCCGGGCTCAACGATCTGGTCCGCGTGGCCCTCAAGAGGGCGGCGGGATGACCCAAAATCTAAGTCCAAGCGAGTTGCGCGAACAATTGGCCGCAAAAGAAGGTGATCGGCGATGGCATGAAGCCTCTGATCGCCTCAAGATGGCTAACGAATACGCGCACGGTGGGTTGAAGGGCCTGTTTCTGGCAAATGGTGGGGCGATTGTCGCGCTGCTGACTTTCATAGGGAACGCAAAGTTGCAGCAGGCTGATGCCGCTGCGCTCCAATGTAGCTTTACGCTGTTTTCTTTAGGTCTGGGCCTAGTTTTGGCTGCCTATATCGCGGGATACGTTTCTCACGCATATTCTATGCAGGCTGCCCTAAACCAAGCAGCGCAAGAGGACGGCATAGCGCACCGGACAGGTGAGAGTTTCGATTCTTCAACACCCGATAATAAGGCCGGGCGTGCTGAATGCTTCGGTATAGTACTGGCTGCTTTGGCGCTGGCGTTGTTTGTGTCGGGTGCCTTTGTGGCTCTTGGTGCAATCACATGACCGACAACCCGATCCTCTCCTCTACGCGCCAAGCTGAAGATGCCGATGCGGCGCTGCGGCCCAAGAGCCTTGCGGAATTCGTGGGCCAGGCGGCGGCGAAGGACAACCTGCGGGTGTTCATCGAAAGCGCCAAGTCGCGCGGCGAGGCGATGGACCACGTGCTGTTCTTCGGCCCGCCGGGGCTGGGCAAGACCACGCTGGCGCAGATCGTCGCCAAGGAACTCGGCGTGGGCTTTCGCGCCACCTCCGGCCCGGTGATTGCCAAGTCGGGCGATCTGGCTGCATTGCTGACCAACCTTGAAGCTGGCGATGTCCTGTTCATCGACGAAATTCACCGCCTCAACCCGCAGGTCGAGGAAGTGCTCTATCCTGCGATGGAGGACCGCGCGCTTGATCTGATCATCGGCGAGGGGCCGTCGGCGCGCTCGGTGCGGATTGATCTGCCGCCCTTCACGCTGGTTGGCGCGACCACGCGGGCAGGGCTGCTGACCACGCCGCTGCGCGATCGCTTCGGCATTCCGGTGCGGCTCAACTTCTACACCATCGCCGAGCTGGAGCGGGTGGTGGCGCGCGGCGCCGCGCTGCTCGGGATCGGCATTGACGAGGGCGGCGCGCGCGAGATTGCACGCCGCGCGCGCGGCACGCCGCGCGTGGCCGGACGCCTGCTGCGCCGGGTGCGCGATTTTGCCCATGTCGGCGGCGACAGCGCGATTACCCGTGACGGGGCCGATGATGCGTTGACCCGGCTTGAGGTCGACGCGCTCGGGCTTGATGCGCAGGATCGGCGGTACCTCCACATGATCGCCGATATCTACAAGGGCGGGCCGGTTGGCGTGGAAACGCTGGCCGCCGGGCTCAGCGAACCGCGCGACACGATCGAGGACGTGATCGAGCCCTATCTGATCCAGCTCGGGCTGGTGGCGCGCACCGCGCGCGGGCGCTGCCTCAACGATCGGGGCTGGCAGCATCTGGGAATCACCCCGCCGGCAGGCCCGGCGGGTAGCGCCCAGCAAGGCCTTTTCGAGGACCGCGACTAAGCTTCTGGCATTGCCCGGCTTTTGCAAACCACCGCAGAACGGTTCCAGATTGGGACAGTTGCGGGCGGAGCGGAAAATTATTTGCCCGAATCCCGCTTCGGGACCGCTCCGGCAGGGTTAATGTCATTGCCGCTTTAACCTTCCTCTGCGTTTCTGGTCCTAGAGGGGTGCCTGTGTAGCCACGGCTGCAGGCGGATTTTCCCCCAGGAACAACAGAGAGCTAAAGCTATGTCGGTTCGGATGGCCCTGACGAAACTTGCGGCGTTTGCCGCGGGCGGCGCGGTGATTGGTGGTGGGGCGGTGCATGTTGCCGAAGCCCCGGCCAGCAAGGTCACTTACGTCAAGCACGCCAAGCAGGCCGCGGCGCCGGCGCGCCACCACGCGATCAAGCGGGTGGCCCAGTCGCAGCCGCGCAAGGTCAAGCGTGTCCGCCGGGTGGTGACGCGCACTTATAGCTGCGCCCAGCCCGAACAACCGCAGATGGCAATGATGCCGGCCTATGCGCCGCAGCTTCCCGCCCAGCCGATGCCTGAAAGCGGCGGCGGCAGCGCCCCGGTGATCATCGGCGGCTCGGGCGGCTTCGGCTTTGGCGGCGGCTTCTTCGGCGGCTTCTTTGGCGGCGGCGGGAGCAGCTCGGGCGGCAGCGTGGTGATTACCTCGACCAGCACGGGCTCGACCTCCAGCTCGACCTCGGGCGGTTCGACCTCCTCGTCGACCGGCGGGCTGACCAGCACCAGCACCACGGGCGGGATCACCTCCAGCTCGACCACGTCGACCGGCGGTGTCTCGACTTCGACGGGTGGGGTTTCGACCTCCACCGGCGGGGTCTCTACCTCGACGGGCGGCGTCTCGACCTCTACCGGCGGCGTTTCTACGTCGAGCGGCAATGTCACCAGCAGCTCGTCGACTTCGACCAGCTCGGGCAATGTTTCGACCTCGTCGGGCAATTACAGCTCAACCTCGTCGTCCAGCTCGGGCAATGTCTCGTCCTCCAGCTCGACTTCGGGGAACGTCTCCTCGTCGACCAGCACCTCGTCGTCGACGTCGGGCAATGTGTTCTCGTCAACCAGCAGCTCGTCTTCGACCAGCAGTTCGACTTCCACCAGCTCGTCGACCTCGACCAGCTCGGGCGGGACGACCAGCGGCACCACCAGCGGCACCGAAGTGCCCGCGCCGCCGATGCTGCTGCTGTTCGGCGCGGCTGCCGCAACCGTGTTCAGCCGCCGCCGCAAGGGCGCCGCCGCGGCGGCCTGATCGCCGGCGATCAGCGGCATGCAAAAAGGCCCGGGAACCAGCGCGGTTCCCGGGCCTTTTTGTGTCGGTCAGGGCCGGCTTGCACCGGCCCCGTCCGGGCTTAGGCGGCCAGCTTGCGCAGCACGTACTGCAGGATGCCGCCGTTCATGAAGTATTCGACTTCGTTGGCGGTATCGATGCGGCACAGTGCGGTGAAGCTGAACTTCGAGCCATCCTTGCGGGTGACTTCGACGGTCACGTCCTGACGCGGGGTCAGGCTGGCAACGCCCTGGATGGTGAAGGTGTCATCGCCGGTCAGGCCGAGGCTCTGGCGGGTGTCGCCATCCTTGAACTGCAGCGGCAGCACGCCCATGCCGACCAGGTTCGAGCGGTGGATGCGCTCGAAGCTTTCGACGATCACGGCGCGCACGCCGAGCAGGTTGGTGCCCTTGGCCGCCCAGTCGCGCGACGAGCCGGTGCCGTATTCCTTGCCCGCGACGACAACCATCGGGGTGCCGGCGGCCTTGTGCTTCATCGCCGCGTCATAGACCGGCATGACTTCGCCGTTGAAGCGGCTCATCCCGCCTTCGACGCCGGGAACCATTTCGTTCTTGATGCGGATGTTGGCAAAGGTGCCGCGCATCATCACTTCGTGGTGGCCGCGGCGCGCGCCGTAGGAGTTGAAGTCCGCCTTGGCGACCTGATGCTCCATCAGCCATTCGCCAGCCGGGCTGTCGGCCTTGATGTTGCCGGCCGGGCTGATGTGGTCGGTGGTGATCGAATCGCCGAGGATCAGCAGCGGCTTGGCCTCGATGATGTCCTGCACCGGGGCCGGCGTCATGGTCATGCCTTCGAAGTACGGCGGGTTGGCGACATAGGTCGACCCGGCGCGCCACTGGTAGGTTTCGCTGCCGGTGACGTTGATCGCCTGCCAGTGCTTGTCGCCCTTGTAGACGTCGGCATAGCGGGCCTGGAACATCGCGCGGTCCATGCACGAGGCCATGGTCGAGGCGACTTCCTGGTTGGTCGGCCAGATGTCCTTGAGGAACACGTCCTGACCGTTGCTGCCCTGGCCGATCGGGGTGGTGACGAAATCGTCGATCACCGTGCCCTTGAGCGCATAGGCGACCACCAGCGGCGGCGAGGCCAGGAAGTTGGCGCGCACGTCAGGCGAGACGCGGCCTTCGAAGTTGCGGTTGCCCGAGATCACTGCCGCGGCGACGAGGCCGTTTTCGTTGATCGCCTTCGAGATCGGTTCGGCGAGCGGACCCGAGTTGCCGATGCAGGTGGTGCAGCCATAGCCAACCAGGTTGAAGCCGACATTGTCGAGGTGCGGCTGGAGGCCGGCCTTTTCGAGGTAGTCGGTGACAACTTGGCTGCCCGGGGCCAGCGAGGTCTTGACCCACGGCTTGGGCTTGAGGCCGAGTTCGTCAGCCTTCTTGGCAACGAGGCCGGCCGCGACCAGCACGCCCGGGTTCGAGGTGTTGGTGCAGCTGGTGATCGCGGCGATCATCACGTCGCCGTCGCCAACGGTGAAGTCCTTGCCATCAACGGCAACGCGGGCGTTGGTCTTCTTGTAGGTTTCGGCCATGTCCTTGGCGAAGACATCGTCGACGTCTTCAAGGTTGACGCGGTCCTGCGGACGCTTCGGCCCGGCGAGCGAAGGCACCACGGTGCCCATGTCGAGTTCGAGCGTGCTCGAGAACACGGCGTCAGGCGCGGTCGGATCGATCCAGAAGCCCTGCTCCTTGGCATAGGCTTCGACGAGAGCCAGCTGCTCTTCCTCGCGGCCGGTGAGGCGCATGTAATCGAGGGTCTTGTCGTCGATCCCGAAGAAGCCGCAGGTCGCGCCGTATTCGGGGGCCATGTTGGCGAGCGTCGCGCGGTCAGCGAGGCTGAGCGAGGCGAGGCCCGGGCCGTAGTATTCGACGAAGCGGCCAACCACGCCGTGCTTGCGCAGCATGTTGGTGCAGGTCAGCACGAGGTCGGTCGCGGTCACGCCTTCGCGCAGGGCGCCGGTCAGCTTGAAGCCGACGACTTCGGGGATCAGCATCGAGACCGGCTGGCCAAGCATGGCCGCTTCGGCTTCGATCCCGCCAACGCCCCAGCCCAGCACGCCCAGGCCGTTGATCATGGTGGTGTGGCTGTCGGTGCCGACGCAGGTGTCGGGATAGGCCACGGTTTCGCCGTTCTGGTCCTGCGAGGTCCACACCGCCTGGGCGATGTTTTCGAGGTTCACCTGATGGCAGATGCCGGTGCCCGGGGGCACGGCGTAGAAGTTGTTGAGCGACTTGGAACCCCACTTGAGGAAGTCATAGCGTTCCATGTTGCGGTGGTATTCGATTTCGACGTTTTCCTCAAAGGCCTTGGGGTGGCCGAATTCGTCGACCATCACCGAGTGGTCGATCACGAGGTTCACGGGGACCAGCGGGTTGATCTTGCTGGTGTCGCCGCCGAGCGTGGCGATGGCATCGCGCATCGCGGCAAGGTCAACCACGCAGGGCACGCCGGTGAAGTCCTGAAGCAGCACGCGCGCGGGGCGGTACTGGATTTCGTTGGTCGATTCGCTGGGGTTCTTCTGCCAGTCGACCAGCGCCTGGGCGTCAGCGGTCGAAACGGTGAAGCCGCCGTCCTCGAAGCGCAGCAGGTTTTCCAGCAGCACCTTCATCGAGAAGGGCAGGCGGCTGATGTCGCCCAGCTTGGCCGCAGCCTTCTTGAGCGAATAGTACGCGTAGTTCTTGCCGCCGAGGCTAAGCGTGCTGCGCGTCCCGAGCGTGTCCTGTCCGACCTGGGTCATCCCTGCTGATCTCCTGAGTAAAGCACCCTGCCCCGCGCGCCCTCTTCGCGAGTGCAGCAGGGCCAGATGTCGGCGCCGCCGATGCGCGCGAATCCCCGGCGCGTCAAGAGGGTGGGCCGCGATTGCTGCGCGATTAGACTAAAGTGCGGTCTGTTCGATGTGCGCCTTGCGCGGCGCGGCGATCCAGCACCCGATCACGATCAGCGCCACCCCGGCGATTGTGGGCAGGGTCAGCGCTTCGCCGAACATCGCCCAGCCCATGATCGCGGCCCAGATGAAAGCGGTATATTCGGTCGGCAGCAGGGCCTGGGCCTCGGCCCGGCCATAGGCCCACGAGATAATCATCAGCGAGAGCATGGCGAGCACCGCGGCCAGCGCAATGTCGAGCAGCGCACGCGGCGGCGGCAGAACCGCGAACCACGGCGCACCCAGGCCCAGGAACAGCGCGACGAACACGGTCTGGAACAGCGCCACTTCGGCGGGGCCGGCCAATTGCGCCTGCCGGCGCTGGAGGATCAGGTTCCAGGCATAAAGCACCGCGGAAAACAGGATCATCCCGATCCCCCAGGCGGCATTGCCGCCAAGGTTCTGCGCGCTGAGCCGCGCGGCGGCGATCACCGCGACCCCGGCAAGCCCGAGCAGCGAGGCCAGGATGGCGCGCCCGCCGATTGTCTCGCCCAGCATCACTGCGGCGAGATAGAGCGCGATCAGCGGCGCGATGAACGACAGCGCGATTCCTTCGGCCATTGGCAGATAGACGAGCCCGGTGAAGAAGCTGGTGGCCATCGCCCCGCTGACCGCCCCGCGCAGCGCGTGGAGCTTCATGTTGGAGCGGCTTGGCCAGATACCTTCGCGCCAGTGCCATATCGGCGCCGTCAGCGCGGTGCCGAACAGCGCGCGCACCAGCATCGCAGTATAGGCGCCAACGGCGATCGCGGCGCTTTTCATCAGCGCGTCCATCACCGAAAACAGCGCGATCCCCACCGTTGCCGCGATGAACGGCGCAAGATGGTGGTCGCGGTGGAAAGGAGAGCGGCCCTGGTTCACCACCCTGCCTTAGCCGCTCGCCCAGAGCTTGTCGAAGGGCCTACAGCGTCTTGATGATCGCGGAGAAATCGAGCCCGCCGTTGCCGGCCGCGTTGAAGGCTTCGTAAAGCTCTTCGGCGCGCTGGCCCATCGGCACCTGCGATCCGGCGGCCTGAGCCGCTTCCATCGCCAGCTTGAGATCCTTGAGCATCAAGGCTGCGGCAAACCCGCCCCGATAGCCGTTGTCCGCCGGGCTTTGCGGGCCAACACCGGGGGCCGGGCAATAGGAGGTCATCGACCATGACTGGCCCGAGGCCTTGCTGGAGATGTCGTAGAAGGTCTGGAGATCGAGCCCGAGCTTCTCGGCCAGGGCAAAGGCCTCGCAGGTGGCGATCATCGTCGCGCCCAGGATCATGTTGTTGCAGATCTTGGCGGCCTGGCCCGCGCCGCTGGCCCCGGCGTGGATCACCGCCTTGCCCATTGCGGCAAGGATCGGCTCGGCCTTGGCAAAGGCGGCGTCGCTTCCGCCGACCATGAAGGTCAGCGTGCCGCCGTTGGCCGCCGCAATCCCGCCCGACACCGGGGCATCGACCATTTTGTAGCCTGCGGCAGCCGCCGCGTCCGCAACCTTGCGCGCCGTGGCGACATCGATGGTCGAGCAATCGAGCAGCAGGGCTGCGGTGGGCGCGTGGCCGATCACGTCTGCGCCATAGACGCTGTCGACGATCTTGCCGTTGGGCAGCATCGAAACCACCGCATCGGCGCCTTGCACGGCCTCGCGCACCGAAGTGTAGGTGGCGCAGCCATTGTCCTGCGCGCGGGTGAGGGCGTCGGCGCTCAGATCGAAGGCGTGAACGTCATGCCCCGCCTTGACGAGGTTCGCGGCCATCCCGCCGCCCATGTTGCCAAGGCCGATGAACGCGATCTTCATGAGCTTACTTCCCCGTCCAGACGCCGGGGCGCTTTTCGATGAAGGCGGCCATGCCTTCGGCTTTGTCCTCGGTCGCGGTCAGCACCTGGAAGATGCGGCGCTCGATCAACAGGCCCTGATCGAGCGTGGTTTCGAACGCGGCGTTCACCATTTCCTTGTTGGCGATGGCGGCCAAGGGCGGCATCGCGGCGATTTCGGTGGCGGTCTTGACCGCTTCTTCAACCAGTGTGGCGAGCGGCACCACGCGGGCGACGAGGCCGCTGCGTTCGGCTTCTTCGGCGCCCATCATCCGACCGGTCAGGCACATTTCCATCGCCTTGGCCTTGCCCACGGCGCGCGTCAGGCGCTGGCTGCCGCCCATGCCGGGGGCTACGCCCAGCTTGATCTCAGGCTGGCCGAACTTCGCGTTTTCCGACGCGATGATGAAGTCCGCCATCATGGCAAGTTCACACCCGCCGCCCAGCGCAAAGCCGTTCACGGCCGCGATCCACGGCTTGCGTGTGGTCTTGACGAGGTGGCTGGTCCAGCGCGCGAAGAAGTCCTGCGCGTAGAACTCTGCCGCCGGCTTTTCGGCCATTTCCTTGATGTCGGCGCCCGCGGCAAAGGCCTTTTCCCCGGCCCCCGTCAGTACCGCGCAGCGCTGCGCCGGATCGGCTTCGAAGGCGGCAAAGGCGGTGATCAGTTCTTCGAGCACCGCGGCATTGAGCGCGTTCAGCGCCTGCGGACGGTTGAGCGTGATGAGCGTGACAGCGCCGCGCTGTTCGACGAGGATGGATTCAAAGCTCATAGGGGGTTCCATTCCTGATCGGCCGGAAGGGCCGCGAAGATGCTGCCCAGAAGGGCGGGGGTGACGCCTTCGGGGGTGGCCGGGTTCCACTGCGGATCGCCGGTCTTGTCGACGATCACCGCGCGCACGCCCTCGGCAAAGTCGGGGAGGGTCAGCACGCGGCTGGCCACGCGGTATTCCATCGCCATGTTGGCGGCGAAATCGGCGCAGTCGAGGCTTTCGGCGAGCTGGCGCAGTGCGACCTTGCAGGTCTGCGGGCTCTTGGTGCGCAGGGTTGCGAGTTCCTTGGCCGCCCATTCGCTGTCATCGCCGGCAAGGCTGGCAAGAATGTCCTCGTAGCGGTCGGAAGCAAAATGCCGCGCGATCAGCGGGGCATTGGCTTCGACCCGCGCCGGGGGCGGGTTCACCGCCAGCGCGGCCAGCACCTGCGCGGGATCGTGCCCGGCGGCAAGGCGGGCTTTGGCATCGGCGAGGGCATCGCTCGGCAGGTAATGGGTGGCAAGGCCGGCCCACTTGCACTCGGCCCCGTCAAACCGCGCGCCGGTCAGCGCCAGGAACTGCCCGATCCGCCCGGGCAGGCGCGACAAGTACCAGCCGCCGCCGACATCGGGAAACAGGCCGATCCCGGTTTCGGGCATGGCATAGCGGGTGTTCTCGGTCGCCACATGGAAGCGCGCGGGCTGCGAAATGCCCACGCCGCCGCCCATGGTGATCCCGTCCATGAAGGCCACGATCGGCTTGGCATAGGTGAAGATCAGGTGGTTGAGCTGGTATTCATCGTGGAAGAACTGCCGGCCCGATGCGCCGCCATCGTTCAGCGCCGAATTGCGCAGGAAGGCAATGTCCCCGCCCGAGCAGAAGCCGCGGCCTTCGGCATGATCAACGATCACCACCTGCACGTTCGGATCGTCGCGCCATTCGAGCAGGGCTGCGGTCATCGCGTGGACCATCGGCAGGGTCAGCGCATGGATCGCCTTGGGGCGATTGAGCGAGAGGAAGCCGGCGGCCCCTTCGCGGCGGATCAGGACATCGTCGGTCATTGGCGCAGCAGGTCCCGGCCCACGATCATCCGCATCACCTGGTTGGTCCCTTCGAGGATCGAATGGACGCGCAGGTCGCGCCAGAAGCGTTCGATCGGATAGTCCTTCAAGTAACCGTAGCCGCCGAACAGCTGCAGCGCGTCGTTGACGATCTTGCTGCCGTTGTCGGTGGCAAGGCGCTTGGCCATCGCCGAAAATCGCGACTTGTCGGGCGCGTTCGCGGAAACCTTGCAGGCGGCCAGATAGAGCAGCGCGCGCGAGGCTTCGAGGTCGGTCGCCATGTCGGCGAGCATGAACTGGGTGTTCTGGAAATCGGCAATCGGCTGGCCGAACTGCTGGCGGTCCTTGGTATAGGCGATCGCCTCGTCAAAGCAGCGCTGCGCCCCGCCGAGCGAGCAGGCGCCGATGTTGAGCCGCCCGCCATCGAGCCCGGCCATGGCAAAGCTGAAGCCCGCGCCTTCGGCACCGACGCGGTTGGCCACCGGCACGCGGCAATCCTCGAAGATCACCTGCGCGGTCGGGCTGGCATTCCAGCCGAGCTTCTTTTCGGGCGCGCCGAACGAGAGGCCGGGGGCATCCTTGTCGACCACCAGGCAGGTCACGCCCTTGGACTTGTGATCGCCGGTGCGGACCATCACGACATAGACGTCGTTGACCCCGCTGCCCGAAATGAACTGCTTGGTGCCGTTGAGGACGTAATGATCGCCATCGAGGCGCGCAGTGGTCTTGAGCGCGGCGGCGTCCGAGCCCGAGCCCGGTTCGGTCAGGCAGTAGGAGGCAATCTTTTCCATGCTGACCAGTTCGGGCAGGTAGCGTTCCTTGAGGTCCGCCGAGCCGAACGTGTCGATCATCCACGCGGCCATGTTGTGGATCGAGATATAGGCGCTGGTCGCCGGGCAGCCATAGGCCATGGCTTCCATGATCAGCGCGGCTTCCAGCCGGCCAAGGCCGATCCCGCCCGATTCCTCGGACACGTAGATCGCGCCAAAGCCGAGCTCGCCCGCCGCTTTCCAGACATCCACCGGATAGTGATGGTCTTCGTCCCACTGGGCTGCGAAGGGCGTGATCCGATCGGCGGTGAACTTGCGCGCCATGTCCTGGATGGCGAGCTGGTCGGCGGTCAGGGAGAACTGATCTATCATGATAATGGCCTATCTCACCCCATTGTCGGGATGACAAATGCATTTCCGCCGTCGCTCGAACCGTCGGGCCAGCGGGCGGTAACGGTCTTGACCTTGGTCCAGAACTTCACCCCTTCCAGACCGTGCTGATTGGTGTCGCCAAAGGCGCTGCGCTTCCACCCGCCGAAGGTGTGATAGGCCACCGGCACCGGGATCGGCACGTTGATGCCGACCATGCCGACATTGACCCGGGCAGCAAATTCGCGCGCGGCATGGCCGTTGCGGGTGAAGATCGCCACGCCGTTGCCATACTGGTGCTTGCTGGGCAGCGAGAGGGCTTCTTCGAAGTCCTTGGCGCGGACCATTTGCAGCACGGGGCCGAAGATTTCGTTGTGATAGCTGTCCATGTCGGGGGTGACATGGTCGAACAGGGTCGGGCCGACGAAGAAGCCGTTTTCGTGGCCCTGCAGGCTGAAGCCGCGCCCGTCGACGACGAGTTCGGCGCCTTCCTCGGCGCACTTGGCGATCCAGCCTTCGACCTTGTCCTTGTGGGCCTGGGTCACGACCGGGCCGTAATGGGCCTCGGGATCGGTCGAGATGCCGACCTTGAGCGCGGCGATCGCCGGGATCAGCTTGGCCTTGAGGCGTTCGGCGGTGTCATCGCCCACCGGCACCACCACCGGCAGCGCCATGCAGCGTTCGCCCGCCGAGCCAAAGGCCGCGCCGGTCAGGTCGTTGACCACCTGGTCGAGATCGGCATCGGGCATGACGATGCCGTGGTTCTTGGCCCCGCCCATCGCCTGAACGCGCTTACCGGCGGCCACGCCACGGTTGTAGACATAGTGGGCGATGTCGGACGAGCCGACGAAGCTGACCGCGCCGATCGCCGGGTGATCGAGAATCAGGTCGACCATTTCCTTGTCGCCGTGGACGACCTGGAAGATCCCTTCGGGCAGGCCCGCTTCGAGCCACAGTTCGGCCAGGCGGTTGGTGAGCGAGGGGTCACGCTCGCTCGGCTTGAGGATGAAGGCATTGCCGGTGGCCATCGCCACGGCGCCCATCCACAGCGGGATCATCGCCGGGAAATTGAACGGGGTAATGCCCGCGCCGATGCCGATCGGCTGGCGCATCGAATAGACGTCGATCCCCGGACCCGCGCCCTGGGTATATTCGCCCTTGAGCACGTGGGGGATGCCGCAGCAGAATTCGACCACTTCGAGCCCGCGCTGGATATCGCCCTTGGCATCGGCAATGACCTTGCCGTGTTCGGTCGAGAGGATCAACGCCAGCTCGTCCATGTTGGCTTCGACCAGCGCCTTGAAATTGAACATCACGCGGGCGCGGCGTTGCGGGTTGGTGGCGGCCCAGCCGGGCTGCGCGGCCTGGGCGGCAGCCACCGCGCGTTCGAGCGCATCGGTGCTGCCCAGCACGACCTGCGCCTGGACGCCGCCGTTGTTGGGATCGAACACGTCGCTCTTGCGGGTGGCGGACAGGCCAGCAGTGCCGCCGGCGATGAAGTGATCGACAATGCGCATGGATTGGCTCCTCTCGAGTCCAGTTGGACCAGTCCTGCACCCGCGAAGTAATGCAGACAAGGCGCATTTTTGCGACTATTACCTGCAATTATGCAGGTTGGCGACTGGAGCGACTATCAGGCCTTTCTGGCGATCGCCCGTGCCGGGCAACTGGCGCGCGCAGCCGCCGCGATGCGGGTTGATGCCACCACGATGGGTCGCCGCCTGCGCCGGCTTGAAGCGCGGCTGGGGGTGAGCCTGTTCGAACAGACCCGCGAGGGCCAGGTGCTGACCGAGGCGGGCGAGGCGCTGCTCGATCAGGTTGAAGCGATGGCGCTGGCGGCGGCGCGGATCGGCGATGCCGGCGCGGCGGACGGCGGGCTGGCCGGGACGCTGCGGATCAGCGTGTCCGAAGGGTTCGGCGGCTGGTTTCTGCCGCATCACGTGCCCGCGCTGGCCGCCGCGCACCCGCGCCTGACGCTCGATCTGGTTGCTTCCAGCGGGTTCCTCAGCCTGTCGAAGCGCGAGGCGGACATTGCCGTTACCCTGTCGCGGCCCAAGGCCGGGCCGGTGATCGCGCGCAAGCTGTCGGACTATGCGCTGCGGCTCTATGCGAGCCCGGCCTATCTGGCGCAGGCCGGCGAGCCGCGGCGCGAGGCGGATCTGGCGCAGGCGAACAAGGGGCGCGGGCACCGGCTGGTCGGCTATATTCCCGACCTGCTCTATGACCCGGCGCTGCGCTATCTTGATGAAATCCACCCCGGGCTGGCCGCGACGCTGCGCTCGTCCAGCATCAACGCCCAGTACCGGATGATCGCCGCTGGCGCCGGGATCGGGGTGCTCCCGTGCTTTATCGGCGACGGCGATCCGGGGCTGGTGCCGGTCCTGCCCGAGCGGCGGATTCTGCGCGGGTTCTGGCTGGTGACGCACAAGGACACCCACAACCTTGCCCGCGTGCGAGCGGGCAAGGAGTGGTTGGCTGACGCTGTCCAGCAGCGCCGCGATGTGTTGCTGCCGCCGGCTTGAGGCGGCAGGCGGATCACATCAGCTTGCTGACTTCTTCGGCGTTGTAGAGCCGCAGGTCGGCGCCTTCGACCTTGAGCGTGGCCATCGTCTTCTGGAAGGTCGCCATGTGCGCGCTGGCCGAATGGGCGCCCAGCGCGGCCTGATCGCGCCAGCGTTCGGAAATGCGGATGAGATCGGGATCGCCCACGTCCTGCGCGAAGGAATAGTGCAGGCAGCCGTCTTCGGCGAGCGTCGTGGCGACCATCACCTTGGCCTGTTCGTGAAGCTTGGCGAATTCGCCGGTTGCCAGCTTGAGCCAGCCTTCGATCAGCAGCATTGCGTCTATCCCTCTCATGTCCGGCGCGAATCACGCCTTGGACATGGGGGTAATGCGATCAGCCCCGGCTGGCCAGCAGCGCGCACCAGTCGCTGCGCTTGCCGCGCCAGGGTTCGGCCAGCCCTTCGCTGACCAGCTGCGCGCCAAGGCTCTTCCCGTCACGCCGCACAACCCGCAGCGAGCGGCCATAACGATCGAGCGCGCGGCCTTCGATGTCGAGCACGAAGGGCCCGGCGTTAAGCAGGTCGATCAGGCGCTTCGTGGCGCGCTGCCCCAGCGCCTGCTCCGCCGCGCAGCCGGCCTCGTGGGTTTCGGGGGAGTTGATGTCGGCGATGCGGATCTTCTCACCCGCAAGCCAGAAGGTATCGCCATCGACCACGCAGGTCGTGCGCGGCCCTTCGGCGCAGAGCGAGAACGTGGCGGCGGCGAGGATGGCAAGCAGCATCCCTGCCAATCACGGCAGAACACGCCCCTTTTCCATTCGGGGAAATACGTGGGTCGGGCTGTTTCTGGT
>Ga0228701_1000548_pt1 | contig 30505 bp, 28 predicted proteins | sample McNCre117_Aug_MG_2_FD_178017 | JGI IMG/M metagenome (GOLD analysis project Ga0228701, IMG submission 178017) | Freshwater microbial communities from McNutts Creek, Athens, Georgia, United States - 11-17_Aug_MG | ecosystem: Environmental > Aquatic > Freshwater > Creek | place: USA: Georgia... | reverse complement strand
CGATGCCCTTCATGCCGGCCGCGAGAATCAGAGCGTATGCCAGGTACGGATTGGCAGCCGAGTCAATTGCACGGTACTCGATGCGCGAGCTGTTGCCCTTGTCTGGTTTGTAGAAAGGCACACGGATGAGCGACGAACGGTTGTTGTGACCCCAACTTACGTAACTTGGTGCCTCACCGCCACCCCAAAGGCGCTTGTATGAGTTCACATACTGGTTCGTAACGGCCGTAATCTCAGGAGCGTGGCGCAATAGACCGGCGATAAAGTGCTTCGCGGTCTTCGAAAGGTGGTACTGCGAACCGGCTTCAAAGAATGCATTCGTGTCGCCCTCGAATAGCGACATGTGAGTGTGCATTCCAGAACCAGGGTGCTGACTAAAAGGCTTAGGCATGAATGTCGCATAAACGCCCTGCTCAATCGCAACTTCCTTGATTACAGTTCGGAAAGTCATGATGTTGTCAGCCATAGTTAGCGCATCGGCGTAACGCAAGTCAATCTCGTTCTGACCAGGTCCACCTTCGTGGTGACTGAATTCGACCGAAATGCCGAGCTGCTCGAGCATGCCAACCGCGCGGCGGCGGAAGTCGTGTGCGGTACCACCGGGGACGTTGTCGAAATATCCTGCGTTGTCCACCGGAATAGGGCCCTCTGGACCGATCTGGGATGACTTCAGAAGGTAGAACTCAATTTCCGGGTGAATGTAGAAAGAAAAACCTCGGTCAGATGCCTTGGCTAGTGCTCGACGAAGTACGTTGCGAGGGTCAGCTGCCGCTGGCTTGCCATCCGGGGTTTGAATGTCACAGAACATGCGTGCAGTTGGGTCGATTTCACCACGCCACGGAAGAATCTGAAAAGTGCTTGGGTCAGGTAGAGCGAGCATGTCTGCTTCGTAGGTGCGTGCTAGGCCCTCAATCGCCGAGCCATCGAAGCCAAGACCCTCGGCAAACGCGCCTTCTACCTCGGCCGGTGCGATGGCTACGGACTTTAGAGTTCCGGCAACATCGGTAAACCAGAGACGAACGAACTTGACGCCGCGCTCCTCGATTGTGCGTAGGACGAAGTCTGTTTGCTTATCCATCGAAATTTCCTATCTCTACCTGCTACTAGGCTAATGGTTATGCCTAAAGTTCGCTTAGCAATGGCCCAGACAAACCCGATTGTGGGAGATATTTCTGGCAACCTCGCGCAGACGATTCAAACCATCGATGCAGCCGTTAGCCGCGGGGCGAACCTAGTGGTTTTCGGAGAGATGAACCTTGCCGGCTACCCAATCGAAGACTTGGCGGCTCGCGCGAGCTTTGTAGCCGCCGCCGAGAAAGCCGTCGTCCAGCTAGCTGATCACCTATCGAACCCAATGTATAAGGGTTTGGCGGTAGTTGTCGGGCATCCCGCGACAGCCCATCGGAGTAATGGCTGGTCAATTGCGCAAAACGCGGCATCTGTCATCATCGACGGAAATATCGTGGGCCAGTATGCCAAGCACCACCTACCTAACTACTCAGTATTCGATGAGTTCCGGAATTTCGTTCCCGGCGACGAGTTGCTCTCCTTCGACTTTCAAGGTTTGAGATTTTCCACTCTCATTTGCGAGGACATCTGGCAAGCTGGCGGGCCAGTTGCGCAGCTCGGTAAAGTCGACACCGATGTCGCCCTGATTCTCAACGGTTCACCGTTTGAGGTAACCAAGACCGACACACGACTCAAACTTGTTCAGGACCTTGCTCTGGCACATGATTGCGCGGTTGCCTATGTAAATCTGGTCGGAGGCCAAGATGACCTCGTTTTCGACGGAAACAGCTTCTTCGTGAGTGCACAGGGTGAACTAGTAGCCCGTGCGGGTAAGTTCGCCACCGACCTAACCCTGTTGGACATCGAAACGAAGTCGGCTCTAACGTCAATGGCCGAGAACAACCCCGAAGAGGACTCTCTCGGTGACGTGTGGGCCGCCCTAGTCCTTGGGCTGAGGGATTACGTTTCCAAAAATGGCTTTAAATCTGTCGTCCTAGGTCTAAGCGGGGGCATCGATTCGGCCGTATGTGCGGCCCTGGCTGCGGATGCGGTCGGCGCAGAGCAGGTCTACGGCGTCTCAATGCCAAGCAAGTTCTCTTCCGGTCACTCTAAGGACGATGCCGCCGACCTGGCCGGCAGAATCGGTTGTCACTATCGAACCGAAGCAATTGAAAACATGGTTCAGATTTTTGAAGGGCAGCTTGAGCTAGACGGCTTAGCGTCTGAGAATCTTCAGGCTCGAATGCGAGGCGTGATTCTCATGGCGCTCAGTAACGCCGAGGGGCACCTCACGCTCACAACCGGCAACAAGACTGAACTCGCGGTCGGCTACAGCACAATCTACGGCGATTCGGTTGGTGGTTTTGCCCCTATCAAGGACGTCGAAAAGACCTTGGTTTGGAAGCTCGCGGAATGGCGAAACGCTCGCGCGGCATCATTGGGAATGACTCCTCCGATTCCAGAGAATTCAATCAGCAAACCGCCTTCTGCGGAACTTCGACCAGATCAAGTCGACCAGGACAGCCTGCCTGAATACGAACTACTCGACGCCCTGTTGGACGCTTATGTGGAGCGTCGTTTGGGTCGAGATGAGGTAATTGCCGAGGGTTTTGATGCTTCTGTAGTTGACCGCATAATTGGACTGGTCGACCGAGCGGAATGGAAACGCCGACAAGGTGCAATCGGGCCAAAAATAACCGGCATGGCCTTTGGGCGTGACCGCAGACTTCCAATCACCAATAAGTTCAAATAAGCACAGGAGCAGAAGATTATGGCAGCAGACAAGTTGATTTCAAGCGGAGGACCTTGGGAGTCAGTCATTGGCTATTCACGCGCAACCGTCGCTGGCGACTACGTGCACGTTTCAGGTTCGACGGCCACTGTTGGCGGCCAGCTTCAGCACGAGGGTGACGCATATGGCCAGACCTTGGTCGCACTCAACGAGGTCATAGCTCCTGCGCTGGCACAGGCCGGTTACAGCCTCGCTGACGTTGTGCGCTCGCGAGTTTATCTTTCAAATGCTGCTGACATGGATGCTGTCGGCAAGGCACACGGTGAAGTCTTCGGTGAAATCCGACCAGCAGCCACGATGCTGGCCGGTATTCAGTTCATCAATCCGGCAATGCTGGTTGAGATTGAAGTAGACGCCTGGAAGCGAAGCTAGTGTCAGAGGCGTTGTCGCCACGCAAGGTGAGGACCCCTCACCTTGCAGAATTCAAGGCTGCAGGTCAAAAATTTTCCTGCCTAACCAGCTATGACCAACTGACCGCCGGCATTTTTGACGAAGCCGGCATTGAGGTCATCCTGGTTGGTGATTCGGCGGCAGACAACGCACTCGGCTACACGACAACCCTGCCCATCACGGTTGACGAAATGATTCCGTTCGGAAGAGCCGTTGCGGGAGCTGTTCAGCGAGCCCTCGTTGTTGTCGACATGCCTTTCGGCTCATACGAGTCTGGCGCATCAGACGCGATGGCCAACGCGATCAAAATCATGAAAACCACCGGAGCAGATGCCGTGAAACTGGAAGGTGGCGTGCGAAGTGTCGAGCAGATCAAAGCTCTAACCACCGCAGGTATTCCGGTAATGGCGCACATAGGCTTCACCCCACAGAGCGTAAATGGACTCGGTGGTTTCAAAATTCAGGGTCGTGGCGAGGGTGCAGACGCCCTCCTTGCGGACGCACTGGCTGTGGCTGAGGCAGGCGCATTTGCAGTTGTGCTTGAACTCGTGCCCGCTGACCTTGCCAAGCAAGTTACCCAAACCTGTGGCATTCCAACCATTGGCATCGGTGCAGGCCCTCACACCGATGGCCAGATTTTGGTTTGGACCGATTTTGCTGGGCTATCAGGTCACAAGCCTAAGAAGTTTGTGAAGCAATACGCTCAGCTTAGGGAAACACTCATTGCTGCAGCTCGCGCGTATCGCAGCGAAATTGCCTCGGGTGAATTTCCTGGCGATGCAAGATCCTTCGACAGCTAGGGCTAGTCTTCCGACTCTTCCCGCTCCCAGCCTTCACTGCGCTTTCTGAGCAGTGTTAGGGCCGAAGCCGCTTCGGCGGCAGTTGCAAAAGGGCCTACGCGATAAGTGGCGGCGCTCTTAGGTCCAACTTCCACCTTCAGCGTCTTTAGATTGAACCAAAACTGTGGTTTCTCATCCTTTTCGCTGTACACGCTACCCATGTGACGAGCATAACCGGTTGCCGATTTAGACTAGAGGCATGCCACGCGACCTTGCCACCGGACACCTAACCAAGGGCAAACTATCGCCAGTTCGATTGGTGCCGACGAACATCGCTAGGCCCGAGTACGTAGGCAAGCCCGCGCCAGCGGCATTTACGGGATCAGACATCAAGACTCCCGAACAGGTAGCAAAGATTCGGGCGGCAGGCAAAATTGCAGCCCAAGCGATTCAGCTAGTCGGCGAGCATTGTAAGCCGGGCGTGACAACCGATGAACTTGACCGAATCGGACACGAATTCGTTATTTCGCAAGGCGCCTACCCATCCACGCTGGGTTATCGGGGATTCCCAAAATCGCTCTGCAGCTCTCTCAATGAAGTTATCTGCCACGGCATCCCAGACGACACGGTGCTACAAGATGGCGACATCATCAATATTGATATCACCGCCTTCAAGGACGGTTTCCACGGCGACAGCAACGTGACCTTCTTGGTTGGCAACGTTTCGAATGAGGTTCAACAACTTGTCGAGCGCACCCACGAAGCGATGATGCGTGGCATAAACGCGGCCTTGCCGGGAAGATCGATCAACATTATCGGCCGAGCGATCGAAACCTATGCCAAGCGCTTCAACTACGGTGTAGTTCGTGATTTCACCGGCCATGGCGTCGGAGAGGCATTCCACTCAGGTCTCGTTATCCCGCACTACGACTCGGCACCGCACTACAACGAAGAGATCAAGGCCGGAATGGTCTTCACCATTGAACCGATGCTCACGCTGGGAACTCACGAGTGGGATATGTGGCCAGATGACTGGACGGTCGTAACTCGCGACCGCAGCATCACCGCGCAGTTCGAACACACCATCCTGGTAACCGAGGATGGTCCAGAAATTTTGACCCTTCCATAACTAGAGAGAGCTACACATGGGCAAGAAGGCCATTGGCATTGACATCGGCGGCACCGGAATCAAGGGAGCAATTGTCGACATAAAGAACGGCACCTTGGTTGGTGATCGCGTTCGCTATGAAACTCCAGCCGGCGGACACCCGCAAGACATTGCCAATGTGGTCGAGAAGTTAATTGCCGAGCTAAAGCCAACCCGAAGCACGTTACCTGTGGGCGTTTGTTTCCCGGCGGTTGTTCAACACGGGCGAACCATGTCAGCAGCAAACGTATCGAAAGAGTGGATTGGTCTAGATGCGGATGGCCTCTTTGAGGCAACGTTGAATCGGCATGTTCACGTATTGAACGATGCCGATGCTGCTGGTGTTGCGGAGTTGAAATATGGCGCCGGCAAAAAACGAAAGGGATTGGTTATCATGACCACCCTTGGCACCGGTATCGGCACCGCGCTGTTCATGAATGGCGAACTTGTGCCAAACGCAGAACTTGGTCACCTAGAGATCGATGGTGTTGACTACGAGACCAAGGCGGCTTACTCCGCTAAGGAGCGGGAGAACCTAAGCTTCGACCAGTGGGCTGAGAGATTGCAGAAGTATTACTCAACGCTCGAAAAGCTATTTAGCCCGGACCTCATTATTGTCGGCGGCGGAATCAGCAAACAGTGGGAGGAATTCTTGCCCAAACTTGATCTGCGTGCCGAAATCGTGCCCGCGCTAAAACGAAACAACGCAGGAATTTTGGGCGCCGCTGCGCTTGCCTGGAAGCACTCGGACAAAGAATAAAGTGGATGGGCCGGCTATTACGCCGGGTTCTGTCCCTGTTGCCAGGTGACGGTCATCTATCTAGTGATGCCATTGCTGACACCCTCAAGCGGTCTACCCGAAGACTAGAGCGAGCAGCTCTACGCGCCTTCTATCTGACCTTGCTCCAAACGAGGTTTACATAGCCGAGGCGCTCACACGCCCCGCTGGTGGTCTCTTACACCACCGTTTCACCCTTACCGTTCACACGGCGGTTTACTTTCTGTTGCACTATCTCGCAGGTTACCCTGAGTGGCTGTTAGCCACCGTCTTGCTCTTTGGAGCCCGGACGTTCCTCGTCATTTCTGCCGCGACCGTCTTGCCGACCCATCCGAGTTAAGACTACTTGCTAAAGATGCGCGGTTGCATTCAGAGCCAGCACCTCGGCCGCCTCATCGGACCAGAATCGAATGATCGTGATCGAGCACGGTGCTATCTGAGGCCGCCAGTAGCCGGCGATGCCAGCATCCATGCCGGCCTTGATGAAGCCGCGAATCGGCATCACATGTGAAACCACGGCCACAGTTTGGCCCGCATATTTCTCAAGGATGGCGCGTCGACCGCGTTGAACACGCGCATCAAAAACTTCGAGAGATTCGCCATTTGGAGGTGAAACAGTCCAGGAGCCCTGCCACGCTGGGAACAGCTCGGGCCACTTCGACATGACCTCGGTATTGGTGTGCCCATCCCAATCGCCGAAAGAGATCTCCGCAATGTCTTGATTCTCGCTAACACCAAGCCCCAACTCGTTAGCAAGGATGTGAGCGGTGTCCAAGGTGCGCTGAATTGGCGATGAAACGATTGCTGATACCGGTTGGAGGTGCGACCAAGGTCCCGAATTGCCTATCTGGGCAACGGCCTTAGCTGCATTGTGAGCGTCCCCTCTACCTAGCTCAGAGAGCCCAGGGTTTTCTCCCCCGCTACCCGAAATTCTTTTGCTCTCGGTGAGGTGAGTTCTGCCGTGACGAATCAGGATAACCGTGGTTAGAGGCGCACTGACACCGCCTGGAGCTCGAACAGAACTTGGAAGGTGCTGGTTGAACTCGACCACCGGAGAACGTGGACTTTCAAGGTTCTTGGCTACCTGGGCGTCGCCTTGTTCATCCATGGCCTTGTTGGCTAATGCATCGGCGCGCGAGTTTTCTTCACGAGGAATCCATTGCCAGCGAACTTGCTTTCCGGCAACGAGTTGTTGAACTCGAGCGCCAAGCTGCTGCATGTCAGGGTGCTTGATCTTCCAACGGCCAGCCATTTGCTCAATCACGAGCTTGCTGTCCATACGGACCAATATTCTGGCTTCGGGATTTAGTTGGTATGCGCCCTCTAGCCCCGAAACAAGAGCGATGTACTCGGCAACATTGTTAGTGGCAATCCCAATAAATTTCGAGATTTCGAGGATTACTTCACCGGAATCTGCATCTATAACGCAGGCACCTGAACCGGCAAGCCCTGGATTACCGCGCGAGCCTCCGTCGGCCTCGATGATTAGGTTTGTCGGAACCTTCATCGAATCAAAATAGCCTGACACTCTGGGCAGGTGGCAATGTCGTCCTGCGCAAGGACAAGGAGTTCATTGAACGCGGTCGCACCTAGACTGATGCGACACGCACCACATTCGCGACCGTTAAGAGAAGCAACCGGAACACCGCGAGTGGCCTTCTTCTCGTAGAGTTCGAGCAGCTCAAGTGCAATACGGCTTGCCTGCTGGTTTCGATCGGTTGTAAGCAAGTCCAAACCTGAGCGCAGTTTGAGTAGCTCAGCCTCATCCTTGGCCTCCGCGGCACTGAGCTCTTCGTCAATGCCCGCCTTGTCCACACTTACGGTTTCGAAGGCGGCCTTAGCTGCTTCTTGCTGGTCGAGAATAGCCAGCTCGATGTCTTCGAGGTCAGATTTTCGTCGTGCCAGTGACTCAAGTTCACTCTGAATGCCCTGAGCATCCTTGGAGTTATTGGTTGAATTTAGCCTCTGCTGGTCTTTGGCGATGCGCTGCTCGACAAGCTGGAGGTCGGTTTCAGAGCGCTTCAACTCTAGGTTTACCGAATCTAAAGCATTGCGCGCCTCGATGAGTTTTGAGGCAAGCTCACGCTGAGTCTCTCGCAACGCCGCAAACTGTGCACCGGACGAAAGGTTTTTAATGGCAGCCTTCGAGCGGGTGATCTGAAGATCAAGGTTGGCCAAGCTGAGCAGATCTGCCTGCTGTGACGCGGTTGCTTTCATGTGCTGCCTTCTTTAGTTAACTGTTGTTACTGAGTTACTGCAAAATCCCAAGGGTCGGTCCGAAGTTCGCTTACGACGACCTGAATAGAAGCAAATCTACCGTGGATGTCAGCCGCTGCCCATTCCAACCACACCCACTCAGCCGCCCAGTGCGAGATGTCAATCATTGCAAATGACCTACCCAGAGCCGCGGCACGCTCGAGCACCTCTTGAACTGGGTGATGACGCAGATCGGAGGTTACATAGACATCGGCACCCTGCTCGAAGGCGGCATCGATGAATGAATCTCCCGCCCCACCACACAGTGCAACGGTAGAGATTTCAGAGTCAAACGACCCGGCTACTCGAACCCCGGAAGCGGTTGAGGGAATCACTCGGGCGATCTGTTTTGCGAACTCCCCTAGCGCGACTTTGGTTGTAAGTCGCCCAATCCTGCCATGGCCACGTCCAAAACTGGTTTCTAGCAGAGGTTGTGAGCCGACTAGGCCAAAGGCTTTCGCCAACGCCGCAGATACTCCACGCTCAACAATATCGGCGTTGGTGTGTGCGGCATAAATGGCGACGTTTGAGCGAATTGCTTTGGCGAGTAGTGATCCCTTCGCAGTGGCTTCTGCGATTGTCTTTACGCCTCGAAGGAGCAAAGGATGATGGGCGACGATTAGGTCAAAGTTGCCGTCAATCGCCTCATCCAAGATTTCGTGGGTCACGTCTACTGAGAAGAGCACTCTGGAGACACGCTGATCCGGAGAACCAGCTACAAGACCTGGAGCATCCCAGTCATCCGCTCCCGAAAGCGGCCATAGTTCTTCGAATGCATCTAGAAGATCACTTAGTAGTACCGACATTAATCAATCACTCCTAGAACGTCCTTGAGGTCATTCCTTCGTGCCTCGATCTGAAGCACCTCGACCTCTTGCTTCTTGATTCGTGGAATGCCGCCAGCTACAGGAAGTAGCAAGCCCAAGGCAAACGCAATAACGATTCCGAAGTTACTGACCGACCAGAAGAGTGAATTGGATGCGTAGTTAGAAAGGTAACCGAGCCACTGAAACTCGACCAAGTCACTCTTGAGCAGCCCCCAGCCGAGCACGACCGCAATCACCCAACCGAGAGCATTAGTGAGGTTCAACGCTTTATAGAAGCCATAACTGCGACTCAGCGAGACCTCGTGGTAAGCGATGCGTCTGATTAAGACATCGCTCACAAATATTCCGGACCAAGCAGCCACCGGTACCGCTAGAACAAGAGAGTATCCGTGCAGGTTGAACCAGAATCCGGCCGATCCGAGACGAGCTAGACCAATGATGGCTAGGGCGACAGCTATCGCGGCAATTACAGGTGACGCAATCGCTGGCTTGAGCTTGAGTTGAACTGATTCGAAACTCATGCTCGAAGAGCGCAATGACATTGCCAAAGTGGTGAGTAGGGTGCAGAACAAAGAAATCTGCGTGAGAATGCCAACCAGCCCAAAGTCAGTGCCAGACACCACAACATTGAATGATCCCGCGAAGTCATCGCTCGTCAGGTCACCAAATGCTACTAAAGCAAACCAGGTAAGTGCGACTGGAACTGCACCCATCGAGAGCAAGGCCCAGGCGGCGACCTTCCAACCGCGAACATTTACCGGCAACCCACTCGCGTAATCCGCGGATGCAGAGGACCAGGCCAGTCCAAAGACCGCAAAAATGACAACTGAGGCACCAAGCGCTCTAAGCCAGGAGCCATCTTGGTTCAAGGTCCCTGCTGCTCCATGTGCGACGAGACGTGTACCCGCGATAGTTACAGCGGTGACTACACCGAGCACGCCGCTGATTCGCTGAGCCCAAAAGAGTCGGCGACCGCCAAAGGAGGCGAGCGCAACTGACGCCGCGACAACTGCAATAAGGATTCCAATAGCGATCGGAGACACAGGCACTGCTGCCGCCAGTACACCCGAAGTGGAGGTTAGTCCTTGTGCGATCAAGAGGTAGCCAAGAATCACCAGGATGAGCGCCCAGAAAAGTCGACTCAAGACGAGCATGACCGCTGGTGCCAAGTTGCCTAGGACACCAAACGCCGCCCTCGACAGCACGAGGGTCGGAAGAGACGAGCGCTTTCCAGCGATTGCGCCTACTGCCACTACGCCTGCGGAAACGAACATTCCCAATGAGGCTGCCGTCAGCGACTGGCCGAAAGTTAGGCCGAGGCTTCTCAGCCAAAGAGCAATGCCCAGCGGCAATAGCGAACCCGAGATGGTTAGCCAAACCCAGAATTGGCTTGATGAAGGATCTTTAGCTCCACGCTTGGTCGGGACGACCACTTCAACCAGAGGCTCAACCGGTTCAAAGCTCAAAACTGGTTCGGGGATGATTTCCGGCTCGACCAACACCTCGGGTTCGAGCATGATTTCCGGTTCGACGTAAATTTCCGGTTCTGTGTGAGGTTCGTGTTGGGATAACTGCTCGTCGAGAACAGTTGCCTCTTCTTCCTCGGATGAGTTTCTGGACTGCCAGGCGCGCAGCTCTGACTTATCGGTTTCGCGTAGCTGAGCCTGTGCCTCAAGAATTTGCATGGCCGCGAGAACACCGCCGCCTTCGGCCTTGGCCCGATCTAGAACCTCTTTAAGCTCTTCATCGCTGAGAGCACGCGGCACGGGAGGCTGGTCGAAATCCATACCTAAATAGTAATGCCGGGGTGCATACGCACCCCGGCATTTACCGTTTGTGGGCCCTACCGGGATCGAACCGATGACATCCACGGTGTAAGCGTGGCGCTCTACCAGCTGAGCTAAAGGCCCCTCTTTCGAGGGCTGCGGTGAACCGCAACCAGAAAAGCCTATAACATTTCGAACGGTTTTGGCTAATCGAAGACTAGAGACTCGCTAGAGCTCGGTCATACTCGTCCAGGCTGCGAGCCTGACCTGGGGCGGTGACAAACTTAGCTACGAGTTCGCCATCCTTGTTGATCACGAAGGTGGCACGGTTTGCGATGCCAGCCTCCTCGATGAATACGCCATATGCCTGCGCAACGGCGCCGTGAGGCCAAAAGTCAGCAAGTACCGAAAACTTGTAGCCCTCGTGCTCGGCAAACTGCTTTTGAACAAACTTTGAGTCAACCGAAATAGCTAGAAGTTCAACGTCTTCCTTTTCAAACTTGGCGAAGTTGTCGCGAATCTCGCAGAGTTCACCGGTGCAAATGCCAGAGAAAGACAATGGGTAGAACACCACTACTACAGGCTTCTTGCCGCGGAAGTCGCTCAGTTTTACAGTCTCACCGTACTGGTTGACTAGCTCGAAGTCTGGTGCGTGATCGCCGATGATTAGGCTCATGATTTTATCCGTTCTACAAAAAATGGTCTGTGTCTTTTCAATTTTGAACTAGTAAAACAGCAAAATGCTTCCTCATGTCGGCATAAACTCTTTAGAGGCTTTACCAAAGCTTTTCGTTAATCTTTGTCCATCCCCCACGAAAGAGGATGTCGGTGTCCATTAACAACCAGGATGCATTCGCGGTCAACACCCCTGACCAAGACCCACAGGAAACCAGCGAGTGGCTTGAGTCGCTCGATGCGATCGCTCGAGTTCACGGCCGAGGCCGCGCTCGCGAGATCATGTTGAACCTGTTGCGCCGCTCTCACGAACTTCAGTTGAACGTACCGATGGTTCCGACCACCGACTACATCAACACAATCGCCCCTGAAAACGAGGCCGAATTCCCTGGTGAAGAAAAGATCGAGCGCACCTACCGTGCTTGGATGCGCTGGAACGCAGCGATGCTTGTTCACCGAGCACAGCGCCCTGGCATCGGAGTCGGTGGCCACATTTCTACCTTTGCGTCGTCTGCGTCGCTCTACGAAGTAGGTTTCAACCACTTCTTCAAGGGTCAGAACCACCCATCGGGTGGCGACCAAATCTTCATCCAAGGCCACGCCTCACCTGGTCCGTACGCTCGCGCATTCCTAGAGGGTCGCCTTTCGGAGAAGCAGCTTGACGGTTTCCGCCAGGAGAAGTCACATGCTGGCGGCGGACTATCGTCTTACCCGCACCCTCGACTAATGCCTGATTTCTGGCAGTTCCCAACAGTTTCAATGGGTATCGGCCCGATCAACGCTATTTATCAGGCACAGTTCAACCGTTACCTAGCCGGTCGCGGATTCAAGGACACCGCCGAACAGCACGTTTGGGCGTACCTTGGCGATGGCGAGTTGGATGAAGTCGAATCACGTGGAGCGCTACAGCTGGCCGCCAACGACAAGCTGGACAACCTAACCTTCGTCGTGAACTGTAACCTGCAGCGTCTAGACGGCCCAGTTCGAGGTAACGGCAAGATCATTCAGGAGCTTGAGAGCTTCTTCCGCGGAGCCGGCTGGAATGTCATCAAGGTCGTTTGGGGTCGAGAGTGGGACACCCTGCTCAAGAACGACGTCGATGGTGCACTTGTGGAGCTCATGAACAAGACTCCCGACGGCGACTACCAGACCTACAAGACCGAGGATGGCGCATTTGTTCGCGAGAACTTCTTCGGCCGCGACCCACGCACCGCCAAGTTGGTTGAGCACCTTACCGACGAAGAGATTTGGGGCCTAAAGCGCGGTGGCCACGACTACAAGAAGGTCTACGCCGCCTACAAGGCAGCAATGGAGCACAAGGGTCAGCCAACCGTCATCTTGGCGAAGACCATCAAGGGCTTCACCCTTGGTAAGTCATTCGAGGGCCGCAACGCTACCCACCAGATGAAGAAGATGACGCTGGACAACCTAAAGGGCTTCCGAGACGAACTTCACATCCCAATCACGGATGCGCAACTCGAGGAAAACCCTTACCAGCCTCCTTACTTCCACCCGGGACAGGATGCTCCAGAAATTCAGTACATGCACGAGCGTCGTCGCGAATTAGGCGGTTACCTGCCAGAGCGTCGGAGCAAGTATGTGGACTTCAAACTTCCTGAGAAGAGCACTTACAAGGTTGCCAAGGGCGGCTCGGGCACTCAAGAAGTTGCCACCACCATGGCCTTCGTTCGCCTTTTGAAGGACCTTTTGAAGTCTCCAGAATTTGGCGATCGCATTGTGCCGATCATCCCTGATGAGGCCCGTACCTTCGGTATGGATGCGTTCTTCCCGACCGCAAAGATCTACAACCCGAACGGTCAGCACTACATCTCTGTAGACCGCGAACTATTGCTCAACTACAAGGAGAGCGTCTCGGGTCAGATTCTGCACACTGGAATCAACGAGGCCGGTTCGGTTGCAGGCTTCACCGCCGCCGCGACTAGCTACGCAACTCAGGGTCAGGCAATGATCCCGTTCTACGTGTTCTACTCGATGTTCGGCTTCCAGCGCACCGCCGACTCAGTTTGGGCCGCGACCGACCAGTTGTCACGTGGTTTCATGATCGGCGCTACCGCAGGCCGCACCACCCTAACCGGTGAAGGTCTGCAGCACGCTGACGGTCACTCGCCGCTATTGGCTTCAACCAACACCGGTGTAATCTCCTACGACCCTGCATTTGGCTACGAGATCGGTCACATCATCCGTGGCGGTATCGAGCGCATGTATGGCGGTCAGCACCCAGACCCTAACGTGATTTACTACATCACCGTTTACAACGAGCCTTACGTTCAGCCTGCTGAACCAGAGAATGTTGACGTCGATGGAATTCTTCGCGGTATGCACAAGGTAAGCACCAACGAAGCCGCTGGACGCAAGGCTCAGATCCTAGCTTCTGGTGTTGCAGTTCCATGGGCTTACGAGGCGCAGCAGTTGCTACAGAACGACTGGGGAGTTTCGGCCGACATCTGGTCAGTTACCTCGTGGACAGAACTTCGCCGCGACGGTCTGGCACGCGATGAGCGTCAGTTCCTTTACCCAAACGAGGATGTTGCTCCGGCTTACATCACCGAGAAGCTTCAGGGCTCAGAGGGACCTGTTCTTGCGGTCAGCGACTACATGCACGCCGTGCAGGACCAGATTCGCCCTTGGGTTCCAGGCGACTTCGCCACCCTAGGTGCAGATGGATTCGGATTCTCGGACACTCGTGCAGCTGCCCGTCGCTTCTTCAAGATCGACGGTCCATCAATCGCCGTTCGCGTTCTCGAGCAACTAGTTGCTCGTGGCGAGATCGACCCATCGGTTCCACAGTTGGCGATCGACCGTTACAAGCTTCACGATGTGACCGCCGGAACCTCTGGAAACGCCGGTGGCGAAAGCTAAGCAGGCCACCCTCGATTGGCTTAAATCGATATCAGGAGAGCTGGCTACAACCACGCTTAATCGCTTGGATGAGCTACTCCCCTGGTATCGAGACATGCCCGCTTCGCGAAGGGCATCCGTCGGACTCGTCGCTCAGGCGGGCATTTCGTCTTTCGTCTCTTGGTATCGCGATCCAAAATCGCAACCGTGGGTAGCAGCCGACGTATTCAGCGCCGCACCTCGCGAACTTCTGGGCTCAATCTCGCTTCAGGAGACTCTTCAGCTCATTCGCGTTGTGGTTCAAGTCGTTGAAGACCGCGTTGTCGAACACGATGAAACCCTGCGCGAAGCCGTTCTTCTCTACTCGCGTGAAATCGCCTTCTCGGCTGCAGATGTGTATGCAAAAGCTGCCGAGGCCCGCGGTTTGTGGGATGCTCGGCTCGAAGCCCTCGTTGTTGATTCCATTCTTAGCGGAGAGAGCCAAGAAGAACTTGCGTCTCGAATCGCCGCTTTGGGATGGCGAGCCCGAGGTTCAGTCGCCGTGCTCGCCGGAAACACTTCCGCCGGGGTTGAGGTTGAGGCCATTAGACGCCTCGTCCGAAGACACGATGCAGACATTTTGATCGGTATCCATGGAAACCGTCTGATTGCCGTTCTGGGTCATATCAATCCCCCAACGAACAATTCGGCTGTAAATGGCTTTGCTGTCCTAGCGGCTGCGCTGGAGCCACTGTTTGGCCCTGGCGCACTTGTACTGGGTCCTGAGGTTTCGGAGATCTCCGAGGCGCATAAATCTGCCAAAGCCGCGCTTGCCGGCTTTGCGGTGGTTAGAGCATGGCCTAAAGCACCGAGGCCGATTGCGGCTGATGAGTTGCTAGCGGAGCGCGCACTAGCCGGCGATATGCTTGCTAAATCGACGCTGGTACAGAAAATTTACCGACCCTTGGCCGAGCACTCTCCGGAACTCCTTGAAACCCTGGGTTGCTACCTAGAGACCGGGCGTTCGCTCGAGTCCACTGCACGTGAGTTATTTGTTCACCCGAATACTGTCCGCTATCGCTTGAAGAGAATCAGTGAAATTATCGGTTGGGATGCAACTGGTCCCCGCGAGGCGTTCATTCTTCAAGTCGCTATGGTTCTAGGCTCTATGAGTGAAACAGATTCAAGGAAGCGCAGGTAGTTTGTCGTGATCGTTGTTGTGTGCCCGGGTCAGGGAGCTCAAACCCCTGGATTCATGCTCCCATGGCTTGATTTGCCAGCCTTTCGCAGCTCAATCGAGACCATGCAGTCTGCATCTGGCATCGACTTGATCGCCCACGGTACTGTCAGCGACGCAGACACCATCCGTGACACTGCCATTGCCCAGCCGCTAATTGTTTCTGCTGGTGTGGCAACTCTTTCAGCACTTTTCGGCGAAGAAGGTAATGTTTCGCAGAAGATCTCTGGAGTCGCTGGGCACTCGGTCGGAGAGATCACCGCAGCCGTAGCAAGCGGTATTTTCACGGCTGAACAAGGCATTCGTTTCGTCAAGGAGCGCGGCGACGCTATGGCGTTAGCGGCTGGTCTTGAGCCAACCTCAATGGCCGCTGTTCTAGGTGGTGAAGAGGCAATAGTTGAAGCACGCCTTAGTGAGCTTGGCCTCGAGCCAGCAAACTACAACGGCGGCGGACAGATTGTTGCAGCGGGCTCAGCATCTGCGATCGGCGAGCTACAAACCGAAGGCCCCGCCGGCTCGAGGGTAATCCCACTCCAGGTCGCTGGTGCTTTCCACACTCGTTACATGTCTCCTGCCGTATCGACGCTGCAGACCTACGCTTCAGCCATGGATGTTTCCGATCCAATTTCGAAGCTATGGACCAACGCGGGTGGAAAGCTCGTCTCAAGTGGAAGTGAGTTCCTCAACCTCATGGTCAACCAGGTCAAGAGCCCAGTACGGTGGGACCTTTGCATGGCCGCGATGGTTGAATCCGGCGTTACAGCGCTGATTGAAGTCTCTCCTGCGGGAACGCTAACTGGTTTAGCGAAGCGTTCCATGCCTGGCGTTGAAACACTTGCGCTTAAAACCCCGGACAACCTCGACGCGGCCCTCCAGCTAATCGAAAATCACGCATAGGAAATCATGACTCAGCCAGTTTTGAACCAATATTCCCCAGTCAAGTTTTCGCGAATCTATGCTCTCGGAGCCGCTCGAGGCGACCTCACAGTTACCAACGACGACATCGCCGGCCCAATTGACTCAAGCGATGAATGGATTCGCCAGCGCACCGGTATCGTGACTCGTCGACGAGCATCGGCAGATCGAAGCCTCATGGATATGGCGGTCGAGGCCTCAACCGAGGCAATTCAGAAGGCCGGCATTCAGCCGAGTGAAATCGGTGCTGTTCTGTTCAGCACCATCACCCACCCACACCAGACTCCGTCGGCTGCCGCATTACTTGCAGACAAGATCGGTGCAAATCCCGCCCCAGCCTTCGACATCTCGGCTGCCTGCGCTGGCTACTGCTACGGAATCGCTCAGGCTGACGCACTCGTTCGTTCTGGCATGGCTAAATATGTGCTCGTAGTCGGTGGCGAGAAGCTTTCAGACTTCATTGACCCTACCGATCGAACCATCTCGTTCCTACTTGGTGACGGCGCCGGTGCGGCGATTGTCGGACCTTCGGATACCCCTGGTATCAGCCCTACCGTTTGGGGATCCGACGGTTCACACTGGGACGCGGTCGGCATGACAGCATCACTTCTCGAACTTCGCGACGGCACGTCATCCTGGCCAACATTGCGCCAAGAAGGACTGACGGTCTTCAAGTGGGCCGTATGGGAGATGGTAAAGGTTGCTAAGCAGGCCCTTGAAACTGCGGGCATTACGGCGGATGACCTATCAGCGATCGTGACCCACCAGGCGAACATCCGAATCATCGATGAGTTGGCTAAGCAACTCGGCGTGCCAGAACACGTCGTCGTTGCTCGCGACATCATTGTCACCGGAAACACCTCGGCCGCTAGCGTGCCCCTAGCAATGCACCAGCTGCTCAAGGATGGCGACGTGAAATCAGGCGGCTTGGCGCTGCAAATTGGTTTCGGCGCGGGCCTCGCCTTCGGGGCTCAAGTAGTAGTCCTCCCCTAAACTTATAAGCGGTCAAATAACCAACTAAGGAGATAAAACATGGCACTTTCGCAGAGCGAAGTACTAGCAGGTCTTGCAGAGATCGTTAACGACGAGACCGGCATCGCAACCGAGGCTGTTCAGCTAGACAAGTCATTCACCGACGACCTTGACATCGACTCAATCTCAATGATGACCATCGTTGTTAACGCAGAAGACAAGTTCGGCGTAAAGATTCCGGATGAAGAAGTTAAGAACCTAATCACCGTTGGTGACGCAGTTAACTTCATCACCGCTGCTCAGGGTTAATTCACCTTGTCACGCAAAATCGTTGTCACCGGAGTTGGCGCTACCACGCCACTCGGTGGCGACGCGCAGTCAACTTGGCGAGCACTACTTGCCGGCGAGTCGGGCATCTCGACTATCGACGCAGAGTGGGTTGCTCAATATGAATTGCCGGTGACCTTTGCAGGTCAGGCAAAGGTTCCAGCCTCAGAGGTGCTAACCCCTCAAGAGGCTAAGCGACTCGACCCTTCTAGCCAGTTCGCGCTCATCGCCGCTCGCGAGGCTTGGGCAGATGCGGGTAGCCCGGAGGTCACCCCTGAGCGTCTTGCCGTCGAGTACGCGACCGGCATCGGCGGCGTCTGGACCCTTCTTGACGCATTCGAGACCTTGAAGGAACGCGGGCCGCGCCGAGTCCTTCCAATGACCATCCCAATGCTTATGCCTAACGGCCCTGCGGCTGCGATCGGCATGGACATTGCCGCCCGGGGCGGCGTTCGTACCGCAGTGTCTGCCTGTGCTTCAAGCACCGAGGCAATCGCCAATGCGATCACACGACTTCAGTCTGGTGACATCGATGTCGTTGTCGCCGGTGGTTGCGAGTCAGGCATCCATCCGCTGCCGATCGCCGCTTTTGCTGCCATGCACGCGCTTTCGAGAAACAACGAAAACCCTGCCGGTGCATCTCGCCCTTACGACCTAGCACGCGACGGATTCGTCATGGGTGAGGGTGCTGGTGCCATGGTGCTCGAAACCGAAGAGCACGCACTAGCTCGTGGCGCAAAGATCTATGCCGAACTCGTGGGCGGTTCGGTTACCTCAGACGCTCACCACATCACCGCACCAGACCCAGAGGGCACTGGTGCAGCTCGCGCCGTTCTTGCAGCATTGAAGCAAGCGGACGCAAAGATTGAAGACGTTGTGCACATCAATGCTCACGCAACCTCTACCCCTGTCGGAGACATTGCCGAGTACACCGCGCTACGCCGCGTGTTCGGTGATCACCTGGATAACATCGCCGTTTCAGCGACCAAGTCGTCAACCGGTCACCTACTCGGTGGTGCAGGAGCGATTGAGGCGATCTTTACCGTTCTGGCTTTGCATCAACGCACGGCCCCTCCCACCATCAATCTAGAGAACCAGGATCCAGAGATTCCTCTTGACGTAGTAACCAGCCCACGCAAGTTGCCTGACGGTCCAATCTTGGCCATTAGCAACTCGTTTGGCTTTGGTGGCCACAACGCAGTCGTAGCCTTCCGAAGCTACAACTAGACCCTTGAGCAAGCTGTACTTTCGCCACGGGGCGATGAACTCTGGCAAAAGTACAGCTTTGCTTCAGGCTGCGCACAACTACGAAGAGCGCGATCAGGTCGTCCTCCTGGCAAAACCAGCCATCGACACCAAGGGTGCCCGTGCGATTACCAGCCGATTGGGCGTGGATCGCGAAGTCGATTTCTTGATTACACCCGAATTGGATTTGCGAGCTGAATTTTCTCGGCTATGTGCTGATAAATCTGCTGAGACTGGCAAGCCGGTCTCCTGTTTACTTATCGACGAGGCTCAATTCCTTAGTCGGGATCAAGTCGATCAGGCAATGCAAATCGCTGTGTTAGATGGCATACCCGTCTTGGCCTACGGCATTCGCACCGACTTCCTGACCAATGGCTTTCCCGGAAGCCTGCGCTTACTAGAGATCGCTCACTCTCTCGAAGAGCTCAAAACTATTTGCCGCTGTGGCCGTAAGGCCATGTTTAATGCGCGAAAAATCAATGGACAATTCGTCTTCGACGGCGAACAGGTAGCAATCGATGGTGAGCAAGTGACCTATGAGTCACTGTGCCCGAATTGCTACTTTGACGAGAAAGAAATCTTCTAACGTCATGCGTATCCGTTATGTCAACGCCCTACTTTGGGCCGGGGATGAATCGGAACCTAGACTCTGCGACTTCGATGTCCTCGACGGAAAATTTAGTGCTCCCTTAGGCGCCAGCGAACCCGCTCAGTTGGTCGACCTGGAGGGAAAGTTCGTAATGCCAGCCTTCCGTGACGGGCACTGCCATCCTCTCTTTGCCGGTCGCGAACACCTTGGCCCCGACGTCACCCACGCAACATCCGTGCACGAAATCCAAGCGATAGTCGCCAAGTATGCGGCGGACAACCCCAGTGCGGCCTGGATTGATGGCGCAGCCTATGACCGAAGTATTGACGCGAAGTTCAATCGCAGCGAGTTAGATGAGGCCATTTCGGACCGCCCAGTGGTTCTTCACGGCGCCGATCATCACACCCTATGGGTGAATACCCGCACATTAGAGCTCTGTGGCCTCATGGATGCCGTTCCACCGCTCTCGGTTGGCTCAGTCGATGTTGACGCGTCGGGGACACCTACGGGCGTGCTGCGCGAATGGGAAGCGATGCAACTGGTCATGAATTGCATTCCCGCACTCACTATCGAGCAGGAACTTGACTGCCTTGATTGGTCTCAGCGTGTACTCCTTGATGCAGGCGTCGTAGAGGTACAAGAAGCTTGGATAGACCCGGGAATGACCGAAATCTACATCGAGAGCGCGAAACGCGATCGACTTAGAGTTCGAACAAATTTGGCGTTTCGAGCTGACCCGCTAACCTGGCGGCAAGATTATGAATACTTCTCTTCGATGAGACTTGAGGTTGAACGCCTAAATCACCCTAATCTTCGGGTGAACGCCATGAAGTTCTTCGTCGATGGCGTGCTTGGCAGCAGCACGGCGAGCCTTCTCGAGCCCTACGTTGCCGGCCCCGCCGCGCATAAACACGGTGAAAAAGTATGGGATTTCGCCGAGCTCATCCTGGCTGCACGAGCCGCTGACGAGATCGGTCTGCAACTACACATGCACGCGATTGGGGATGCGGCGGTTCGCACAGCTCTCGATCTAGTCGAACACATAAACCCGTCACTTCCGGCAGTCATCGCGCATACCGAGTTGGTGGCCGATGATGATGTTCCTAGATTCAAGGCACTCAACGTCACTGCGAACTTTGAACCACTGTGGGCACGCGAAGACGGTCAGCTACTCTCCTGTGTTCCACAGGTGGGTCGTGAGCGGATTGACACCATGTACCGGATGCGCGATCTGTTGGACGCAGGTGCCAGGCTTTCGTTCGGCAGCGACTGGCCCGTCTCGAGCCCTAACCCGATTGAGGGCCTCGCCACCGCTGTAAATCGAGCTCTTCCGGGGATGCCAAGTTGGACGATTTCCCAGGCCATTTCGTCAGCCGAGGCAATTCATGCATACACACTTGGCGTCAAACAACAACTAGAACATCGAGACAACTCAAATTGGACATCCGATGGCATGCCAGCGGAATTTGTTGTCCTGAATGCAAATCCATTGAACTTGCCTGCAGTTCGACTCCGTGAACTACGAGTGATCGCTACTTCGACGGTCACTCATCCTGCTTTTCGCTAATCATGGCGATTTTTGGTGGGGCGTGCGGGACTTGAACCCGCGACCGACGGATTATGAGTCCGCTGCTCTAACCGGCTGAGCTAACGCCCCCTGTGCACCAATAACGTTACATCACTTGCGAAATAAATCGGACTAAAAACGGCTATGAAGAGTGGTGAGGCATCGAATGTGTCGTAGGGTTACTGGTACAAGTTCCACTTGTCATCTTTGTCGTTACATTTCAGTAACGAAACACGCGTCAAGTGCTTGAGCAACAAGAACGTTTAGTAGCGTGATGGCAGGGAGATGACTTCGTCCTCTTCTGACATTCAGTAATTACGGTTGCTTGATTCGATTTCTAACTCGATCAAAACAAGTATTCGTATTAGTGAAACAACCGGCTTCTTAAACTAGAGGTCGGACTCGAACTAGGAGATATTATGTTCAAGACAAAAAGTAAGGTAGTAATGGCTGCCGTTACTGCCGCTGCTCTAGCGTTTACCATTGGAAACGTGCCAGCAAGCGCTGCCAGTGGAGACGTTGAAGTTTTCTCATGGTGGACCTCAGGCTCTGAGAGCGCCGCATTGGATTCAATCATTTCTGCAGCTAAGTCTGCAAACCCTGGCATGAACGTCATCAACGCTGCTGTTGCTGGTGGAGCCGGTACTAACGCTCAGCAGGTTCTTGCTACCCGCATTGCTGGTGGCGACCTTCCAGAACTTTGGCAGACCCACCCAGGTGGCGCTCTTAAGGGTTATGTAGACCAGGGCGTACTAGCAGACATGACTTCTCTATATAAGTCAGAGGGCTGGACCAAGGTTGTTCCTAAGGAGCTTGTTGCAAGCCTTACCTACAGCGGAAAGATTTACTCAGTTCTTACTGGTGTACACCGCGGTAACACCGTTTGGATCAGCGCAGCAGCCCAGAAGAAGGCTGGCACCAACCTTGGTGGCAAGCTAACTTGGTCTGCGTTTAAGGCTGCAGCACTGAAGATGAAGGCTAAGGGCATCGCCCCACTTTGCCTTGGTGACAAGGACATCTGGACCGCAGCTCAGCTACTTGAGGGTCTAATCGTTGCAGAAGAAGGCGCAACCGGTTGGAACGCTCTTCTATCAGGCAAGAAGTCATGGGCTGACGCTGGCGTAAAGACCGCGATTGCTCACTTCAACGAGGCTCTTACCTGGGCAAACGCTGACCACAAGGCACTCGACTGGACCGGCGCAGTTGCCGCTCTTGCAAAGGGTACCTGTGGCGTGAACCTAATGGGTGACTGGGCATACGGTGAACTTCTTGTTAAGCAGAAGGCTATCGACGGCAAGGACTTCACTTACGGCGTATTCGGAGACCCAAACGTATTCGTTACCGTTGGTGACTCTTTCGTAATCGGAAAGACTGCAAAGAACCAGGCCGGAGCCATTGCATTCGCTAAGGCAATCATGGACCCTAAGGTTCAGATTGCCTTCAGCAAGCTAAAGGGCTCATCACCTGTTCGCTCTGACGTAAACACCAAGAGCCTAGGCAAGTACCAGCAGGCAGCTGCCAAGACCCTTGCAACCGGTCAGCGTATCCCATCGCTAACCCACGGTCAGGCAAACGTAGCAGCAGCGGTATCTCAGGCATACTCAGATGCAGTTACTCTGCTAGAAGCCAACAAGGATGCAGCGAAGTTCGCTAAGGCTTTGAACTTGGCAATCGCTTCAAACTAAGCAATAAATGCAGATGGTGGTGGGTTCTTAACCCATCACCATCTGCATTGCCAGCTATACATGCAAGAAAATCAAGGAGATACAAATGAGCCAGGTAGAGATTAGATCAAAAAAACCGGTTAAGAGTAAAAACAATCGGGGTGGAGATACCAAGGCTGCATTATTGCTCCTACCATCATTTCTACTTGTATGTGTTTTCGTTTACGTTTTTATTGCGTACACCGTTGGTGTATCGCTTGCTAAAAACTGGATGCCAGGCATGCCAGACATGAGCCAGGGAAAGAACCCTTTTGGCACCTATGAGGCATTGTTCCAGAACCCGAGGTTTCAGTCTGACCTCCGCAACAGCCTAATTTTCACAATTCTGTTCCTTCTCGCGACCGTGATCGCTGGTTTCTTCATCGCCCTAGCCGTGCACAACATGGGTCGTTCTAAGGGTTTCTTCCGCAGCGTGTTCCTGCTTCCCTATGCACTTTCATTTATTGTTACCGGTACAGTTTGGCGCTGGCTCTTCAACCCAGATTCAGGCGTTAATCTTTTCCTAAAGTACTCTGGCGTTGCAGACATGTACCACAATCTGACTGGTCAGGTACTACGCCCAGAATGGCTAACCTCGGCGGACACCGTGGGTGACGTCAGCGTTCTTCTTGCCAAAATCATTCCTGGTGGGGATTTTATCCAGATCCAGTTAGGTATCCCGCTAGCTCTTATCCCGGTCGTAATTGCAACTTCTTGGCAGCTTCTAGGTTTCGCAATGGCGATGTTCCTGGCTGGTCTAGTTTCAATTCCGGATGAACTCCGTGAAGCCTCGATGATGGATGGAGCGACAGGTCCACGTTATTACCGCTCTATCGCTTTGCCGATGCTTGCCCCCGTCGCTATCACCACACTAGTGATTTTGACTCACGTCGCCTTGAAAATCTTCGACTTGATTTATGCAATGTCCGGCAGCGGAATAGGCTTTTCTACAGATATGCCGGGAATCTTCGTCTTCGAGTCGATGTATAAGGCGTTAAAGTACAACACTGGTGCAGCAGCTTCAATCGTGATGCTTGTGATTGTTTCAATCATTGTTGTTCCATACCTAATTCGTTCAAACCGAGAAACTAAGGGCCACTAATGTCTATCGATACCACCCAACCAGTGCGCGTTAAAGCCTCGAAGAGTTTGCAGGCACGCTTTGGAGCACGATCACGCAGGGTCCAGTTCATATTGCTCTGTATTCTTGTTCCAATCTTTGTGATGCCGTTCTATGTAATGATCATGGCGGCCTTCAAGACACCTCAGTTCGCCGACGTGACAACAATGTGGTTACCGCCATCGCCGTTTTCTATTGATGGAATTTCTGAGGCATGGACGAAACTCGCTCCGAATTTCTTGAATAGTTTCCTTATTGTCATACCGTCTGTTGCTTTATCAAGTGCATTGGGATCATTCAACGGCTACCTACTTTCAAAATTCACTTTCCGATTCAGTAACGTGATGTTCACAATGATGCTGGTCGGAATGTTCATTCCGTACCAATCGATTTTGATTCCCTTGGTTAAGTTCCTACAGATCACCCAGCTATACGGAACTATTCCGGGACTCGTTTTTGTTCACGTAATTTACGGTATTCCAATCACCACCCTGATTTTCCGAAATTTCTATGTTGGAATCCCAAAGGAAATCGTTGAGGCTGCGTCAATTGATGGAGCGGGTATTCTCAAAACCTTCTTCTCTGTCATCATCCCGGTTTCCATTCCAGGTTTTGTCGTTGCTGGCATTTTCCAGTTCACCAACATCTGGAACGACTTCCTGTTTGGTATCGTAACGATTTCAAATAGCGCTCTTCAGCCGGTTACCGTTGCTCTAAACAATCTGGCGGGAACTCAAACTGTCAACTGGAACGTTCTAATGGCTGGTGCTCTAATCGCTGCTGTTCCAACTGCAGTTGCCTACTTGGGACTCGGTCGATACTTTGTAGAAGGACTAACAGCGGGATCCGTAAAGTAGAACATAGTGAAGGCGTCTGGGCATTTATGCCCAGACGCCTTTTTTTCTAATCGAATCTCGTATGAACGAAGGCGGAATCTAGTTCTCGTCGCCCTTCAAAATTTCAGCGCCACGTTGAACCGCAGTTCTGGCTCGTTTTGCCGTTCTACGGGCTGTCTTCTTCACCTTTTGATTTACAGCGCGACTGCGCTCTATAGCTTCCTCGCGAAGTTCATGTGCAGAGTCACGTAGGGCAATAGCCCGAGCCCGGAAAGCTAAGACGCGCTCATGCAAGACTGGAGACAGAACCCCGATTGGCCTGAGGTAATCATCGTTGTTGTCGTCCGAAGTAGCGGTAGCGAAACCCTCGCCACGATATAGGTTTTCGAAGATCGAAATTGTGCGCTCAATGTCGTGAGATTGAATCAGGTGCAACGAATTCTCCGATAGACGCTCCAGCTCCTGAGGCGAGGCTGTTAGAACGGCCTTAAGCTTCTCACTGAACTCAACCACATTGTCTGGCTCAAAAAGATAACCGTTATCACCGTCGTGCACCAAGTGTGGAAGTGCCATTGCGTCGGCCGCGACGACCGGACGTCCGGAGGCCATGGCTTCCATCGTTGCGATGCTTTGGAGCTCGGCAATCGATGGCATTGCGAATACAGTCGCACGCTCGTACGCAAGCGGAAGTTCCTTCTCAGATACATGGCCCAAGAAGTGCACATTCTTCGAGATGCCTAGTTCGACAGCTAAATTCTGAAGGTACTCGCGCTCGCCACCGTCGCCAACAATTTCAACCTGTGTGCCGAGGCTCTTCGGCAGCATGGCTACGGCCTTGAGAAGGTTGTGAATGTGCTTTTCGTAATCGAGGCGACCCAGAAACAACACCCGAGGTTCTGCGTTTGAAGTTGGGGTCGTGTTAGCGAACTTCGAAGCGTCGATTCCACAACTAATCGCGAGTACATCCTTAACACCGGCAGCGGCCTCTAGAAGCTCTGCCGCACGTCGAGTAGGTGTAGTGACGAAGTCAACTTTTTTAAGGATGCGACCGGCGTCAGCCCAAGCCAACTTCATGGCGGTCTTCTCTAGAAAGCCTGGGATGATAACCGAGTACTTGATGAGGTTCTCAGGCATGATGTGGTTGGTGGCAAGGACGCGGATACCCTGTCGCTTTGCGCTATTCACGAGCGCGCGCCCCATGATCAAGTGCGACTGAATGTGAACCGCATCGGGCTTTACTTCGCGAAGAATTTTTGCCGTCTTTGACTGCAGATTGAACGGCCAAATCCAACGAAGAGTCTTGTGCTGAGGCAGCTTATAGCTCTTGATGCGGTGAACAGTCATCGGGGAACCGTCGATGATCTCGGTAAAGGTTCCATAGTTCTTATCGAAGGCCGGAGCGATTACATGAACGTCGTTTCCGTGACGAGCCAACCCGCCGGCTAGACGCTCCGCGAAGCGAGATGCGCCGTTGATGTCAGGTGGGAAAGTGTCGCAGCCGATGACTACTGTCAAAGGACTCATGGTCACGGTGTTGCCTGAAGCTTCGGTCACGCTAAATCTCTCAATAATGGATCGCTGCTGTACCTCTAGATTTTACCGCAGCAACGGCAAAAAAGAACGGCTAGACCAGGTGTTTGCGCTTAAGCGTCTTGGATGCCAACTCGGGATGAACCCTAGACAGCAGATAGACACCGATTACCGCGATTACCGCGGCTACGAGCCAGCCAAAAATAGTGAGTAGATTAGCCGATTTGGCCTCACCAAGGATGACGATACCGATGCTTACGGCAACCAACGGGTCGATAACGGTTAGGCCGGCGATAACCAGGTCCGGCGGACCAGATGAGTATGCATTCTGGACGAACCAACCACCAAGACTTACCGCACCGATTAGAGCTACAAGACACAGCAGAGTCAAGAGTTCAAACTGCTGCTGATAGATGCGCTGAATAACGACCTTGGCTAGGGTCGCGACAAAGCCGTATAGCACGCCGGCGCCGGCCACATAGGTAACCGCCTTCGCGCGCTTTCCGATTGTGAAGAACAGTGCTCCAAAGACAACCAGGATGGTGAGGAGCACGCCTAGCACTTCCCTCAATCGATCGTCATTGATTACGGTCTCGTGGGCGACTCCGGATGCCATAGCAACGAAGGCGGCGATGCCCAATGTGCAAAAACTAATAGCGATGAGAGTAGGTCGAGTAATTCTCGTCTTAGTGCTTCGAGCATTCAGGATCGCCGTAATTACCAAGGCGACCGCTCCGACTGGCTGCACGACGATAAGCGGCGCAAGCGATAGCGAGGCCAATTGCAGCACGATTCCGCCGACCATGAATGCGGTTCCCGAGAGCCATTTCGGTCGCGAAACAACCGAGAGGAGCTGCTTTAGACTCAGCGAGCCTTGGCTCTTGGTCTTCTGAGTGCTGTCGTCGACGACGGCTGCGTTCTGGAAGTGTGCACCGTACGACAATGCGACTGCTGCGGCGACCGCGAGCAGAATTGCTAAGGAGCGAAATCCCTCCGACGGACCCATGTCCCTCCCGACGATTGGTGTTCTATGACTCTAACCCGACTAGACCTAAGAACTGGCTAACCAACGGTAAATTGTGAATATGACAATCCGACCTATTTACATCACCGGTGAACCAGTTCTCCATCAAAGGGCAGTCGAGGTGGCCACCTTCGATGATGACCTTCGCACCCTGGTGTCTGACATGTACGAAACCATGGACAAAGCACCTGGTGTTGGTCTGGCTGCACCACAGGTCGGCGTTGGTCTGCGCGTCTTTACCTATGACTATGCTGACAACGAGGGTAACGAACGCCGTGGTGTGATCATTAATCCAGTGCTGGAACGCGGCCCAATCGTTGATGAGCCGGCCGATGAGGATACCGAAATCGAGGGGTGTCTCTCTGTCCCAGGCGAGCGATTTCCACTCAAACGCGCTGATGAAGTCACCATCAGCGGTGTCGATCTAGATCAGAATCCCGTTCAAATTGAAGCTACCGGTTGGTTCGCACGAATCTTCCAACACGAATTCGACCACTTGGATGGCATTCTCTACGTGGACCGCTTGGCCGAACCGTGGCACGAAATTGCCACCGACATAGTTCAGGACAACGGTTGGGGTAAACCGGGATTATCCTGGCTGCCTGGCAAAGACAATCTGGAAGGCTAACTCAGTAGTCGAATAAGTGCCGCAAGTGCGGCAGCAGCTGCAACCATCACGATAAAGGGTGCTTTCAGACGCAGTAACACTGCCGCCAACGCAATGGCAGGAATTCGTGCGTCAAACTCGATTTTCCCTCCCCCAGTGAGCATCTGAACTCCCGTCAGAGCCGAGAGCAGCGCAACGGTAAGCAGAGTTGCGATGCGACTGACTACCGGATTGTCCAGAACCGTGTGAGGAACCATAAAGCCGAATATTTTCCAGGAGTAAACGGCAACAGAGGCCGCAATAAGTCCAATCCAAAGCGTCATGAGCGTTCACGCCTGCTAAATAGATTGAAACCGCCGACCACCACAGCCACGGCTCCCGCGATGATTACCGGGATGCCAGCCGGCAGGGCCGGTGTAGAAATAACGGCGACCAGGAATGCTAGTGCGGCAACTGCGAGGGCCTGCCGCTCCTTCAAGCGTGGCCAGAGCAGACCTAGGAACGCAGCCGCTGCCGCTGCATCGAGACCCCATGCCTTGGGATCGCCCAAAGCATTACCGAGTAGTGCCCCCATAAGCGTCATTAAGTTCCAAAACACAAAGACAGCCAGCCCAGTCAACCAGAAACCCTTGCGTTGCTGGGGTGACGTATCTTGCGCGGTCGATACCGCCGTTGATTCATCGATGGTGAGTTGCGCTGCGGCAAGTCGCTTTAGTCCAGTCGCCTCAAGAATTGGGTTCATTCGCACGGCATAGAACCCATTGCGAACACCGAGCAGCCATGCAGAGACAATCGCCGCTCCCACTGCTGCTGGGCCTCCAGCCGCGATTACTCCGATAAAGGCAAACTGCGAGCCTCCACTGAACATCAGAAGGCTGAGGACCTGGGTCTGCCATACCGAAAGACCAGCGGCGGTTCCTAAAGCGCCGAAGGAGATTCCGTATAGTCCCGTCGCGAGGCCCACACCGATCGACATGCTAACCAGAGGGTTACGTTTAGACACGAAGCAATCCAGATTCGTATAGGGCAAGGAAAAGCTGGGAAAGAGTTGCAAAACCACATTTGCGTTGCGCCGACTGCAAAATCTGGCGAACTCGATACTTCGGAGTATCCAACTGAGCAGCTACTTCATCCTGAGAAATTCCCGATGCAAAAAGTTCGAGAACCCACTTTTCCTTTTCGGTGAGTTCGCCCATTTTCATAAGGAATTCCGGCGAAGGAACCTTACTGTGCTGCATCCGGTCCAAAAACTCACGAAGTTCGACATAGTCGGGTTGATCGTCCTTGGCCACGGAGGAACGAATGGCCTTCAACAGTACGCTCGGCTGAGATTCCTGGGTGATCAACTCCGACGCGCCAGCGCGCATGGAAGCTAGCTTCAACTCATCTGTGAAGTAGGGCCCAGTCATGATTATCGCTGGGATTTTCGCATCATCAACCAGGTACCGGTTTATGAGCGCGTTAGAGAGAGCGATTCCATCGCCACCGCGCAGCCGATGATCAATCACCAGCACGTCGATTAGCGCCTCAGGCGCGCGTTCAAGGGCTGAACTGTACGAGCCGTCTTCAAGAACGACCTTCAAATCGGTCTGTGAGTCGATAACCTGGCGACGACCGAATCGAATGTCGTCGTCGCCGTCGATGAGCCCTACGCGCAGATCTAGGGCCATTTAGCGCCTCTGCGGGGCAATGGCCGCAAACTCACGCAATCTAGGGAAGATAGCTGAAACTGTGAAACCTACGCCTGGGACCTTGGTCACTTCGACCGAACCACCATAGATTGCCGCACGCTCGCGCATTGCAGTGAAACCTGGTCCGGTAATTGGTTCAACAAGTGCCTTTAGGTCGTCTTCAGCCGTGTAGCCGGCATCCTCGAGGTTCAGCTCGACCAAACCGCGGTTAGCTACTTCAATACCGTTGTCCTTAACCAGCACCTGCATGCCGTCTTCCACCCAGGAGAAATCGACGGTAACATCTGTGCCGACCGGAGTGTGCTTCTTGATGTTCTCGAGTGCGTCGTAGACGAGTTTGAAAATGGTCAGGGCCGCGCCCTCATTGATGTCGAATCGAGGTCCCTCGTGGCGCAGAGAGGCGTTGTAACCAAATTCACGATATGCAACCATAAGCGGCTGAAGGTCTTCAAGCCCCGGAGGAGCGGAATTAACCGTGTGCTCGCGATGAAGCATGTCGTAGAGCCTACGAAGCTCGATGTGGGCATCACGGGCGCTTGCAGCCACACGCTCTAGAGAGCGAAGACCAGCGGCTGGATCGGTCTTGATTGCGTAGCCTCCACCATCAGCCAAGCTGATTACAGCCGTAACTTTCTGAATAATAAGCTCGTTGATGTCACGTGCGATCTCGAGACGTTCATTCTGTTCGGCGATTTGAATCGCGAGTTGAGCTTGATTCTTTGTTGCTACGGCCTTGTCTTGGCTGGTACCAACATGGAAGTACTGGGTGGCGCCAAGGCGTCCGAGAATCCAGAACAACCCGTTGAACGAGAAAACTACTGCTAATCCCAGCAGCAGACCGGTGAAACGACCTGAATCATTAAGCAGCAATAGTCCGTAAACGTCG
>Ga0228701_1000542_pt1 | contig 30634 bp, 30 predicted proteins | sample McNCre117_Aug_MG_2_FD_178017 | JGI IMG/M metagenome (GOLD analysis project Ga0228701, IMG submission 178017) | Freshwater microbial communities from McNutts Creek, Athens, Georgia, United States - 11-17_Aug_MG | ecosystem: Environmental > Aquatic > Freshwater > Creek | place: USA: Georgia... | reverse complement strand
CCAGCCGCCAGTGGTGGATTGGTTGGCAACAGAACGTGCAACACCGTAGTTAACAACGCCATCAATAGTGGCTGTAGATTGTGCAAAAGCGCCAGTAGCGGCGAGTGCTGCGATAGCAACGAGGGTTGTTGCCCTTTTCTCAGTATTTCAATTGGGTTTGTTTCGATAGTGTCAAGGTGTTCATAACTCAGTGAAGTTATGAACTATGAACTCTTAATTTGACACATCGAAATGAAAAACATGAACTCCTATGCGTCAGCAAATGACGATTTCTTTTTTACGCCACGCGCTCGAAATTCACCTATCAAATCAAGTTTCATGCAAGTAGAAGGATTGCCTGAAAAGCTCAAAATATTCAGAATTTCTGGCAGCAAATATTGGCAAGTCCGAATTTTTATTCACGGTCGCTACATAGCTCGGAGCTTGAAGACGACAGAGGTGAGTGAAGCAAAAGTGGGTGCAAAAAACTTTTATGACCTCCATGTCATGCGAGGTCAAGTGGACTCGGTGATGGCGAGTGATTTCGATCACGCCACGGTGAATCGTCAGGCGTACTTACATGATCTGATTGATGAAGTCTTGTTTGCGGAGCAGGAAAAGGTTCAACGTGACGAGATCAAGCATGGCTCGTATGTCATGGCAAAAATTCGTTTGGAAGGCTTGATTTTTGAATTTTTCAAAAATCAGGCACTCAACAAAATCAATGCCGAAGTACTGGGTGAGTTCATCACCTTTTTGACTGAAAAGAAGTTGGCTGTTTCCACCATTCAAGGTTACATGGCGCAGACACGCAAGTTGCTAAAGCTGCTGCACCGCAAAGAAGTCATTCAGACAGTGCCTAGTTTTCCCACGCTCAAGGCGCAATTGACTTCGCGTGGCGCATTTACATTGACCGAATACAGAGCCATTTTGCGTAAATCCAAGACGCTGCGAGAGAGCACATTTACGGATTGGGGTGCGCGTCAAGCGTGGATCAAGCGCGACTATCACCAGATGCCAACGGAAATCAATTGGTTGATTCGGTTCATGGTTTACACCTTTGTCCGGCCCGGTGATATTCGACAAATTAAAAATAAACATATCGAAATCATTCGTGGACCGTATCACTACCTCAGGCTAAGTCTGCCTGAGGTGAAGCGGCACAAATCGGCGACAGTCAGTTTGTCACCTGCGGTGCACATTTTTGAGCAGGTGCTGTCTTATCAGACCGCACGTGGTTATGGTCAACCAGATGACTATGTGTTTTTCCCCGAGGAATACAACAGGCGTATCGTGCTTGACGTTGCAGGTTGGGCATTTAACTGGATATTGAAGGAACTTGACATCAAGGCCGGGCCTCACGGTACTGACCGTACCTTGTATAGCTTGAGGCACACAGCCATCACGTTTCGTTTGATTTATGGCGGCAATATTGACTTGTTGACGCTTGCACGCAATGCCAGAACCTCGGTAGAGATGATCGATAAGTTTTACGCCAGCACACTGTCTGCTGAAATGAACATTGCGTTGCTGCACAGCAAGCGGCGGTAGCGCGACGTGCTGTTCTTGCGTTTGTTCAATGTGACTCGTCCTGTGCGAGATTGCTCAAAATGGTGAGCAGTACGCGGCGCGTTGTTTGAATGTCGGATGCTCGCAAACCTTGAATGCTGACTTGGTTGGTTTGCTCAGCAAGAGGGACCAACTTCTTTTTCAAGGCTCTGCCCGCTGGCGTCAGATGCACGTACATGTTTTTCTTGTTGTCAGGCAATTGGCGACGTTCAATGTAGCCTAGGGCTTCCATGTTTTTCATCGCGGTGAAGGTGGTGGGTTCCATCACGCCTGCACGCTCGCTGAGCTCACGTTGAGTCAAACCATCGGTTTCCCAAAGGATACGTAAAAACGTCCAGTGCCCAAACGGTACGCCATGGTCAGCCAAACGCAGTTGCAGTGCACGCGTGTAAGCACGACCTGCATCTCGTACCAAGTGGGCTAAGCGGTCATTGGGAACGGCTTCTTGCCAGTGGCGCAAGATATTGCGCGTTTCATCGGATTTGTTTTTTTTCATTCAATAGTCAGGCGCAACTTGGTGGAGGGGCGTTTGAATTTGACCACTTTCTGAAGATGCCAAGATAGCCAAGCCGACGGCTGTGGTGGCACGCGCCCAAGCGCCGCTGTGCAGCACGGGCTTGCCGTGCACGATGGCGTTGTAAAACTCATCAATGACTTCGATGCGGGGTCGTACGGGTGGTTGTAGAGCTTCGAGTTTGACATCCATATGCCCGTCTATCCAAACGCCATGCGGCGTGGGTCTTAAGTCTGCATGATCGCAACTGATGATCATTGGGCCGAAATGTTGGTGCTGTGCATGAGTCGGTAAGGCGGTACTGCCTGACCACTGTGCTGCGCCGTAATTGCGTGCAGCTTTGAGTTGAGTTTCTTCATTGACTGTTCTGGCAAGGGCTAAACGTCGGCGAGCTATGCCGTGGTCTGTCCAGTTTTTGGTTTGCCCCAGTTCTCCAATGCCATCCATCCAACGGTCACTGTCGAAATGGCCGTAGCCGCTGTAGCTGACACTGGCAAAAGCACCATTTTTAAAACCGAGCAAGGCGCTGTAAGCACCCTCGGTGGGACGTGAGGGATCCCAAGCGCCCGTGTGTGCCATCACGCTGTTGACTAGACCACCACCCAGTAAACGCACGATGTCAATTTGATGCGCCGCTTGACTAAATATCACGCCACCACCCATTTGTGTGTCGAGTTCTTCAGGGCGACGAGGTCGATACAAAAAGTCGGTGTAGTTCAGCGCATGGATCATGCGTACTTGGCCGAATGCGCCACTTGCAATCAGTTGATGTGCCTTGAGAATGGGGGCGTTGAAGCTGTGGCTATGGCCCACCATGAGCACGACATTAGCTCGTGTGCAAGCTTCGATCATGCGTGTGCACTCATTCAGGGTGAGGGCCATGGGCTTTTCTACCATCACATGTTTGCCATGCGCTGCGGCCATTTCGACTTGCTCTGCGTGCAGTTGGTGAGGCGTGGCGATATAGATGGCTTGCACTTTTGGGTTGGCGCAAAGGACTTCAAAATTGGTATCGCAGGTGACGCCAAAGTCGCGTTCAAACTGTGCGCAAGCTAAGGCTTGTGGGTCCGTGGCTGACACCAGTTGAAGACGTGGGTCGTTCGCCAACGTCGGCAGCATCAAGGTAAAAGCGCGCCCTAATCCTGCAATGCCCAGTTGAAGTTTGGGCGCATTCATAGGTCCAGCACCAACTCTTTTGATGCCGCACGCGAGACGCACACCATGATGTGTGAGGCTCGTTCATCTGGACGCAGCACCATATCTCGGTGCTCAACCTCACCTGAAATTAAAGTGGTGCGGCAGCAGCCACAAGAGCCACTTTCGCACGAGCTGGGGATCAGATGGCCACATCCGCGAAGCGCTTCCAATATGCTTTGATGTGCGGGCACCGACACGCGTGTGCCAGACTTTTGCAACACCACGTCAAAAGCTTGGTTCTCTGCGAAGCCCGTTTGAGCCGCGCCAAAGCTTTCGAAATGAATTCGCTCGGTGGGCCAGTGCCCTGTCATGTCACGCACGCTGTCCATGAGGCCTTGTGGGCCGCAGCAATACACATGGGCACTGGTGGGGCGTTCAAAGATGGGCCATAAATCTAGCGCTTGGGCAGGATCGCCATGGTCATGATGAATGGTGACGTGGCCCGCGAGCTCGGGTGAATTGAGTTCATCCAGAAACGCTGTTCCTTCAGCGTTTTGGGTGCAGTAATACAACTTGAAGTCTGTGCGTCCTTGACTGCGCAAGTGGCGAATCATGGACAAGATCGGCGTGATGCCAATGCCACCCGCCACAAAGATGTAAGCAGGCGCAGCCTCGTTGAGTTCAAACAAATTGGCCCACGGTAGGGTGGGCAGCAGGTCGCCCACTTGCACCTCGTCCACTAAGTTTTGCGAGCCACCACGACCTTTGATATCACGTTTAACGGCAATTTGCCAAGTTGCATGTTGCTCAGGTTCGCCGCACAAAGAGTAGCTGCGTCGCGCACCACTTGGGGTTTGTACGGTGATGTGTGCGCCGGGCGTGAATGAGGGCAGGGCTTGGCCTTGCGGATCTGCAAGTTCAAACCAAGTGATGTCTTTGGCTAGCAGTTGTTTGCGTGTGACGCGCAGTGAAATGAAAGGGGCGTTCATATACGTGTTGTGCTTTGTGTGACAGGGATGACGTTGACATAGATCAAGAATTTGAATAATCTTAGTCATCTAACTATTTTTTTGCAAGCTCAAAAAGGAAATTTATGTTGACGACAGAAGAAAACGACTTGTTATGTCGCGTGGAGGGTAAGGCCCCGATGGGGCAACTGATGCGTCGTCATTGGCAAGCCATCTGCTTGCTCGAAGAGGTGAGCGAGCCCGATGGCAAACCCATCCGCGCCCGCGTGCTGGGTGAGGACTTGGTGGTGTTTCGTGACACCGAGGGCCGTGTGGGTGTAATGGATGAATATTGCCCACATCGCCGCGCATCCTTGGTGTATGGCCGTAATGAGAACTGTGGATTACGTTGTCTGTACCACGGTTGGAAGATGGACGTGGCAGGTAACGTGACCGAGATGAGTTCGGAGCCCGTTGCCAGTGGTATGGCGGGCAAGGTCAAGCACACGGCTTATCCCACCAAGGAGTGGGGTGGCTTTGTTTGGGCCTACATGGGACCCGCAGACACGATGACTGAATTCACGCCGCCACCTTGGGCGCCGACTGAAGATGTGCGTGTGTCGATCGCAAAGATCATCATCCCTTGCAACTGGGCGCAAATTCTGGAAGGGCAAATTGATTCTGCCCATAGCTCAAGTCTGCATTCGTCAGACATGGTGCCTGCGCGTGTCGATGGTGCCAAAGCTACCGACAAAAACTGGTTGCGTCCTTCGACGGACAAGGCGCCTCGCATGCAAACTCAGCGTGATGCATATGGCTTCAGATACGCGGCCATTCGTCGCCCAATTCACAATGCCGCCACGCACGATTACGTGCGATCGACAGTGTTCGTCGCACCTGCATCGGCTTTGATTCCACCTAACAATTTGTACAACGTGGCCAACATCAATACAGCGATTGATGACACGCACACGGCATTTCACTTCATTGCTTGGGGTGATCCGGCGACCACGCCAGAAACAGCAACATGGCGTCAATTTTTATGTGCGCAGGTAGGTGTCGATGTGGATGCGCAGTTCAAGCCTGTGCGTACCTTAGATAACGACTTCATGCAAGACCGCCAAGCCATGAAGGCGGGCAACTTCACGGGTATTCCTGGTATCCCAAATCAAGACATGGCCATGTGGGTCACCATGGGGCCCATTGCTGATCGATCGCATGATCGCTTAGGGGCGAGTGACCTCGCTATTGTGGAATTCCGTCGCCAGATGGTGGATGCTGTGCAAAGCTTTATCAAAGGAGAGCCGCCCATTGGGGTTGGCCCCCTGAGTATTCCGCAGAGCGTGTGTTCTTATCAAGCTGTTGTACCCAAAGAGGTGGATTGGCGCGATTACCAAGCTCAACCCGTTTAGAAAATCAGGAGACAAACAATGAAATCAAACCATATTCAGCGCCGTCGTGTGTTGCAATCGGCCGCGTTGATGGGGCTGGCTGCCAGTGTCGGTTCAGAAGCTTTAGCGCAAGCTTATCCAACCCGTTCAATTAAATTCATCGTTCCCTATTCAGCGGGTGGTTTGCCTGACACCGTGGCACGTATTTATGCGCAACGCTTGGGAGACCGCTTAGGCCAACCTGTGGTGGTCGACAACAAACCCGGAGCCAACGGTGTTGTTGCTGCGCAGGCGATGGCAGCCTCCCCCAAAGATGGCTACACATTTTTGGTGACCGACGGGTCGATGTTCTCCATCAATCCATCGTTGTACAAGACCATCAGCTATGACTACAAGCGTGACTTTGTGCCAGTTTCTTTGGCTGCGCGTGCGCCTTTGTATTTGGCCGTACATCCGAAAATACCAGCCAACAATCTGCGCGAGTTGATTGCTTTGGCCAAAGCCAAACCGGGTGTGTTGACCTATGGCTCATCAGGCATTGGCAGCACGCACCACTTAAGTATGGAGGCGTTCAAAGCGGCGTTGTCTTTGGATATCACGCACATTCCATTCAAAGGTACGGGGCAGTCCGTGCCGGCGTTGATTGGTGGTCAAGTGGACATGCTGTTTTCGGCTTTGCCATCTCTATCTGGGTTTGTCAAAGCAGGTCAGGTGCGTTTGATTGGTAACAATGCAGGGCGCCGCTCTAGCCAAGAGCCGAATGTGCCAACCTTGGCAGAAGTGATTCCTGGCTTTGATTTCGCACCCATCATTGGCGTGTTGGCTTCGACGGGAACGCCGCAAGCAGCAATGGACCGCATCACGGCAGAAATGACGTGGGTTGCTAAGCAGCCTGAGACCATTCACATTTTGAGTAATGCCGGCATTGAAGCTGTCGGTGGCAGTGCCAGTGACTATGCACGTGCCATTGCCGATGAAAATGAGCGCTTGGGCAAGGCTGTGCAAACCGCCGGAATTAAACAACAGGAGTAATGTGTGAGTCGATTGAAACTGAGCTTTGCATGCTGGAACTATGACCGCACCCGTGCCTTGATGGATGGCTCGGTGCCTGTCGATGGCATTGATCTGAATTATTTGAACTTGCCTGTGGAAGAAACCTTTTTCCGCATGGCTCGATTTCAAGAGTTTGACGTGGCAGAAATGTCGCTGTCTTCTTATTGCGTGACGCTTTCTAAACCAGAGCGTCCGTTTGTCGCCTTGCCGATTTTTCCTTCACGGTTTTTCCGTCACTCATGCATTTACGTCAATGCCAGCAGTGGCATCAACGAGCCCAAGGACTTGATTGGCAAACGCATTGCCAGTCCGGAATACCAAATGACAGCGCCAGTGTGGATTCGCGGCATTTTGTCTGACCACTATGGTGTTCCTATCGACGCACAACCGTATTTGTTTGGCGGCGAAGAGGAGGCTGGGCGCATCGAAAAAATGAAGCTGCAGTTGCCACCCAACATTCAAGTCAACCCCATTGGCCCGACACAAACTTTGTCAAAAATGTTGCACGATGGTGAATTGGATGCGTTGTACACCGCGCGCATGCCGTCTAGCTTTTTAAAGGGCGATGGCAAGGTCAAGCGCTTGTTTGAAAACTATGTGGATGTCGAGCGGGCCTATTACCGAGAAACTGGTATTTTCCCCATCATGCATACCGTTGTGATTCGCCGTGAGGTCTATGAGGCCAATCGCTGGATTGCGCAGTCGTTGACCAAGGCGTTCATAGAAGCACAGCGCAAAACGTATGAAGATTTGTACGAAACGGCAGCACTCAAGGCCATGTTGCCTTGGCTGACCGCACACGTAGAGGATGCACGTCGTGAGTTTGGCGACGATTGGTGGTCTTACGGTTTAGAGAAAAACCGCAAGACGCTCGAGACCTTCACGCGTTATCACCACGAACAAGGTTTATCGCCTCGCAAGTTGGATGTATCAGAGCTCTTCGCTCCTGAATCGCTTGAGGCTTTCAAAATTTAAATCCTGTCGCTAGGAGTCGTTTATGTTCCTTTTTATTCAACGCATGGTCATTGTGACATTGGGCTTTTTTTGCGTGGTCAACCTTGGTTTTGCGCAAAGCTTTCCAAACAAACCGATTCAGATCATCGTGCCCGTGGCTGCTGGTGGCGGCACAGATTTGTTGGCGCGCACGCTAGGGCAAAAAATCAGCGAGGTATTGGGGCAGCCGGTGGTCATTGAAAACAAACTGGGCGCAGGCGGCAATATTGGCGTAGAGGCCGTGGTCAAAGCCAAGCCCGATGGTTACACCTTGTTGTTGTCGCCGGGCACCATCGCCACCAATGTGGCGGTGTATCGCAAGCTTCCCTATGACTTGTTGAAAGATTTGCAAACCATCACCTTGGTCGGACAGACAGGTTCGGTATTGGTGGTGCATCCCTCGGTCAAAGCCAACAACTTGCGTGAGTTTGTGGAGTTAGCCAAAGCCAGCCCTGGTGAGTTGAACTACGGCACTGCAGGCATGGGTAGTCCACAACATTTACACGCCGAGTTTTTCAATCAGCTCGCAGGCACCAAGACCAACCACATTCCCTACAAAGGCCAATCACAAGCGATGACAGATTTGGTCGGCGGCCAGCTGGCTTATATGTTTAGCCCTGTACAAAATGCACTGCCCTATATCCAGCAGGGGCGTATTCGCGCCATTGCGATGGCAGCTTCTCAGCGTAACCCTCACTTGCCCAATGTCCCCTCGCTGGCTGAAGGCGGTTACAAAGGCGTCGATTTGGCGAATTGGTTTGCGGTCTACGCGCCTGCAGGCACCCCGACTGCTGTTGTGAAAAAACTTAACGCAGCATTTGTGCAAGTCGGTAACACGCCTGAAATGAAAACCAAATTTGAAAAACTCGGCTTCGAGCCATTTTTCACGACATCAGAAAACGGCACAGACTTTATGCGAGCCGAGTTGGTTCGCTGGGCACGTGTCGCTGCTTACGCAGGCATCAAAGCGGAATAACGAGAACACCATGACAACACAACTCTTAGAAGACTTGGCTCTGGCCAACCACATCTTGGTCAACGAAGGCGTGCTCGATGGCTTCGGTCATATCAGTGTTCGCAACCCGAATAACCCAGATCGATTTTTCATTGCCCGCAGCATGGCCCCCGCTTTGGTGGAGGTGACAGATGTCGTGGAAGTCGATTTAGATGGCAACGTGCACGATGTCCAAGGTCGTCGTACCTATGTCGAGCGGTTCATCCACAGCGCCATTTATAAAGCACGCCCTGATGTGATGTCGGTGGTTCACAGTCACTCACCTGCTGTGATTCCGTTTGGTGTGACGGGTGCGCGTTTGCGCCCAATTTGTCACATGAGTGGTTTTCTGGGCGCTGTGACCCCTGTGTATGAAATTCGTCACAGCGCAGGTGAAAGCACCGACTTGCTGATCAGCAATCAAGCCTTGGGCGAATCATTGGCCGCAGTACTGGGCCAATCCAATGTGGCCCTCATGCGTGGGCACGGCAGCGTGACGGTAGGCAACTCCATCAAGCAAACCGTGTTTCGTGCCATCTATACCGAAAGCAATGCGCGCCTGCAAAGCGAAGCCTCACGCTTGGGTGAAATCAGCTTCCTCACCGACGCAGAGGCACAAGCCACGTCGGATATGAATGACTTGCACCTAGATAGGCCGTGGGAAATGTGGAAACGCAACGCACTAAAACGGAGCTAAAAATCTAAACGTACGTGTTTTCTCTTAGGAGTTTCCCTTGTGAGGCAGTCTCTAGAATGTAGATTCTTACTTTCTCTGATCACAACTGGAGCAACTCATGAAAAAGCAGTTCGTTACCTTGGCAGTCGCCACCCTGTTAGCTGGCACCGCCTTCGCGCAAGCCAATGACACCATCGCCAAAGTCAAAGCCGCAGGCTCAATCACCATGGGTGTGCGCGACTCGTCTGGCGCACTGTCTTACACCTTGGGTGACGGCAAGTATGTGGGCTACCACGTTGAGATTTGCCAACGCATCATTGCCAATCTTGAAAAAGCAGCGGGCAAAAAGCTGGAAGTGAAGTACACACCTGTCACCTCACAAAACCGCATTCCTTTGGTTGAGAACGGCACCGTCGACATCGAGTGCGGCTCGACCACCAACAACGAAGCGCGCCAAAAGCAAGTGGCTTTCGCGTTCACCACCTACGTGGAAGAAGTGCGCATCGCGGTGCGCGCCAACTCTGGCATCACATCGATCGCTCAGTTGAACGGCAAGAACGTGGCGACAACCACCGGCACAACTTCTGTGCAACTCTTGCGCAAGAACGAACGCGCCACCGGCGTTGACTTCAAAGAAGTGTTTGGCAAAGACCACGCAGACAGCTTCTTGTTGCTCGAATCTGGCCGCGCTGATGCGTTCGTGATGGACGGCCAAATCTTGGCTGGCAACATCGCCAACTCCAAAGCTCCAGCCGATTTCAAAATCGTGGGCGAAGTGTTGAACGTCGAACCCATCGCCATCATGTTCCGCAAGGACGACCCAGCGTTCAAAAAATTGGCTGACGACACCATCGCTGGTTTGGCCAAGTCTGGCGAACTCGCCAAGCTGTACGACAAGTGGTTCGTGCAAGCCATTCCTCCAAAGAACATCAAGCTCGGCATGCCAGCCAGCGATGCCAACAAGGATGCTTGGAAAAACTTGAACGACAAGCCTGTCGAAGCCTACGCCAAGAAGTAATCTCAAGTAATTCGTAGAAGCGCAAGTACATGACACTCGATTGGCAGGTTTTTCTTCAGGACGACGGTGGGGGACGAACCTACCTCGAGTGGATGTTTGACGCCTGGGGCTGGACGCTTTCTGTAGCGGGCAGCGCTTGGGTGGTGGCTATTGCGTCGGGGTGCCTTATGGGCACCCTGCGCACCTTGCCACAAGACACGCGTTTGAATGTTTGGTTAGCAAGATTCGCCAACGCGTGGGTGGAGCTGTTTCGCAACATCCCCGTGTTGGTCCAAATTTTTCTCTGGTACTTTGTGTTGCCCAAGGTCTTTCCGGCCATGCAACAAGTGCCAGGGTTTGTGTTGGTGGTGTTGGGCTTAGGCTTCTTCACTTCCTCACGCGTGGCCGAGATGCTGCGCGCAGGTATCCAAGCCATGCCACGTGGCCAGCGTTATGCGGCCATGGCCATGGGCTTTACCACTTGGCAAACATACCGCTATGTGTTGTTGCCCATTGCATTTCGCACCATTTGGCCGCCGCTTACCAGCGAGTCGATGAACTTGCTCAAAAACTCATCGGTGGCTTTTGCGGTGTCGATTGCCGAACTCACCATGTACGCGATGCAGGTGCAAGAAGAAACCTCGCGCGGCATTGAGGTGTACTTGGCCGTGACGGCGCTGTACACCGTGTCAGCCTTTGCTGTGAACCGTGTGATGGCTCTCGTCGAGCGCCGCATGCAAATTCCTGGCCTTGTGGTGGCAGGGAATGTCGGCGGGGGGCACTGAGCATGAGCGCACTCGATTTTTCTTTTGTCGAATGGGACATCTTCAACAAGTTTGTGTTGAAGGGCATGTTGTTTAGCATTGAGCTGACCATCATCGCCACCGTGGGCGGCATTGTGTTTGGCACCATCCTCGCGCTCATGCGCTTGTCGGGCAACAAGGTGTTAGAGCTACCTGCTGTTGTGTATGTGAATGGCATGCGATCCATCCCCTTGGTCATGGTGATTTTGTGGTTCTTCTTGCTGATTCCATTTTTGATTGGCCGCTCCATCGGCGCTGAGTTGTCAGCCACGATCACCTTTGTGGCTTTTGAAGCGGCTTACTTCAGCGAAATCATGCGTGCGGGCATCCAGTCCATTCCGCGTGGTCAAGTGATGGCAGGCCAAGCCTTGGGCATGAGCTACAGCCAGAACATGCGCCTGATTGTTTTGCCCCAAGCCTTTCGCAACATGATTCCTGTGTTGCTCACCCAAACCATCATCTTGTTCCAAGACACCTCATTGGTCTACGCCATTGGCGCCTATGACTTGCTCAAGGGTTTTGTCACCGCAGGCAAGATTTATGGCCGCGTGGAAGAGGTGTACATCTTGGCGGCCTTGGTGTATTTCGTGATTTGTTTTGGCCTCTCTGCCCTGGTGCGTCGCTTGCAAGCGCGCATTGCCATCATTCGCTAAGCGTTAAGTTGCGCTGGAGTTCATCGTGATTGAATTAAAAAATGTTTCTAAGTGGTACGGCCCCGTTCAGGTGCTGAACAACTGTTCCACCAACATCCAAAAGGGTGAAGTGGTCGTAGTCTGTGGCCCATCGGGCTCGGGCAAATCCACCCTCATCAAAACCATCAACGCCTTGGAGCCTTTCCAACAAGGCGAGATTTTTGTAGACGGGATTGCCGTGCACGGCAAAGACACCAACTTGCCCAAACTGCGCAGCCGCGTGGGCATGGTGTTTCAGCACTTCGAGCTGTTCCCTCATTTGTCGGTGACCGACAATCTGACCATTGCGCAGCAAAAAGTCTTGGGCCGCAGCGAAGAAGAAGCCCGTGCCCATGGTTTGAAGTACTTGGAGCGCGTGGGCCTGATGGCGCACAAAGACAAGTTCCCAGGCCAGCTCTCTGGCGGCCAGCAGCAACGCGTGGCCATTGCCCGTGCTTTGAGCATGGACCCCATCGTGATGTTGTTTGACGAACCCACCTCCGCACTCGACCCCGAGATGGTGGGCGAGGTGCTGGACGTGATGGTGGACTTGGCGAATGAGGGCATGACCATGATGTGCGTGACCCACGAAATGGGCTTTGCACGCAAAGTGGGTAGCCGCGTGATCTTCATGGATGTGGGCGGCAAAGTGTTGGAGGATTGTTCGAAGGATGAGTTCTTCAACCACCCAGAAAACCGTCAGCCACGCACTAAAGAGTTCTTGAACAAGATCTTGGCTCACTGATACCTAATTGGGGTCAGATTCCAATTAATTAGGCGCCTCTTGGTGGGGCGCCTTTTTCTTTGTCTTGTATTGTTTGCATTCGTCAAGGTTTCGCGCCGGAGAGGGTTGCGCAACTAAGGTACGCCAGCATGAGGAATCTGCCCATGCCCTCTGCCCACAGCGAGCCCAGAAACAAAAAAGCGACAATCAAGGCATGACGCAACAAATCACCATCACAAAACCCGACGACTGGCACCTGCACGTGCGCGATGGCGCTGCACTCAACACCGTGGTGCCCCATACCGCCGCCGAATTTGGCCGCGCCATCATCATGCCCAACCTCAAACCACCCGTCACCACGGCGGCGCAAGCGCTTGAGTACAAACAACGCATCTTGGCCGCAGTGCCAAAAGGTGTGAGCTTCGAGCCTTTGATGACGCTCTACCTCACCGACAACTTGCCCGCTGACGAAATCGCCCGCGCCAAAGACGCAGGGGTGGTGGCCGCCAAGCTTTACCCAGCGGGTGCCACGACCAACAGCGATGCCGGTGTGACCGATTTGCGCAAGACCTACAAAACACTCGAAGCCATGCAAAAAGCAGGCATGTTGTTGTTGGTGCACGGCGAAGTCACCAGCAGCGACATCGACTTGTTTGACCGCGAAGCCGTGTTCATCGACACCCAGCTCATCCCGCTGCGTAAAGACTTTCCCGAGCTCAAAATTGTGTTCGAGCACATCACCACCGCCGAAGCCGCGCAATACGTGGCTGCAAGCGATAAGTACACGGGTGCCACCATCACCGCGCACCACTTGCTGTACAACCGCAACGCCATCTTCACCGGCGGCATTCGCCCGCATTACTACTGCTTGCCCGTGCTGAAGCGCGAGACACATCGACAAGCATTGGTCAAAGCTGCCACCAGCGGCTCGCCCAAATTCTTCTTGGGCACAGACAGTGCGCCACATCCTGCACAGCTCAAAGAACACGCCACAGGCTGTGCGGGCTGCTACACCGCACACGCGGCCATGCCCATGTATGCCGAAGCGTTTGACAACGCGGGCGCGCTCGACAAGCTCGAAGGCTTCGCCAGTTTCCACGGCGCAGACTTCTACGGTTTGCCACGTAACACCGGCACACTCACGCTGCGTAAAGAAAGCTGGATGCCACCCGAGAGCTTTGCATTCGGTGAAGCCGATTTGAAACCGTTGCGCTCTGGCGAGGCATTGCCTTGGCGCGTGGTTTAAGTCCAAAAACTGAAGGCTTTGCAGGCGCTGTTTTAGCCGACATCGATTGGTCTCAACCGTGGTTCGCGCCTTGGCGTGAACTCGGTGAGCCAACGGCACGCCAAGCACTGCAGCAGCAAAGCGTCGCCGAAGCCCTCAACACCATCACATACACAGGCAAGCGCGAGGCCAACGAGGTGAACTTCGTCCCCCAATCAGCCCTGCCCGAAGGTCAAGCCTACGAAGACTTCATCTTCAAAACCGCGCAAGTCCCCACACGCGATGGTCTGCACGATTTCTTCAACGGTTTGTGCTGGCACCGCTTTCCGTTGGCCAAGCGCCGCTTGAATCAACTGCAAGCCGCAGAGATTGAAACCCAAGGCATTCGTGCCACACGCGGCCCCGTGCGCGATGCGCTCACGCTGTTCGATGAAAATGTGGTGCTCATGCACGCGCCCGACGAAGTCTGGACCTCTTTGCAAGCGCGCGATTGGCTCAAGCTCTTTGTCGACTTGCGTGAGCAATGGCAGCAAGTGCACCTCGTGCTGTTCGGTCACGCCTTGCTTGAAAAACTCGTCACACCGTACAAGTCCATCACCGGTCATGTGTACCGCGTCGACAGCCACGTCAATCCGCGCGACGAAGCTGCGCTGGATGCGTGGTTGGTGCAAGACCTGCAACCCGCCAAGCTCGCCACCAAACCGTATGAGCCGCTGCCCGTGTTGGGCGTGCCAGGTTGGTGGCCTGCCAACGAAGACCGCACTTACTACGAAGACGTGAACGTGTTTCGCCCTAAGCGCGAAGTGGTGGCGAAAACGGTCACTCGGTTCGCCTAATTTCTGTGTGGATTTTTCATCTACTTGCATTGAATCTACAGCATTCGCCTCTACCATTTGAGGCCGCGGACTTCTTCATTCCCCGCTGAAAAGGAAACCATGAAACGCATTCTTCTGTTCGTCCTCACCAACCTCGCCGTCATGGTGGTGCTGGGGGTCGTCGCCAGTTTGCTCGGCGTCAATCGCTACCTCACCGCCAACGGCTTGAACTTGTCCGCCTTGCTGGGCTTCTCGCTCATCATGGGTTTTGGTGGCGCCATCATTTCGCTCCTGATGAGCAAGCCCATGGCCAAATGGAGCACGGGCGCCCATGTCATCAACCAGCCCAGCAACCAAGATGAAGCTTGGTTGGTCAGCGTGGTGCAACGCTTGTCTGAGCGGGCTGGCATTGCCATGCCTGAAGTCGCTATTTACGAAGGCGAGCCCAACGCCTTTGCCACGGGTGCCTTTAAAAACTCAGCCTTGGTGGCAGTGTCCACTGGCTTGTTGCAAGGCATGACCAAAGAAGAAATTGAAGCCGTGTTGGGCCACGAGATCGCCCACGTGGCCAACGGTGACATGGTGACGCTCACGCTCATCCAAGGCGTGCTCAACACCTTTGTGGTGTTCTTGAGCCGCGTCATCGGCTACTTTGTAGACAACATGTTGCGCAGCAAAGATGACGAGTCCACCGGTCCTGGCATGGGCTACTACATCACCAGTTTTGTGTTGGACATTGTGTTGGGTTTTGTGGCCAGCATGATCGTGGCGTGGTTCAGCCGCCAGCGTGAGTTCCGTGCGGACGAAGGCTCGGCACAGCTCTTGGGCAACAAGCAGCCGATGATCAACGCCTTGGCCCGTTTGAACAGCATGCAAGCGGGTGACTTGCCAGCCAGCGTGGCAGCCATGGGCATCACCGGTGGTTTGGGCAAGTTGTTTGCCTCGCACCCACCGTTGGAAGAGCGTATTGCTGCATTGCAAGCGGCGCGCTGATTTTTGAACGCACCTCAATCTCCCTGGACGGTCGCCTCTGTGCAAGCAGTGGCGACCGTTGCCATTCAGCCTGACGCTGAACTCACGCCTGCGCAAAAGCGTTTCAATACCTTGATCGCGCGTGTGTCTGAGTTGTCTGATTCGATTGCCACGTTAGAGGCTTTGTCTGCACAGCATCGCAGCAGCCACTTGACGGCAATGAGCGCGTTAAAAAACCAAGAAGACGCCGCACGTAAAAACCTGTTGCTGTTTTTAGATGGTCGTTTGCACAGTGCAGAGCTGACCGCCACACACCGACGCAGCGCCACGCAAATCATCTTGGCGCTGTGTGAAGCGCTTGCGCACAAAAACGATGCCCAAGTACAAGCGGTGTTCAACCAGCACCACAGCGAAGAAGACGCACAAGCTTTGGCCGAAGAGGCCCGCGCAGGCGCCGAACACGCCAAAGCCGTGTTTGAAGATTTGTTTGGCAAGCCTTTGCACGGCGCGGATGACTTGCACACGGCAGAGGCGGTCTTTGAAGCGGGTCTGCGCCAATACCGCGAGCAACAACAACGCTTAGAAGACAAACGCCAAGCCAAGAAAGCCAAGAAAAAACCAGCAGCCCGACAACTCAAAGACGCGCAGCAAAAGATGGATGCCAACACCGCGCTGCGCACGGTGTATCGTCAGCTCGCCAGTGCCTTGCACCCTGACCGAGAGCCCGATGAGGCTGAGCGCTTGCGCAAAACTGCGCTGATGAGTGAAGTCAACGCCGCGTATGACCGAAAGAACTTGTCGGAGTTGCTCAAGCTGCAACTGCACATTGCCCAAATCGACAGCGCGGCCCTGAGCCGCATGGCTGACGACAAAGTCAACGCCATGTGCCTGCTGCTCAAAGAGCAAGTGGAAGCGCTGGAAGAAGACGAAGCACAAGCCCAGTTTGAAATTCGCCACTATTTGGGTGTGAACGAACTCGATCACATCAGCGCAGAGAGCTTGGCACGCGCGCTGGCCATTCAGCTGCGTGACAAAGAGCACGAGGTGGACACGCTAGAGCGTGATCTGCGCCGCATTCAAAACGACACAGAGCTGAAACGTTGGCTCAAAGAGCAAGCGCAGATCGCCAAAGAAGCGCGGGCAGAGCTGACTGATTTAGACCGCTTGCTGTACCGATAAAAAAACAGCGCCCTAGATTGGCGCTGTTCAATCATTCAACCGCTGCGTGCTTAGCCCGGAATATCCGGCTCCACCAGTTTGGCCAATTGTTCCAACGACTCTTGCCATCCGAGGTAACACATCTCCAACGGAATCACCTCTGGAATACCAGCTTGTGTGACGTTCAACTCGGTGCCACAGATCACGGGTGTGAGTGACACGGTGACTTCCAACACGCCGGGCAGGTTGGGGTCTTCAAATTTATCGGTGTAGCGGATGCGTTGGTTAGGCACCAGCTCCAAATACTCGCCGCCAAACGAGTGGCCATGCCCATTGGTGAAGTTGTGAAACGACATGCGAAACGTGCCACCTACTTTTGCGTCGAGGTGGTGCACGGTGCAAGTGAAGCCATAAGGCGGCAACCACTTGGCCAAAGCGCCACCTTCTAGAAAGGCGCGATAGACCTTGTCGGGCGACGTTTTCAAAACGCGGTGAAGGTGAACACTTCGACTGGACATGTCTCGCTCCTTTAGAAAACGACTTACTACTTGCACCGCTTAAACCGGCAAGTAGCCGTCCACCGACAAGTAACGCTCGCCCGTGTCGTAGTTAAAGCCCAGCACGGTTGCGCCCGCTGCAATCTCAGGCAACTTCTGTGCAATCGCGGCCAGTGTGGCACCCGATGAAATGCCGACCAACAAACCTTCTTCGGCTGCACTGCGGCGGCCCATTTCGCGGGCGGCGTCGGCTTCGACTTGGATCACACCATCGAGCAACGCGGTGTCCAAGTTCTTAGGGATGAAGCCAGCGCCAATGCCTTGAATGGGGTGGGGGGCAGGAGCGCCGCCCGAGATGACGGGCGAAGCCGTGGGCTCCACCGCATACACCTTCAGCTTGGGCCATTTGGCTTTGAGCACTTTGGCGACGCCCGTTAAGTGGCCACCTGTGCCGACGCCGGTGATGAGCACGTCCACGCCATCAGGAAAGTCCGCGATGATTTCTTGCGCGGTGGTGCGTGTGTGCACCTCAATGTTGGCTGGGTTTTCAAACTGTTGTGGAATCCATGCACCGGGTGTTTGTGCAGCCAGTTCTTCGGCGCGGGCGATGGCGCCCTTCATGCCTTTTTCGCGAGGCGTCAAATCAAACGTGGCACCGTAGGCCAGCATCAAGCGGCGACGCTCAATGCTCATGCTGTCGGGCATGACCAAGATGAGTTTGTAGCCTTTCACTGCTGCCACCATCGCTAGGCCTACACCTGTGTTGCCCGAGGTGGGCTCGATGATGGTGCCGCCCGCTTTGAGTGCGCCCGATTTTTCAGCGGCTTCCACCATGGCCAACGCGATGCGGTCTTTGATGGAGCCACCGGGGTTGGCGCGCTCGGACTTGACCCACACCTGATGTGTGTTGCCAAACAAACGGTTGATGCGAATATGTGGCGTGTGGCCGATGGTGTCTAAAACGCTGTTGGCTTTCATGGTTTGCTCCTAGAAGAAATGATGTGTCGTGCGACGGCTTCACCGACTTTAATGCCGTCCACGCCCGCCGACAAAATGCCGCCGGCATAACCCGCGCCTTCGCCCGCGGGAAACAGACCTGCGAGGTTGGGGCTTTGCAAGCTGTCGTCTTCGCGGGCGATGCGCAGGGGCGATGAGGTGCGTGTTTCCACGCCCGTCATCACCGCGTCGTGCATGTCAAAGCCTTTGATTTTTTGACCGAACACCGGCAGTGCTTCGCGCATGGCGGTGATGGCGTAGTTAGGCAATGCGCTGTTCAAGCTGACCATCTTCACGCCGGGTTTGTAGGAGGGCTCCACACTGCCTAGGGCGGTGGATGCACGGTCAGCCACAAAGTCGCCTACCAGTTGTGCGGGCGCTTCGTAGCTGCTGCCGCCTAGTGTGTAGGCGTGGGCTTCGAGTTGGCGTTGCAGCACCAAGCCTGCGAGCGGGTGATAGCCACCGGGCGCATCGTGTGTGGTGTGGCGCACGGCGTTGCCGAGCTCTTGACCCAACTCGGCTTCAAAAGCGGCGGGGTCTGTGGGGTAATCGCTGGGGTCAATGCCCACCACGATGCCTGCGTTGGCGTTGCGCTCAGCCCGTGAGTATTGGCTCATGCCGTTGGTGACCACGCGGCCGGCTTCGCTGGTGGCAGCTACCACCGTGCCGCCGGGGCACATGCAAAAGCTGTACACGGCACGGCCGTTTTCGGCATGGTGCACCAGCTTGTAGTCGGCAGCGCCCAGCAGTGGATGGCCCGCGTGTTGGCCCCAACGTGCGCGGTCAATCACGCTTTGCGGGTGCTCAATGCGCACGCCCACTGAAAACGGTTTGGCCTCCATCGCCACCGCGTGACGGTGCAGCATGGTGAAGGTGTCGCGCGAGCTGTGGCCTAGCGCCATCACCACATGGCGTGTGGGCAGTGTGTAGGTTTCGCCTGTGGCGTGGTTGTGAATCTTCAGGGCTTGGATGGCGCGTGTGGATGAAGCGCCGCCAGCGGTGCGGTCGTATTCCACATCCACCACGCGTTGTTCAAAACGCACCTCGCCACCGAGGCGAATGATTTCTTCGCGCAAGCCTTCCACCACTTTCACCAGCTTGAAGGTGCCGATGTGCGGGTGCGCAGTGAACAAGATTTCTTCAGGTGCACCAAAGCGCACAAACTCGTTCATCACCTTGCGGCCTAAGTGGCGCGGGTCTTTGATTTGGCTGTACAGCTTGCCGTCCGAGAACGTGCCTGCACCGCCTTCGCCGAACTGCACATTGCTCTCAACATTCAAAATCTTTTTACGCCACAGGCCCCAGGTGTCTTTGGTCCGCTGACGCACGGTGGTGCCGCGCTCGATCACGATGGGTTTGAAACCCATTTGCGCCAACACCAGTGCCGCAAAAATGCCGCAAGGTCCAAAGCCCACCACCACGGGGCGCTCGCCTGTGTTCGTGCCCCAGTCGCCGGGTGCGTGGGCAGGCGCGTGCCATGTCATGTCGGGCGTGGGCTGGATGTGTGAGTTCTTGGCGTACTTGGCTAACAGCGCGGCTTCTTGTGATGCGTCTACCAAGGTGATGTCCACGATGTAGACCACCAGCAGGTTTTGTTTGCGTGCGTCAAAGCTGCGTTTGAACACCTCCAGCGTGGCGATGGCGTCTGTGGATACACCCAAAGCTTCAGCAGCTAGCGTGCGCAGAGCATCAATGGGGTGAGGTGGAAGCTGGCGGTCCGCCTCGGTTTCGGCGGGCGCATCGGCGGCGCGGCGTTCTTCTACGGGAAGGGCAGACAGCGGGAGTTTGAGTTCTGAGAGTCGAATCACAAGCGTGTGGCCCGTGGTGATCGGGCAAGTTATGTCGAGGGCTTTGATTATCCGTCGATAATCAAGCTGTGAAGCTCGCTAGGCCGTCGCTGGTGCAATCTGGGAAACCAGGCACTGGAGGAACGTCCGGACTGCGTAGGACAGCGTAAGAGGTAACACCTCTCCACCGTGAGGTGAGGATCAGAGCAACAGAGACGAGCCGCTTAAGTGCGGGTGAAACGGGCAATCTCTACGCGCAGCAATACCAAGTAGGCCAATGTTGATGTGGTTCCGCAGAGTTGGCGGGTAGGTAGCACCGAGCCGAGTGGGCGACCCTCGGCCCAGATTAATGACGGTCACGCCGTGGGTAACCACGGTGCACAGAATCCGGCGTATCGGCGAGCTTCACACTTTTCATTTATCCAAGGCCGCAGATGTCAGAACCCATTTCCACAGACGGCTTTGAGCAACCCATCGTTCACGAAACCGCACTCAGCAAATCGATGGTGTTTTCAGACATCGACATTCAAAGCCGCATGAGCGTGGCGCGGCCTGACGAGCTGCAGTTTGAATACACGCGTTTGATGATGGGTGTGCTGTTGTTGCAGCCCCAACCCCAACGCATCTTGATGGTGGGCTTGGGCGGTGGCTCGTTGGCCAAGTTTTGTTACAAGCATTTGCCTGACGCACACATCACCGTGGTGGAAATCAACCCGCATGTCATTGCGCTGCGCCAAAGTTTTTGCATTCCTGATGACGATGCGCGTTTTCAGGTGGTGCAGATGGACGCGGCGGATTTCATGGCGCAGACCGAGCAAACCTTTGATGTGGTGTTTGTCGATGGCTTTGACCAACACGGCATGCCCGAGCAGCTGTGTTCGCCGCAGTTTTATTCAGACTGTCGCCGCGTGCTGAACACCGGTGGTGTCACCGTGGCCAATTTGCACCGTTTCAGCGCTTACCGCGATGTGTATGTGGACCGTATCGAAGCAGCATTTGAGGGGGCGCTTTGGGTGGTCAATGCGCCGGGCACGACCAATTGCGTGGTGTTTGCGGTGCATGATTTTTCTAAAGACACAAAAATCACTTTCAGCAAGCACAAGCCTTCGCACATGGGCGATGAGGCGTGGGCGCAAATTTCATCCAGTGTGGCGCGGGTGTTTTTGGCAACCCAACACACCCAACTTGTTTAGCGTTGCTTTAGGCGAGGGCGCGAATGCGCTCCACATGCGCCAGTAACGAGCGCATGGCCACGGGCCACAAACGTGGCGGCACATCGTCATAGGCCAGTTGCACCCAATCGTCCATGCTGCCTTCGGGGTGTTGTTGCATCACCTTCAAAATTTTGGCTTCGCGTTTGAGGCGATGCGCTTTGAGGTGGCTGATGCAGGCGCGTGCATCGTGCGGTTCATTCCACAAATTGCCTAACACATAGCCGTGCGCGGGCAAGATGAAATCAATGCGGTCTTGTTCACAAGCGGCCAGCAGTTTGTCTAGCGAGTTGAGGTAATCGTTCATGTTGCCATCGGGGGGATCGATGACGGTGGTGCTGCCGTTGAGCACATGGTCGCCGCTGAAGAGCAAGCCGTCTTCTTCGAGCACCAAGCACAGGTGATTGGCCGCATGGCCCGGTGTGTGGATGACGCGCAAGGTGTGCGTGACATGGTTGCCTTGCAACACCAAACGTTCCCCATCGCCGACTTCTCGGTCAGGTGTGAACGCGCTGGCTGCGCGTGCGCTGGGGTGTGACGCCAAACCAAGAATGGGCGGTGTGTGCCCATGCTGGGCGCACATGGCTTGCAGTGGTGCCGCGCCCGGTGAGTGGTCGGGGTGCGAATGGGTGCACACGATGTAGCGGATGTTGCCGCCTGCGGCGCGCCACAAACGGTCGAGGTGTTCGGTATCGGCGGGGCCGGGGTCGATGACGGCGTAGCCGGTGTCGGGGTCGCCCACCAAATAGCTGTTGGTGCCGGGGCCGGTCATCACGCCGGGGTTAGGAGCGGTGAGGCGTTGCACGTTTTTCAGTAACAACACGGGTTGGTCGGTCACCCAATCGAGGTGGTGCAGCATTTGCCCATCGGGGCAGGTGAGGGCCAGTTCGCCAAATGGGCCTTCGTGTTCCATGTAGCGCGCTTCTTTGCCGCCTAGCCAACCCGCACGCGGGCAGCTGGTGAACCAGGGTTGCTCGGTGGCGCAGTCGGCCAACACGCTGTCTACTGTGGCGTAGCTTTGCAGGCGTTCTAGCGTTTTGATGGTGGGGTAGATGATGAAGAAGTTGCCTTCAGCGTGGCGTGTCAAGGCATCGACTGGGCGCACCCAGACTGGCTCGAACTGTTCTTTTTCATCGGCCACAGGCGTTTGCGCATCGGGCGTGCGGGCGACGAGGAAGGGCACGTCAAAGCGACGGGGCAAGTCGCGGTCGGTGATCCAATGGGCCAACACAAACACCTCGTCGGCGGCGAGTGTCAGGCCGCGTGCGGCGCATTGCCGTGCAAAGTCGCCGCCTGAGGCTTTGCGGTCAAGGGCGGCGATGTCTGCGGCGTTGGCCATTTGCCCGTTGGTGTGACGCGCCAGCAAAAGCCCCAGCTCTTCAAAGCTTTCGCGAATGGCGGCAATGGCTTGGGTGAGGTGCAAATCGCTTTGCGTGGGGCGGCGCTTGGCGTGGCCGTGGGCCTGCGCATCAGCGGCATCAATGCCGCCACCCGGAAACACATACGCACCTGGTGCAAAACTGGCGGTCATTGAGCGACGCGTCATCAGCACTTCTAAGCCTTGCGGGCCATCGCGCAGCAACAGCACGGTGGCTGCGGGCAACACGCGCGCGGGTTCTTGGTGGGGGTGTAGGAGTTGGGTAGAGCGGACCATGGGCACATTATGAAGAAGCCCAACAAACACGTGTCCTCTGAGTGTTTACCCTTGCGTAAAAGCCGCATCGATTTGGAGGCGGCTTGCCATAACAATTTGCCTAAGACAATTTTCTAGGAGTTACCTGCATGCAACGACGCACATTCAAAACCGCACTGGGCTTCGCACTCACTTTGGCTGCACTCAGCGTGCCGCAATTCGCCACGGCTCAAGCGTGGCCAAGCAAACAGCCCATCAAACTGGTGGCGGTGTTTCCACCCGGTGGTTCTGTGGATCAAGTGGCGCGCATCATTGGTCAGCCTTTGGCTCAGCAGTTGGGCCAAAGCGTGATTGTGGAAAACCGTGGTGGCGCATCAGGTGCCATTGGCACTGCGGCGGTAGCGCAATCGGCCCCCGATGGCTACACCTTTGCAGTGGTGTTTGACACGCACGGCGTGAACCCCGCCCTCAACCCCAACTTGCCTTACGACACCAAAAAAGACCTGACACCGTTGGTGTTGGTGGGCACATCGCCCATGGTGTTGGCCACGCATGTCAACTCTGAATACAAAACTTTCAAAGATGTGGTGGATGCCGCCAAAGCGAAAAAGAACGTGAGCTTTGGCACCATCGGCAACGGCAGCTTGGGTCATTTGGCCATGGCCTTGTTGGGCAAAGATGCCAACGTGGAATGGACGCATGTGCCCTACAAAGGCGGCGGTCCTTTGATGAGTGATGCCATCTCAGGTCATGTGCCTTTGTCCATTGGCTCTGTGTTTGTGACCAAGCCCCACATCGACAGCGGTCGCATGCGCCCACTGGCGGTGACCACCAGCAAGCGCGCTGCGGATTTGCCCAATGTGCCTACCATCGCTGAAAACGGTTACCCCGGCTTTGATGCGCCCGCATGGTGGGCTGTGTTGGCCCCAGCCAAGACACCACCCGAGATCGTCAAGCGCATGAACGAAGAGCTCAACAAAGTGTTGAAAAACCCAGAAGTGGCGAAGAAGTTGGATGCCCAAGGCATTGACGTCATGGGCGGCAGCCCAGCGCAAGCAGGTGCGTTCATCGACAAGCAGATGAACATTTGGGCCAAGGTCGTGAAAGACAACGGCATCAAGGCCGATTGATTTTTCTTAGCGTGGCGCTTCGCCGTCAGGTGTGACTTGCAGCGCCACCAAAAAGCGCGCCACCATGTTGTAGGTGGCGATAGCGGTCGTCAGCTCCACCAGCTCAGTGGTGGTGAAGCGCTCTTGCAGTGCTGCAAACAGTGCATCGTCTACTTTGACGTTGCGCGTCATTTGCGCGGCGTATTGCACCACCAAACGCTCGATGTCGTTCAAGGCCGCATCGGTGATGGGCTGGCACGCGTCGCCTTGCACCACACGGTTCAAGGCATCTAGTTGGTCTTGTGTGCCGCCTGCGGTCAGGAAGTCGGGCGCGTGGTGGTGGTACTCGTACTTGGCGCCGGTCAGCAAGGCCACGGTGCAAATGCCCAGCTCACACAACTTGCGGCTGGTGGACAAGCCGGTGCGCACGTTTTTTAAATACACATTCCAGCCGCGTGCCACGGGCTCGCTCCACAGCAGCGCGCGGTCAAGGTTCATCAGTTCACCGCCGCGACGGGCAAGGATGGCGTCGACCAAGTCTTGGGGTTGGTGTTTTTGTTCGGGGGTCCAGGCAGGAATGCGCATGTGTTGTTGAGTGGGTTGAAAGTAGGCTGCGAGCATAAGCGCAAGCGCGCCAAAGGGCTGACCATTCAGTGACACCGGCTTACCCGATAATCGACACATGCGAATTCGCTTCACCAAAATGCAGGGCGCAGGCAACGACTTCGTGGTCTTGGACGAGACCACGCAGCGTTTGCACCTCACGCCCGCCCACTACCGTTTTCTGGCCGACCGCCACTTTGGCGTGGGCGCAGACCAAATTCTCACTGTGCGCCCCGCGCCGCAGCCTGACGTGGACTTTGAATACGTCATCCACAACGCCGATGGCGGCGAGGTGGAGCAGTGCGGCAATGGCTCGCGCTGCTTTGTGCGTTTTGTGCGCGAACAAGGCCTGACCGACAAAACCACGGTGCGCGTCAAAGTGCATGGCGGCGTCATCACCCTGCAAGAAATGCCAGACGGCCAAGTGACGGTGGACATGGGCGCACCTGTGTTTGACTTGCCCCAAGTGCCGTTTGCCGCCGCACACGCCACTGCCGTGAACGACACCACCTGGCAACTGGCACTGAGCAACGGCGATGCCGTGAGCGTTGGCGTTGTGTCCATGGGCAACCCACACGCGGTGCAAGTGGTGGCTGATGTCGATACCGCCCCTGTGGTGGCGCAAGGCCCCTTGATTGAAAACCACGCCGCTTTTCCTAAGCGTGTGAATGCAGGCTTTATGCAAGTGCTTAGCCGCAACGCCGTGCGCTTGCGTGTGTTCGAGCGCGGGTCGGGCGAAACCTTGGCGTGCGGCACCGGCGCTTGTGCGGCAGTGGTCACCGGCATTCGCTGGGGCTTGCTGGATTCACGCGTGACCGTGCAAACCCACGGCGGCACACTCACCATTGAATGGCAAGGCGGCGACACACCTGTGCGCATGACCGGCCCAGCCACTACCGTCTTCCAAGGCGAAATTACCATTCCAGACACCCTATGAACAACGCAGCCATGAACCCCATCACCGAAGACGACATCGCCAATTTCTTGGTGAACACGCCTGATTTTTTTGAGCGTCACGCCGAGCTGTTGTCAGCCGTCAAACTGACCAGCCCTCACAGTCACCGCGCCGTGAGTTTGCAAGAGCGTCAAGCCGAAATGATGCGCGAAAAAATTCGTGCGTTGGAGCTGCGCATGATGGACATGATGCGCCACGGCACAGAAAACGAGGTGTTGATTGAACGCATGCAGCGCTGGGTCAAAACCTTGTTGATGACCAACAACGCGCGCGATTTGCCGCACACCATTGCCGACCACATCCAACACGACTTCATGGTGCCGCAGGTGGCCATCAAGGTGTGGGGTGTGCACGAGGATTTCAAAATTGAGCCGTTCGCACAAAGCGTGATTGATCCCATCAAAGACTTCGCGGCCTCATTGACCACCCCCTACGTCGGCATCAACAACAACTTCGACGCCGTGCAATGGCTGGCTGACCCCGCCGCTGCGCAGTCGGTGGCCTTCATTGCCCTGCGTGCCACACGCCCCGAAGATACGCCACAAACCGCGGCTGAGCAGCCCGTGATTGGTTTGTTGGTCTTGGCCTCGCCCGACCCACAGCGCTATTACGAAGGCATGGGCACCACCATCATCGAACGCATGGGTGACTTGGCCAGCGCGGCACTTTCTCACTTGCGTTAAAAAATAAGCATTCAAAGCACATGGACTTGGTCGCCCGCTACCTTGACCACGTTCGCTTTGAAAAGCGCTTGGCCGAGCGCACCGTCACGCTCTACACCCTAGATCTAGAAAAGCTCGCCGACTACGCGGCTCAAGCCAATGTAGCGATAGAGGCGGTGCAAAGCACACACATTCGCCGTTGGGTGGCACAGATGCACAGCGGTGGCCGCAGCGGGCGCGGCATCGCGCTCATCCTCTCGGGTTGGCGCGGGTTTTATGTGTGGTTGGGTCGTCAAGGTTTGGTGAGCAGCAATCCCGTGCAAGACGTGCGCGCCCCCAAAGCCCCTAAGCCCTTACCCAAAGCCTTGAGCGTGGATGATGCCGTGCAATTGGCCGAATACCAAACCGCCCCCGACACCGCAGACCCGTGGCTAGAGTGCCGTGACGCCGCCCTCGTGGAGCTGCTGTACGGCTGTGGCCTGCGTGTGGGTGAGCTGGTGGGCCTAGATGTGCAAGCAGGTGCACAAGCCAAAGGTTGGATTGACTTTGAAGGCGGCGAAGCCCACGTGCTGGGCAAAGGCAGCAAGCGCCGCAGCGTGCCCATTGGTGGCAAAGCGCTGGAGGCCATGCAAGCGTGGGTGGTCGTGCGCGACCAAGGCCTCACCCCCGCCACGGCCGAGCAAACCGCCATGTTCATTGGCCGCAACGGCACGCGCCTGACCGCGCAGGCCGTGTGGCAGCGCTTGCGTCAGCGCAGCTTGAAGGCGGGCTTGTCTACGCCCGTGCACCCCCACATGCTGCGCCACTCGTTTGCCAGCCATGTGTTGCAGTCGAGCCAAGATTTGCGCGGGGTGCAAGAGCTGCTGGGCCACGCCAACATCACCACCACGCAGGTGTACACGCGGTTGGACTTTCAGCACTTGGCGCAGGCTTATGACTCGGCGCATCCTCGGGCGCGTAAGAAGTAACTTTTGTTCGTTGCTCAGTGCGGCCCAAGTCAGGGGTGGGGCAGGCGCATCGGCTCATGCGTCGCTGCGCGCCAAAATCGCCTCAACCCCTACCCAACCCCTGACTTGGGCCTTGTTAGTGAACCAACACTGGCCTGCGTCACGCTTCGCGATCCTTTACGCGACGTGGCGAAGCGAAATAAACCGCAAAGCACAAGCCAAACCCCCAACGACTCAAACGACAATCGAGTCAATGAAAACAATCAAGTTAAGAGAAGGCAAAGAGCGTTCTGCCTTGCGCCGCCACCCGTGGATTTTTGACAGTGCCATCGCCAAAGGCAGCGGCGATGCGGGCGAAACTGTGCGTGTAGAAGCCAACGATGGCAAGTTTCTCGGCTGGGCCTCGTTCAGTCCCGAATCGAAAATTCGCGCACGCATTTGGAGTTTTGACGAAGGCCAGCGCATTGACGCCTCGTTCTTCAAAGCCTCTATTGCCCGCGCCATTGCAGCGCGCAGTCGCTTTGACATCCAAAGCAATGGCGTGCGCTTGATTCATGGCGAGTCCGATGGTTTGCCGGGCCTCATCGTGGACCGCTACGACGATATCTTGGTGGCCTCGTTTTTGTCGTGCGGCACTGAGCGCTGGAAAAGCGTGATTGCCGATGAGTTGCTGGCGCAAACCGGCCTGACCAAACTTTACGAACGCTCAGACTCCAACGTGCGCAAGCTCGAAGGCTTGCCCGAAGTCACGGGCTGGTTGCGCGGCGAGGGCGCTACAGGCGTGGTGCTGCGTGAGCATGATTGGCAGTTGTCGCTCGACGTGGCTGAGGGCCACAAGACGGGTTTTTATTTGGACCAACGCGACAGCCGCAAGAAGTTTGCTGATTACGCCCGTCGCTTGCAGTTTCAGCGTGTGCTCAATTGCTATTGCTACACAGGCGGTTTCACCGTGGCCGCATTGGCTGGCGGTGCGGCGCATGTGACGTCGATTGACTCTTCTGGCCCAGCGATTGAACTGGCCAAGGCCAACGTGGCGCTGAACGGCTTTGATGCCGCACGCACCACGATGATGGATGCGGATGTGAACACCTCGTTACGCCAATTCATTCAAGAAGGCCGCACGTTTGACGCCATCGTGCTTGACCCACCCAAGTTCGCGCCGTCTGCCGCACATGCTGACCGCGCAGCGCGTGCTTACAAAGATATCAACCGCTTGGCGTTCAAACTGTTGGAACCCGGTGGCGTGCTGTTCACCTACAGCTGCTCGGGCGGCATCAGCGCGGACTTGTTCCACAAAATCATTGCCTCGGCGGGTATTGATGCGCCATGTGATGGCTATATCAGCGAGCGTATGCAAGGCGCGCCCGACCATCCGATGACGCTGACCTTTCCCGAGGGCGAATACCTCAAGGGTTTGGTGGTTGTTAAAGCGGCGGAGCTGGTTGAAAAACCTAAGTCGGCCACAATATCGGGTTGATTGAAACGTTCAGAAATAAGGCTTCTCTTCTATGTTGATCCCCGCCACCATCCTGACCGGCTTTTTGGGCTCGGGCAAAACCACCTTGCTCAAGCGCGTGCTGACCGAGGCCCACGGCCAAAAAATTGCCATCATCGAAAACGAGTTTGGCGAAGAAAACATCGACAACGAGATCTTGGTGTCTGACACCAACGAGCAAATCATTCAGATGAACAACGGCTGTGTGTGCTGCTCGATCCGCGAAGATTTGCGCACCACATTGCAACTGTTGGCTGCCAAAAAACGCAAAGGTTTGCTCGACTTCGAACGCGTGGTGATTGAAACCACCGGCTTGGCCGACCCCGGCCCCGTGGCGCAAACCTTCTTCATGGACGACGAGATTGCAGAGAGCTTTTTGCTCGACTCCATCTTGACTTTGGTCGATGCCAAGCACGCCGCCCAGCAACTGAACGACCGCCAAGAAGCGCGCCGCCAAGTGGGCTTTGCAGACCAAATCTTCATCAGCAAGGCCGACCTCGTGTCACCTGCTGAGTTAGATGCTTTGCAACACCGCTTGAAGCACATGAACCCACGCGCGCCACAAAAAGTGGCGAATTTCGGTGAAGTGGCATTGAGCGAAGTGTTTGACCTGCGCGGCTTCAACCTGAACGCCAAGCTCGACATTGATCCTGACTTCTTGTCGGACGACGACCATCACCATCATGATGGCGAACACTGCGACCATCCCTCGCACAAGCATGGCCATTCACATGAACACGGCCACGATCATGCGCACGGTGAACATTGCGACCATGACCATGTGCACGACGAGCATTGCAACCACGGTCACCATCACCACCATGATGACGACGTGAAGAGCTTTGTTTACAAGTCCAAGCGCCAGTTTGACCCTGCCAAGTTGGAAGACTTCTTGGGTGCCATCGTCAACATCTACGGCCCCAAGATGCTGCGCTACAAAGGCGTGCTCAATATGAAAGGCACCGACAAGAAGGTGATCTTCCAAGGCGTGCACCAGTTGATGGGCAGCGACTTGGGCCCTGATTGGGCCGAAGGCGAAGAGCGCATCAGCAAGATGGTGTTCATTGGCATTGACTTGCCCAAGGACATCCTGATTCAGGGGCTTGAGCAATCTCTGGTTTGATGAGTTTTGTCAGTTTTAACTAATTTATTGAGCCCTTGGGGATTGTGGCTACAATCCCGCGCGCCAGACCCTGCCAGCACACCCGTGTTGGCTGAGGCCGCGAGGAGACCCACCGTGAACGCAAAATCCAAAAAAACCGCTTCTAAGAAGCCTGTTCCCGCTAAAAAAGCGGCTAAAACAGTTGCAACGCCCAAAGCGGTTGCGAAGAAGGTTGTGAAAAAACCTGTGGCGGTGAAGAACCCCGCAAAGTCTGCCAAGCCAGCGGCTAAGAAGGCTGTACCCGTCAAAGCGGCTGCTAAGAAGGTGGTTGCTAAAAAGGCACCGGCTAAAAAGCCAGTTGCTCCTAAGGCTGCACCTAAAAAAGTAGTTGCTAAGAAGGCGGCAGCACCTGTTAAAAAAGCAGTGGCTAAGAAAGCGCCTGCCAAAGTGGTGAAGGTACCTGCCAAAGCCGTCAAAGCCCCAGTCAAGGCTGTTAAAACAGCGGCCAAGCCCGTTGCAAAGAAGGCCGCTGCTAAGCCTGTCAACAAAGTGGCAACCAAGACTTCGCCAAAAACTGTCGCTAAAACCGCACCAAAAGCAGTCGCCAAATCTGCAGTGAAGGCTGCGCCCGCCAAGAAAACCCCAGCGGTTAAACCCACACCTGCGAAAGCGCCTGTGGTTAAAGCGGCCAAGCCTGCCAAAGAACCCAAAGCCAAAGTGGTGGCCGCGCCTGCGCCTGTGGTGCATGTGACGCCCATCATTCCTGGTTACACCCCTGTGGTGCACAAGAAAAACTCCAGAGCTGCCAAGATGGCGGCTTTGGTTCCACCCCCGCCAGCTCAAGTGGTTGCGTCCAACGCAGCCAAGAACAGCTTTATGCCGATGACGGCATCCTCCGCTCCAACCATTGTTCCCGTGATACCTAAAAAAGACGCCAAGCTCGCTAATAACTGGAAGACCAAAACGGCCGACCAACTGACCGATGCAGAAATCATCGCCATGCCCGACAGCGAGTACAT
>Ga0228701_1000537_pt1 | contig 30861 bp, 24 predicted proteins | sample McNCre117_Aug_MG_2_FD_178017 | JGI IMG/M metagenome (GOLD analysis project Ga0228701, IMG submission 178017) | Freshwater microbial communities from McNutts Creek, Athens, Georgia, United States - 11-17_Aug_MG | ecosystem: Environmental > Aquatic > Freshwater > Creek | place: USA: Georgia... | reverse complement strand
GCTTATAAGTTTTCTTCAGGGTGGGCGGTTCAGCGAGCGAGACTTGTTCGCCGTCGACGAGTGCGCGAGAAAATCCTGACGAGGAGAGCTCGGTGAACAGGTCAACAAACTCGCCCTTCTTCTGTGAGATGACGGGGGCCACAACCAGGAATCGAGTGCCGGCCGGCACTGCAAGGAGCTGATCGGCAATCTGCTGAACCGTTTGTGCCTGAATGAGCTCGCCACACTCGGCGCAGTGCGGCTGCCCCACGCGCGCCCACAACAAACGCATGTAGTCGTAAATCTCTGTGATTGTGCCCACCGTTGATCGCGGGTTGCGGTTGGTCGACTTCTGATCAATCGAGACAGCCGGCGAAAGCCCCTCGATGAAGTCCACATCAGGACGATCCACCTGGCCTAAGAACTGACGCGCGTACGCAGAGAGACTCTCGACATAACGGCGTTGCCCCTCGGCGAAAATCGTGTCAAAAGCGAGCGACGACTTACCCGATCCAGAGAGGCCGGTAAACACGACCAAGCTGTCCCGAGGAATCTCGAGATCGACGTTCTTGAGGTTGTGAACTCGTGCCCCGCGCACGCTGAGAACGGTGTGCGTAGACGAAGACATGGCTCAATCTTATGCGTGACCGGCCTTGTGAATCTGACGCAGTTCGCTCTTCACCTCAGCGAGTTCATCACGAATTCGGGCCGCCAGTTCGAACTTGAGCTCGGCCGCGGCCTCGAGCATTTGTGCATTGAGTTCCGCGATGAGATTCTGCAGCACTTCGACGCCTTCAGCGCCAATTCCGGTGGATGAGCGCGACCGCTTGGGCGAAGCCCCATCTCGTTCGTTCATGAGTGAAGCGGTGTCGGCTTCTTCGCGCGCGAGCATCGCCGTGATGTCTGCGATTTTTTTGCGAATGGGCTGTGGGTCGATGCCGTTTTCTAGGTTGTAGGCAATCTGCCGGCCGCGACGGCGATTAGTCTCGTCGATTGCCCGCTTCATCGACTGAGTCTCCACGCGTGCATACATATGCACCTCGCCCGAGACATTACGCGCCGCGCGACCGATGGTCTGAATCAACGACGTGGTTGAACGTAGGAATCCTTCTTTGTCCGCATCCAAAATGGAGACCAGGGAGACCTCGGGGAGGTCGAGACCCTCACGAAGCAGGTTGATGCCGACCAGGACATCGAAAACCCCTTGACGCAGCTCGGTAAGAAGTTCGACGCGCTTGAGCGTGTCAACATCAGAGTGCAGGTAACGAACGCGCACACCGGCCTCAGTCAAGAAGTCAGTGAGTTCTTCGGCCATCTTCTTGGTGAGAGTGGTGACCAATACCCGCTCGTCGCTCGCAGCCCGCACGCGAATCTGTTCCAGCAGATCGTCAATCTGCCCCTCGGCCGGTTTGACGACGACCAGCGGGTCAACCAGGCCGGTCGGGCGGATGATCTGCTCAACGACACCATCGGCGAGTTCCATCTCATACTTCGCCGGGGTTGCCGACAGGTAGACGGTTTGACCGACACGTTGTTTGAACTCGTCGAATCGCAGCGGACGGTTATCAAGTGCGCTCGGGAGACGGAAACCATGTTCGACGAGAGTGCGCTTTCGAGACGAGTCACCCTCGTACATGGCTCCCAGCTGGGGAACGGTGACGTGTGACTCGTCGATGACGCACAGGAAGTCATCCGGAAAATAGTCCAACAAACACCGCGGCGGCTCCCCCGGCTCGCGAAAGTCGATGTGGCGCGAATAGTTCTCAATGCCGGAGCAGAATCCGATTTGTTCGATCATTTCGAGGTCGAACGTCGTTCTCATACGCAGACGCTGGGCCTCGAGCAGTTTGCCTTGAGACTCAAACTCGGCGACCCGATGTTCCATCTCTTCGCGGATTGTGCCCACGGCACGATGCATGAGTTCGGCACTCGCCACATAATGCGATGCCGGAAACACCGCCACCGAGTTGAGCTTCTCAACGACTTCTCCCGTTACCGGGTGAAGTGAGTAAAGCGCGTCAATTTCATCGCCAAAGAGCTCGATGCGAATCGCGAGCTCCTCGTACATGGGAATGATCTCGATGGTGTCGCCGCGCATCCTAAAGTTGCCACGCGAGAAATCGATGTCGTTGCGGGCGTACTGCATGTCGACAAATCGGCGCGCGATGGTTTCGCGAGAGATGCGTTGGCCCAGTTCGAGCGACAACATCGCCTTGAGATATTCCTCGGGGGCACCAAGGCCGTAGATGCTCGACACAGTCGCGACCACCACGACATCGCGTCGGCTAAGCAGTGATGTGGTCGTCGAGTGGCGCAGGCGCTCCACTTCAGCGTTGACCGAACTGTCCTTCTCGATGAAGGTATCCGTCTGCGGAACGTAAGCTTCCGGTTGGTAGTAGTCGTAATAGGAAACGAAGTATTCAACGGCGTTCTCAGGGAACAGCTCTCGCATTTCGGTAGCCAGCTGCGCCGCGAGCGTCTTATTGTGGGCCAGGATGAGCGTCGGGCGCTGGACACGCTCGATGAGCCACGCGGTGGTCGCGGACTTACCCGTACCAGTCGCACCTAGGAGGACGACGTCGGTTTCCCCCGCGTTGATTCGGGCGGCCAGCTCGTCGATCGCACGCGGTTGATCGCCGCTGGGTTTGTAATCGCTGACGACGTGGAATGGTTTTTGGTTGCGGCGAAATTCCATCAGATGTTGCCCTGGGTCTCGCGAAGCGAATGCCACACATCCTGGACCTGGTTGAGCGTATCGGCTAACGAGCCGCCGGTATCAATCACGTCAGTGGCAACGGCAAGGCGCTGGTCTTCAGTGGCTTGCGCGGCAATACGACGATCTGCCTCGGCGGGATCCATGGCGCGCAGCTCGATGAGGCGAGCGCGGCGAATTGCGGCGGGCGCAGACAAGACCACAATTCGATCGAAGTCATAGGCATTCTTCGACTCAACAAGAAGGGGGATGTCGTACACAACAACGCCCGACGGATCACTCGCTCGATAGCTAGCGATTGCAGCATCACTGAGTGCGCGCACGGCAGGGTGGACAATCGATTCCAACAACAGCCGAGCCTGCTCATCCTTGAACACAATGGCACCCAGGGCGGGCCGATTGAGCGAGCCGTCGGGAAGCACAATTTCCTGGCCAAAAGCAGCAACGAGCTGATGTAGCGCCTCACTACCTGGCGCAACGGCATCACGAGCCAACGCATCAGAATCAATGATGCGCGCTCCGAGACGAGCAAATTCAGCCGCAACGGTGGATTTGCCGGCGCCAATTCCACCCGTGAGACCAACCAAAAGCATGAGTCAAGACTAAGCGCTAAACGCACGCCTAAACGCGTGTTGCCCCGGAATTCCGGGGCAACACGATGCTGAATGCGGATGGACTAGCTACCGGCGAGCTGGTCGCGCAGTGCAGCCAGCGATTCGTCGTCAGCGAGGGTTCCAGCCGAGGAAGCCTCCGAGGTGAACGAGGACGGCGCTGCAGCGCTGTCACCCGAAGCTGCCGGAGCCGAAGGAAGAGTGGCCTCCTTGGCGAGAGCAACCTTGACCTGAGCCTTGTGTTGCTCCCAACGAGCCTGAGCGGCTGCGTAGTCCTGCTCCCACTTTTCACGCTGAGCGTCAAAGCCTTCGCGCCATTCGTTGGTAGCCGGGTCGAAGCCCTCAGGGTACTTGTAGTTGCCTTGCTCGTCGTACTCGGTGAGCATGCCGTACAGCGCGGGGTCAAACTCGGTGCCCTCGGGGTCTACGCCCTCGTTAGCCTGCTTGAGGCTGAGCGAGATACGGCGACGCTCGAGATCGATGTCGATGACCTTGACGAAGACGTCGTCACCGACCGAAACGACCTGCTCGGCAAGCTCAACGTGCTTGCCCGAAAGCTCGGAGATGTGCACGAGACCCTCGATGCCGTCGGCAACGCGAACGAACGCGCCGAACGGAACGAGCTTGGTGACCTTACCAGGAGCAACCTGACCGATTGCGTGCGTGCGGGCGAATACCTGCCACGGGTCTTCCTGAGTTGCCTTGAGCGACAGCGAAACGCGTTCGCGCTCCATGTCGACCTCGAGGATCTCAACGGTGACCTCCTGGCCAACCTCAACGACCTCGCTGGCGTGCTCGATGTGCTTCCAGCTGAGCTCAGAAACGTGGACGAGACCGTCTACGCCGCCAAGGTCAACGAATGCACCAAAGTTGACGATGCTCGAAACGACACCCTTGCGAACCTGACCCTTTTGCAGGTTGGTAAGGAAGGTGCTGCGGCTCTCGGACTGGCTCTGAACCAGGAGGGCGCGGCGCGAAAGAACAACGTTGTTGCGGTTCTTGTCGAGCTCGAGGATCTTGGCCTCAACCTCTTGACCGAGGTAAGGCGTTAGGTCGCGAACGCGACGGAGCTCGATGAGCGAAGCGGGGAGGAAGCCACGGAGTCCGATGTCAACGATGAGACCACCCTTGACAACCTCGATGACGGTACCGGTGACGATGCCATCGTTGTCGCGGATCTTCTCGACATCGCCCCATGCGCGCTCGTACTGTGCACGCTTCTTGGAAAGGATGAGACGGCCTTCTTTGTCTTCCTTCTGAAGGACAAGGGCCTCAACACTGTCGCCAACGTTGACGACCTCGTTGGGGTCTACGTCGTGACGAATGGAAAGTTCACGGGAAGGAATTACACCTTCGGTCTTGTATCCGACGTCGAGGAGAACCTCGTCGCGGTCAATCTTGACAACGGTACCTTCGATGAGGTCTCCATCGTTGAAGAATTTGAGGGTTGCCTCGACAGCTGCGAGGAAGTCTTCAGCAGAGCCAATGTCATTGATGGCGATCTGCTTGGGCGACTTAGTTGAGGTCATTACGTGATGCTCCTGATGTTGGACATAAATATGGCCTTGATGCGTAAGCACTCTTTCGCATCAAGGCACGCGGATTTGCACGGAATTGTGCTCTTCTAGAGTAGCCCACGCTCGGGCGGCTCACCAAATGACGACTAGTGCGCTGCGGCGTTCCAGGACCGACCGATTCCGATGTGCACGTCGAGGGGAACGGCTAGCGTGGCTGCCTGCGACATATTGCGAGTCACAATCTCGGTGACCTCATCGATTTCGGCTGTTACGGCCTCGATGACGAGTTCGTCATGCACTTGTAGCAACAGGCGGGATACCAACTTTTTAGCGTGCAGTTCTTCTTCAACCGCGACCATCGCGAGCTTCATGATGTCGGCTGCCGTCCCCTGCATCGGGGCATTGAGCGCTTGGCGCTCTGCCGCTTCACGCACGATGCGGTTCGGACTGGCCAGATCAGGAAACGGACGGCGGCGTCCAAATAGCGTTTCGGTATATCCGTTGTCTTTGGCCTCATCTACGACACCGCGGAGGTAGTCGCGCACTCCCCCAAATCGCTCAAAGTAGTCAGCCATCAGTTGCTTGGCTTGTTTGTTTTCGATTCCCAACTGCTTGGCCAAGCCGAACGCGCTCAAGCCATAGGCCAAGCCGTAGCTCATCGCTTTCACTTGTGAGCGCATGTCTGGAGTGACCTCCGCGGGCTCAACGCCAAACACGCGTGCGCCAACGAAGTTGTGCAGGTCTTCACCCGAGTTGAAGGCCTCGATAAGCCCCGCGTCGTTAGAGAAATGCGCCATGATGCGCATCTCGATTTGCGAGTAGTCCGCACTGATGAAGGCGTCGTAGCCCTCACCCACGACAAACGCGTCACGAATACGACGACCGTCCTCGGAACGAACGGGAATGTTCTGCAAGTTCGGATTGAGCGATGACAAACGCCCGGTCGAAGTACCGGTCTGCAGGTACGTCGTGTGAATGCGACCGTCGCCACCAATGCTGGTTTCTAAGGTTTCGACAATTTGCGCAAGCTTCGTCACATCGCGGTGCGCCAACAAATGCCCCAAGAACGGATGTGGGTTCGAGGCCATCAGGTCGGCCAACGAGGCAGCATCTGTGGAATATCCCGTCTTGGTGGCACGCGTTTTCGGCATCTCTAGCTGCTCGAAGAGCACTTCCTGGAGCTGTTTCGGGCTCGCCAGATTCACCTCACGACCGATGAGGGCATATGCCGCGCTCGCTTCGGCGCTGGCTCGGGCAAGCAATTCGGAACGCAGCTCAGAAAGCGCTTGAGGGTCTACACGCACTCCACGCAGCTCCATACGCGCAAGCGTGATGAGCGAAGGCAATTCAATTTCCAACAAGACACTGAGCTCTTTGGGTGTCATCACCGCATGAATCGCAGCGGACAGCTTTTCAACGAACCACGCCGTACCAGCGGCTCCGGGGCCTTCTACCTCAGGGATCAGCTGTGACGGATCTGCCTGCGGGAATGCCAGCGCGCAGTAGCGTGCGACCAGGTCGGCACAGTCGCGCTTCGATACATCAGCTCTGATAATCCAGTCGGCGAGCTCAGCGTCAAAGACCAGCGAGTTCACGGAAACCTGGTGCCCAGCCAAAGCCTTAATCTGAGGCTTCGCCTGATACATGACCTTCGGCGCATCCGACTCGAGCCAGTCAATAAGCGGAAGCAAATCGTCGCGGTGAGGTGACCATGGCACCGTCACTGACACACCTTCATGACAGATTCCCACCGAGAATATCTCGTCGCCGGAAGGGGAAGCCTCAATCTCGACGGCCACGCCTAAGCCTGCGTCACGAGAGATGCCGTGCAGCCAGGCGCGCAGCTCTTCGTCGAGCAAGATGCGCGGCTCAGGCAAGGAAGCCGTGAGTAGTTCATCCGGTACGACTCGTCCGCGAGCATCCACCCCCTTAACCGCACTGGATGCGACCTCACGCTTGGGCGATGATGCAACAGCTGGCGAGGCACCTACTGGTGCAGCCTCAGCACCAGCGAGCTTGAGCACGCGTTCTTGCAGGCTCTTGAACTGCAGTCGAGTGAAGACCTCGCGCACAGCGTCAATGTCCATGTCTCCGCGAAGCAAATCGGTCGGGCTGAACGGCAATTCCACATCAGTCACTAGTCGGTTCAAGCGACGATTGCGGGACGCATTTTCATGGAACTCGCGCAAGCTCTCGCCGACTTTGCCGCCAATTTCATCACGACGGCGCAGGATTTCTTCGAGGCTCCCGAATTCATTGATCCACTTGACCGCGGTTTTTTCGCCGACCTTGGGAATGCCGGGAAGGTTGTCGCTCGTTTCTCCAACCAGTGCAGCCACCTCGGGATATTGGTGTGGAGCGATCCCGTAGCGTTCAAATACCTTCGCGGCGTCGTAACGGGTTAGTTCGCTCACGCCTTGCTTGGACGGATACAGCAGCGTCACATCGTCGTTGACGAGCTGAATGGTGTCGCGGTCACCCGATACGACCAGCACCTTAAACCCAGCAGCGGAACCCTGTGCTGCCAAGGTGGCAAGGATGTCATCAGCCTCGAAATCCTCCTTGGTTAGCGTGACAACGTTCATCGCGTGCAACGCCTCTTGAAGCAGCGGAATTTGACCGATGAATTCGGGCGGGGTCTCGCCACGTGTGCCCTTGTACTCCGGGTATTCACGCGTGCGGAAGCTGTAGCGCGAAATGTCAAACGCAACGGCAAGGTGCGTGGGCTTCTCCTTAGCCAAGAGGTTTAGGAACATCGAAATGAAGCCATGAATCGCATTGGTGTGTTGACCATCATGCGTCTGAAAGCTGTCCACCGGGAGCGCATAGAACGCCCGGAACGCGAGCGAATGTCCGTCAATGAGCAGAAGCGTAGAATCATGTTGGTCGGACATAGTGCCCAGACTACTTGGCACGAGAGCCATCCCAGCACACTGAAACTCGAGAACACATGACTACTTACGATGTACGTCCACCCGCACTTGACCTCGTTGAAATTGTCGGCGTGGATGCTGGCGCACTGGCCACCAAGATGGACATCCAGTTCCACGAGCTGACAGCTGAATACGCACTGGCGTCTATGCCGGTCGAAGGAAACACACAGTCCTACGGCATTATTCACGGAGGCTCATACGTCGTGCTTGGCGAAAGCATGGGCTCCATTTGCGCGAACATTCATCGCCACAACAAGGGGCTCTCCGGTCATGCCGTCGGCATCGAAGTTAACGCCACCCACACGGGCAGCGGCAAGTCAGGTTTCGTGATTGCCGAATGCAAGGCAGTGCACCTTGGACGCACGCTCACAACACACGAAATCGTGGTTCGCGACCAAGAAGGTCGACGTCTATCTACGGTTCGCATCACGAACCTGATTAAGAGCACCTAGGCGCTCAGAGCCTACTTGTCAGCAGGGACACCCAGCTGATCGATGATCGTGAGTGCAACATCCTTCATGGTCAAGCGGCGATCCATGGACGCCTTCTGAATCCAACGAAATGCTTCTGGTTCGGTGAGACCCATCTTCTCGTTCAAGATGCCCTTGGCAATGTCGACGACCTTGCGGGTCTCGAAACGGTCAGCCATGTCACTGATCTCAGTTTCCAGGGCTTGGATCTGCTCGTACCGCACGAGGGCAATCTCGATTGCCGGTAACAAATCGTTGGGAGTGAAGGGCTTGACCACATAGGCCAGTGCACCTGCCTGGGCAGCTCGCTCGACGAGTTCTTTTTGGCTGAACGCAGTCAACAGAACGACCGGCGCAATGTTGTCCTTGCTCAGACGCTCGGCGGCGCTAATGCCATCAAGCTTCGGCATCTTGACATCCATGACCACGAGATCCGGGCGAAGCTCAGTGGCTAGCTCGACAGCCTTCTCACCGTCTCCGGCTTCACCAACAACATCGAAACCGTTATCACGCAGGGTTTCAACGATGTCCATGCGGATAAGTGCCTCGTCTTCGGCCACAATGACGCGACGAGTTTTGGTCGGTGTCTCAGGTTGTTCAGTCACTACTCCAGCCTAGGATATTCTGGACTCTCCGACAGTACGAGCCGGATTGGCGGAATGGCAGACGCGGCGCACTCAAAATGCGTTGTTCGAAAGGACGTGTGGGTTCAAGTCCCACATCCGGCACAAAAAAGTGGAGGGCCGTCAAGCCCTCCACTTCATTGTTTTATCGACGCGCTGAAAGACGCCTAGATGTTCTCGTAGGCAGGCGCGGCTGACGCGTGTACGTCACCGACACGGTGCACACGCAAGTCATTGGTCGAGCCAGAGAGTCCGGGAGGCGAGCCGGCGATCACAACGACCTTTTCACCGATACTGGCGAGATTTTCACCCAAAAGAATGTCGTCTACCTGCCCGAACATTTCGTCCGTGTGCGTGACCGGAGTGACGAGGTAGGAGCGCACTCCCCACGACAGCGCCATGCGACGACGGATGCTCTCGTGCGGAGTCAGAACAATCATCGGAATCTCGCAACGCAGACGCGCCATACGGCGGGCCGAGTCACCCGACTCAGTGAATACAACCAGGTACTTGGCGCCGATGAACTCGGCGACCTCGGCAGCAGCGAGTGTGATTGCGCCACCCTGCGTGCGAGGCTTGGTTCCAAGATTCGGAATGCGCTCGAGTCCGTGGTCTTCAGTGGATTCGATGATTCTCGCCATCGTCTGCACAGTTTGAACGGGATATTCACCGACACTGGTTTCACCCGAGAGCATGACCGCGTCTGTTCCATCGAGAACAGCGTTTGCACAGTCGGAAGCTTCAGCTCGGGTCGGACGCGGGTTGTTGATCATCGAGTCGAGAACCTGGGTTGCCACGATGACCGGCTTTGCCCAACGACGGGCTAGTTCGACCGCGCGCTTCTGCACGATGGGAACAGCCTCGAGCGGAAGCTCGACGCCGAGGTCACCACGGGCAACCATGATGCCGTCGAAGGCATCCACAATTTCTTCGAGGTTCTCGACCGCCTGGGGCTTTTCAATCTTGGCGATGACCGGTACGAAGATTTTTTCGTCGGCCATGATCTCGTGCACGCGCTTGATGTCGGCCGCGTCACGCACGAAGCTCAACGCGATGAAATCGCAGCCGAGACGCAGACCCCAACGAAGGTCGGCTTCGTCTTTGTCGCTCATTGCGGGCAGGTTGACGGCAACGCCAGGCAGGTTAATGCCCTTGTTGTTACTGATGGGGCCACCGATTTCGACCTCAGTGACAACGCGTGTGCCGTCGGTCGAGACAACGCGCAGCGCAACCTTGCCGTCATCGATAAGAAGCGGATCACCAGGGTGAACATCACCAGGTAGGCCCTTGTACGTGGTCGACGAAAGCTCTTTCGTGCCGAGAATGTCTTCCGTTGTGATGGTGAGAGTATCCCCCTCGACCAGCTCGTAAGGGCCGCCTTCAAACTTGCCAAGACGAATCTTGGGCCCCTGCAAGTCAACGAGTACTGCTACGGCACGACCGGAGTCTGCTGCGGCTTGACGCACATTGTTGTAGATCTCTTCGTGAACCTCGTAGGTGCCGTGGCTGAGGTTCATGCGACAGACATCGACACCTGCATCAATAATCTTGCGCAGGTTCTCATAGCTGGCTGTTGCCGGCCCGAGGGTGGCAACAATTTTGGCTCGTCTCATAGTTTTCGTCTCATTCTCTCGTCGAGCTGTGGTGGAGTCTTAGGCGCTGAACGGCCGATCACTGGCCCGAACAGGTTGCGGAAGGATTGTGGTGCCTTCCAGGTAGGTGTCAACGGCAGCGGCAGCACCGCGTCCTTCGGCGATGGCCCACACGATGAGCGATGCACCGCGACCAGCGTCACCCGCAACAAACACACCGGGGATGTTCGTGGCGTAGTTTGCTGAACGGTCCAGTGTGCCGCGCGAAGTCCAAGCGAGGTCGGTCTGTTCCTGCACGGAGTCGTTATCGTTGCCGACGAAACCAAGGGCGAGGAATACGTAATCCGCAGGAATCTCACGCTCGGTGCCAGCCTTAGGAATACGCTGACCGTCGATAAAGTCGGTCTCAGCAACTTTCAGCGCGCGCAGCTTGCCGTTCTCGTCACCGAGGTACTCCACCGTGGATACGGTGTAGACACGTGCGCCGCCCTCTTCGTGAGCAGAGGCAACCTCAAACAGGTGCGGGTCAGTTGGCCAGGGGGTGTTCTCGCCACGTTCGGTCGCAGGTTTGCGTCCGATAGCGAGGGTAGTAACACTTGCGGCACCCTGTCTGTGAGCGGTGCCGATGCAGTCAGCACCGGTGTCGCCACCACCGAGAATGACGACGTGCTTGCCCTGGACATCGATGAGGTCAACAGGGTTGTGTCCGGCGACGGACTTGTTCGCAGGCGTAAGGTAATCCATTGCGTAGTGCACGCCCGAAAGTGCACGACCTGGAAGCGCGAGGTCACGAGGCTTGAGCGCACCGGTTGCAACTACAACAGCGTCGTAACGCTCTTGTAGGTCTGCCCATGACACGTCAGTGCCGACATTGGTCGACGGGCGGAAACGCGTGCCCTCGGCCTCCATCTGAGCAATGCGACGATCGATCTGATGCTTTTCCATTTTGAAATCGGGGATGCCGTACCGCAGCAGTCCACCAATTGCATCGTCACGCTCATAAACGGCAACCGTGTGTCCGGCGCGAGTCAGCTGTTGTGCGGCCGCGAGACCTGCGGGGCCAGAACCCACCACAGCGACGGTCTTACCGGTGAGGCGCTCTGGAATCTGCGGAGTCACCCATCCCTCGTCAAATGCACGATCGATGATGGATACCTCGACCTGCTTGATGGTGACCGCAGGCTGGTTGATGCCGAGCACGCAGGCAGACTCACAGGGTGCCGGGCACAGACGACCAGTAAATTCCGGGAAGTTGTTCGTGGCGTGGAGGCGCTCGATGGCGGCAGCGAAATCATCGCGCCAGACCAGGTCATTCCATTCGGGAATGAGGTTCCCCAGTGGGCAGCCCTGGTGACAGAACGGAACACCGCAGTCCATGCAGCGACCTGATTGACGATGCAGAACTTCGGGGTTACCGGGTTCGTAAACTTCTTTCCAGTCGAGAAGTCGGATGGGCACCGGTCGGCGAGCAGGAAGCTCGCGCTCGGTGTTCTTCAGAAAACCTTTGGGATCAGCCACCGGTCACCTCCAAAATCTTCTGCCAGGTCACATCTCCGTCAGGATCTTGACCCGAGTCGATAGCGGCCTGACGGGTCTCCAGCACCGCCGCATAGTCACGCGGAAGCACCTTGACGAACTGCGTAGCAGTATTTGCCCAGTCAGTAAGCAACGCAGCTGCACGAACCGACCCGGTGAGATCACGGTGACGCACCAGAAGATCATGCAAAATTTCTTGATCGGCGCTACCCAAGGTCAGCAACTGCAACTCCCCCGCAGCGAGCGAGTCAGCATTCACGTTGTGGTCACGCAGACCGAAGATGTAAGCCGTTCCACCGCTCATGCCAGCGCCCAGGTTACGGCCGGTCTCCCCCAGCACGACGGCAAGACCGCCAGTCATGTACTCAAGCGCGTGGTCACCACAGCCCTCGACAACGGCGGTGGCGCCAGAGTTGCGAACGAGGAAACGCTCGCCAACACGACCGCTGATGAACATTGCACCGCTCGTGGCGCCGTATCCAACCACGTTTCCAGCGATGACATTCTCATCGGCAGCGAAGGATGAGTTCTCGTGCGGGCGCACAACAATCTGACCACCCGAAAGGCCCTTGCCCACGTAGTCGTTCGAGTCGCCAATGAGGGTCAGCGAGATACCCGCTGGCACAAAAGCGCCGAGCGACTGCCCGGCTGAACCGCGCAAGGTGATTGCGATGGTGTCGTGCGGAAGACCGTTGACCCCATGCGCCTTGGTGAGCTCGTGGCCCAGCATGGTTCCCACAGCGCGTTCCGTGTTGCGAATCGGGACGTCGATGGCGACCTTTTCACCGTGTACGAGAGCAGGCTGCGCTAAACCAATCAGTTGACGGTCGAAGTGCAACTCGAGTTCGTGGTCTTGACCGCGCATTTGGCGTCGCGGGGCGTCAGCAGCAACATTCGTCGCATCGAGAATTGGGCTGATGTCGAGACCATCGGCCTTCCAGTGCGAAACCGCGCGACGGGTGTCGAGCAGATCGACGCGACCGATCACTTCATCCAGGGAACGGTAACCGAGAGCGGCCAGGTACTCGCGAACCTCTTGAGCGATGAACTCAAAGAAGTTGACGACGAACTCGGGCTTGCCGGTGAATCGGGCACGCAGTGCAGGGTTTTGGGTCGCGACACCGACAGGGCACGTGTCGAGGTGACACACGCGCATCATGACACAGCCGGAAACGACCAGCGGTGCGGTGGCGAAACCGAACTCTTCAGCTCCCAAGAGGGCAGCGACGAGCACGTCACGACCGGTCTTGAGCTGACCATCTACCTGCACGGATACACGGTCACGCATGTCGTTGAGCATGAGCGTCTGCTGAGCTTCAGCAAGGCCGAGCTCCCATGGAGTTCCGGCGTGCTTGAGCGAGTTGAGCGGGCTTGCGCCGGTTCCACCATCGTGACCGCTGATCAGGATGACATCAGCAAGGGCTTTAGACACACCAGCGGCAACGGCACCGATGCCGGACTGGGACACAAGTTTGACGTGTACGCGAGCCGAGGGGTTGGCGCGCTTCACGTCGAAAATCAACTGCTTGAGATCTTCGATCGAGTAGATGTCGTGGTGCGGAGGTGGCGAGATGAGACCAACACCGGCCGTAGCGTGACGGGTACGCGCAATCCAGGGATAAACCTTGTTATTGGGCAGCTGGCCGCCCTCACCCGGCTTGGCACCCTGAGCCATCTTGATTTGGATGTCATCTGCGTGCGTGAGGTACATGCTGGTCACACCGAAGCGACCTGATGCAACCTGCTTGATAGCGCTACGACGGGTTGGGTCGAGCAGACGCGCAACGTCTTCGCCGCCCTCACCCGTGTTCGACTTGGCGCCGAGGCTGTTCATGGCAATCGCGAGAGTTTCGTGTGCCTCGGCAGAAATTGAGCCATAGCTCATGGCGCCGGTAGAGAAGCGCTTGACGATGGATGCCACCGACTCGACTTCATCGAGGGGAACTGCCGTGCGTGCTCCTGCGTTCAATTCGAAGAGACCACGCAGGGTCATGAGCTGTTCGGATTGGTCGTCGACGAGCTTGGTGTACTCACGGAAGATGTCGTAGCGACGCGTGCGTGTGGCGTGCTGCAGACGGAAAACCGTTTCAGGGTTGAATAAGTGCGGTGCACCATCGCGACGCCACTGGAACTCGCCACCGGTCGCAAGGCGCTCGTGAGCGAGCTCGACTCCAGAGCCGTTCGGATAAGCCGAGTGATGGCGCGCCGTGTTTTCGGCAGCGATGACGTCGAGCCCGACTCCCCCGAGCTTGCTCTGCGTACCCGTGAAGAATGCGTCGATGAAGTCTTGGCCGAGGCCTACTGCCTCGAAAGTCTGTGCGCCCGAGTACGAGGAGACGGTTGAGATGCCCATCTTCGACATGATCTTGAGAACGCCCTTGCCGAGCGCCTTAATCAGGTTCTTCACGGCCTTTTCGGGAGTGACACCTGTGATGTAACCAGTGCGCACCAGGTTCTCGACGGATTCCATGGCCAGGTACGGGTTCACCGATCCGGCGCCATAGCCCAGGAGAACTGCCACGTGGTGAACCTCGCGGACATCGCCAGCCTCGACCACGAGACCAACGCGCATGCGCGTTTCGTTGCGAATCAAGTGGTGATGGACCGCGCTCACGGTCAGCAGCGAAGGAATCGGGGCGAGCTCGTGTGTCGAATCGCGGTCAGAGAGCACGATGAACTCGGCACCTTGCGCCACCGCCTCATCGGCTTCAGCGCAGATTTCGGCAAGGCGCGATTCAAGAGCGGCAGTGCCCTGATCAACGCGATACAGCGCCTTGATTATGACGGTTGACTTCACTCCCGAATCGGAGTGCAAGTGCTGAATCTTCGAGAGCTCATCGTTGTCGATAACCGGGAACTCAACCACAACGTGACGCGCGTGCGCTGGCGTTGCCTCGAGCAGGTTGAGCTCGGGGCCGAGACCGCGACGCATGCTGGTGACTACCTCTTCGCGAATCGAGTCGAGCGGCGGGTTGGTCACCTGGGCGAACTGCTGCACGAAGTAGTCAAAGAGAACACGCGGGCGCTCGCTGAGCACCGCAATCGGCGTATCCGAGCCCATCGCTCCGAGAGGCTCCTGCCCGGCCTGAGCCATGGGCGCAAGCATGATGCGCAAGTCTTCTTCGGTGTATCCGAAAGTCCGCTGACGACGAGCAATCGAAGCCGGCGTGTGGATGATGTGTTCGCGCTCCGGCAGATCGGCCAACTCGATGCGTGCCGAATCGATCCACTGTTGCCAAGGCTGCTCAGCAGCAAGCGAAGCCTTGATTTCTGAATCGTCGATGATGCGACCGGCGACCGTATCGACGAGCAGCATCTTGCCCGGCTGGAGGCGGCCCTTCGCAACTACGCGCTCGGGGGATACGTCATGAACACCGATTTCGGATGCCACAACGATGAGTCCATCATCCGTGATTTGGTAACGACCCGGGCGCAAACCGTTGCGGTCAAGGGTTGCACCAACCAGGGAGCCATCGGTGAACGCGACAGCAGCTGGGCCGTCCCAGGGCTCCATGAGCGACGAGTGGTACTCGTAAAAGGCGCGACGCGCAGAATCCATAGATGGCTGGTTCTCCCAAGCCTCGGGGATCATCATCATGATGGCGTGCGGAAGCGATCGACCGGCAAGGGTCAGCAGCTCGACAACCTCATCAAAGCTCGCGGAGTCGCTTGCCCCAGGGGTGCAGATAGGAAGTAGTTGCTTGACGTCGCCAAGCACGTCGCTGTGTAGCTGTGACTGACGAGCCTGCATCCAGTTTCGGTTACCCTGCACGGTGTTGATTTCACCGTTGTGCGCAATGAATCGGAACGGGTGAGCGAGCGGCCACGACGGGAAGGTATTTGTCGAATAGCGCGAGTGAACAAGGGCAAGAGTCGACGCAAAGCGCTCGTCTTGCAAGTCGGGGTAGAACGGCTCAAGCTGCAGTGTGGTCAACATGCCCTTGTAGACGATGGTGCGGCAAGACAGCGACGGGAAGTAGATCTCGCACTCGCGCTCAACACGCTTGCGGAGACGATAAACCAAGCGATCGAGTTCGATGCCACTGAGCAGGCCGGATCCGCTGGTTACAAAAACCTGCTCAATGACGGGCATTGCTTCGCGAGCCAGGTTGCCCAAGTGAGCCGGGTCGACTGGAACGGTGCGCCAGCCCAAAACGCTCAGACCTTCAGAGACCGCAATCTCTGCAAAACGGGCCTTGATCTGGTCTCGCGCCGCAGCATCCACCGGAAGGAACGCGTTGCCGGCTGCGTAGAACCCGTTGGCGGGCAAAGCGAAATCAGTGATGGCGTCGAAGAATGCGTGCGGAATCTGCGTCAGGATTCCGGCACCGTCACCAGTGCCAGCGTCTGAACCAACGGCGCCACGGTGTTCGAGATTGCGGAGCGAGCCGAGTGCAACATCGATGATGTCGTGCCCGGGCGATTGACGAAGCGTCGCCACCATGGCGAAACCACAGGAGTCCTTTTCCTCTGCGGGGTCATACAACCCCTGAGCGTCAGGAAACGCAGAAAAGCGCTGATGCGGCATGCTTACAGTCACGCACGGGCTCCCTTCTTACAACACGAAATGGTTTGGCTATCAGCCTTGATTCATGCGACACCGAGGTGGACGGAGTCGCTCAAACTTGGATGCGTCTCGCTGAAAAGCTTCGACTGACTTGTGGCCCGCGAATCAGACGCTTTGTTTATCCGACGAGGCGACCTTGCCAACGTGGTACCGGGCGGGTTGGCCCTGCTCAGAGTCTACTAGAGACTGTGCCGGTTGCCGTCCCGGCAAGTACACGCTGAGTTCGCGACCGGCGTGCACCCGACGCGACACGCAGTAGATCACGAGACCCAAAACGATCGCGCCGAGAGCGGCCCAGCTGTTGCTGCGAATACCCAACCAGGTTTCGCTGGGGTCGAGGCGAATGGACTCGAGCCAGAATCGACCGAGACCGTACCAAACCAGGTACACAGCCAGCGCACGCCCCCATCGCAGGTTGACCTTACGCTCGAGCAGCAGGATGACCGCTACACCAAGCAAATTCCAGATCATCTCGTAGAGAAAGGTCGGCTGGAACAGGGTGCCAGCGGGAAGCCCTGCCGGAAACGCAGGGTTCGTCGGCTCAATCTCAAGCCCCCAGGGCAGCGTGGTGGGCATTCCGAAAAGTTCGTGATTGAAGTAGTTGCCGAAGCGGCCGGCTGCCTGAGCAAGGAGCAAGCCCGGTACGAGCGCATCCGCGTAACTCAAAAAGCGCACGCCGAGGAATCGCGATGCAATCCACACGCCCAGTGCGCCACCGAGAAGAGCGCCGAAAATGGCGTTGCCGCCCTCCCAAATAAAGAGGATGCGCCAGGGGTTAGCCCCTTCGTAGAAATAGTCACTCGGGTGAGTGAACACGTGCCAAAAACGCGCAACGATGATGCCGAGCGGGACAGCCCACAGGACCATGTCAAAAGTTGCGCCCTTGGGGCCGCCGCGCTTCGTGAAACGAACACTGGCCACCCAGACGGCAAGCAGGATGCCCACAATGATGCAGAGGGCGTAGGTGTGAATGGTGATTGGGCCAATCTGGAAGGACTGCCACTCAACCGGCGGACTGGGAATTGCATCCAGTACTGGCACAAAAGACATTTTTGATCCTTATTTTTGAGTGTTGAGAAGAAACTCTGAGGGCGGTGTAACGCTAGCCCCGTTTACCCGAGGCAAGTTCAGCAACCTTGTCAGACAAAGCTGAGACTCCCCCATCGGCCAAGGCCTTGACGAAAGCGGAACCGACGATGGCGCCGTCGGCATAGCTGAGAATTTCAGTCACCTGGGCTGCGGTTGAAATGCCAAGACCTACGCCGACATGCTGCGCGCCAAGTCCACGCAACCTCTGAACCAGGCCTTGAGCTGCCGAGTCAACATCGCTGCGGGCACCCGTGATACCCATTGTCGATACCGCGTAAACGAATCCACGACTGTTGTCGATTGCCTGGCTCAAACGTGCGTCCGTAGATGACGGCGCGGCCAAGAACACGTGGTCAAGATTGTGGCGCTCAGCTGTCTCGATCCACTCACTCGCCTCATCTGGAATGAGGTCAGGAGTAATCAGTCCCGCTCCGCCGCTCTCAGCAAGGGATTGCGCAAACCGATCTACGCCGAAGGCCAAGACCGGATTCCAGTAGGTCATCACGAGGGCAGGGATGTTTGTTGCTGCTGTGATTTCACGAAGCGCGCTGAATGCATCCGCGATGCGGAAACCGTTGTCGAGTGCAACACCGGTGGCTTGCTGGATGACCGTGCCATCCATAACCGGATCGGAGTACGGTAGCCCCAACTCGAGCACGTCCGCACCAGAGTTCGCCATAGCCACAGCCGCTTCGATGCTGCCCTCGAGCGTGGGGAACCCCAGCGGCAGGTAGCCGATCAGCGCGCCGCCGGATTTTTCTTTGGCGGCGTCGAGAGCGGTTTCGACAAGTGAACTCATGACTTTTGCCCATCGATCAGACCGAAGTAGGCGCCAGCGGTTTCCATGTCCTTGTCACCACGGCCAGACAGGTTGACCAAAATCACGGCGTCGGGGCCGAGCTCTTTACCGAGCTCAAGGGCGCCCGCAAGTGCGTGCGAGGATTCAATGGCCGGGATGATTCCCTCGGTTTGAGAGAGCAGACGCAATGCGTGCATGGCCGCTTCGTCAGTAACCGGGCGATAGGTGGCACGACCGATGTCTTTCAACCAGCTGTGCTCAGGACCAACTCCGGGGTAATCAAGACCAGCCGAAATCGAGTGCGACTCCATGGTCTGACCGTCTTCGTCCTGCAACATGTACGAGCGCGCACCGTGAAGAACACCAGGGCGGCCCAACGTGAGAGTTGCCGCGTGCTCGGGTGTATCGACGCCGCGGCCAGCAGCTTCAAAACCGAAGAGCGCTACCGAAGGGTCGTCGAGGAAAGCGTGGAAGATGCCCATCGCGTTTGACCCTCCGCCGACGCAAGCGGCAACCGCGTCTGGGAGTCGGCCAATTGACTCAAGCATTTGAACGCGTGCTTCTTCGCCAATGATCTTGTGGAAGTCACGAACCATCACCGGGAAGGGGTGCGGGCCGGCAACAGTACCCAGCAGATAGTGAGTGGTATCGACGTTGGTGACCCAATCGCGGAGCGCCTCGTTGATGGCGTCTTTGAGGGTGCGCGAACCGTGCGTCACCGGAATGACCTCGGCACCGAGCAGGCGCATGCGCGCGACGTTGAGAGCCTGGCGTTGGGTATCGACTTCGCCCATGTAGACCACGCACTCCATGCCAAACAGGGCGGCAGCTGTTGCGGTGGCGACACCGTGTTGACCGGCACCAGTTTCAGCGATGAGACGCTTCTTGCCCAGTCGCTTGGCAAGAAGAGCCTGACCGAGAACGTTGTTGATTTTGTGGCTACCGGTGTGGTTTAAGTCTTCGCGCTTGAGCACAATCCGCGCTCCCCCGGCATGCTCGGCGAAGCGAGGCACCTCGGTAATGATCGACGGACGACCGGTGTACGTGGCATGGAGATGCGCGAGTTCTTGAGCAAACGCCGGGTCTTGTTTGGCGAGCTCATACGCAGCGGCAAGTTCATCCAGCGCCGCAATAAGCGACTCGGGAACAAAACGCCCACCGAATTCGCCGAAATAAGGGCCCGCTTCATCGCGCAAACTCATGAGACCTCCAAGAACGATGTGAGCGTCACCGCGGGGTCGCTCGTGACGAGTGCCTCGCCAACGAGGACAGCATCAGCACCGGCGGCGCGGTAATGCGCGACGTCAGCAGCCGTGCGCACGGCCGATTCGGCAACCCGAATGACACCCGGCGGGATGCGATCCACCACCGTTCCAAACAGGTCACGATCGAGCTCAAAGGTGTTGAGGTCACGAGCGTTCACGCCGATCAGGCTAGCGCCCAGGTTCACTGCCCGGTCGACCTCGTCGGCGGTGTGCGCCTCAACTAGAGCAGTCATCCCCAGGTCAGTAATGAGCGAGTACAAATCTTTGAGTTCGCGAGGCTCGAGGGCAGCAACAATGAGCAACGCTAGATCAGCACCCGCGGCGCGCGCCTCGTACACCTGGTAGGGAATCGAGATGAAATCTTTGCGTAGCACGGGGATGTTTACGCGCGAGCGAACTGCACGCAAATCATCCAACGAACCTTTGAATCGGCGCTCTTCAGTGAGCACACTGATGACACTCGCCCCGCTCGCTTCATAAACGGCTGCCAGAGCAGCTGGGTCGGCAATTGCCGCCATGTCGCCGCGCGACGGACTCGCACGCTTGACCTCGGCGATTACCTTGATGTGCGAGGCAGGGGCAAGAAAATTGAGAGCATCAAGCGCCGGAGTTTGCTCGGCAGCAAGTCTCGTGATTTCGTCTAGCGAAATACGCTCGGCACGAATTTCGGCATCTTGCCGTGACCCCGCTGTTAGTTCAGCGAGCAGCACCTTAGTTGTGCGCCTTGGGCGTGTACTTGGGGCCGTTCACTCCGTAGCCAGCGCGAGCCATGATGACGCCCACAACGGGACCGAGAGCAAGCACGATGGCGCTAATAATCACGGCAACGGGCATGTCAACTGCGAAGAAAACAGTGCCGGCAGTGAACGCAACCAGCATGATGACAACGGCAGTCCATGCGGCGGGCGAGTGACCTTCACCGGGATCGGTAGGACCGTGGCTCATAATGCTCCTCAAGAAGTTAAATACGTACTTCTATCTTAGGCTGTCGGGTCGCCCCCGGCAGTAATGTCGTCCCACGCATCAATCGCGTCACCGTTTGCAGCGCGAGTGTGACGCGCATCATCACGCACTGCCTGGCGTTCGTACTTGGAACGGGCCCGTTTGTAAGAACGCGCTCCAAGGAGGGCAAACACTCCAGCGAGCAACAAAACGATCGCACCCAGGCCGGTCAGAAAGAGACCAAACCCGAGCGCGTAGGACTTGACGAAGGTCGCGAGCACTGAATCCGTGGCGATGCCAGACATCGTCGATAGCTGCTTATAGGCGTAGCTCGCTGGGGAAACAGCGAAGCCCACCACAACGCTCGTGGCACCAATTCCACAGAGTGCAAGGATGCTCCCAAAAATGTAGCCCAGCACCGGCCCGGCAGTGAGCATCAGCAGTGCGAGCGCCAATCCGACCAGCGCGAGCCCAGCGGGTAGAACCGTTGCACTCTGCCCGTTGAGCTCAAGCTTCGCTTGGCGAACCTGAGTCAGGTCAAGTTGCAGGGTTGCCCAGTTTTGAGTCCACCCAATCAGTACGAGAGCCGAAGCGAGGGCTGCAAACAACGCAACCATACGACGAGAGGTGAAGCGCGACATCGCTAGCCCTGCGCGAGCTTGTGCAGGTGATTAGCAATCGCGATTGCACGCAACGGAGCGGCCGACTTGTTGACCGTCTCCTGGAATTCGGTTTCAGGATCTGAATCGGCGACGAGACCGGCACCGGCCTGCACATAGGCGCGGTCACCAACAAGCACCGCTGTGCGGATGGCGATAGCTAAGTCAGCATCACCCGAGAAGGCGAAGTATCCGACCACGCCACCGTAAACACCGCGGGCCGAAGGTTCCAGGTCGTCGATAATTTCGAGAGCTCGAGGCTTGGGTGCACCCGACAGAGTGCCCGCCGGGAAGGTTGCACGAAATACGTCAACTGCATCGTTGCCCGCGCCAAGTTCGCCCTCGACGCTCGACACGATGTGCATGATGTGACTGAATCGCTCGATCTTCATGAACTCGGCCACCTCAACGGTGCCCGGGGTGCAGACGCGAAGCAGGTCGTTGCGAGCCAGGTCGACGAGCATGAGGTGTTCAGCGCGCTCTTTCGCGTCGAGGAGCAATTCATCTGCCAGAGCGGCGTCTTGCTCCGGAGTTTCACCGCGCGGTCTGGACCCAGCGATTGGCTTGGTGAACACACGACCCGATTGCACCTTGACCAGAGCCTCGGGTGACGAACCGACCACGTGGAAGAGCGAGCCATCAGTGTTCTCGTGGCACAACAAATACATGTACGGACTGGGGTTGAGCGATCGGAGCACGCGGTACACATCTACTGCTGATGCTTCATTGGCTGTATCAAAACGTTGCGAAATGACCACCTGGAAGACGTCGCCAGCCACGACATGCTCCTTGCTCGTCAGTACAGCATTGAGAAAGTCTGCCTTCTGCATACGGTGATTGACCGCCGCCTGGGCTGCGAGGTCAATCGTGGCCAGGCCAGTCTCCCCCGGCACAGCAAGGCGTGCTTGGAGATCATCAAGGCGGGCTTGAGCTTGGCTCCACGCACCATCGATGCCTGCGGCCCAAGACGACTGCAAAACGTTGGTGACCAGCAAAACGGTGCCCCACTTGTGATCGAGCACAATCAAATCGCGCGCAAACGCAAGCGCTACTTCGGGTGTCTCAACATCTGCAACCGGGGCGTACGGGAGGTTCTCGAGCTGACGCACGACATCCCAGCCGAGGTATCCGACCAGACCAGATGCCAAAGCAGGCAACCCCGTGACCGGCTTGGCACTCCAGCGTTGATAAACCGCGCGGAGGGCATCCACCGTTGCTGTCGGGACCGGACCGCCAAAGGCAGCTTCGCTGTCTAAGCCGCAGCCAGACCAAACTGCGTTTCCGTCGCGCTCAGAAAGCACTCCGTAAGCCTCGGTTCCGACAAAGCTAAAACGCGACCAGATGCCGCCCTGTTCGGCCGATTCGAGAAGAAAAGTTCCGGCTTTCCCCTCGGCCAGCTTGCGATAAATCGAGACCGGTGTCTCACCGTCAGCGAAAACCTGACGGATGACCGGAACGATTGTCCAGTCGGCAGTAGCCGCCTCGAACTGCTCGAAGGTAGTTGACTGTGCTGACGACGTCACTTGACATCACCTATCTGCACGCTGGTGTTCGCGTTGATGAGCCCGTCATCAAAGCAGGTGTGCGTGCCATTGTGACAGGCTGGGCCCACCTGCTCGACCTGCACCAAAACAGTGTCGTTATCGCAATCGAGTCGCAATTCGCGCACGAGCTGAATGTGACCACTGGTGTCACCCTTGCGCCACAGTTCATTGCGAGAACGCGACCAGAAAACGACACGACCAGTAGCCACGGTTTGGCCTAGCGAGTCGGCGTTCATGTAACCGAGCATGAGAACGTCACCGGTGGACTGTTCCTGAATAATCGCGGGAACCAACCCATCGGCGTTGAAGCGAACGCTAGTGATGTCGAGTGTGCTCATAACTACCTCACAGCGTAGCCGTGTGCAGCGAGGTCAGCCTTGACTTCAGAGATGGATACGTCGCCCGAGTGAAAAATGCTGGCGGCAAGAATGGCGTCAGCACCGGCAGCAGCGGCCGGCGAGAAGTCAGCCGCTTTGCCGGCACCCCCGGAAGCAATCACGGGAACGCTGCTGAGTTCACGTACAGCGCGAATCATTTCGATGTCAAAACCTACCTTGGTGCCATCAGCGTCGATCGAGTTGACCAGCAATTCGCCCACACCGCGGTTGATTGCTTCAACGGTCCACTCCAGCGCATCCAAGTCAGTTGTTTGGCGGCCACCGTGGGTAGTCACGACGAAACCGCTTGCCGTGTGATCTGCGCGCTTGACATCGAGCGAGAGCACGAGAACCTGCGATCCAAAAGTCTGCGCAATCTCGTCGAGAAGTTCCGGTCGTGCAATCGCGGCGCTGTTGACGCTCACTTTGTCGGCGCCACTGGCCAACAATCGCGAGACATCCTCAACCGCGCGAACGCCACCACCCACAGTCAGTGGGATGAAGACTGCCTCTGCGGTGCGGGCTACGACATCGAACATCGTGGCTCGCTGCTCGACCGTGGCTGAGACGTCGAGAAAGGTTAGTTCGTCGGCACCATCGGCGTAGTACTTGGCAGCGAGTTCCACCGGATCGCCCATTTCGCGCAAGTTCTCGAAATTGACACCCTTAACGACGCGTCCGTCAGACACGTCAAGGCACGGGATAACCCGAACGGCAACACTCACGACTAGAGCCTTGCGGCGTGAATCGAGCTGACCAAGATAGCACGCGCGCCCAGCTCGTACAGCGCATCCATGACCTGATTGGTGTCACGCCGCGGAACCATGACGCGCACGGCAACCCACTCAGGATCGTGCAGCGGCGATACTGTCGGTGATTCGATTCCGGGTGCGATTGCGCACGCCTGTTCGAGAAGAGCACGCTCAACGTCGTAATCCATCAGTACGTACTCACGAGCAACGATGACGCCCTGCAGGCGGCGCAACAGAGTGCTCGATGCCTCACGAGTTTCGTCGCGCGAGATGAGAACCGCGGTGGATTCGAGCAACACTGGGCCGAAAATCTCGAGACCGGCCTGACGCAGGGTGCCACCGGTAGACACCACATCGGCAACCGCGTCGGCGACGCCGAGGCGCACAGCCGATTCAACCGCGCCATCGAGTCGAACTACCGAGGAAGCCTTGACACCGTTCTCGTTTAAGAAGGTGGAGACCAAGCTTGGGTAGCTGGTGGCCACCCGCTTACCACTGAGGTCACTCAGTGCGGAGAAACTGCCCTTGGGTCCAGCGAAGCGAAACGTTGAGTCGCCAAAACCGAGTGCAGCAATTTCAACCGCATCAGATTCAGAATCGAGAAGCAGGTCACGGCCGGTGATTCCAACGTCGAGCGCGCCACTACCGACATAGGTGGCAATATCGCGCGGACGCAGGTAAAAGAACTCCACGTCGTTGCGGGCATCCACGAAGTGCAAATCGCGGCTATCGCGGCGCGAACCGTATCCAGCCTCGACCAACATGGCCACGGCGGTTTCTGAAAGTGAACCCTTATTGGGCACTGCAATACGAAGCATGAAAAGTCCTTGGTGATTTAGAGGTGGCGATTGACGTCTTCGAGCGTCAGGTCGGCAGCGAGCATGAGCACCTGCAGGTGGTACAGAAGCTGCGAAATCTCTTCTGCGGTGCGATCTTTGCCCTCATGCTCGGCAGCCATCCACACTTCAGCTGCCTCTTCGACGATCTTCTTACCGATGGCATGTACGCCACCGTCGAATTCGGCCACAGTGCGCGACCCTTCTGGGCGCTGCGCAACCTTCTGCTGCAATTCGGTGAAGAGTGTGTCGAAAGTTTTCACCCCTCAAGGTTACCGTGCTGCTTAGTGCTGGTGCGCCCGCGCGCGCTCGCGCAGGTCGTGAATCGCTGTCTCGACGCTCTCGGCACCGAACACCGAGGAACCGGCCACAAAGGTGTCGGCGCCGTGGGCGGCTGCAATCTCGATGGTGTCGAGAGTGACGCCACCGTCGACCTGCAACCAGATGTCGAGCCCGGATGCGCGACGCACGGCATCGGCGGCGTCGAGTTTCGGCATGACCGAGTCGATGAACTTTTGGCCGCCGAAACCAGGCTCGACGGTCATGACCAGCAACTGATCAAACTCGTGCAGTATTTCGAGATAGTCATCTACCGGCGTTCCAGGCTTGAGCGCGATGCCCGCGCGAGCACCTAGCGACTTGAGCGTGCGTGCCAGTTTGACCGGCTCCTGCGTGGCTTCGGCGTGAAAGGTGACCGAGAAACAGCCGAGCTCCGCGTATCCCGGAGCCCATCGGTCGACATCGGTAATCATGAGGTGAACATCAAGCGGAATCGGTGCCGTGGCTTGAATGCGCTCAACCATCTGCGGGCCGAAGGTGAGATTGGGCACGAAGTGGTTGTCCATCACGTCAACGTGCACGAAATCTGCGCCGGCAATGCGCCCAAGATCGCGCTCCATATTCACGAAATCAGCAGACAAAATGCTGGGATTGATGCGTGCGACCATACCTGTGAGCCTAGCCACTAGTGCTTTCGAAACAGGGAGATGAACATCGCGTCGGTCTGATGGGCGTGCGGCCACAGTTGGGCAGAAAGAGCGCTGCCCGTCAGACCCAACGGTTCGTTCGCAAAAGAATCGATGACGGTCTTGGCGTCGAGCTCGGTCACATCGCTGCGCTTGCGAAGTACTTGGTTGACAATGCCGCGTGTTTCGGCGGCGTGGGGCGAGCAGGTTACGTAAGCAACGATCCCCTGCGGTTTCACTGCATCGAGTGCCGCGTTCAGCAACTTGTCTTGAATGACCGTGAGTTCAGCGATGTCCTTGGGCTGCTTACGCCAGCGTGATTCAGGGCGTCGACGCAGTGCACCAAGACCAGAACAAGGCGCATCCACCAGAATGCGATCGAAACTCGCCGGTTCATCGGCGAACTCGGCACCATCACGGTTCGTTATGGTGACCTGCGGCCACGGCGCCAAGGATGAACGGACCAGTGACATGCGCGTGGGGTTGAGTTCATTAGCCACAAGCTCAGAATTCGCAACCGTGGCTGCCTGGGCGAGAACTGCCGACTTGCCGCCGGGAGCGGAACACATGTCCAGCCAACGCTCTCCAGCAACCAGCGGTGCCGCGTGAATGAGCGCCAGGGCAGCGAGCTGCGAACCTTCGTCTTGGACGCGGACACGACCCTCAAACTGTTTCGTCACGGCACTCGGGTTTCCGCCGCCGCTCAAAATGCGCCCACGCGGGCTTAACCGTGCAGCATCGGTGGAATCTATTTCAGCTGTTTCATCGCGCAGGTCGATGAGGGCCAGGGCTGCCGCTGCATTGTCAGCTTGCAACAGCTCCTCGAGCTCGGTCTCACGGCCATCAGCGACCAAGGCCGCCGAGAGAGCACGAACGATCCACTCGGGATGTGAGTAGAGAACGCTCAGACGGGCAACATCGTTCTTGGCTTGGGCCGCCAGATGGGCATCCCATTGGTCGAGGCTCTTTTCGCTGATGCGGCGCAAGACCGCGTTCACAAATCCTGCTGCGGAGTTGAACTTGGCTGCTTTGACCTGATCGACCGTCTCGTGAACAGCCGCGTGCGTTTCTACGCGCATGCGCAACAGCTGATGGGCCCCTAATCGCAAGGCGTTCCGCACGACCATGTTGAGCGAGTCAACCGAGCGACTACTCACCGTGTCGATAACGGCGTCGTAATAGCCACACCACCGCAAGGTGCCATGGCAGAGTTCTGTGGCGAGCTGGGCATCGCGCACATCGAGGCGCGCTGCGCTGATGCGCTGGGGCAGCAAGATGTTCGCGTAGGCGTCGTCACGCTCGACAGCCACAAGAACATCGAGGGCTACCGAGCGAGCTGTTTCGCGGATTTCTGACATGGCTAGTGCTTGCGCCCCCGAGCCCAGTCAGCTGCATTCATCGCGTTCTTGCCGGCAGGCTGCACACGAAGCAATTCGAGGGCAACACTTGCGGTGCCGAGATAGGCACGGTTGTTGTCGAGAACAATGTCGCCTGGAGCCGCTGAGAGTGCCGACAAACGAGCTTCATGAATTTTCACGCGCGTTTCACCGTCCATGAACCACATACCCGGTTCACTGGTCACGCCACGAAAACGGGCATAGGCAGCGCGACCAGACTCAGATGCTACGAACTCACCGTCGGCGATGAAGAGCTTTGCCGCGTGGGTGATCTCACCGTGTTGATCTTCTGGCTGGTCATGGCCACCGTCGATCAGAGTGACCACACCACAAACCTGGGATGCGCCCAGATCGGCAAGTCGATGCAACAGCTCATCGGCAGTTTCATCCACACCGATGTCATGCGTATCTAGGGACCAAACTGCCCCGGCGTCGAGCTGTGCCACGAGTTGAAAGACGCTGGTTCCGATGGTGGTGTCGCCGCGCATGAGGGCTCGTTGCACCGGCGCCGCACCGCGCAGGTCTGGGAGTGCAGAGAAGTGCAGATTGATCCATCCGTGTGCGAGCGCGTCGAGGCCAGCTTGCGGGATAAGTCCGCCATAGGCCACCACGACTCCGAGCTCGGCATCGGAAGCAGCAATTGCCTCGAGCACCTCATCATCGAAGCGTTCCGGCTTGAGCACGGGAATTCCGTGTTCGACCGCCCAGGTTGCGATCGGGGTGGGTGTCAGAACACGCTTGCGGCCAATGGGCGCATCGGGCCTGGTAATGACGAGAACGATGTCGTGACCCGCCGCCACCAATGCTGCCAGAGTGGGAACAGCGACCTCGGGCGACCCCGCAAAAATCAACTTCATGAAGCACCCCCCGTCGTCGACGATGACAACCAGGTGTCGTCCATGCGCACATTCAGTCTAGAGATGCGCTGTCCCTGCGTTCGCGCCGACGGGCGGGGCGCCTGTGCTGTTTTTACGATGAGCGCGCGCAGGGTCGTGGCCAGTTCGAGGGCGTGCTTGTAGTCGCAGGTAATAATGAGACGCTGCTCCTCCGGGCCACTCGGCACCGGACCGAGAATCGAGCGAATCGGCAACGCACGAATCTCGGTTCGGACTGCAGCAATCGCTTGTGCTGACCCCGTGACCACTGCAGCACGGGTAGCCGGGGGAAGCCCGAGTTGTTCCCGCTCGCGCACGAGTGAGGTCACAAACGCAACGAATTCACGCAGCGCGAGCACTTTGCCCAACACAGGACCGGTTCCGCTCAGATACACGGGAGCGTCGTCTCGTGCGAGCGCCGCGGCGCTGACCCACGCGTTCAACGCCTGTTGATCGGTGTCCATATCTTCGCGAGCACGCGCGATCTCACCATCGAGAACGAACACGGCGGCGTATCCCCCGTCGGCAATTGGCTCGGTGCCCGGTGTAGCGATGACGAGTGTGTTCGCACCTGCTACACGCTCAATCTGGTGAGCTCCGTCAGCGACGACTACTCGCGCACCCGCAAATGCGCGACCGAGTTCATCCGCTGTCTTCTCTGATCCCGCGCCAACCGAGGCAACCGAGGTGGACTTGCACGACCTGCACACGTAGTTGGGCTCAAGTCGACCACACCAACGACAAGAAGGGTTTGCACCCTGCCTCGCTAAGCGCAGTGGCCCACCACAGTGGTTGCAGTTGGCTCGCGTTCCGCAGCTCGTGCAACGCACACCGGTCGAGTAGCCAGGTTTGGCTACCTGCACCAAGACTGGTCCGTCTGCAATTGCTTGCTTGCCTGCGGTGAAAACAATCGACGGGATGCGCGTGGTGGACGGCTGGTTCTCTGTTTGGGCATCCGTGGCAATAAGTGGCCGACGCTTGGGGCCGAGTTCGCGAAGCTGCAGATATCCGAGCGAAATTAACCGTGCCGAGGCCGGCCCTGGCACGAACCCGCCGATTACCAAATCGCATTGGGCTTGCTCTTGACGAACCAAAGCGACATCACGGGGGTGTGCATACGGCGCTAAGGGTTCGCGCATGGCGTCGTTCGCGTCATCCCACAGCATGATCAGTCCCAACGATGCAACCGGGGCGTACACACTTGAACGATTGCCGATCACGATGACGCGCTCCCCCGAGAGCACACGAAGGTAGTTTGTCCATCTGGCTGCGCCCGTGAGGCCGGCATCGAGGCGAACCACGTGTTCGGTTTGACCGAGCGCATCTAGCGCTTCAACGACGAGGGCGATGTCACGAAAATCGGGAAGCACGATGATGGTGGAGCGATCGGCCTGCATCTGTTGCGCTGCGGCAGCAGCGTAGGAAGTAGTCCAGCGTGGCACCGAACGCCCGGTCGGGAGTTCCTCAACACCGCCACTAAAGAGGTGGAACTCGCGTGATGAATTTGCTGGCGCAACTTTGGTTACCGCATCGTGGGTCACTGCCGAAAGGAATGCCTTTTCAGCCCGAACATAACGCGGCGGAATTGCCAGGCGCAGAACATCCACAGCCGAACCGGCTTGACGATCGGCGATGGTGCGCGCCAGACCGTACAACTCGACGGGTAACACCGGAACGGTCGTCACAATGCTGTCTACGTCGGCAACGCGACCGGAGAAGTCAATCTCGTCAAGCAACTCGATGACCCAGGCATCGCATCGGCGATTGCCCGCGCGCAAAGGCACCACAACTTTTTGCCCCACGGCAATCTGTTCGACCAATGCATCGGGTACGCGATAGTCGAATGGATGGTCGAGCTGAGGTAGTGGCGAATCAAGCACTACCCGTGCATAAAGAGTGTGTCCTTTGGCCATTACTGGCTACACAAATTGCCTCAGCGCCTGAGCACGGTTGGTCTGTTCCCAGGTGAAGTTCGGTAGCTCACGCCCAAAGTGACCGTAGGCAGCGGTCTGCTGATAAATCGGGCGCAGTAGATCGAGCTCCGCAATGATGGCGGCCGGGCGCAGGTCAAATACCTCGCTGATGGCCTTCGAAATCACTTCGTCGCTGACCTTGCCCGTGCCGAAGGTCTCGACGTAGACACCAACGGGCTGCGCAACACCAATGGCGTATGCAACTTGCACCTCACAACGATCAGCCAAACCGGCTGCGACTACGTTCTTGGCGACCCAACGCATGGCGTAGGCAGCCGAACGGTCGACCTTGGATGGGTCTTTGCCCGAGAACGCGCCACCACCGTGACGGGCAGCCCCACCATAGGTGTCGACGATGATTTTGCGACCGGTGAGACCGGCATCCGCGCCGGGGCCACCCTGCACGAAGGGCCCCATCGGGTTCACCATGATGCGGGTCGACGAAGTATCGAGGTTGAGTGGCTCGAGAATCGGACGGATGACGACCTCTTCGACTGCAGCGCGTAAGTCGTCGATGGCGATCACGTCAATGTCATCGTGCTGCGTTGAAATGAGTACTGTGTTGACGGCAACCGGGGTGGTGCCGTCATAGCCGATCGTGACCTGAGTCTTACCGTCGGGGCGCAGGTAAGGCAGCGCGCCATCGTGTCGTACGGCAGCCAGACGCTCACTCAAACGGTGGCTGAGCCAAATCGGCGTGGGCATCAGAACGTCGGTTTCGTTAGTGGCGTATCCGAACATGATGCCTTGGTCGCCAGCCCCCTGTTCGGCGTGCGAGAAGACCAGATCAGCGATTTCAGGAGACTGGCCACCGATGGACACTGAAACGCCACAGCTGTTGCCATCG